>BNJU01001156.1_pt1 | contig 158796 bp, 186 predicted proteins | sample 8539281 | NCBI WGS metagenome assembly BNJU01 (sample SAMD00202456, study PRJDB9452) | human saliva metagenome | isolation source: human saliva | place: Japan
TATAGTTGTCGCGAAAGACAAAGCCCTTTGAAAACTGAACAAGACGAACCAAGTGCAGGGTGACATAGAGATATGTAACCTGTCAAAAAACGAAAATAAATCTGTCAGTGGACAGTAATGAGTGCGAACTCAAACTTTTTAATGAGAGTTTGATCCTGGCTCAGGACGAACGCTGGCGGCGTGCCTAATACATGCAAGTAGAACGCTGAAGAGAGGAGCTTGCTCTTCTTGGATGAGTTGCGAACGGGTGAGTAACGCGTAGGTAACCTGCCTGGTAGCGGGGGATAACTATTGGAAACGATAGCTAATACCGCATGATATTAATTGTCGCATGATAATTAATTGAAAGATGCAATTGCATCACTACCAGATGGACCTGCGTTGTATTAGCTAGTTGGTGAGGTAACGGCTCACCAAGGCGACGATACATAGCCGACCTGAGAGGGTGATCGGCCACACTGGGACTGAGACACGGCCCAGACTCCTACGGGAGGCAGCAGTAGGGAATCTTCGGCAATGGGGAACCCTGACCGAGCAACGCCGCGTGAGTGAAGAAGGTTTTCGGATCGTAAAGCTCTGTTGTAAGAGAAGAACGGGTGTGAGAGTGGAAAGTTCACACTGTGACGGTATCTTACCAGAAAGGGACGGCTAACTACGTGCCAGCAGCCGCGGTAATACGTAGGTCCCGAGCGTTGTCCGGATTTATTGGGCGTAAAGCGAGCGCAGGCGGTTAGATAAGTCTGAAGTTAAAGGCTGTGGCTTAACCATAGTATGCTTTGGAAACTGTTTAACTTGAGTGCAGAAGGGAGAGTGGAATTCCATGTAGCGGTGAAATGCGTAGATATATGGAGGAACACCGGTGGCGAAAGCGGCTCTCTGGTCTGTAACTGACGCTGAGGCTCGAAAGCGTGGGGAGCAAACAGGATTAGATACCCTGGTAGTCCACGCCGTAAACGATGAGTGCTAGGTGTTAGGCCCTTTTCCGGGGCTTAGTGCCGCAGCTAACGCATTAAGCACTCCGCCTGGGGAGTACGACCGCAAGGTTGAAACTCAAAAGGAATTGACGGGGGCCCGCACAAGCGGTGGAGCATGTGGTTTAATTCGAAGCAACGCGAAGAACCTACCAGGTCTTGACATCCCTCTGACCGCTCTAGAGATAGAGTTTTCCTTCGGGACAGAGGTGACAGGTGGTGCATGGTTGTCGTCAGCTCGTGTCGTGAGATGTTGGGTTAAGTCCCGCAACGAGCGCAACCCCTATTGTTAGTTGCCATCATTCAGTTGGGCACTCTAGCGAGACTGCCGGTAATAAACCGGAGGAAGGTGGGGATGACGTCAAATCATCATGCCCCTTATGACCTGGGCTACACACGTGCTACAATGGCTGGTACAACGAGTCGCAAGCCGGTGACGGCAAGCTAATCTCTGAAAGCCAGTCTCAGTTCGGATTGTAGGCTGCAACTCGCCCTACATGAAGTCGGAATCGCTAGTAATCGCGGATCAGCACGCCGCGGTGAATACGTTCCCGGGCCTTGTACACACCGCCCGTCACACCACGAGAGTTTGTAACACCCGAAGTCGGTGAGGTAACCGTAAAGGAGCCAGCCGCCCTAAGGTGGGATAGATGATTGGGGTGAAGTCGTAACAAGGTAGCCGTATCGGAAGGTGCGGCTGGATCACCTCCTTTCTAAGGAGTCCGTAAGGACACACGGAATGCACTTGAGTCTTGTTTAGTTTTGAGAGGGCTAGTGGGGCCTTAGCTCAGCTGGGAGAGCGCCTGCTTTGCACGCAGGAGGTCAGCGGTTCGATCCCTGCTAGGCTCCATTATCTAGTTTGACTAGATAAAGAACTTGTCCATTGAAAATTGAATACCGATATCAAATAGTAACAAGAAAATAAACCGAAAAACGCTGTGAATATTAATGAGTTTAAGACTGAAAGGTCAAAAAAATAAGGTTAAGTTAGTAAGGGCGCACGGTGGATGCCTTGGCACTAGGAGCCGATGAAGGACGTGACAAACGACGAAATGCCTCGGGGAGCTGTAGGGTAAGCACTTGATCCGGGGATGTCCGAATGGGGGAACCCAACAGGTTGATGCCTGTTACCCATTTCTGTTAAGGGAATGAGGAGGAAGACGCAGTGAACTGAAACATCTAAGTAGCTGCAGGAAGAGAAAGCAAAAGCGATTGCCTTAGTAGCGGCGAGCGAAGAGGCAGGAGGGCAAACCGAAGAGTTTACTCTTCGGGGTTGTAGGACTGCAATGTGGACTCAGAATTTATAGAAGAATGACTTGGGAAAGTCAGCCAAAGAGAGTAAGAGCCTCGTATTTTAAATAGATTCTGTACCTAGCAGTATCCTGAGTACGGCGGGACACGTGAAATCCCGTCGGAATCTGGGAGGACCATCTCCCAACCCTAAATACTCCCTAGTGACCGATAGTGAACCAGTACCGTGAGGGAAAGGTGAAAAGCACCCCGGGAGGGGAGTGAAATAGAACCTGAAACCGTGTGCCTACAACAAGTTCGAGCCCGTTAATGGGTGAGAGCGTGCCTTTTGTAGAATGAACCGGCGAGTTACGTTATGATGCGAGGTTAAGTTGAAGAGACGGAGCCGTAGGGAAACCGAGTCTGAATAGGGCGCTTTAGTATCATGATGTAGACCCGAAACCATGTGACCTACCCATGAGCAGGTTGAAGGTGCGGTAAAACGCACTGGAGGACCGAACCAGGGCACGTTGAAAAGTGCTTGGATGACTTGTGGGTAGCGGAGAAATTCCAAACGAACTTGGAGATAGCTGGTTCTCTCCGAAATAGCTTTAGGGCTAGCGTCGACATGAAGATTCTTGGAGGTAGAGCACTGTTTGGGTGAGGGGTCCATCCCGGATTACCAATCTCAGATAAACTCCGAATGCCAATGAATTATGGTCGGCAGTCAGACTGCGAGTGCTAAGATCCGTAGTCGAAAGGGAAACAGCCCAGACCACCAGCTAAGGTCCCAAAAATAATTGTTAAGTGGAAAAGGATGTGGGGTTGCACAGACAACTAGGGATGTTAGCTTAGAAGCAGCTATTCATTCAAAGAGTGCGTAATAGCTCACTAGTCGAGTGACCCTGCGCCGAAAAATGTACCAGGGGCTAAAACACTTTACCGAAGCTGTGGATACCTTTTATAGGTATGGTAGGAGAGCGTTCTATGTGTGGAGAAGGTGTACCGTGAGGAGCGCTGGAACGCATAGAAGTGAGAATGCCGGTATGAGTAGCGCAAGACAGGGTGAGAATCCTGTCCACCGTAAGACTAAGGTTTCCAGGGAAGGCTCGTCCGCCCCTGGGTTAGTCGGGACCCTAAGGAGAGACCGAAAGGTGTATCCGATGGCCAACAGGTTGAGATTCCTGTACTAGAGTATGAAGTGATGGAGGGACGCAGTAGGCTAACTCGTGCGTACGAATGGATGTACGTCTAAGCAGTGAGGCGTGGTATGAGTCAAATGCTTATACCTGTAACGTTGAGCTGTGATGGGGAGCGAAGTTTAGTAGCGAGTGAGTGATGTCACACTGCCAAGAAAAAGCTTCTAGCGTTGTATCATACTCTACCCGTACCGCAAACCGACACAGGTAGTCGAGGCGAGTAGCCCTCAGGTGAGCGAGAGAACTCTCGTTAAGGAACTCGGCAAAATGACCCCGTAACTTCGGGAGAAGGTGCTGACTTTGGTCAGCCGCAGTGAATAGGCCCCAAGCAACTGTTTATCAAAAACACAGCTCTCTGCTAAATCGTAAGATGATGTATAGGGGTGACGCCTGCCCGGTGCTGGAAGGTTAAGAGGAGTGCTTAGCGGTAACGCGAAGGTATGAATTGAAGCCCCAGTAAACGGCGGCCGTAACTATAACGGTCCTAAGGTAGCGAAATTCCTTGTCGGGTAAGTTCCGACCCGCACGAAAAGGCGTAATGATTTGGGCACTGTCTCAACGAGAGACTCGGTGAAATTTTAGTACCTGTGAAGATGCAGGTTACCCGCGACAGGACGGAAAGACCCCATGGAGCTTTTACTGCAGTTTGATATTGAGTGTCTGTGCCACATGTACAGGATAGGTAGGAGCCTATGAAATCGGGACGCCAGTTTCGATGGAGGCGTTGTTGGGATACTACCCTTGTGTTATGGCCACTCTAACCCGGTAGGTTTATCATCTACGGAGACAGTGTCTGACGGGCAGTTTGACTGGGGCGGTCGCCTCCTAAAAGGTAACGGAGGCGCCCAAAGGTTCCCTCAGACTGGTTGGAAATCAGTCGCAGAGTGTAAAGGTATAAGGGAGCTTGACTGCGAGAGCTACAACTCGAGCAGGGACGAAAGTCGGGCTTAGTGATCCGGTGGTTCCGCATGGAAGGGCCATCGCTCAACGGATAAAAGCTACCCTGGGGATAACAGGCTTATCTCCCCCAAGAGTTCACATCGACGGGGAGGTTTGGCACCTCGATGTCGGCTCGTCGCATCCTGGGGCTGTAGTCGGTCCCAAGGGTTGGGCTGTTCGCCCATTAAAGCGGCACGCGAGCTGGGTTCAGAACGTCGTGAGACAGTTCGGTCCCTATCCGTCGCGGGCGTAGGAAATTTGAGAGGATCTGCTCCTAGTACGAGAGGACCAGAGTGGACTTACCGCTGGTGTACCAGTTGTTCTGCCAAGAGCATCGCTGGGTAGCTATGTAGGGAAGGGATAAACGCTGAAAGCATCTAAGTGTGAAACCCACCTCAAGATGAGATTTCCCATAACGCAAGTTAGTAAGAGCCCTGAGAGAAGATCAGGTTGATAGGTTAGAAGTGGAAGTGTGGTGACACATGGAGCGGACTAATACTAATCGCTCGAGGACTTATCCTAGAATAAGAGATTCATCAGAGTGCAGCGAATGGTTTAGAGAAATGTGAGATTTGATATTGTATTCAATTTTGAGTTGATAAGGCTTGTCTGAGAGGACAGGACAGTTAATTCAATAGTTAAGTGACGATAGCCTAGGAGATACACCTGTACCCATGCCGAACACAGCAGTTAAGCCCTAGAACGCCGGAAGTAGTTGGGGGTTGCCCCCTGTGAGATATGGTAGTCGCTTAGCGAAGGGAGTTTAGCTCAGCTGGGAGAGCATCTGCCTTACAAGCAGAGGGTCAGCGGTTCGATCCCGTTAACTCCCATATTCTGAAAAGAATAGGTCCCGTAGTGTAGCGGTTATCACGTCGCCCTGTCACGGCGAAGATCGCGGGTTCGATTCCCGTCGGGACCGTTGAAGTCGAGAAGATTTCAATAAAAGTAAGAGACTCGTTAGCTCAGTTGGTAGAGCATTTGACTTTTAATCAAAGGGTCACTGGTTCGAGCCCAGTACGGGTCATAAGAGCGGGTTTGGCGGAATTGGCAGACGCACCAGATTTAGGATCTGGCGCTTTAGGGCGTGGGGGTTCAAGTCCCTTAACCCGCATATAAGATAATAATGAGCCGGCTTAGCTCAGTTGGTAGAGCATCTGATTTGTAATCAGAGGGTCGCGTGTTCAAGTCATGTAGCCGGCATTTTTGAATAGGATGCGAACGTAGTTCAGTGGTAGAACATCACCTTGCCAAGGTGGGGGTCGCTGGTTCGAATCCCGTCGTTCGCTTGAGGCGGCCGGGGTGGCGGAACTGGCAGACGCACAGGACTTAAAATCCTGCGATTGGTAACGATCGTACCGGTTCGATTCCGGTCCTCGGCATAGACTTGTAAGAGGCAGTAGAAGAAGATGAGCACCCTTAGCTCAACTGGATAGAGTACCTGACTACGAATCAGGCGGTTAGAGGTTCGACTCCTCTAGGGTGCATTAAGTTATAACTTAAGTTCGGGAAGTAGCTCAGCTTGGTAGAGTACTTGGTTTGGGACCAAGGTGTCGCAGGTTCGAATCCTGTCTTCCCGATAGATGGCGGTGTAGCTCAGCTGGCTAGAGCGTCCGGTTCATACCCGGGAGGTCGGGGGTTCGATCCCCTTCGCCGCTATAATGATCTTGTCGGACCTTTAGCTCAGCTGGTTAGAGCTCTCGGCTCATAACCGAGTGGTCGTAGGTTCAAGTCCTACAAGGTCCATAGTGTTATCTTGGAGGATTACCCAAGTCCGGCTGAAGGGAACGGTCTTGAAAACCGTCAGGCGTGTAAAAGCGTGCGTGGGTTCGAATCCCACATCCTCCTTAGGGACGAATAGTATTAACGCGGGATGGAGCAGCTAGGTAGCTCGTCGGGCTCATAACCCGAAGGTCGTAGGTTCAAATCCTGCTCCCGCAATAGTTGGCTCGGTAGCTCAGTTGGTAGAGCAATGGATTGAAGCTCCATGTGTCGGCGGTTCGATTCCGTCTCGCGCCATACATTATCATAGTGGTGATGCGGGTGTAGTTTAGTGGTAAAACTACAGCCTTCCAAGCTGTTGTCGCGAGTTCGATTCTCGTCACCCGCTTTGAACGAAAGTTCATACCAAGTTTTTTGAACTTGGGCGCGTAGCTCAGGTGGTTAGAGCGCACGCCTGATAAGCGTGAGGTCGGTGGTTCGAGTCCACTCGTGCCCATTAAATATTGGAGAATTACTCAAGAGGCTGAAGAGGACGGTTTGCTAAATCGTTAGGTCGGGTAACCGGCGCGGGGGTTCGAATCCCCCATTCTCCGTATAATGAGGAGTTTAGCATTTGCTATCTCCTTTTCTTATACTTTCTCGTCCTGTTTAGTGAGGTTTTTCTGATGAATCGATTTAAAAAGTCTAAGTTTTTGATTTCTTTTTTTGTATTAGTTGTTGCAATGACGATACTCATCCTATCTACCTCTTCTAGTTGGTTTGTATCAACTACTTCAAATATTATTTCATTGGTAGATAGACTTGTTGGCTCTCCTTTTGCTTTTGTAGCTGATAAAAAAGAAGAAATGTCAGATTTGATGTCTACTTATAGAGAGAATCAGCAGCTCAAGAAAAATCTTTATGAGGTTGAGGAAAAGGCTGGGAAGGTAGATTCCTTAGAAGATGAGAATGAGCAGTTGCGAAAACTTCTGGAATTTAAAGAGGCTGATAAAAATCAAATACAAATTGCCAGCGAAGTGATTGCCCGTACGCCAGCATCCTGGAAAAATGAGCTGACTATTGACAAGGGGACATCTGATAATGTGACAGATGCTATGCTAGTAGTCGCTAATGGTGGTCTGGTCGGAAGTGTTTCTGAAACTAGTAGTCAGTCTAGCTTGGTTTCTCTACTGACTAACGAGGAAAACTCAACTAAAATTTCTGTTAGAATTCAAACGAAGTCTGGTCCAGTTTATGGGATTATTACGGGTTATGATGAAAAAAACTCTGCTTATATCATCAGTCAGTTAAATAGTGCTGAAGATATAAAAGAGGGAGATGAGGTGGCAACCAGTGGCTTGGGTGCTTATAATGCAGAAAATATTCCTGTCGGTAAGGTACTTTCCGTGTCTGAGGCTAAGGATCAGTTAAACAAGATTGTTCTGGTTAAGCCGGCTGCGGATTTGTCGGATATCCGTGCTGTAATGTTGGTAGGGAACTGATATGAGAGATATTAAAGAACATCTTTTGACTCCTATTATTTTATTTTTTGTTTTATTGATCGACGGGCAGATTTCGACTTTTCTGGCTAATATTCTGCCTTTGCAATGGCACCTTGTCAGTCATTTTATCTTTATTTTCATGCTTTTTTTGTTTCCATCAACCTCTCTAGAAACTACAATATTCTCTTATTTTGCTGTTTGGGGTTGATTTATGATGTTTACTATTTTCATACCATTGGTATTGCTCTTATTCTTTTTCCTCTTCTAAGTCTCTTGGTTTGTCAGTCTAGTTCAACTATGCTTTTTAAATAAATTTACTCGCTTTTTTATCTGTTTTTGATTCTTGTATTTTTTATTTGAATTAATCAGTTTTACTTTTGCAGTATTTTTTTGAATCTTTCTAGTTTGAATTTACAGGATTTTGTCCTTAGCAGTCTGGTACCGACTATCCTTCTCAATAGCCTGATATTCCTCATTTTTCAGCCTATTTTTCGAAAAAAATGTATTTATGATAAACAAGAAATAAAAAAATGTAATAAAGGCGTAACATATGATACAGCATTTTCTGGTATACTAGTTAATGTCTTATAAGAAGGAGTGTATTATTTTTATGAAGAAAAACTACTCACATCAATTTTATTGAGTACAGTTATCCTTTCACAAGGAGCTGCACTTGTGAGCGTTAAAGCGGAGACAACTGATGAAAAGATTGCTGCACAAGACAGCAAGATTAATAGTTTGACAGAGCAACAACAATCAGCTCAGGCACAAGTTAACGAGATTCAAGGCCAAGTATCTGCTATTCAAAAGCAACAAGAAGAGCTTAAAGCAGAAAATGAAAAATTGTCTGCTGAATCTGCAAAACTTTCTGCAGAGATTGACGAACTGTCTAAAAATATTGTTGCTCGTAATGAGTCACTTGCAAATCAAGCACGCAGTACTCAAACAAATGGAACTGCTACTAGCTACATCAATACAGTTGTAAATTCTAGCTCTATCACAGAAGCTATTTCTCGTGTAGCAGCTATGAGCGAAATTGTTTCAGCAAATAATAAAATGCTGGAACAACAAAAGAAAGATAAAGAAGTAATTGCTGAAAAGCAAGTTGCGAATAATGAAGCTATCAATACTGTAATTGCTAACCAAGAGAAGTTAGCTGATGATGAGCAAGCTTTGGCAACAAAACAAGCTGAACTGAAAGCAGCTCAGGCAAGTCTTGCAGCTGAAAAAGCGACTGCTGAAAACGAAAAGAATTCTCTTCTTGAAGAAAAAGCAGCAGCTGAAAAAGCAGCAGCTGAAGCGGCAGCTCGTGAAGCAGCTTATAAAGCAGAGCAAGAATCAAAACGTCAAGCAATTGAAGCTTCAGGAAATACTACCCTGCAAGCTCAGGTTCAAGCAGTTGTTAATTCAGCTCCAGCAGCTGAAGCAGCGGCTCCAGCAGCACCTGCAGTAACTCAATCTGTTGCCCGTGCGAATAGACCAGTTTATAGTTCATCTGCATCTTCTTATCCAGTAGGTCAATGTACTTGGGGTGCTAAGACATTAGCTCCTTGGGCTGGCGATTACTGGGGTAATGGTGGACAATGGTCTGCAAGTGCAGCAGCAGCAGGCTTCCGTGTTGGTTCACAGCCAGAAGTTGGAGCGATCGCATGTTGGACTGACGGTGGATATGGACACGTTGCAGTAGTAACAGCTGTTCAATCTACTACAAGCATCCAAGTATCAGAAGCAAACTACCTTGGACAACAATCAATCGGTAACTACCGTGGATGGTTTAATCCAACAACTGCACAAGGTACAGTTTCATATATTTATCCGAACTAATCAGTAAAAAGCGCCTCTGGCGTTTTTTATTTTTAATTGAAAAATCAACTGAAAAAAGTTACAATGGTAGTTGGGAAAAGTTGTAATTGGACAATGAAAGACGATTTAGAATCTGGAGGGAATCATGTCTTTTTCTGATTTAAAACTCTTTGCTCTTTCTTCTAATCAAGAATTAGCGCAGCGTGTTGCTCAAGAGATTGGATTGCCACTTGGGAAATCAACTGTTCGTCAGTTCTCTGATGGAGAGATTCAAGTGAATATTGAAGAATCTATTCGCGGGAAACACGTCTTTATTTTGCAGTCTACCAGTTCGCCAGTCAATGATAATTTGATGGAAATCTTGATTATGGTAGATGCTTTGAAACGAGCTAGTGCTGAATCCATCAACGTTGTCATGCCTTACTATGGCTATGCTCGGCAGGATCGCAAGGCTAGAGCTCGTGAGCCAATTACATCTAAATTAGTTGCTAATATGTTGGAAATTGCTGGTGTGGATCGGATGCTGACTATTGACTTGCACGCAGCGCAAATCCAGGGCTTCTTTGATATTCCAGTGGATCACTTGATGGGTGCACCTTTGATTGCTGATTACTTTGAGCGCCGTAATATGACAGGAGGAGACTATGTGGTAGTCAGTCCTGACCATGGTGGTGTGAGTCGGGCTCGTAAGTTAGCAGAGTTTCTGAAAACCCCGATTGCCATTATTGATAAGCGCCGCAGTGTGGACAAGATGAATAGCAGTGAAGTCATGAACATCATTGGTAAGGTAGAAGGAAAAACTTGTATCCTAATTGATGATATGATTGATACAGCAGGAACTATCTGCCATGCAGCTGACGCTCTCGCTGAGGCGGGAGCTGTAGAAGTCTATGCCAGCTGTACTCACCCAGTCTTATCTGGTCCTGCTATGGATAATATTCAAAAATCAGCGATTAAAAATTGGTCGTGCTGGATACAATTTATCTGCCTCAAGAGCGCTTGATTGATAAGATTGAGCAGATTTCAATTGCGCATCTTTTAGGGGAAGCCATTGTTCGTATTCATGAGAAACGACCCCTGTCACCCTTATTTGAAATAGGGAAAAAATAATCTGATATATATGGCTGGGAAGTTTGATTCCTAGTCTCTTTTTATTTTAGTCCTACTTTTTTAAAAAAAACTAACATCAACTTTAGAAGACAGCTCAAACTACTTGATGTTTCAAATATAAATAAATGACCATTTAAATAGTTGGTAAATTGACAATTTGTCTCATCCCTTGGTATTATTTGATTTTAGAAATTTTTATGTAGTAAAATTCTTGACTTTTTTAAGAGTTCGAACTATACTTAGTAGTAGGTAATATTAGGTAACGGGGAGTTACAATTATTTTTGAAAAGTAACGAGGAGATGAGATAATGAAAAAGGTTTTGCTTTCAAGTGCTGTGGCCCTTTCACTTTTCGCGGCTGCTGCACCAGTATTTGCTGAGGGTACAGCCAGTCTTTGGGTTAATGACATTGATAATAATGAAGTTCCCCAAGGCAGTACGGACTCAGAATCTAATAAAGTTATGGATGAATTGCAGGCCTATAGAGATGCACAATCAGCTCTGGATCAGCAAGTTGCTGAAGCTAAGAAAGCTCCGGTTGGCAAAGTGCTGTGATGGAGGATCAAGCTGGTAACAAAGTTCTTGTTATTGGTGAGGGAGAGTCGGCTAATGCGGATCAGCCTTCAGTGGCACCATCTACTACAGATCCATCTACACCGGCTTATTCGGCAGCACCTTACTCCACAGCCTCTTCATCAGTTCCAACTTTTCCAGCACCGTCTCAATCTTCGGCGGCATCCTCTTCAGCAGCAGGTAAAAAGAAGGCTAAAAAATCAGAAAATAAAGCAAAAAAAGCTCCGGAAGCAAAAGAAGAGAACAAGGAAAATGAGGAAAACTCTGAAGACAAGTCACTTCCTAAGACAAGTGCAGTCAAATAATTTTGTCTTTAATTTGTGCTAACGCCTAAATATCACTGAGCCTTTGTTCGGTGATATTTTTTGTAAAAAATGAAAAATAAAGGATTTTTAGATTATGCAAGAAAAAGATAGGAGTCAAACTTCGAATAAGAAACTGCTCCTTGTTGTTGGAATTTGCCTCCTACTGATTGTTCTGGTTATTTTTTCTGTTTTTTATTCTTTCCGTTCATCAGCATCAGGCAGCAAGCTTCGAGTTTCGCATCCTAGCAGGATTGAAATGTCAAGCTCATCTGCATCTTCAAGTCAGACAGAAAAGGAATATTTAGCAGAGCGTTTTGCTAAACTGAAAGCTGTGAATTCAGAAACGATAGGCTATGTCTATGCTCCTGGTACACAGTTGGATGAGCCAGTGGTGCAAACGAAAGATAATGCGACTTATCTGCTGAAGACTTTTGAAGGAAAGCAAGAGCCCTATATGGGAGCGGTCTTTATGGATAAGGACAATCATAAAGATTTCAGCGATCGTCTGACTTGGCTTTTCGGGCATGCTCGGGGTAGCAAGGCAGGAGATCATCGCATGTTTAATGATGTCAACTACTATGATCGTCAGGATTATTTTGACAAACATAGATATGTCGTGATTGAGACTCCTGAGCGTAAGTATTATTATCAAGCTATGGGACTGGTCATCGTGCCGGAAGAGACTGCTTTTTATCGGACGGAGTTTAAGGATGACGAGGACTTTACAACTCAGCTTAGAAATATCTATGAGGCTGCTCGGACAAAGGATCCCAAGATAAAGATTAAGGCGAGTGACCGGTATTTAGTTCTCTCAACCTGCCGTGAGGAAGATGACACGATTCGTTCTAACCTTTATTTGCGGCAGATTCCTGATTCAGAACTGCCAGATTTCTGGCCAAGCATGGCAAGGAATTGACTTATACACCGACTCGTTGATTGGCCAGTCACGTGAGATGCAGCTATATCCACTATCTGCCAGAGAAGAATTTTAAGGCAAGGCCAAAAGGGACTGAGTGCAAGCTTAGTCCTTTTTCTGCATGGGAAATCATGTAATAGCTTTTGCTATGCTTCTGCATTTATAGTATAATAGTTCTATTGAGCGGCTGGAGGTATGTATGGATTTAAGTAAGAAATTTAATAAAAACTTAGAAAAAATAGAAATTTCGCTGATTCGTCAGTTTGACCAATCAATTTCTGCTATTCCGGGAGTTCTTCGGCTAACCTTAGGGGAGCCGGACTTTACAACACCGGATCATATCAAAGAAGCAGCCAAGGCGGCGATTGATGCTAATCAAAGTCACTACACTGGTATGAGCGGTCTCTTGGAGCTGCGTCAGGCGGCTAGCAGCTTTGTGAAAGAAAAGTACAATCTGCACTATCGCCCAGAAGATGAGGTTTTGGTCACAATTGGGGCGACAGAGGCCTTGTCAGCTACGCTGACAGCTATTTTAGAAGAAGGAGACAAGGTCTTGCTGCCAGCTCCTGCTTATCCAGGCTATGAGCCTATTGTCAATCTAGTGGGGGCAGAGATTGTCGAGATTGACACAACGGCCAATAACTTTGTCCTCACTCCAGAGATGCTGGAAGCAGCTATTTTGGAGCAGGGCGAGCAGCTAAAAGCGGTCATTCTTAATTATCCAGCCAATCCGACCGGCGTGACTTATTCGCGGGAGCAGATAAAAGCTCTGGCGGATGTCCTAGGAAAATACCAAGTCTTTGTGGTCTGCGATGAGGTCTATTCTGAGCTGACCTATACAGAGCAGGGACATGTTTCCATCGCGGAGTATCTGCCAGACCAAACCATCGTTATCAACGGCCTGTCTAAGTCTCATGCCATGACTGGCTGGCGGTTGGGCTTTATCTTTGCTCCAGCAGTTTTCACTGCTCAGCTGATTAAGAGCCATCAGTATCTCGTAACAGCAGCCAATACCATGGCTCAGTTTGCAGGCATTGAAGCCCTGACAGTTGGGAAAGATGATGCGGAACCAATGAAGGCTGAGTATATCCAGCGTCGCGATTATATCATAGAGAAAATGGCTGAGCTAGGCTTTAAGATTATCAAACCAGATGGGGCTTTTTATATTTTTGCTAAGATACCAGACGGTTATAATCAAGATTCTTTCGCCTTTCTGCAGGATTTTGCGGAGAAGAAGGCCGTGGCCTTTATCCCAGGAGCGGCTTTTGGTCAATATGGGGAAGGCTATATCCGCCTGTCCTATGCGGCTAGTATAGAGACGATTCGAGAAGCTCTGAAACGCCTCAAGGACTACATGGAGGACTATGCTTAAATCTCTAACAAGTCAAGGTCTGGTTCTCTATAACCGCAATTTCCGCGAGGATGATAAGCTGGTCAAAATCTTTACGGAACAGGCTGGTAAGCGTATGTTTTTCGTCAAGCATGCTGGGAAGTCCAAGCTAGCACCCGTCATTCAGCCTTTGACTGCGGCGAACTTGCTGATGAAAATCAATGATGATGGTCTTAGCTATATCGAGGACTATCAGGATGTGGTTACCTACCATCGCATCAATGAGGACTTATTCATCATGGCCTATGCCAGCTATGTGGCGGCCTTGGCAGATGCCAGTCTTCAGGACAATCAGCCGGATCCGGCTCTCTTTGCTTTTCTGCAGAAAACTCTGGAGATGATGAATAATGGTCTAGACTATGAGGTGCTGACCAATATCTTTGAGATTCAGATTTTGTCACGTTTTGGGGTTTCGCTGAACTTCCATGATTGTGCCTTTGTCATCGGACAGGTCTGCCCTTTGATTTTTCTTTCAAATATAGCGGAGTCCTTTGCCCTGATCATTACCATCAGGATGAACGGCGCTGTCATCTGAATCCAAATCTTCCTTTTCTGCTGGACCAATTTCAGGCGGTTCGCTTTAGCGAATTGGAGACCATTTCTTTGAAGCCAGATATTAAAAAGCAGCTGCGGGATTTTATTGACCTGCTCTATGATGAATATGTCGGCATCCATCTCAAATCCAAAAAATTTATAGATTCTCTGGGGGACTGGGGAAGCATTTTAAAAGATAAGAACGAGGAATAAATCGAATGAAAAAAATAGCTGTTGATGCTATGGGAGGGGACAATGCCCCTCAGGCTCTGGTCGAAGGAGTCAATCAAGCAGTACAGGAGTTCTCGGATATTGAAATTCTCCTTTATGGCGATGAGGCGAAAATTAAGCCTTATCTGACTGCTGGTGAGCGGGTCCGCATCATCCACACGGAGGAAAAGATTGACTCGGACGACGAGCCGACAAAGGCCATTCGTCAGAAGAAAGAGGCTAGTATGGTGCTGGCAGCCAAGGCTGTGAAGGCAGGGGAGGCAGATGCTATGCTATCTGCTGGAAATACTGGAGCGCTTTGGCGGCAGGTTTCTTTATCGTAGGGCGTATCAAGAATATTGACCGACCAGGTCTCTTATCTACTATGCCAACGGTTGGCGGTCAGGGATTTGATATGCTGGATTTGGGAGCTAATGCTGAAAACACAGCCCATCATTTACACCAGTATGCGACTTTGGGTTCTTTCTATGCTGAAAATGTCCGAGGGATCAAGAAGCCGCGGGTGGGTCTCTTGAATAACGGAACGGAAAGCAGTAAGGGCGATCCTCTACGCAAGGAAGCCTATGAGCTTTTAGCTGGGGATTCGACACTTAACTTTATCGGCAATGTAGAAGCGCGTGATTTGATGGATGATGTGGCGGATGTTGTCGTTGCAGATGGCTTTACTGGTAATGCCGTTCTGAAATCAATCGAAGGAACTGCTATCAGTATCATGGGTCAGCTGAAGAAGTCTATTTTAGGCGGTGGTTTCAAAGCTAAATTGGGAGCTTGGCTGCTCAAGGACAGCCTGCGAGGGCTCAAAAATAGTCTGGACTATTCTAGTGCAGGCGGTGCAGTTCTATTCGGTTTGAAAGCGCCTGTTGTCAAAACGCATGGCTCTAGCGATGCTAAGGCTGTTTATAGTACGATTCGTCAAATTCGGACCATGCTGGAAACAGATGTTGTTGGTAAATCGGTCATTGAATTTTCAGATGCAAAGGAGTAACCATGAGCGAAAAAGAAATTTATGCAAAAATTGTCGAAATCATTCAAGAACATGACAGCAGTAAGCTGCATGTCACTCCAGAGTTGAATTTGAAAGAAGAACTGGGAGTGGACTCTGTTGATTTGATGGAATTTATCATCAATCTGGAAGAAGCTTTTGATATTGAGATTCCCGATGAGGATATGGATAACTTTAAAACAATTTCCGATGTGGTGGCTTATATCCATGAGAAACTGAAGAAGCAACATTAAAAATCAAAGATCGGTATCTTCCGGTCTTTTTTCGTATCTTGGAAAGGAAACGATTTCTTTAACTAGGTACATAAAGTTTATACGGAATTTCTTGTAAAATATATTCAAAGATGATAAAATGAGGGTATAAAACCACGAAAGGCGAATATTAAAATGTCTAATAAGTTGTTATATTCGGGAAAAGCCAAGGATATTTTCTCTACAGATGATGAGCAAGTCATTCTGGCACGCTACAAGGACCAGGCAACGGCTTTTAATGGAGTCAAGAAGGAGCAGATTGCTGGTAAAGGAGTGCTCAACAACCAGATTTCATCTTTTATTTTTGAGAAACTCAATGCAGCTGGTGTGGCGACGCATTTCATTGAGAAGGTTTCGGATACGGACCAGCTAAATAAAAAAAGTAGAGATTATTCCTTTTGAAGTGAAAGGCGCAACTACACAGCAGGTTCTTTTTCCAAACGTTTTGGAGTAGAAGAGGGCATCGCACTTGAAACTCCGATTGTGGAATTTTACTACAAAAATGATGATTTGGACGATCCTTTCATCAATGACGAACATGTGAAATTCTTGAAGATTGCCAGCGATCAAGAAATTGCCTTTTTGAAAGAGGAGACTCGTCGAATCAATGAGCTCTTGTCAGACTGGTTACGCCAAATCGGACTGAAATTGATTGATTTCAAGTTAGAGTTCGGCTTTGACAAAGATGGCAAGATTATTCTGGCAGATGAATTTTCACCAGACAATTGCCGTCTCTGGGATGCGGAAGGCCATCACATGGATAAGGACGTTTTCCGGCGTGGCCTTGGTGAACTGACAGATGTCTATCAGGTTGTTTGGGAAAAATTACAGGCGATTAAGTAAGGGCAGGGTGTGAAAAATCATGGACAAGCGTATTTTTGTAGAGAAGAAGAGCAACTTCGGTGTGAAGTCACAGAGCTTGGTGAGAGAGCTGACGCATAATCTTCAGTTGAAAACATTGTCAGATCTTCGGATGATTCAAGTTTATGATGTCTTTCATCTGGCAGAAGATTTGGTCGCTCGGGCTGAAAAGCATATTTTCTCCGAGCAGGTGACAGATAGATTGCTGACCGAGGAAGAAGTAGATGCTGCACTTGCAGAGACAGCGTTTTTTGCCATCGAAGCGCTGCCGGGCCAGTTTGACCAGCGGGCAGCCAGCTCTCAGGAGGCTCTCTTTTTGCTCGGCTCTGGGACAGATGTTCTGGTGAGGACCGCTCAGCTTTATTTGGTCAATAAAGACATCTCAGACAGCGAGTTGGCAGCAATCAAGAAATACTTGCTGAATCCAGTTGATTCACGCTTTAAAGATATTGAGCAGCCGATCCAGCTGGAGCAATTCTCCGAGTCTGACAAGACCATTCCGGTTCTGGACTTCTTTAAGGACTATACGGAAGCGGACTTTAAGGCCTACAAGCAGGAGCATGGTCTGGCTATGGAAGTGGCAGATTTGCTCTTTATTCAGGACTATTTCAAGTCGATTGGCCGTTTCCCCGACGGAGACCGAGCTTAAGGTTTTAGATACTTACTGGTCCGACCACTGTCGACATACGACTTTTGAGACGGAGTTGAAGAAGATTGATTTTTCGGCTTCCAAGTTTGAAAAGCAACTGCAGGCCACTTATGATAAATACTTGGCTATGCGCGATGAGCTGGGACGTGGGGACAAACCGCAGACTCTCATGGATATGGCGACTATTTTTGGGCGCTACGAGCGAGCCAATGGCCGTCTGGATGACATGGAAGTGTCTGATGAAATCAATGCCTGCTCAGTCGAGATTGAAGTGGATGTAGATGGTGTCAAGGAGCCTTGGCTGCTGATGTTTAAAAATGAAACCCACAACCACCCAACAGAAATTGAGCCCTTTGGTGGGGCTGCGACCTGTATCGGCGGAGCCATTCGTGATCCGCTTTCTGGCCGTTCTTACGTTTATCAGGCTATGCGGATTTCTGGTGCGGGCGATATTACTCAGCCGATTTCTGAAACGCGAGCTGGCAAGCTCCCTCAGCAGGTTATTTCTAAAACAGCAGCGCATGGCTATTCTTCTTATGGGAATCAAATTGGCCTAGCAACGACCTATGTCCGTGAGTATTTCCATCCAGGATTTGTAGCCAAGCGGATGGAGCTGGGTGCTGTTGTCGGTGCAGCTCCTAAGGAAAATGTTGTCCGTGAAAAACCAGCAGCAGGTGATGTGGTCATCTTGCTGGGAGGTAAGACAGGCCGTGATGGTGTCGGCGGAGCTACTGGCTCGTCCAAGGTGCAGACAGCTGCGTCTGTGGAGACGGCGGGTGCGGAAGTCCAAAAAGGAAATGCTATTGAGGAGCGCAAGATTCAGCGCCTCTTCCGCGATGGCAATGTGACTCGTCTCATCAAGAAATCCAATGACTTTGGGGCCGGCGGTGTCTGTGTGGCTATTGGCGAATTGGCAGACGGGCTGGAAATTGACCTTGACAAGGTACCGCTCAAATACCAAGGACTTAACGGTACAGAAATCGCTATTTCCGAGTCACAAGAGCGGATGGCAGTAGTGGTTCGTCCAGAAGATGTGGAACAATTTATCGCTGCGGCAGCTAAGGAAAATCTGCTGGCAGTTGTTGTGGCTAAAGTGACAGAAAAGCCAAATCTGATTATGCACTGGAATGGGGAAACCATCGTTGATATTGAGCGGAGTTTTCTGGATACCAATGGTGTGCGCGTGGTTGTGGATGCCAAGGTTGTGGATGCTCAAGTAACATTGCCAGGGCAGGATGTAACTTCTGAAGCAAGTCTGGAACAGGACCTCAAGAGCTTACTCAGCGACCTCAATCATACCAGTCAAAAGGGGCTGCAGACGATCTTTGACAGTTCTGTTGGCCGCTCTACTGTTAATCATCCTATCGGCGGGCGCTACCAAATCACGCCGACTGAGGCTTCTGTGCAGAAACTGCCAGTTGAGCATGGCAAGACTGAGACGGTCTCTGTGATGGCGCAAGGTTACAATCCTTATGTGGCAGCTTGGTCTCCTTACCATGGAGCAGCTTATGCAGTGATTGAAGCGACAGCTCGCTTGGTTGCTGCTGGTTCGGACTGGTCCAAGGCTCGCTTCTCTTATCAGGAATACTTCGAGCGGATGGACAAGCAGGCCGAGCGTTTTGGACAGCCGGTCTCTGCTCTGCTTGGTTCGATTGAAGCCCAGATTCAGCTAGGTTTGCCGTCTATTGGTGGTAAGGATTCCATGAGCGGAACTTTTGAAGAATTGACCGTACCGCCGACCTTGGTAGCTTTTGGAGTGACTACTTCAACTGCTGGGCGCATCCTGTCTCCAGAGTTTAAGGCGGCAGGAGAGTCTATCTACTATTTGCCAGGACAGGTCCTGTCTCAGGATATTGACTTTGACTTAATCAAGAATAACTTTGAAAATTTTGCGGCCATTCAGACCAGGTATCAGATTACAGCCGCCGCCGCTGTTAAATACGGTGGTCTGGCAGAGAGTCTGGCCTTGATGAGCTTGGTAATCGTATCGGTGCCCAAGTGGATGTTGCTGACTTGCCTTCCGTTTTGCAGGCCCAGTTGGGCGGATTCGTCTTTACCAGTCCGAAGCAGGATATTCCAGGTGCAGTGAAGATCGGTCAGACCAAGTCAGACTTTACACTGATTGTCAATGGTGTCCAGCTTGAGGGAGCAGAGCTTTTGGCAAGCTTTGAAGGCCGACTAGAGTCTATCTACCCGACAGAATTCAAACAGGAAACAGTTATTGAAGAAGTGCCGGCTCTTGTCGCTGATACAGTTATCAAAGCCAAAGAGACAGTAGCGGAGCCGTTGGTTTATATCCCAGTCTTCCCTGGAACCAACTCAGAATACGATTCAGCCAAAGCCTTTGAAGCAGCTGGAGCCAAGGTCAATCTAGTTCCGTTCGTTACTTTGGATGAAGCAGCCATTGTTCAGTCCGTTGACACCATGGTTGACAACATTGACAAGGCAAATATCATCTTCTTTGCAGGCGGCTTCTCTGCTGCAGATGAGCCAGATGGGTCAGCTAAGTTTATTGTCAACATCCTTCTCAACGAGAAGGTTAAGAAAGCCATTGATGCTTTTATCGCTCGCGGCGGTCTCATCATTGGTATCTGTAATGGATTCCAGGCTCTGGTAAAATCCGGTCTTCTTCCTTATGGAAACTTTGAAGAAGCAGGGGCTAGCAGTCCTACTCTCTTTTACAATGATGCCAACCAGCACGTGGCCAAGATGGTGGAGACTCGCATTGCCAATACCAACTCGCCTTGGCTGGCTGGTGTGCAAGTGGGAGATATCCATGCCATTCCGGTTTCACATGGTGAAGGGAAATTTGTCGTGACGGCTGAGGAGTTTGCTGTGCTGCGCGATAATGGTCAGATTTGGAGTCAGTACGTAGACTTTGACGGTCAGCCGAGCATGGACAGTAAGTATAATCCAAACGGCTCGCTTTACGCTATCGAAGGAATTACGAGCAAGAACGGCCAAATCATTGGCAAGATGGGCCACTCAGAACGTTATGAAGACGGCCTTTCCAAAATATTCCAGGTCAGAAAGACCAGAAATTGTTTGAAAGCGCCGTTCGTTATTTCCAAGCGAGTCACGAATAAAGTTGGCTTGCAAGAGCAAGTAATCAAAAAAGAGTCTGCTTGGCCTGAAAGGCCAGGTTTTCTCCCTTTTACAAGACAAAAGAATTTAGGTAAAACAATGACATACGAAGTAAAGTCACTGAATGAAGAGTGCGGTATTTTTGGAATCTGGGGTCATCCACAGGCGGCTCAGGTCACCTATTTCGGACTCCATAGTCTGCAGCACCGCGGTCAGGAAGGAGCTGGGATCCTGTCAAACGACCATGGAAAGCTCAAACGCCACCGCGATTTGGGATTGGTTGCAGAGGTTTTTAAAAACCCAGCAGACTTGGATAATCTGACAGGAGAAGCAGCCATTGGCCATGTCCGCTATGCAACGTCAGGTGGGGCCTCCATCAATAATGTTCAGCCTTTCTTCTTCAGTTTCTATGATATGCAGATGGGCTTGGCGCATAATGGTAATCTGACAAATGCCCATTCACTGAGACGGGAGTTGGAAAAGAAAGGTTCCATCTTTGCCAGCTCGTCTGATACGGAAATTCTCATGCACTTGATTCGCCATAGCGAGCAGGAAAATTTCTTAGATAAGCTTAAGGAATCCTTGAGACGAGTTCAGGGGGGCTTTGCCTATCTCATCATGAGAGAGGAAAAGCTCTACGCCGCGTTGGATCCTAATGGCTTTCGTCCTTTGTCCATCGGCCGCATGAAAAATGGGGCCTGGGTCGTTTCTAGTGAAACCTGTGCTTTTGAAGTGGTGGGTGCCGAATGGGTGCGCGACCTTGAGCCGGGGGAAATCGTGATTATCGATGATGAAGGAGTGACCTACGACAGCTATACGACAGATACCCAGCTGGCTATTTGCTCAATGGAATATGTCTATTTTGCTCGGCCGGACAGCGTCATTCACGGTGTCAATGTTCATGCAGCTCGCAAGCGGATGGGCCGCAGACTGGCTCAGGAATTCCAGCATGAGGCGGATATCGTTGTCGGCGTGCCTAATTCTTCCCTGTCAGCGGCCTCTGGCTTTTCCGAAGAGTCTGGCCTGCCAAATGAAATGGGTCTGATTAAAAATCAATACATCCAACGGACCTTCATCCAGCCGACGCAGGAGTTGCGAGAGCAAGGAGTTCGTATGAAATTATCTGCTGTTTCCAGCATTGTCAAGGGCAAGCGCGTGGTCATGGTGGATGACTCTATCGTGCGGGGAACAACCAGCCGACGCATCGTCCAGCTCTTACGAGATGCAGGAGCTGCTGAAGTCCATGTGGCTATTGGTAGTCCTGAGCTTAAATATCCATGTTTCTACGGCATTGATATCCAGAATCGTCGCGAGCTCATCTCGGCCAATCATACGGTTGATGAGGTCTGTGAGATTATCGGAGCTGACAGCCTGACTTATCTGTCGCTGGAAGGCCTCATTGAATCAGTTGGTATTGAGACGGATGCTCCGAATGGCGGACTTTGTGTGGCTTACTTTGACGGTCAGTACCCAACTCCGCTCTATGACTATGAAGAGCGCTATCTGGAAAGCCTGAAAGAGAAGACGAGTTTTTATTAAAACAAGGTCAGCGGTAGTTGTCGCAATCTTTTTCAAAAATAAGAGTAAGGAAGAAAATTATGACAAATAAAAATGCATACGCTCAATCCGGTGTGGATGTTGAAGCAGGTTATGAAGTTGTTGAGCGAATCAAAAAGCATGTGGCACGTACAGAGCGAGCTGGCGTCATGGGGGCGCTGGGTGGCTTTGGCGGCATGTTTGACCTGTCTCAGACGGGGGTCAAGGAACCAGTACTGATTTCTGGTACGGATGGGGTCGGAACCAAGCTCATGCTGGCAATTCAGTATGACAAACACGATACCATTGGGCAGGACTGTGTCGCCATGTGTGTCAATGACATCGTCGCTGCAGGGGCTGAGCCCCTTTACTTCCTGGACTATATTGCCACTGGGAAAAATGAACCAGCAAAGCTGGAGCAAGTTGTTGCCGGTGTGGCTGAAGGCTGCGTTCAGTCTGGAGCTGCTTTGATTGGTGGGGAAACCGCTGAAATGCCTGGCATGTATGGTGAAGATGATTATGACCTAGCTGGTTTTGCTGTCGGGGTTGCTGAGAAGTCAGAAATTATTGACGGCTCTAAAGTAGCTGAGGGCGATGTCCTTCTGGGGCTGGCTTCCAGTGGTATCCATTCAAATGGTTATTCTCTCGTTCGTCGTGTCTTTGCAGACTACACCGGTGAAGAAGTCTTACCAGAATTGGAAGGCAAGAAACTCAAGGAAGCACTGCTTGAGCCGACTCGTATCTACGTCAAGGCTCTGCTGCCACTGATTAAGGAAAAGTTGGTTCATGGGATTGCCCATATTACTGGTGGCGGTTTTATCGAAAATGTGCCTCGCATGTTTGCCGATGACTTGGCTGCTGAGATTGAAGAAGATAAGATTCCAGTCTTGCCGATTTTTAAGGCTTTAGAAAAATATGGTCATATCAAGCACCAAGAAATGTTTGAAATCTTCAATATGGGACTAGGGATGATTTTGGCAGTTGCTCCTGAAAATGTGAATCGTGTCAAAGAACTTCTTGACGAGCCTGTTTATGAAGTTGGCCGGATTGTCAAAAAAGAAAGTGAAAGTGTCCTTATCAAATGAAAAAAATTGCCGTTTTTGCTTCGGGAAATGGATCAAATTTCCAAGTGATTGCTGAGCAGTTTCCTGTTGAATTTGTTTTTTCAGACCATCGCGATGCCTTTGTGCTAGAGCGGGCGGACAAGCTAGGCGTCAAAAGCTATGCCTTTGAGCTTAGAGAGTTTGACAGTAAGGCGGCTTACGAGCAAGCTATTGTAGACCTGCTAGAAGCGCACCAGATTGACTTGGTTTGCCTAGCAGGCTATATGAAAATTGTCGGGCCGACCTTGCTTGGTGCTTATGAGGGACGTATCATCAATATCCATCCAGCCTACCTGCCGGAATTCCCAGGTGCCCACGGCATTGAGGATGCTTGGAATGCTGGCGTGGACCAGTCTGGTGTGACCATTCATTGGGTGGACTCGGGCGTTGACACTGGAAAAATTATTCAGCAAGTGCGCGTGCCGCGTTTAGCTGAGGATACGCTGGAAAGCTTTGAAGAGCGCATCCATACCGCCGAGTATCAACTCTATCCACAAGTTCTGGAGAGTTTAGGGGTGGGGAGAAAGTAATAAGTAAATCAAGTTTTGATTGTGCAATCTTGCTAGGAGGAAAAATGATTGAGCTGAAATTAGTAGATGAGAGCAGCTTTCAGGCAGTGCTGGATTTGAAAATATCTGAAGCTGATAAACGAGCACGTTTCGTGGCTCCAAATGTGCGCTCTTTAGCTGACGCATGGCTCTACCGGAAAAATGAAGATGTGTTTCCGATGGCAATCTATTGGGATAAGCAAGTGGTTGGATTTCTTCTGCTGGAAATAGACGAGGATGAAGCGGAATACTTTATCTGGCGGATAATGATTGGTCAGCAGTACCAAGGAAGAGGTTATGGTCGAAAAGCCTTGGAAGTTCTGATCAAAAAAGCTCAGATAGATAGTGATTGCAGTCATATTATTGCAGATTATGTGGTTGGAAATAAAAAAATGAAGCACCTGCTGACTAGTCTGGGTTTTCAGGAAACAGGATTTATAGAAGAGAATAACGAAGTCGCTATGCGCTTGGACCTAAAGAAAGAGGAATAGAATGACGAAAAAAGCCTTAATCAGTGTATCAGACAAGACAGGCATTGTAGAATTTTCGAAAGAGCTGAAAGCTCTAGGCTGGGATATCATCTCAACCGGTGGTACCAAGGTGGCCTTAGATAATGAAGGAGTGGGCACCATTGCCATTGATGATGTGACTGGTTTTCCAGAGATGATGGATGGCCGTGTCAAGACCCTCCACCCAAACATTCACGGCGGCCTCTTGGCTCGTCGGGACTTGGATAGCCACCTGCAAGCGGCCAAGGACAATCAGATTGAGCTCATTGACCTGGTCGTGGTCAACCTCTATCCTTTTAAAGAAACCATTCTCAAGCCAGGTGTAGAGTATGCGGACGCGGTGGAAAATATTGACATCGGTGGCCCCTCTATGCTGCGCTCTGCAGCCAAAAATCATGCCAGCGTGACGGTTGTTGTAGATCCGGCTGATTATGCCCTTGTTCTGGAAGAGTTGGCAGCAAATGGTCAAACGACTATGAAACGCGGCAACGTTTGGCAGCTAAGGTTTTCCGTCACACAGCCGCTTACGATGCTTTAATTGCAGACTATTTCACGGATCAGGTGGGCGAAAGCAAGCCTGAAAAGCTGACCTTGACCTATGAACTCAAGCAGCCCATGCGCTATGGGGAAAATCCTCAGCAAGATGCGGACTTCTACCAGACGGCCTTGCCACTGGATTACTCTATCGCATCAGCCAAGCAGCTGAATGGGAAAGAGTTGTCTTTCAATAACATCCGCGATGCGGATGCGGCCATTCGGATTATTCGAGATTTCAAAGATCGGCCAACTGTTGTGGCGCTAAAACATATGAATCCATGTGGTATCGGTCAGGCAAATGATATCGAGACTGCTTGGGACTATGCCTATGAGTCTGATCCAGTTTCTATTTTTGGTGGGATTGTCGTCCTCAACCGTCAGGTGGACGCTGCGACAGCTGAGAAGATGCACGGTATTTTCCTGGAAATCATCATCGCACCGAGCTATACGGTAGAAGCGCTAGCTATTTTGACCAATAAAAAGAAAAATCTGCGGATTTTGGAGTTGGCTTTTGATGCGCAGGCAGCTTCTGGAGCAGAGAAGGAAGTGACCGGTGTTCTGGGTGGTCTCCTCGTGCAAAACCAAGATGTCATCGAGGAGAATCCAGCTGATTGGCAGGTCGTGACCAAGCGCCAGCCAACCGAGCAGGAGCGTGTGGCTTTGGAATTCGCCTGGAAGTCCGTCAAATATGTCAAGTCCAACGGTATTATCATTACCAATGACCGTCAGGTGCTGGGAGTCGGTCCTGGTCAGACTAACCGTGTGGCTTCTGTCAAGATTGCTATTGAGCAAGCCAAAGATCGCCTTGACGGTGCTGCTCTGGCTTCTGACGCCTTCTTCCCTTTTGCGGACAATATCGAAGAGATTGCAGCCGCTGGTATCAAAGCTATCATCCAGCCTGGTGGATCCGTTCGTGATGAGGAGTCTATTATCGCGGCTGACAAGCAGGGCTTAACCATGATTTCACCGGCGTACGGCATTTTAGGCATTAAAAACTATAAAAAATCCTCGGGTCGAACCGAGGATTTTTGAGTAGGCTTATACTCAATGAAATTCATGAATAAACTAAGCAGGAGCAGTCTGATCAAAGCACTGGTTTGAAGTGGTTTTGAGGAGTGCGAAAGCGACTTATTTAGGATAGATATAGGTCAGGCGGCCCCAGTAGGAAGCAGTTGGGTCAAACCAGCCACGGAAGTTGCTGATGTACTGCTTGCCGAGGTAGTTAGACTCTTGAATCTGGATGCGGGTATTGGATTCGACATGAGTCACAACACCAACGTGGCCGTAGCCACCGTCATCCCAGCAGGCGATGGCACCAACCTCAGGTGTACTGCCGGTACGGAATCCAGCTCTTCTGGCACTAGCTGCCCATTGACCGCCGTTGCCCCAGTAATTTCCTGCCCAAGGAGCTAGAGCCTTGGCTCCCCAAGTACATTGACCGACAGGATAAGTTGTCGCATTAGCAGCGGCATAGTTTGGCTGAATATTAGCTGATTGAATGCTTGATTTCTCAACCTGATAGCTAGTTCCAGTCAGACCAGTCAGTTGTCCCGCTTTTCTACGATAGACATGGGTATGGAATAGACCGCTCCCCTTGTGATTCTGAGTATCTACGGTAAACTTGTATGTTCCATTGCCGACCTTATTTGCAGTATACCATTTGATATCATCTTGCCCATTGACTTCTGACCAAGTTGGCAGAATAATATCGCCATCTCCGTAGGCGTCTGTCACTGTCACCTCATAGCGATTAGCCTCAGTTTTCCTGACTGCAACCTTGGCTTGGATTTGGTCGGTAGACATTGAGACGGCATCTGCTGCGTAGCTACGCTCACTGCCGTCCTTATAGGTGACATACACATGGTTGTTATAGGTTCCAGACAAAGCCTGGTGATTACGGATATCAAAGGTTGCGCTGAAGGAGCCATCTCCGTTAGGAGTGGCTGCATACCATTTAAGATTGCTCTGATTGCTAGTGCTCCAAATTGGCACCCGGACAGATTGAATAGGTTTAGATAAGCTAGTTTCGGTAGTTTTCACGGTGTAGGTCCCTTGTTTGGGATTGATATTTTCCACCGTAAAAAGAGGTTTCTGTTCCTCGTCCGAAGGTAATTTTCCGCTGTCAACTTGAACTGTTGTTCCTGCTATACCAGTTGATTCCGGTTGAACATAGCTTTGGCCGTAAAGGTGGATATTGTAAGTCCCAGTGTCGTAGTTATGCTTTCTGAGTTCCACCCGAGCGCTGTAGCTGCCATCCGGATTTTTGCTTGCTTCGTACCATTGTAAATCATCTTGCCCTTTCTTATCAGACCAAGTTGGAAGAACAATTCGATGCATGGTGTCAGGTACGTTTTTGACAGTAATTTCCATGATACCTGTTTGAGGGAACCTGGTTTCGATTATCGGTTTCGGATTTTCAAGATGGAACGTAGTGCCAGATTGGAAAATCATTTTTCCGTTTACATTTTCATAAGTGTCAACGAAGTATCGTCCATAACCACGATGTTTGGAAAGATTAAATTCAGTTGATTCTTCTCCTGCGTCATACCACTGAAGGTCGTCGCTGCCTTTTTCCTCTGACCAGACAGCATGGACAATCTTTGAGTGAATTTGGTCTTTGTTGCGGGAAAAACTAATGCGTCCTGTACCTCCTGAGACGTATGCATTCGTTTTACTAGCTGGTTTATCTACATGAAAGGTAGCAGCATTTAGAGCTACCAAGCGCTCTCCTATCCGTATGTATGTATGAACATGAAACGTACCATATCCTGGATGGTTTCTTAAGTCAATGTCAGTGATGGGTGTTTGTGGTGTATCATACCATTTCAAATCATCTTGTCCGTTTTCTTCAGACCAAACAGCATGAGCAATAAGATAAGGTTCTTGAGCTTGAGAACGGGTATAACTAATAGAGGCTGTACGATCGTTCACAGTCACATCGACATTGCTGGCACGATCAGTAGGGCCTAGAATTTTGACTTCAGATTCAGGCGTTTCGGTTGCATGAACTGTTGAGTGGCTCGCAAAGAGACCTAGGACAGCTCCAGATAATAAAAACAGTTTTTGATATTTCTTCATAAAACTCCTTTGTGAGAATGGTTTTGGATGGGCCCACCTGTATTATTCGGAAAACTTATTTGAAAATGATAGTAAATTTGACAAGCCCTGAATATTTTTTGTCTAAATTAGGTACAATCCACTCAAAAAGGAGAAGACTGAAGACAACAATAATTACGGCAATCATTATAGAAGAGATATTCTTTTTCCCATTAGAATGGAATAAAACGAACGATTGTGATATAATTTAGATAAATAATTCGTAAAAATGCGGTGATTTTTACGTGATGTGTTAGCTCGGTGCGTAAGCACCTATGATATGAACATAGAGGTATCTCAGCTATGAAGCTTTTGGTTGTTGGTTCAGGCGGTCGTGAGCATGCGATTGCCAAGAAGTTATTGGAATCTCAGGGTGTGGAGCAGGTGTTTGTCGCTCCTGGAAATGATGGCATGACCTTGGATGGGTTGGATTTGGTGAATATTGGAATTTCCGAACATTCCAAACTAATTGAATTTGCCAAGGAGAATGATGTTGCTTGGTCTTTTATCGGTCCAGATGATGCGCTGGCAGCTGGAATTGTAGATGGTTTTAACCAAGCTGGGCTCAAGGCTTTCGGCCCATCTCGTTTAGCAGCGGAGCTGGAGTGGTCCAAGGATTTTGCCAAGGAAATCATGGTTAAATACGGTGTTCCGACAGCAGCCTATGGCACATTTCTGACTTTGAGGAAGCTAAAGCCTACATTGAAAAGCAGGGAGCACCTATCGTGGTCAAGGCGGACGGCTTGGCTCTGGGCAAGGGTGTGGTCGTCGCAGAGACTGTGGAGCAGGCGGTCGAGGCCGCTCACGATATGCTCTTGGACAATAAGTTCGGCGACAGCGGTGCACGTGTGGTTATCGAGGAGTTCCTGGACGGCGAGGAGTTCTCCCTCTTTGCCTTTGTCAATGGCGACAGGTTCTACATTATGCCGACAGCACAAGACCACAAACGGGCCTACGATGGGGACAAGGGGCCCAATACAGGCGGCATGGGAGCTTATGCGCCAGTGCCTCACCTGCCACAAAGCGTGGTGGACCAGTCAGTTGAGACGATTATCAAACCGGTTCTCAAAGGCATGATAGCTGAGGGCCGACCTTATCTGGGCGTGCTCTACGCTGGGCTGATTCTGACAGCAGATGGCCCTAAGGTCATCGAGTTTAATGCCCGGTTTGGCGACCCAGAGACCCAGATTATCCTGCCACGCTTGACGTCTGACTTCGCGCAGAATATCACCGACATTTTGGACAAGAAGGAGCCTGCTATCACCTGGCTGGATGAGGGCGTGACCCTTGGTGTGGTTGTCGCATCAGAAGGCTACCCGCTGGACTATGAGAAAGGTCTGCCTCTGCCGGAAAAGACAGCTGGCGACATTATCACCTACTATGCTGGGGCTAAGTTTACGGGAAATAGCAGAGCACTGCTGTCGAATGGCGGCCGAGTGTACATGCTGGTCACCACAGCAGATACCGTCTCAGCTGCTCAGGAAAAAATCTACGACCAACTAGAAAAACAAGACACCACAGGCCTCTTTTACCGAACGGATATCGGAAGTAAGGCGGTTAAATAAAAATCTTCTAAAATCTACGATTGACTGTGTTAAAGCCCCTTGAAGAACTTCAGCTCGAACTTTATCGCTTTTCCTTGTCATTCTGAGAATTTTTTCGAGCATTTTCATACTAGCGCTAGCTTAGGCGACGCAGTCGCTAAATACGATAAAGGTCGCCGTGGTGAAAAGACCAGAACAGTGTATGTTCTGGTCTAGGGAAAATTTGAGACTTCGGGCTCAAATTTTAGGAATGAACCCGAAGGTTTGCTTCTGACCCACTACTTAAAACCATTATCAAAAAGAAAAAGGATATTAACAATGAAACCAATTATTTCCATCATCATGGGCTCCAAATCCGACTGGGCAACTATGCAAAAAACTGCCCAAGTCTTAGACCGCTTCGGTGTAGCCTACGAAAAGAAAGTCGTCTCTGCTCATCGCACGCCTGACCTCATGTTTCAGCATGCAGAAGAAGCCCGCAGTCGTGGCATCAAGGTCATCATCGCAGGTGCTGGTGGCGCAGCCCATTTGCCAGGAATGGTAGCGGCTAAAACCACTCTGCCGGTCATCGGTGTACCTGTCAAATCACGCGCTCTCAGCGGATTGGACTCGCTTTATTCGATTGTGCAGATGCCGGGCGGTGTGCCTGTGGCAACTATGGCTATTGGTGAAGCAGGGGCGACAAACGCTGCCCTGACAGCCCTTCGGATCTTGGCGATTGAAGACCAAGACCTAGCAGCAGCGCTAGCTGATTTTGCAGAGGAACAAGGAAAAATCGCTGAGGAGTCTAGCAATGAGCTCATCTAAAACAATCGGAATCATCGGTGGCGGTCAGCTGGGCCAGATGATGGCCATTTCTGCTATCTACATGGGGCATAAGGTCATCGCGCTGGATCCAGCAGCGGATTGTCCAGCCTCTCGCGTGGCAGAAATTATCGTGGCGCCTTATAACGATGTGGATGCTCTGCGTCAGCTGGCTGAGCGTTGCGATGTCCTGACCTATGAGTTTGAAAATGTCGATGCGGACGGTTTGGATGCCGTTATCAAGGATGGTCAGCTCCCTCAAGGGACGGACCTGCTCCGCATTTCTCAAAATCGGATTTTTGAAAAGGACTTTCTCGCAAACAAGGCCCAAGTCACTGTGGCACCCTACAAGGTCGTGACTTCTAGCCAAGACTTGGCAAATATTGACCTGTCGAAAAACTATGTCCTCAAGACTGCGACTGGTGGCTATGATGGCCATGGGCAAAAGGTTATTCGCTCGGAAGAAGATTTGGAAGAAGCCTATGCGCTAGCCGATTCAGCAGCCTGTGTCTTGGAAGAATTTGTCAACTTTGACCTTGAAATTTCCGTCATCGTGTCCGGAAATGGCAAAGATGTGACAGTTTTCCCAGTTCAGGAAAATATCCACCGCAACAACATCCTGTCTAAGACTATTGTGCCAGCCCGCATTTCAGAAAGTCTGGCTGACAAGGCCCAAGCCATGGCGGTGCGAATCGCAGAACAACTTAACTTGTCTGGAACCCTTTGCGTGGAAATGTTTGCGACCGCTGATGACATCATCGTCAATGAGATTGCCCCACGCCCACATAACTCTGGCCACTACTCAATCGAAGCCTGCGATTTTTCACAGTTTGACACCCATATCTTGGGTGTTTTCGGAGTACCATTGCCAGCTATCCACCTGCATGCGCCAGCCGTCATGCTCAACGTTCTTGGCCAGCATGTCGAAGCTGCTGAAAAATATGTCACAGAAAATCCAAGCGCCCACCTCCATCTGTATGGTAAAATAGAAGCGAAGCACAACCGAAAGATGGGGCATGTGACTTTGTTTAGTGATGTGCCGGATGGGGTTGAGGAGTTTGGGAAAGGGATAGATTTTTAATTTATGGATCTTACCCACTCTGTGTAGGAAGTCATACATTTTTCAGTTTGTGTCGAAAAGTAGAATTTTTAGGAATATTAATGAATTGAGGAAGAGTACTATGAAATGTGCAAACTGTGGTAATACTGATAGTAATCGATTGTGGGATGAAGGTGATACATTCTACTGCTCAAAGTGTGCGCACCGAACACTTTATGCAACAGGTGAGGATGACTTAGTGGAATGTCCGTGTTGTCATAAAATGAGGGATAGAAAGGCCTTTTATTGTAGAAATTGTAATGATACTTGGTAGGGAGATTTTTTCAGGAATTTCAAATGACTATTTGCATATGTATTATTAACGAGAAAAAGCACAATCGCAAAATGGAACACGTGACTTTGTTTAATGATTTACGGATGGGATAAAGATGTAGTCTGAGAGGAAATTGATAATATGATTGAAAAAATCATTAGTGTAAAAAATTACGGCCCTTTTACAAATTATACTAGTGGTGGTAGTGAGTGGGATGGATCGTTAAAGAAGAATAATATCATTTATGCTCCAAATGGGAGTGGAAAAACTACTCTGTCAATTTTATTTGATTCGCTTAACGGAAATAATAAATTAATTACGAAAAATCATTGTTTGTAGAAGGAAATCCGTTTATTCATTTGAGAATAGGGGGCGAAAACTATAAATTTAAAGACAATAAGTGGGATAAAGAGAAGTGTAATATTGTTACTTTTAATAATTTTTTTATTTAGAGAATAATATCTACTCTGTTGGAAGTGACTCCAATAGAAAAGATTCATTAAACACATCAAAATTATTTATTCCAACAATTAGTGATGGAATTTCAAATCGATTTAAAAAAAATAAAGCGACTTAGACTAGAACTAAAAAAATAAGATACTTTAATGAATACGAACAAAAAGAAGAGAGTTTAGTAGACTAAAAAGATACGCAATATCCGTAAGGATATTAGAAAACTTCATAAACGCCCATTTAACAATATAGAATTATTCAAACAATTTGAAGAATCTATTAATAAGTATTTATTAAGATTTACACCTAATATGGAGGTGACAAAAATCACACCTTTTTATTCAGTAAATACAAAGGGAGATATATCTTTTAGCAGAGCCGCTATTGAGATAAAAAAATAAATGGCAACAGAGTTATATTAACTGAAGATGGAAAACACAAAGTTCCATTAAGATATATTCTTAGTGAAGGTGATAAAAAAACACCTTGGCTTTTAGCTATATTTTTTTAGCAAAAATTTGATTTAATACCTGATTCTGATTCGTATATAGTAGTTGTGGATGATCCTTTTTACAAGTTTTGATTCTTTCAGAAAAAAAGCAACGATTAAGGAATTATCTAGGTTATCTAATAAAATAAAGCAATTGATAGTTTTAACTCATGATTTAGATTTTTGGAAGTGAACTTGAGCGAAGTTTATCAAATCCTGAAACGTTGAAAATAAATATTTTACCTAAAAATCGTAGTATTTGTAATGTATCATTTGAAGAACTTTTATTAAAAGGTTTGTTAAAAGATATTACTGAACTTCACCTTTTTTTAGAAGGTTCATTAACAGATGAGAGTGATATGCTCAGAGTTGCTAGAAGTATTCGCCCGACGTTAGAAGGGATGTTTAGAATTAAATTTTTTTCAATCATTTGAATAAAAATGAGTGGTTGGGAGATATGATTAAGCATGTAAAAGAGTCAGAAGAAAAATTCTGTGTTTTTATAAGTTAAAACCATACTTAGAAGAGTTGACTGATATCAATGATTATTCTAAAGAATTTCATCATAGTAACATAATCCAATCTTCGATTATTGATTATCAAGAATTATTAACATTTGTTAAAAGAACATTAAAGTTAGTTGAAATTATATAGAGATCAAAGGAGCAAAACAATGATCAACCGTTACTCTCGCCCCGAAATGGCGAACATTTGGACTGAGGAAAATAAGTACAAGGCTTGGCTGGAGGTTGAGATTCTGGCTGATGAGGCCTGGGCTGAGTTGGGTGAGATTCCCAAGGAAGATGTGGCCTTGATTCGTGAGAAGGCTGGGTTTGACATCGACCGCATCTTGGAGATTGAGCAGGAGACGCGCCACGATGTGGTGGCCTTTACTCGGGCGGTTTCTGAGACGCTGGGTGAAGAGCGCAAGTGGGTGCACTATGGCCTGACCTCGACCGATGTGGTGGATACGGCCTACGGTTACCTCTACAAGCAGGCCAATGACATCATTCGTGAGGATCTGCGTCGCTTCACTGACATCATTGCAGAGCGGGCGCGGGAGCACAAGTTCACCATCATGATGGGACGGACCCACGGGGTGCATGCGGAGCCGACGACCTTTGGTCTTAAGCTTGCGACTTGGTACAGCGAAATGAAGCGCAATATTGAGCGTTTTGAGCTTGCGGCGACGGGTGTGGAAGCTGGGAAAATATCTGGTGCGGTTGGGAACTTTGCCAACATTCCACCATTTGTGGAAAGTTATGTCTGTGAGAAACTAGGCATCCGTCCGCAGGAGATTTCGACCCAAGTCTTGCCACGCGACCTCCATGCTGAATACTTCTCAGCCTTAGCCTTGATTGCGACGTCTATCGAGCGCATGGCAACTGAGATTCGTGGTCTGCAAAAGTCTGAGCAGCGTGAGGTGGAAGAATTCTTTGCCAAGGGGCAAAAAGGATCTTCAGCTATGCCTCACAAGCGCAATCCAATCGGATCTGAAAATATGACTGGTCTGGCGCGGGTCATTCGTGGTCACATGGTGACAGCCTTTGAGAATGTCTCTCTCTGGCATGAGCGCGACATTTCCCACTCATCAGCTGAGCGGATCATCGCTCCGGACACGACCATTCTCATCGACTATATGCTCAACCGCTTCGGTAATATCGTCAAGAACTTGACTGTCTTCCCAGAAAATATGAAGCGCAACATGAACTCAACCTTTGGTCTTATCTTCAGCCAGCGGGCTATGTTGACCTTGATTGAAAAAGGCATGACGCGTGAGCAGGCTTATGACTTGGTGCAGCCAAAGACAGCCCAGTCTTGGGACAATCAAGTGGACTTCAAGCCTCTGCTCGAAGCGGATCCAGAAGTCACTTCCCGCCTGACTCAGGAAGAGATTGATGAAATATTCAACCCAGTATACTACACCAAGCGCGTGGATGAAATCTTCAAGCGCGTGGGGCTGGATTAAACAAAAAAATAGGCGCTTCTTACGAAGTGCCTATTTGCTTTATCTTAAATTTGACTGGCTAGCTGCCCGATTTCTTGAGCATTTCTTGGCGTTGTTGATCTGTTTTGCGTTCTACTCCATTGAGCTCTGTCAATTTGACAGGAGAAATACCACAAAGTTTCAGGATTTGATTTTTAAGTACCTTGCCGTAGTCTTGGACAAAAGGCAGGGCAAAACCTGGTGTGTTGTGGCTGACGATAATCCAGCCAGACTTGCCTTGCAGGTGGCCTTGGAGGCCGACTTTCTTATAAGAATAGGCAAAGTCAGCAGTAAAGACGCGGTCGATAAAGCCTTTGAGAATGGCCGGCATACCGCTCCACCAGATAGGGAAAATGAAAATCAGATGGTCTGCCCAAGTAATCAAATCCCTGTATTTTGCCATTTCAGGGTCTTTGTGCAGGTCACGGCGTCTATGTTCTTGGTCAAAGCGCAAAATCGGGTCAAAATTTTCAGCATACAAGTCCAAGGTTTTCACCTCGTGCTTTTTAGAAAGATTGTTTTGAACTTCTTTGAGAATAGCAGCATTGAAGCCAGTTGGGCTGGGGTGGGTGTAAATAATCAAGGTTTTCATGATCGTTCTCCTTTGATATAAATGTCAAGCATGTGCTCAATCGTGCTTTGGATGGCTTGAGGATCAAGGTCTTGTCCGATGGGACTGTTGGCTAGAACGGCTAGGCCTGTGATAAAGCTCCAAAAGTGAAAAAGACTTTCTGCTTCGCTATTGCTAAAATTTTCCTCCTTACGAAGCTTTAAAACAAGCTCCTTAAATTTATCAAATCCAGGCAAGTCCGACTCCAAGAGAATGGTGTCCTGCGTCACCTTCATATATTTAAAAGGGAATTTGATAAAGAGAGCTTCGAAAAAATGAGGGTAGGTCTTGGCAAAAATAATGAAATTAAGACCAAGCAGGGTCAGCTGATCACGCGCAGAACCTGTCGCATCAATCTTTTCATTGATTTCCTGATTGAGAAACAGCGAAAGCTGGGTCAAAACCACCTTGAGGTAGCCTTCCTTGCTCTCAAAATGGCGGTAAGGGCTGCCGTGAGTCACACCGCAGGCCTTGGCAACAGTCCTGAGCGAGAGCTGTTCAATTCCATGTTTTCCGATTTCTTCAATCCCCGTTTGGATGAGCTGTTCTTTCAGCTGGGCAGTATTGCGTTTCATTCATTTTCTCCTAAAGTATACGCTGTCTACTTATCTATCTTTAGTATACACTGTCTACTTTTTCTTGTCAACAAATTTGATGCTCTCTTCTAGTCTAAGGTGTGGCAGAATTTGCTTTCGGTAAGATAAAATGTTAAAATAACATTAAAATGATAGCGCTTTCTTTTTAGAGAGAATTGCTCGTTGTAAAGAAACGCTGAGAAACGGAGGACATCTATGAAGAAAATTATCAACGATCCAACAGCAGTTGTGGACGAGATGCTGAACGGCTTGGCCTATATTCACAGCGATTTGGTTTATCGGGTGGAGGGCTTCGATATCATTGCCCGCAAGAGTGAGAAGACAGGTAAGGTTGGCCTGATTTCTGGCGGTGGCAGTGGTCATGAGCCTTCCCATGCTGGCTTTGTCGGTGAGGGCATGCTGTCGTCCGCTATCTGCGGAGCGGTCTTTACTTCACCAACACCTGACCAAGTCTTGCAGGCGATCAAGGAAGCAGATGAGGGTGCTGGGGTCTTCATGGTGATCAAGAATTACTCCGGTGACATCATGAACTTTGAAATGGCTCAGGAAATGGCTGAGATGGAAGGGATTGAGGTAGCTAGTGTCGTCGTAGATGACGATATCGCAGTAGAGGACAGCCTCTATACGCAAGGTCGCCGCGGAGTGGCTGGTACCATTCTTGTCCATAAGATTCTAGGGGATGCGGCGCGTGCAGGCAAATCTCTGACTGAAATCAAGGCTCTGGCTGATGAGCTGGTCAAAAATATTCACACGGTTGGCTTGGCTCTGAGCAGGGGCAACCGTACCGGAAGATCGGCAAGCCTGGTTTTGTTTTTGGCTGACGATGAGATAGAGTTCGGCATTGGTATCCATGGTGAGCCCGGCTATCGCAAGGAAAAGATGCAGCCTTCTAAGGACTTAGCTAGAGAATTGGTCGAAAAGCTCAGTCAGTCTGTTGAGCTCAAATCTGGTAAGAAAATCGGCATTCTTATCAATGGTATGGGTGCAACACCGCTTATGGAGCAGTATGTCTTCGCGGCCGATGTAGCAAATCTTCTGGCAGAAGCTGGAGTCGAAGTTGTCTATAAAAAAAGCTGGGTAATTACATGACTTCCATTGATATGGCTGGGATTTCTCTGACCTTTATCGAGCTAGATCAGCCAGACTGGCTGAAAGCTCTCAACAGTCCGGTCAAGACAGCAGCTTGGTAAGGAGGTGCTTATGGACGCAGCAAGAGCAAAAAAATGGATGCAGTTGTTCAACGAGAAGATCCAGGATCAGAAAGACTATCTGTCTGACCTTGATACACCCATCGGTGATGGCGATCATGGTGCCAATATGGCCAGAGGAATGGCGGCAGCAGTAGAGAGTCTAGCTGCTAAGGACTTTGCCAGTGCGGCTGAGGTTTTTTTCAGGCTGTTTCCATGCAGCTGATTAGCAAGGTCGGCGGTGCTTCAGGCCCTCTTTATGGCTCGGCCTTCATGGGCATGGCCAAAGCTGAAAAAAAGACGGTAAAGACTTGTCAGAGGTCATCCAAGCTGGGCTGGACATGATTCAGAAGCGGGGCAAGGCTGTGCCTGGTGAGAAGACCATGGTGGATGTCTGGTCGGAGATTCCTCTTTCTCTGCAGTCTGGAGACTTGACGCGTGAAAAGATTGGTTCCCTAGTGGAAGCGACCAAAGATTTGAAAGCGACCAAGGGGCGGGCTTCCTATGTCGGTGAGCGCTCTATCGGTCATATTGATCCCGGTTCGGCTTCATCTGGTCTCCTCTTTGAGGCTCTTTTTAGAAACGGAGGCAGGCTGATGGCAGATACTGGCATTCTTATCGTTTCCCATTCCAAAAACCTGGCCCAAGGCTTGTTTGACCTCATTTCGCAGGTGGCGGTAGATGTGGCCATCAGCTATGTGGGCGGGTTGGACGACGGCAGCATCGGGACCAGCTTTGAAGGGATTCAGGCAGCTTTAGAGGCCAATGACAAGGACACTATTTTGGCCTTTTTCGATCTGGGCTCAGCTCGGATGAATCTAGAAATGGTCGCAGACTTTTCTGACAAGGAAATCATTATCAACAATGTTCCTTTGGTAGAGGGAGCCTATACGGCTGCTGCTCTTCTTCAGGCTGGGGCAGATTTGCCTAATGTTTTGCTTCAGGTCCGTGAATTAGAAATAAAGAAATAGCAGGTTTTCTAAAGACTTGATGAACGATTTCATTTGCAAAATAAGGAACATTTTATATCAAAAAGCTGGAATTCAATCCCAGCTTTTTTGCTTTATCACTGTACCAATTTCAGGGGAACAGCCAGTATTTCTTATTTCTTTCTTCTTTAAATTGATTAAAAATAGGACAAATTTATAGCCTGCGTTTAATTTTTGACACTATTCGCCTTTTAATGAACAAAAGTTCTTAGAATGGATTGCAAATTGGTATAGATAGACTTATAATAGATATAAGTACACAAGATGAAAGAAAAAACGACAGCCGATTAGAAGCCATCGTTTTTAATCTTAGTGGTCCCGATTGCAGGAAATGAACTTAATCTTGAAGAAGTCACCGCGTTTGTAAGTTTCGCTGTACTCTAAGATCTGTCCTGTGCTTTCCAGCTGGGTAATCTTCACCTGATGAACGGTCGGGAAGTTGGTATCAACTTCCAGTACTTTCGCAACATCTTTTGGTGTTGGGAAGACAATTTCGTTGGTCTCTTCAAAATGTTCATCATTCATGTGAATGTGGTAGTCAGTTTTGAAGCGATTGTAAATGGAGCTGTAGTAGTCCATATCTGGATAGTTAGGATTGATGTACTGCTCAGGGATATAGGTTTGGTGATAGATATAGACTTTGTCGCCAGTCCGTCTGATCCGGTCAATCTTATAGTAGAACTGCGTTGGTGCTAGTTCTAGCTTATCCAAGATTTTCAGATCATTGCCACGCTTGATGGAGAGAACAGTCACCTTATCTTTTTGGATAGGGAAGGTCTCAACGTCAGAAAATTCCACCAGCTTGTGCTTTCTTGCACGTGAAACGAAGGTCCCCTTGCCTTGTTGGCGGATGATGTAACCATCATTGGCCAGTTCATTCAAAGCGCGGACAACAGTAATGGAGCTGACATTAAACATCTGAATCAGCTCAGCCTCTGTGTAAAACTTATCGCCATTTTCAAATTTGCCAGAAATGATTTGCTGCTTGAGCTCATCTTTGATTTGTTGGTATTTTGGAATAGCCATTTTGTTCACCTCTTTTTTTACTTTTTCTTACTTAAGATTTTTAACATATTTTTTTAAAAAAATGTTGACATTTATGCAAAAATTTATTATATTAATATTAATAAGAGATGAAAGCGGTTTTATAACTGGGGGAACATCAGATGGCAAGATTCAAAATTGGTCATTCCTTCTGTTTGGATGATCGGGAGTTTAAGATTTTATCGGGAGCCATTCACTATTTTCGGGTACAGCCTGAGGATTGGTATCATTCCCTTTATAATCTCAAAGCTCTGGGCTTTAATACAGTGGAGACCTATCTTCCCTGGAATATGCACGAACCTCAAAAAGGTGTCTTTAACTTCCAAGGGATTTTAGATATTGAGGCATTTTTACAGACGGCTCAGGATTTGGGACTTTATGCCATTATCCGCCCTTCGCCTTTTATCTGCGCGGAGTGGGAGTTCGGTGGTCTGCCGGCCTGGCTGCTCAATGAAAATATGCGCATCCGCTCATCAGACGAGGCCTTTCTGCGGGCTGTAGCCAGTTATTATGACGAGCTGCTGCCGCGACTGACTCCAAGGCTACTGGACAATGCGGGAAATATCCTCATGATGCAGGTGGAAAATGAGTACGGTTCTTATGGGGAAGACAAGGCCTACTTAAGAGCAATCAGACAGCTCATGGAAGAACGAGGTGTAACCTGTCCGCTCTTTACTTCAGACGGGCCTTGGCGGGCTACGCTTCGAGCTGGTACTCTGATTGATGACGATGTCTTTGTGACAGGAAATTTCGGCTCTAAGGCAGATTACAATTTTGCCCAGATGCAGGAATTCTTTGACGAGCATGGTAAAAAGTGGCCGCTCATGTGTATGGAGTTCTGGGACGGCTGGTTCAATCGCTGGAAAGAACCTATCATCAAGCGAGATCCAGACGAGTTGGCTCAAGCTGTCCACGAAGTGCTCCCAGCAGGGCTCAATCAATCTCTATATGTTTCATGGCGGTACCAATTTTGGCTTTATGAACGGCTGTTCGGCCAGAGGAGTCATTGACCTGCCACAGGTAACATCCTATGACTACGATGCTCTACTCGATGAGCGTGGCAATCCGACGGACAAGTACTATGCAGTCCAGAGGATGCTGAAAAAGTATTATCCAGAGTATCCACAGATGGAGCCCTTAGTGAAAGAGTCTTTTGAACTCAGGAATATTCCGCTCAGTCAGAAGGTCAGTCTCTTTGAGACACTGCCTGACTTGGCAGAGCCTATCGAAAGTCTCTATCCGATGAAGATGGAAGAGCTGGGGCAAAATGTCGGCTACCTGCTCTATCGGACTTGGGCTAGTTGGGATGCTGATCAGGAAAGGATCCGTGTCATTGACGGGCGCGACCGTATGCAGCTCTATGTGGACGGTCAGCACATAGCAACCCAGTACCAGACAGAAATCGGTCAGGATATCATGGTGGACGGCCAGAAAAAGGCGGAGCACCAGCTTGACATTCTGATGGAAAATATGGGTCGGGTCAATTATGGGCACAAGCTACTGGCAGATACCCAGCAGAAGGGGATTCGTACGGGTGTCTGCAAGGATCTCCACTTCCTGCTTGACTGGCAGCATTATCCGCTTCCGCTGGACCATCCAGAAAAGATTGACTTTTCAAAAGGGTGGCAGGAAAAGCAACCAGCTTTCTACGCTTTTGACTTTAAAATGAAAGCGCTTAAAGATACTTATCTGGATCTGTCCGACTTTGGCAAGGGCGTCGTCTTTGTCAACGGTGTCAGCATTGGCCGTTTCTGGAATGTCGGACCGACCTTATCGCTCTATATCCCGCACAGCCTGCTCAGAGAGGGAGACAATCGCATCATTATCTTTGAGACAGAAGGGATCTACAGCGAAACCATTCACTTAGTTAACCAACCTACATTTAAAACAATAAAGGGGGAAAATCTATGACAATAGTAGGTGCACGTATCGATGGACGTTTGATCCATGGACAGGTAGCCAATCTTTGGACTACCAAGCTCAATATTTCACGCATTATGGTGATTGACGATGAGGTAGCTGAAAATGCTATCGAAAGAGCGGACTCAAGCTCGCAACGCCAGCTGGTGTGAAACTTAGTGTCTTGCCAATTGCTAAGGCAGCAGAAAATATCTTGGCCGGCAAGTATGATTCACAGCGACTCTTGATTGTTGCTCGTAAGCCAGACCGTTTCCTGCGGTTGGTCGAAGCTGGTGTTCCGCTGGAAACGCTGAACGTTGGCAATATGTCTCAGTCAGACGAAACTCGCTCCATTACCCGATCTATCAACGTGGTAGATGCAGATGTTGAAGCCTTTCACAAGCTTCATGAAAAAGGAGTAAAACTGACAGCGCAAATGGTTCCCAACGATCCGGTTGAGGACTTCATGAAGTTATTAAAATAAGAAAAAATTTTAGGAGGACATTGTTATGATACAATGGTGGCAAATTTTACTACTCACTTTGTACTCAGCTTATCAAATCTGTGATGAGTTGACCATCGTTTCGTCAGCAGGATCCCCTGTATTTGCTGGGTTCATTACTGGCTTGATTATGGGGAAACCAGTGACCGGTTTGTTTATTGGTGGTAGCCTGCAATTGTTCGTTCTTGGTGTAGGGACATTTGGTGGGGCTTCTCGTATTGATGCAACATCAGGTGCCGTTTTGGCGACAGCCTTCTCTGTAGCACAAGGCATTAAGCCAGAGTTGGCTATTGCGACAATCGCAGTACCAGTAGCAACTTTGTTGACATACTTCGATATCTTAGGTCGCATGACAACGACTTATTTCGCACACCGTGTGGATGCAGCAGTTGAACGCTTCGACTATAAAGGTATTGAACGCAACTATCTCTTAGGTGCTCTTCCTTGGGCTCTGTCTCGTGCCCTGCCAGTCTTTCTGGCTCTGGCTTATGGTGGAACATTTGTTCAAGCGATAGTAGATGGTGTTGCTGGTGTGAAATGGCTGGCTGCAGGCTTGACACTGGCTGGTCGTATGCTTCCAGGACTCGGGTTCGCTATCTTGCTTCGTTACCTTCCAGTTAAACGTAATCTTCACTACTTAGCTCTTGGTTTTGGCTTGACGGCTATGCTGACTGTGCTTTACTCAAACATTCAAACTTTGGGTGGGGCTGTATCTAGCATTGTTGGAACTCTTCCAAAAGATGCTGCAGTTACATTTGCCAACAATTTCAAAGGCTTGTCTATGATTGGTGTAGCTATCTTTGGTATCTTCCTTGCAGTACAGCATTTCAAATACAGCCAAAGAACAGTAGTTGCTGCTCCAGCTGCTAGCACAAACTCAGAAAGTGAGGAAATTGAAGATGACGAACTCTAATTATAAATTAACAAAAGAAGATTTTAAACAAATCAATAAACGCAGCTTGTTCACTTTCCAATTAGGCTGGAACTACGAGCGGATGCAAGGTTCTGGCTATCTCTACATGCTCTTGCCTCAGCTGCGCAAAATGTATGGAGATGGCACTCCAGAATTGAAAGAAATGATGAAATTGCATACGCAATTCTTCAATACATCACCTTTCTTCCACACCATTATTGCAGGTTTTGACCTAGCTATGGAAGAAAAAGACGGTGTTAAATCAAAAGATGCGGTCAATGGTATCAAGACAGGTCTTATGGGACCATTTGCTCCTCTTGGAGACTCTATCTTTGGCTCACTTGTACCAGCCATCATGGGATCTATCGCTGCTACCATGGCTATTGCAGGCCAGCCTTGGGGAATTTTCCTTTGGATTGCTGTAGCAGTTGCTTATGACATTTTCCGTTGGAAACAGTTAGAATTCGCCTACAAAGAAGGGGTCAATCTCATCACCAACATGCAAAGTACTTTGACAGCTCTTGTTGAAGCGGCTTCTGTATTGGGTATCTTTATGGTGGGTGGTTTGATTGCTACTATGATCAACTTTGAAGTATCCTGGGTATGGAACATCGGTGAAAAAGCTATTGATTTCCAAGATATGATGAATCTGATTTTCCCACGTTTGATTCCAGCAGTCTTTACAGGCTTTATCTTCTGGCTCTTGGGCAAGAAAGGAATGAACTCTACCAAGGCTATCTTCATTATCATTATCATGGCAGTAAGCTTCTCTGCTATTGGCTATTTCCTGCTGGGACAAGTACCAGAATAATGGAGTGATTTATGAGTAAGAAATTAGTTTTAGTCAGCCATGGTCGCTTTTGTGAAGAGCTGAAAACCACTACGGAAATGATTATGGGACCTCAGGAGGACATCCATGCAGTAGCTCTGCTTCCGGAGGAAGGTCCAGAAGACTTCGCAGCTAAATTCTTAGAGACGGTCAAAGATTTGAGGATTACTTGGTTTTTGCGGATCTCTTGGGGGGCACTCCTTGTAATGTAGTCAGCCGCTTCATTATGGAAGGACAGGATATCGAGCTTTATGCGGGGGTCAATCTGCCCATGGTCATTGAGTTTATTAACGCTTCTTTGACAGGAGCAGAAGTTAGCTATCCATCCAAGGCAGCAGAGAATATTGTTAAGGTCAATGATGTTCTAGCAGGCCTAATGGATGATGAAGATGAATAAAAGCTTGAACAATCACTTCTAGTTGGGTCAAGTCCTTGCGCTGTCAGCAGATGGGAGACTGCTGATAGGTAAGGCTAAGCCACAGTGGATGATTCAAGCATACTGGTCTAAGAGGAATTTGGGAGATTGTCTCTTGGCCTAGGGGAAATGGATGGTTCAGCATTGCAAAATGCAGTCGCTGTCTGGTTTGAAAAAGCTTGTTAAAAGCATATTTCAAGTCTATCCATCGTTGCGGGGGTGGGACAGCGAGCCGAAAATCTTTGATTTTCTGGATTCTGTCTCGCTCCCCCTTTTTTCAAATGATGGAAAGGAATGAGAAAGAGAATGTTAGATTATTCACAGGAAGAATTGCAGCGTCTGGGGGCTGACATCACAACGAGAGAAATCTACCAGCAGCCTGACGTTTGGCAGGAAGCTTTTGACAGTTACAAAGCTCAGGCTGCAGATATCGCTGCTTTTCTGAAAAAAATCGAGGACAAACATGGCTACATCAAGGTCATTTTTGCCGGAGCCGGTTCATCAGCCTATGTTGGAGATACCTTAACGCCTTATTTCAGGCAGATTTATGATGAGCGCAAATGGAATTTCAATGCCATTGCGACGACAGATATCGTGGCCAATCCCTTGGTGCATCTGAAGAGAGAAGTACCGACAGTGCTGGTTTCCTTTGCCCGCAGCGGAAATTCCCCAGAAAGTGTAGCGACTGTGGACTTGGCCAAGCAGCTGGTAGATGACTTGTACCAGATTACCATTACTTGTGCTGCCCAAGGCAAGCTAGCTCAGCAGGCCCAAGGTGATGAAAAGAATCTTTTGCTCCTGCAGCCAGAAGCTTCTAACGATGCTGGCTTTGCCATGACTTCTAGCTTCAGCTCTATGATGCTGACAGCCCTTTTGGTCTTTGACCGAGCTGAGCTAGCTCAGAAGGAAGCCAAGGTTGCGGCTTTGATTCAGCTCAGTCAGGATGTTTTAGGAAGCGTTGCATATGTGCAGCAGCTGGTTGATTTGGATTTCAGCAGGGCCATTTATCTGGGAGCAGGGCCTTTCTTTGGTTTGGCGCATGAAGCCCAGCTTAAGATTTTAGAGCTGACAGCCGGCCAAATTGCGACCATGTACGAAAGTCCAGTCGGTTTCCGGCATGGACCTAAGTCGCTGATTAACCAAGACACAGTCGTTCTGGTCTTTGGTTCGGCAGACGGCTATACCAAGGCTTATGATTTGGACTTGGTGCGGGAAGTGGCTGGTGATGGGATTGTCCGCAGACTGGTGTTGCTGACTGACCGGGAGGAGCAGTTGGAAGGAGTCGAGCAAGTAGTGCTGAGTACCCAAGAGCCTCTGGGAGATAGCTATCGCATCTTCCCTTACATTGTTTACGCTCAGCTCTTTGCCCTCCTGTCCTCGGTTAAAGTCAAGAACCGTCCAGACACACCGTCTCCGACGGGCACGGTCAATCGTGTAGTACAAGGGGTTATCATTCACCCTTTTGGGCAGTAAGAAAAGGAAAAGTTATGGAGAAATTACAAATCAGTCACAAAAAAGTGAGCCATTTGAAAAAACTATCAAACGAGCAGGGGATTATCGGGGCTTTGGCCATTGACCAACGTGGATCGCTCAAGAAAATGCTGGCCAGCGGAGAAGATGCGCCATCTGGTGACCAAGCTCTGGTTCAGTTTAAAGAATTAATCTCTAGTCAGCTGACGCCCTATGCCAGCTCTATCCTGTTGGATCCAGAGTTCGGTCTGCCGGCAGCCGAGCTGCGGGATGCGTCCTGCGGGCTGATAGTGGCCTATGAGAAGACTGGCTATGATGCGACAGCGGAGGGCCGCCTGCCGGACTTGCTTCCTAACTGGTCAGCTAGTCGCATCCGAGACATAGGCGCAGATGCCGTCAAGGTCTTGATTTACTATGATGTGGACGACAAGCCAGAAATCAACGACATCAAGCAGGCCTGGGTTGAGCGCGTGGGCAGTGAATGCTTAGCTGAGGACATTCCTTATTTTCTGGAGATTCTGACCTATGATGCTAAGAGTGACAGTGTCTTGGACGCTAACTATGCCAAGCTTAAGCCACACAAGGTTAACGAGGCAGTCAAGCTCTTTTCAGATCCCCGTTACCATGTAGATGTCTTAAAGGTTGAAGTGCCGGTCAATATGAACTTTGTCGAGGGCTTCACAAAAGAAGGAGTTGAGCCAGTCTACAGCGTGACAGAAGCCCAAGCTTTCTTTAAAGAACAGTCAGATGCGACGCACTTGCCTTTCATCTTCCTCAGCGCTGGTGTCAGTGCCGAGCTTTCCAAGAAACGCTGCGACTAGCCCATGAAGCGGGCTCACAGTTTAACGGTGTTCTGTGTGGACGGGCTACCTGGAAGGATGCAGTCTCGATCTTTGCCCAAGAGGGAGCTGCAGCAGCTCAAGCGTGGCTGGACGAGACAGGCCGTCAGAATATCGAGGATCTTAATCAAGTCTTGCGCCAAACAGCGGTGTCTTGGGTGGACAAGCTTGACCTGCCTTTTGAAGACAGGACTTGGCAAGTTCGTGATTTTTAACAGGAGATAAAAGAGGTTTGGTATGAAATCTTACCGAGAATCCATTTTTGGCAAGCTGGGAGGTCAGGAGATTCTGGCTTATACTTTTGAAAACGATCAAGGCTATCAACTTACAGTCATGAACTACGGAGCAACCGTCATCAAGTATGTCACTCCTGATAAAAATAATCACTTTGACAATATCGTCGTTGGCTTTGATCAGTTTGAGGACTATATTGGGAACAGCCCTAAGCACGGAGCCAGCATTGGTCCAGTTGCTGGACGTATTGCTGGAGCAGCTTTTAAGCTGAATGGTCAGACCTTTCAGCTAGAGGCCAATAATGGCCTAAACTGCAATCATAGTGGCTCCAGCGGCTGGGATAGTAGCGTTTTTGAGGTAGAGGAAGTCAGTAATGACGGACTTACCTTTTATACAGAGCGGACTGACGGAACTGGCGGCTTCCCGGGCAATCTGAAAATCTGGGTTTCCTATACCCTGACAGAGAAGGGTGAGCTGGAAATCTCCTATCAAGTCCAGACAGATCAAGATACCTTGGTCAATCCGACCAACCATAGCTATTTCAATCTGTCTGGTCGTTTCAATCAACCGATAGATGATCATATCCTGCAGCTCAATACTGATGGTGTCTATCCTATCGCAGCTGACGGCCTTCCTGAAAAAAAGGCTGATGCAGAGCGTGACTTTGTCAAGAAGCTGGCCAAGGGCGCTTCCCTTAAAGAAATTTGATGCGCCTGACGAGCAAATCCAGCTGGTATCTGGCTTGGATCATCCCTTTGCTCTAAACCCAAGCCGAGACCAGGCCGGCACGCTCTATCATCCAGCATCGGGCCGCCGCTTGACTATTGAGACTCAGGTGCCCTGCCTGGTGATTTATTCAGCGAATTGCGTGGATGATTCCGTTCAGTTTGATGGCCAACCTATGATTCAGCATAATGGCTTGGCCCTGGAAGCCCAGGCACTGCCGGATGCCATTCACAGCAGCCAGCAGTCAGATGTCATTCTCAAGGCCGGTCAGATTTTTACCAGCAGGACGGTGTATTTTGCTGATGTACCAGCAACTTTATAAAGAAACAATCGCGAAAGAGCACAAAAAACGGCAGTACCTCCTTCTGCCGTTTTTCTTTGTCCAGTTTTCAGCGACTATGTCATAAGTAGCCAATCTTGAGCAAGGGAAAAGCCTCCACAATCAAAAGCAAAATCTTTTTTGCTAACTGAATTTTACTTTAAGTTTTTCTTAAGCTAAGGCTGCTATACTTATTTTTATCAAATGAAGCCCCCTAACTTTGTTTGATAATCCTAAACTTTTTCATAATAATCTCCCATAAAGGCCACCCAATCCGGTGGTCTTTTTTTGCTCAAATTTTAGAATAAGACAGGAAGTTTATTGGATTGTAACTCAAATGTTAAATTTAAAGGATACGTTATACAAAGTTAAGGTTTCTTTAAGTTAGGGGCAGTATACTATGAGTATCAAATGAAGACCTCCTAACTTTATTTGATAGAAATCCTAAACTTTTTCATAATAATCTCCCATAAAGGCCACCCAATCTGGTGGTCTTTTTTTGTGTTCAGGCGCGAATTAGATTTGCTTCCTCTGCCTTATTTTCTGATATAATAGTTCTATGAGTAGAATTTTAGACAATGAATTAATGGGTGATGAGGAATTGGTGGAGCGCACCTTGCGTCCCCAGTATTTACAGGAGTATATCGGTCAGGATAAGGTTAAGGACCAGCTGAAGATTTTTATTGAAGCGGCTAAGTTGAGGGATGAGGCGCTGGATCATACCCTGCTTTTTGGTCCTCCAGGTCTGGGGAAGACGACCATGGCCTTTGTCATTGCCAATGAACTAGGCGTAAATCTCAAGCAAACTTCAGGTCCGGTGATTGAAAAGTCCGGTGATTTGGTTGCAATCTTAAATGACCTTGAGCCGGGTGATGTCCTCTTTATAGATGAGATTCACCGCTTGCCAATGGCAGTAGAGGAAGTGCTGTACAGCGCTATGGAAGACTTTTACATCGACATTATGATTGGCTCAGGTGAGACCAGTCGCAGTGTCCATCTGGATTTGCCGCCTTTCACTCTGATTGGGGCGACCACTCGGGCAGGCATGCTGTCCAATCCTCTGCGGGCTCGCTTTGGGATTACGGGTCACATGGAGTATTATGAAGCTGGCGACCTGACTGAAATCGTTGAGCGGACGGCAGAGATTTTTGAGATGGCTATTACCCACGAGGCTGCGAAGGAGCTGGCTCTGCGTAGCCGAGGCACGCCGCGGATTGCCAACCGTTTGCTCAAGCGGGTCCGGGACTACGCGCAGATTATGGGCAATGGCCTGATTGATGATAAGATAACCGACCAAGCTCTCTCCATGCTGGATGTGGATCAAGAGGGGCTGGACTATGTGGACCAGAAGATTTTGAAGACTATGATTGAGGTTTACGGTGGCGGTCCGGTAGGGCTTGGAACCCTCTCGGTCAATATTGCTGAGGAGCGTGAAACAGTGGAGGACATGTATGAGCCTTACCTAATTCAGAAAGGCTTTGTCATGCGGACTCGGACTGGGCGCGTGGCTACCCGCAAAGCTTATGAGCATCTAGGATATGAGTATATGAAGGAATGATGACAGAAAAGGAGATTTTAGACCGACTAGGTCAAGCTCCAGACATCCGAGGAATTTTGGAAATTATTCGCAGTCTGGAGCTCAAGGATTCTTGGTTAGCGGCTGGATGTGTGAGGAATTTTATCTGGAATATGCTGTCAGAGCGACCAGGTTTTGATTCTGACACGGATGTAGATGTCATTTTCTTTGATCCGACTTATGCTGAGGCAGAGAGGATAGAGCTGGAAGCCAAGCTCAAGGCAGACTGGCCACAGTATCGATGGGAGCTGAGAAATCAAGCCTATATGCACCGCCATAGTCCTGGAACGGCGCCTTATAAAAATGCTCGCGAAGCCATGAGTAAGTATCCTGAGCGCTGCACGACTATCGGACTGCGCTTGCTGGCAAATGATAAACTGGAACTTTTTGCTCCCTATGGTTTGAAGGATATCTTAAACTTTCAGGTCAGACCGACTCCTCATTTTCTTGAAAATAAGGAGCGCCAGCGTGTCTATGCTGAGCGCTTGGCTAAGAAGAACTGGCAGAAACGCTGGCCGCAGCTGGAATATCACTATCCTGATAAATAGGTATAAGCTAAGAGTAAAATGTTTAAGTTATTTTAAGGAAGTTTTTAAGAAATGGATATTATACTATAACCAAGTTAAGAAATTAACTTAACTCCTAAAACTTTTTTCTTTTTAAAAAATAATCTCCCTACAAAAAGCCACCAAACGGTGGTTTTTTGCTATTTTCAGACATAATAGAAGTAGGGCTTGCCAGTTTTCAACGAGAATCAGGAAACTGTAAACGATTCAGGGCTAGTTTTTGCCATTATTTTGTTATAATAGATAGCGAGGTATTCTATGAAGAAAATTGTATTTGTATGTTTGGGCAACATCTGCCGCAGTCCGATGGCAGAGTTTGTCATGAAGAGTTTAACAGACCAGTTGAAAATCGAGAGCCGGGCAACCTCAGGCTGGGAGCACGGCAATCCCATTCATCGGGGAACACAGGCTATTTTTAAGAAATATGCCATTTCTTATGATAGGAACAAGACTTCTCAGCAGATTTCGGCAGCGGATTTTGCGGATTTTGACTATGTCATTGGAATGGATGAAAGTAATGTCCGAGATTTGAAGCGGATGGCGCCTGAGGATTTTCAGCATAAAATTTATCAGTTTGAAGAAGAAGGTGTGCCGGATCCTTGGTACACAGGAGATTTTGACCAAACCTATGATTTGGTCTTGGCTGGCTGCAAGAAGTGGCTAGAGCGTTTGGATGGATAGGAATATGGATAAAGTAAAAGAATTTTACGATAAATACAAGGTCTATCTGACCCGGCAGAATTTAGAACTTTTGGCTGTCACGGTCATTGTGCTGTCAGCTATTCTGGTCTTTACTTCAGGGATTCCTGGTAAGGGTGTTTTAACGCTGGATCAAGGGAAAATCAAGTATGACGGGACCTTGGTTCGCGGGAAGATGAACGGTCAGGGGACTATGACTTTTCAAAATGGGGACAGTTATAGCGGTCAATTTCGCAATGGCATCTTTGACGGCAAAGGGACTTTTACCTCGCGGGCTGGCTGGAAATATGAAGGGGACTTCAGCAAGGGTCAGGCCGATGGACAAGGAAAGCTAACGACAGAAGGCAATGTCGTTTATGAAGGAACGTTTAAACAAGGAATTTATCAAAATGCGCATTAAATGGTTTTCGCTCGTCAGAATCACTGGGCTGCTTCTAGTTCTGCTTTATCATTACTTCCAGAGCGTTTCCCTGGCGGTTTTATTGGCGTGGATATCTTCTTTACCTTTTCTGGCTTCTTGATTACCGCTCTGCTTATTGACGAGTTTGCTAAGAAGAAAGAAATCGATATCCAAGGCTTTTTCAGACGGCGTTTTTATCGGATTGTACCACCTCTGGTCTTTATGATTTTGGTCGTTATGCCCTTTACTTTCTTAATCCGTAAGGATTTTGTGGCTGGGATTGGGACGCAGATTGCGGCTGCCTTGGGCTTTGTGACCAACTTTTATGAAATGCTCTCAGGCGGCAGTTATGAGAGTCAGTTTGTGCCGCACATCCTGATTCATACTTGGAGTCTGGCTTTAGAAGTGCACTATTATGTTCTGTGGGGATTGGCCGCTTGGGGCTTGGGCAAGGTTGCCAAGTCAACGGCCCGCTATCGCGGCATGATTGCGTTGGTTTCTGCAGGTCTCTTTTTGCTCAGCTTTGTATCAATGTTTGCTGGCGCTTTGACCACTAAGAATTATTCTGATATTTATTTTTCAAGTTTGACCCACGTCTTTCCTTTCTTTGCAGGAAGCATCTTAGCAACCTTGTCTGGTGTCGGCCATGTTAGCAATCGCTTTAAAATGCTGGAGCAAAAGCTGGCTCTCAAGCAAGTGCTAGGAATTATGGGGGGCAGCGCAGCTGTTTTGCTTTTGCTCAGCTTCCTACTCAAGTTTGACAATCTTTGGACCTACCTGGTAGGATTCTTGATTTCAACTATCTTGGCCTGTCTGATGATTTTTGCTGCTAGGATGCTGCATGACAAGCTTCCTGATGTGAAGGAACCTAGCCTTATCAACTTTATCGCAGATACCAGCTATGGTGTTTATCTCTTCCACTGGCCATTCTATATTATTTTTACCCAGCTGATGGGGAATGGCTTGGCTGTTCTCTTGACCACGTTGCTGTCTCTTACTTTTGCAGCCTTGTCTTTCTATATCTTGGAGCCAACTCTGGCTGGTCGTCAGCCGGTTATCATGGGAACCAAGATGGATCTGTCATCTCTTACCAGACCAATCTTTTACAGTATGATTCCGCTGACTTTGATTATGTTCTTTATCTCGGTGACAGCACCAAAGGTCGGAGCTTTTGAGGAAAGTTTAATTGTTAATGCTCTGAATCAAGCCGACACCAAGATGCAGACAACTCGGAGTCAGGTTGATCAGTCCAAGGCGACTGAGTACAATGTGGCGGACGGGATTACCATGATTGGTGACTCGGTTGCCCTGCGCTCAAGCGATCAATTGCAGCAGATCTTGCCAGGAATCGAGCTAGATACTGTCGTAAGTCGTAGTCTGAGCACAGGCTTGGAGGTCTACAAGACAGATATTGCTAATAGAGTGCTGAAGAAGCAGGTTGTCCTGGCTCTTGGAACCAATTCGTCTGGTTATTCAAATGAACTTTGGATGAATATGTTTCCAGCCTGCCTAAAGGTCATCAACTGATTCTCGTGACTCCTTATGATGGTCGTTCAGAGGGCGGCGTCTTGGCCCAGCAGCGGGAGTATGAGCTGGAATTAGCCAAGAAGTACGACTATGTCTTTGTGGCTGACTGGCATCAAACTGCTATCGAAAATCCGCAGATTTGGGAAGGGACAGACTATGTCCACTTTGGCTCGAACTCAGAGTCCATCATTGAGGGGGGAACTCTCTATGCCAATACCATTAAGCAAGCCATAGATGAAGCAAATTCTGGCAATGTGAAACCATAAATACCAAAAGGAGAAGCAATAATGGGAAAAATTAAATCGAGCGCTATTTCAGCTGGCTCTGCTATCAGCGAGCTCGTTGGAGTTGATACTAGCAATGCACAAAATCAACAAGTCGAATTTTCCTATACAACAGGGATTGCTGGGATGGAAGCTGGCCGTCAGGCCTGCAATCAAATGCTTCAGGCTGTCGGTGACTTCAGCTCTGCTGTTCTGACTCAGGCCAATAAATTTCCAGACATTGCTGCAAAAATTGAGAAACGCGATATAGAGGAAGCCAAGCGCTGGGAGAGTTGAGATGAAGGCTGATAAAAGCGAAAAAGAACGTCAGGCACTTTACGAAAAAATTCTCAAAGTTGACCAAAAAGAAGACGAATTTATGACGATGAAACGTCAATACGAGATTTCCCTGGCGAATTTTGCGACGGATTTCCAATACTTGACGACCCGAATGGAACATCTACTTTATGAACACCCTCAAAGCTCTGCTGCCCTCAGTCGTGATTTATCAGAAACTCAGTATCTTAACCGACAGGTTAAGAACTATGTGGATGTTCAGATGGATGAACTTGGAAAGCTCAGTCGTCAAACAAGAAAGACTATGGAAGAAGAGCGAGACAAACTGACCAAAGAAAGGAATAGTCTGCCATGGGAGTAAAATATAGTGCAGCAGATTCAGCCCAGCTTATCCAAGCGATGACCAGCAACCTTCAAGTAGCCAATCAGGTGACCGATCGTCTATCTAGTGGCTGCGACCATCTGATTGCCTCTTTGGATTCGGGTGAGTTGCAGGGAGCGGCTTATACAGCGGGAAAAGGCTTGTTTACTGAGGTAATCATCCCTGCCATCAAGAAGTTGCAAGAGGCTATTGATGATATTCAGGGAGAGCTTGCTTCCTATAAAAGTGCTGATTCCGAGGTGGCTGGATATGGCGAATTGGACTTGGATCTACTGAAGGAACAGCTGAAAATAAAAAATGAGCAACTGGCAAAAGTAGAAAAGCAGATTGCAGATAATCAAGATTTTTTCCGTAATGCAGGAGCTCTGCTGACAGGTAAGTTGGGAGACCTTTTATCTCAGACATCTGCTTTAATGGAAGTTGAAACTCAACTAAATATCGGTATTCGAGAAATTCAAGAAAAAATAGACAAACTGGAATGGTTTGTGGATCAGGTGTCCCAGTATTTCACAGATAGTCTGCAGGTTTTGGGTTTAGCTATCCAAGGAGCGACGCAGCTTAGTCAGGTATTGGTAGACAGTGAGGGTAATTACTCTACTGATGGTATAGATATGAGTTGGTCTACTAAGATGAAGGTTCAAGAGATTCAGACTATTTCGAAGAAAAAATATCTAGAGCCTAAAGAACGATTGATTCAAGAAGCTTCTCGGAATATGATGCTATCGGATGAAGGGGATGCCTATTATCGTAGTCAACTCAAGGAAAAGTTAAAGGGGAAACCGCGTTCAGAATGGGATAAGATTGTTGATGATTATAATCATACTCTAAAGATTGACAATGAAGGCAATATAATTGATATTTTTGATTTTAGAGCTTATAAGGATCGTCATTATCAAAAAGATGATAACTTTTCTGTACTAAAAAATGGAAAGTATGATAGTGCTTATACGAGAATGGTCAATGAAAAATACCAAGAACTTATTCAAGAAAATTTTGAAGCTAATTCTGTTGACTTGGCTAAGGGAGTAGTAGAAATTTTAGCTGGTCTTGGTATTTATGCTGGTACTTCTCTAGGAGCAGCTTTTGCTTTGGAGTGGGCTCCACTAACTGGAGGTGGCTCGGCGCTAGTAGCAGCAGCAGCTGTAGAAGCAGGGTATATTACTGCAAAAGGCCTAGTTGTAGATGGGACTTTGTCAGTTGCTAGAACTCTTTATGAAATTGATACAGCGAATTTAGGAGTTACCCTCAGTGCAGCTAGTAACTATAACAGCTGGCAGGCAAATAAACCGACGAGTAGGACGATTTCTGGCAAAGGTGGTAAACAAATTGAAGCCCGAGTAGGAAATCGAAAAGTGAACCTTCGTGTAGATTGGGAGCCAAGCAGTGGTACTAATGGTGATGGAGTATTCCAGGTTCAATCTGGAAGTGGAAAATCGGGGTACGGAGTGAACGAGCATATTGATATAGGAAAGATTTCGGATAGAAATTCAGTAATGAACTGGGTAAACAAAACAAGGAGACTGAAAAATCTTAATGAGAGTGTCAAAAATGAAATTGTAGATAGAATTTGGAAAACTTATCAAAATAATTACTGAAATTAGGAGAGAACATGAGACTATATATCAAAAGTGATTTTAAGAAAAAAATAACCTTTACGACAAGAGAGTTGCTCTGGAAAATGTGGTTTAAGGAATGGCATGGCCATCCTATTACATACTCAAACGTCGGTGATGATGAGATGTTACAGGATGATTTCTTTTTTGGTGTACAATTTGATAAATGGCGATTTGATGATAAACGATGGGATCATATACCGTATGACAAGAGCAATCCATGGAATTCGTATTCTGATGAAAATATTCAATTGGAATTTGAAAATGATTTTATTACTGATGGGAGAGAACGTGGAGAAAATCTTAGGATTGCTTACGACACATACGGACATTTTAAAGGTTGATAAACGTGCTATGTATATCATGGCAGTCGAGGTGGCTTCTGCTATTGATGGGCAGATCAGCGAGGATGACAAGCTGACTTGGATAGATGTAGAGACTTTTAAGGAGTTGCACAAGGATGTCTTATCACTAACCTACGATCAAGCAACTGACATCAGTGTGGAAGAACTGAAAAATATGAAACCTGTAGAGGATTCCTTGTGGGATGAAGAAGAACGTCTTCGTGAAGAATATATCAAAATCCATGGTGAACGTGTTTATGACGAAGAGGAAGACGATTGAGAATTTACATCAAAGGTGATTACACCAAAGAAATTCCATTTGATTATTTAGAACTAGCGAAGAGGATGTGGTTTGAAAATTATCAAGGAGAAGGTATTCCTCTCTCCTATTCTGGTTTTCTTCAAATCAGAGATAGGAATGATATAGCAATTCATCTAAAACTAAATAAGCAAGAATATGATGAGCGCTGGTTTGAAGTACCTATTCAAGAAGGGATAAAATACCGTTTATTCACAAATTGATGAAGACCTAAATTTGGAATTTGAGCATGCTTATGTAACTGATTTTCGCGAAAATGGAGACTGTTTGCGTTTGGCTTCTACCCATCTTGAACTGCTCACTCTTGATAAAAGAGCGTTCTATATCATGGCCATTGAGATTGCTACAATCTTTAATGGACAAATTAGCGAAGATGACAAGAAAACTTGGATAAGAATCGAGGAATTCAAGGAAAAACACCAAGATATCTTATCTCTAACCTTTGAGGAAGCAAATGAGATGAGTTTGGAAGAAATTCAAACGATTAACGCTATTGACGAGCCACTCTGGGAAGAATTGGATAGGCGGCGTGAGGAATATATCCGAATTCATGGAGAGGCAGAGTTGGATGACAATGAGGAAGACAATTGAGAACTTACATCAAAGGCGATTACACCAAAGAAATTCCGTTTGATTACTTAGAACTAGCGAAAAGGATGTGGTTTGATACTAAAGATGGTAAGCCAGTAGATTTTTCTTATTTTGGAAATACTCGCCCATTTAAAACAGACCCAACTATTCACTTAAAATTAAATAAGTGGATGCATGATAATAGATGGAATAATGTTCGGTTGAAAGAAGGGATTACCAACGAATTTGGAAGTCATGTATATGAAAATCTTGAATTAGATTTTGAAGATAATCCAGCAACAGACTATCGTGAAAAAGGAGACTGTCTACGTTTAGCTTCTACCCACCTTGACCTTCTCACTGTTGATAAACGTGCTTTCTATATTATGGCTATTGAAATTGCGACTGCGATTGATGGTCAGATTAGCGAAGATGATAAAGAGAGCTGGTTAAGTGTGGAGGAATTTAGAAATCGGCATGAAGATATCCTTTCGATGAGTTATGAACAGGCTAATGAGATGAGTCTTGAAGAAATTCCATTTATGGACGATGTGAGAGACCCAATTTGGGAAGAAGATGACCGCAGAAATGAGGAATACATCAAAACCCATGGAGAAGTTGAGTTGGATGACGAGGAAGAATGAAATTATACTTAAAAGGCGATTACACAAAAAAAGTACCTTATGGTTATTTAGAACTTGCTGGTAAAATGTGGTTTCCAGAAGATGAGCAAATTTCTTACTCAAATGTTGGGAACAATGATGCATTACAAGAAGATTTTTTCTCAAATTTATCCTTGAGGAAAGGCACTGCTGATAAGAGATGGTCTAGTGTCCCCCTAAAGGAAGGGGTACGAAGACTCTTTTCACATATTAAGGAATGTATTGAAATTAATTTTGAAGATGCAGTTGCTACAGATTATAATGAAAAGGGGGACTATCTCCGAATTTTAACCAGCCATCTGGAAGTTTTGAAAGTTGATAAACGTGCTATGTATATTATGGCGCTTGAGATTGCAAAGGTGATTGACGGACAAATTAGCGAGGATGGTAAGGCTAGCTGGTTGACAATTGAGGAGTTTAAAAGAAAACATGAGGCTATTCTATCTCTAACTTTTGAAGAAGCAAATGAACTAAGTTTGACAGAAATTCAAACGATGGATGTTGTAGACGATCCTCTTTGGGAGGAAGAAGCCAATCGTCGAAAAGAATATATACTAGCACATGGAGGCGATATCTCAGATTTATGAGACTATACATCAATGGTGATTATACTAGAAAAGTGCCATTTGGCTACAGAGAACTCGCATGGAAAATGTGGTTTAAAGAAAGAAACGGTCAAAAAATAAGTTTCTCAAATGCCGGGGATGATGAGATGTTGCAAAATGACTTCTATTTATCTTTGCGGTTAGATAAGTGGGGAGCAAGTGACCCTCGTTGGAAAGATGCCAAGGTTAAAGGTGGCAGTGCAATAAATTCCCAAAAATATGAAAATATTGATTTGGATTATGAGAGAAGTTATGAAAGTGACGGTACAGAAAAGGGAAAACATCTAAGAATCGCTTCTAATTATCTGGATGTTTTAACAGTTGATAAACGAGCTATGTATATTATGGCACTTGAAATCGCGACTGCTATTGATGGACAAATTAGCGAAGATGATAAGAAAACATGGCTAACAATCGAGGAATTTAAGGAAAAGCACCAAGATATCTTATCTCTGACTTTTGATGAAGCAAATGAGATGAGTTTGGAAGAAATTCAAACGATTGATGCTATTGACGATCCTATTTGGGAAGAGTTGGATAGGAAGCGCGAAGAATATATCAAAATACATGGTGAACGTGTTTATGATGACGATTGAGATTATTAAAAATGGGAATTAAGGTTCATCTTTTATAAGTTTATAAAGTAAAGATCAGCTCGGTTTGTCCGAGCTTTTTATATCTAAAAAAAGAAAGCGCTTTCGCGCTTTATGTGAAAAGTAAAAAGTATGTGAAATCTCTAAAAAAATAAAAAAATTTTTTTCACAAAAAAACTAAAAATAATAGACTGTAAAAATAAGCGAATTTGTTATGCATTTCACAAATTAATAGAGAAAAGTTTGTGAATGTTAAGTGAAAGTGTTTACAAAAATCATTAAATGGGTTATAATTGTATTGTGAAATAATTAACAAAGGTTAGTGTTCTTCGTCTAACCTAAGGCAAAACCATTGGAGGAATAGAATGGCTGAAAAGAAGAAAACGGTAGAACAAGAAGACAAGGCTTTGGCAGCGCAAAAGCATGTTGATGAATTGGTGCAAAAAGGTCTGGTTGCACTCGAGGAAATGAGAAAGCTGGATCAGGAACAGGTGGACTACATTGTAGCCAAGGCTTCTGTAGCAGCTTTGGATGCCCATGGTGAGTTGGCTCTGCATGCTTATGAAGAAACGGGTCGCGGAGTTTTTGAAGATAAGGCAACTAAAAACCTTTTCGCCTGTGAGCACGTTGTGAATAATATGCGCCATACGAAAACTGTCGGCGTTATTCAGGAAGATGATGTGACTGGTTTAACCTTGATTGCGGAGCCAGTGGGTGTTGTCTGCGGAATTACTCCAACAACTAACCCAACTTCAACAGCTATTTTTAAGGCTCTGATTTCCTTAAAAACACGTAATCCGATTATCTTTGCTTTCCACCCATCTGCTCAAGAATCTTCTGCCCATGCAGCACAAATCGTGCGTGATGCAGCGATTGCAGCAGGTGCGCCTGAAAACTGTGTGCAATGGATTACAGCGCCATCGATGGAAGCAACTTCTGCACTTATGAACCACGAAGGGATTGCAACAATCCTTGCGACAGGTGGTAATGCAATGGTGAAGGCAGCTTACTCATGTGGTAAGCCAGCTCTGGGGGTTGGTGCCGGAAACGTACCAGCTTATGTGGAAAAATCCGCTAATATCCGTCAAGCAGCGCACGATATCGTTATGTCTAAGTCCTTTGACAATGGTATGGTCTGTGCCTCTGAGCAAGCCGTTATCATTGATAAGGAAGTTTATGATGAATTTGTAGCAGAGTTCAAATCTTATCATACTTACTTTGTCAATAAGAAAGAAAAAGCTCTGTTGGAAGAGTTCTGCTTCGGCGCTAAGGCAAACAGCAAGAACTGTGCTGGTGCTAAGCTCAATCCGGATATCGTTGGTAAGCCAGCTACTTGGATTGCAGAGCAAGCAGGATTCAGTGTGCCAGAAGATACGAATATCTTGGCAGCAGAGTGTAAAGAAGTTGGTGAAAAAGAGCCATTGACACGTGAAAAACTGTCACCTGTCATCGCTGTGCTCAAGTCTGAATCCCGTGAAGACGGTGTTGAAAAGGCCCGTCAAATGGTAGAATTCCATGGTCTTGGTCACTCAGCTGCTATCCATACAGCGGACGAAGAGTTGACTAAGGAATTTGGTAAGGCTGTTCGTGCCATCCGTGTTATTTGCAACTCACCTTCTACTTTCGGCGGTATCGGAGATGTTTATAATGCCTTCCTGCCATCACTGACTCTTGGCTGCGGATCTTATGGTCGCAACTCAGTTGGTGATAACGTTAGTGCTGTGAATCTCTTGAATATCAAAAAAGTAGGAAGACGTAGAAATAATATGCAATGGATGAAACTCCCTTCAAAAACTTACTTCGAGCGTGACTCTATCCAATACCTGCAAAAATGTCGCGATGTGGAACGTGTCATGATCGTAACAGACCATGCTATGGTAGAGCTTGGTTTCCTAGATCGTATCATCGAACAACTCGATCTTCGTCGTAATAAGGTTGTTTACCAAATCTTTGCAGACGTAGAGCCAGATCCAGATATCACAACAGTTGAACGTGGTACAGAGATTATGCGTACCTTCAAACCTGATACAATTATCGCACTTGGTGGTGGTTCACCAATGGACGCAGCTAAAGTCATGTGGCTCTTCTATGAGCAACCAGAAGTGGACTTCCGTGATCTTGTGCAAAAATTCATGGATATCCGTAAACGTGCCTTCAAATTCCCATTGCTTGGCAAGAAGACTAAGTTTATCGCAATCCCTACAACATCTGGTACAGGTTCAGAAGTAACACCGTTTGCCGTTATCTCTGACAAGGCTAACAACCGTAAGTACCCAATCGCTGACTACTCTCTGACTCCAACTGTAGCCATCGTAGACCCAGCTCTGGTACTGACTGTTCCAGGATTTGTTGCAGCAGACACTGGTATGGACGTTCTGACTCACGCCACAGAAGCTTATGTATCTCAGATGGCCAGCGACTTTACAGATGGTTTGGCTCTCCAAGCTATTAAACTAGTCTTTGAAAATCTGGAAAGCTCTGTTAAGAATGCTGACTTCCACTCTCGCGAAAGATGCACAATGCCTCTACTATCGCTGGTATGGCCTTTGCCAATGCCTTCCTGGGAATTTCCCACTCTATGGCCCATAAGATTGGTGCTCAGTTCCATACGATCCACGGTCGTACCAATGCGATCTTGTTGCCATACGTAATCCGCTATAACGGTACACGTCCAGCTAAGACAGCGACATGGCCTAAGTACAACTACTACCGTGCGGATGAGAAATACCAAGACATCGCTCGCATGCTCGGCTTGCCAGCTTCTACTCCAGAAGAAGGTGTTGAATCATTTGCGAAAGCTGTTTATGAACTGGGAGAACGTGTTGGTATCGAAATGAACTTCAAGGCTCAAGGTATTGACGAAAAAGAATGGAAAGAACATTCACGTGAATTGGCCTTTCTTGCCTATGAAGACCAATGTTCTCCAGCCAACCCACGCCTTCCAATGGTTGACCACATGCAGGAAATCATCGAAGACGCTTACTATGGCTACAAGGAACGCCCAGGACGCCGCAAATAAGCGAGTAGCTTCCTCAATAAAATAAGACAGTCTGTCGGTCATCCCCTACCCTTTGGTAGGGGATTTTTCTATGTGTCTTAGCGAGGCAAGACCATTGGTCGAAGCCAAGCTTAGAGACATGGATGCTGAGGAGCGGAGCGACGTGAGCGCTATGTGTCTTAACGAAACGTGTCCGTAGGACAAAGTTGAGTTATAGAGCAGTGGATGCAGTTTTGTCCGTTAGGAAGAAAGCTGTATACCTTGAAGAAACATATAGCGAGGCAAGACCGTCGGTCGAAGCCGAGCTTAGAGACATTGATGCTGAGGAGCGGAGCGACGTGAGCGCTAGGTCTCTTAACGAAAGGAGCTTGCTGGGGTAAAAAGACGTAAACCTTCTAACTACTTGTGGTTGAGTGAACTTTTGTGCTAAGATAAGGGGACAATGGAAAAAAGGAGAGCAATGTGATTTTTTTATCTTTGTGGGCTGGGCTGCTGAGTGGTCTTTGCTGGTTATTGGGGGATATTCTGCTGGTTGGCTTTGAGGTAGACAAGGAAAACTATGCCTCTTTTACGGATCAGAGTCGGATTGGCAATAAGAAGCTGGCTATGCTGATGCTGTCTGGTTCTGTCAATCGGCTGCGTCTGGGTGCTCTGGTGGCTAACTTCTCAATTCCTCTTATGTTAGTCTCGCTTTATGCTCTCTTTGGTTTGACAAATAAGGGCTTGTGGGCCTACCTGTCAATAGCCTTGTTAGGAATTGGATTTGCCCTATCGCCAGTGGCACATGTGGCTTTTTACTACGTTGGGATCATCAGCAAAAAGGCTTATAAACGAAGTGGTGGACAGGTCTGCTCAGACGAAGACAGCGGACTTATCAACGAATCAGTGCTCTTTCTAGATATAACCTGGCGGACAGCTATCGCCCTGACTGGTTTAGGCTGGCTCATTTACTCACTGCTAATAGTTACCGGTCAGACAATATTGCCTGCTTATCTGGGGCTGCTGACTCCTTTACCGCTCAGTCTCTTGACTATCTTACTGGTAGAAAAGCTGAGAATCGGACGTCCCTACCTTAACGGAGCTGGCCTAAATATAGGATTTAGTTTGTTCTATTTACTGCTCCTGCTTCATATAGGTTCTTAGGCAGTGAATCGGTTAAATTTCAGAAAAAACAGAAAATCTATATATTAACCTATTGAAGATTTCCTCTTTCTATGGTATGATGAAAGAGGTTTCAAGAATCGTTGGGAGGATAAGACATGAAAAACCCTACTTTACTTAAAGAAATGTTAGATTATCGCGGAAGAGATGAAATGCCCGACGATTTTGATACCTTTTGGAATAAACAAGTGGCGGAGGCTTGCTAATTGGCACTCTGCTGATTTAAATTTCAAATATGGGCTTTCAAATAAGCTGGTTGAGCATAGTGTTTGTTAACTTTTGATTCCTTTAAGACTGAAGTCTACAAAACTGCTTCCCCCTGGGACTAGGCATTTGCCTAGTTCTTTTTAGTTGTAGAAAAATGTTGGAACAGCCACGAAAAAAATAAATACTTTAGCTATATTCGTCTGTATAAGTTTCAAACTGAGATAAAAAGTAATACCTAAAAGGAAAGTACTTTCTAAAAGTAAAATTATATTGAAACTAATTGCAATAAATGTTAAGATAACAAATGTAAAGGCTTACAATAAATAAGTAAGGAGGATAGGAATCAAATGGAAGAGTTGAGACATAAGTTAATTGTGTCGTGTCAGGCTCTACCAAACGAACCATTACATAGCGACTTTATCATGGCTCGTATGGCAGTGGCGGCCAAAGAAGGAGGTGCTAGCGGAATTCGGGCTAACTCGGTTATAGACATCAAGGCTATTAAAGAAGCAGTGGATTTGCCAGTAATTGGGATTATCAAGAGAGATTATCCAAATGCTCAAGCTTTTATTACACCAACTATGGTGGAAGTAGATGAGCTGATGGAAGCCCATCCGGAGATTATCGCTTTAGATGCGACGAATTCCAGCAGACCTCAAGGAGAAAGTTTAGATGCATTTTTCCAGAAAGTGAAAGAAAAATATCCTCAGCAGCTTTTGATGGCTGATTGTTCAACTCTGGACGAGATGCTGGAAGCTGATCGAATGGGATTTGATTTTATCGGAACAACCTTGGTGGGCTATACTAGTCAGAGCCAGGGAGATAGGATTGAAGCCAATGACTTTGAAATCATCCGAAGGCTTTAGCTGAGATTCAGCACCCTCTGATTGCTGAGGGGAATATTGATAGTCCTGAAAAGGTGAAAAGGGTTCTAGAGCTGGGAGCCTTTAGTGTGGTAGTTGGATCTGCCATTACACGGCCGCAGCTGATTACAAGGAAGTTTGCAGACGCAACGAAAGAATAGAAAAGAGGAAGAATATGTCAAAATTAGAAAAATATGAAGGTGTCATTCCGGCTTTTTATGCTTGTTATGATGAAGCAGGAGAAGTAAGCCCAGAACGTGTTCGCGCTTTGACTCAGTACTTTATTGATAAGGGAGTTAAGGGTGTCTATGTTAATGGTTCTTCTGGTGAGTGTATTTACCTCAGTGTAGCAGACCGGAAATTAATTTTGGAAAATGTCATGGAAGTGGCTAAGGGCAAACTGACAGTTATCGCTCATGTGGCTTGCAACAACACTAAGGACAGTGTGGAACTGGCTAAGCATGCTGAAAGTTTGGGTGTTGATGCCATCGCTGCTATTCCTCCTATTTACTTCCGTTTGCCGGACTATTCTATCGCTAAGTACTGGAACGATATGAGTGCAGCGGCTCCGAATACTGACTTTGTCATCTACAATATTCCGCAGCTGTCTGGGACAACCCTGACACCAGCCCTCTATGCAGAAATGCGTAAAAATCCACGAGTTATTGGGGTTAAAAACTCTTCTATGCCGACTCAAGACATTCAAATCTTTGTCGCAGAAGGTGGGGAAGATCATATTGTCTTTAATGGTCCAGACGAACAGTTTATCAGCGGTCGAGTTATTGGTGCTAAGGCCGGAATTGGCGGAACCTATGCTGTGATGCCTGACCTATTCCTGAAGCTCAACCAACTCATCATTGACAAAGATCTGGGTCGTGCTAAAGAACTGCAACATGCGATTAATAGTGTGATTTACAAGATGGTCAGCGGTCGAGCAAATCTCTATGCTGTTATGAAAGAAATTCTTCGTCTCAATGAGGACTTAGATATTGGCTCTGTTCGAGCACCGTTAGAGCCTCTATCTGAGGGAGACTATGCGATTGCCAAAGAAGCAGCTGCTATGATTAAGCAGGTAAGAGAAGACTTCTTGTAATACAAAGAGTGTAACACCAGAGTTTAGGGCAGGCTAAACCTGCCCGTCCTAGGCTTTGACGATGAATAATAATGGAGAAATTCTATGGGAAATGTTGGTTTTACCACAATCGATATGATTATTCTGATTGTGTATTTACTAGTTGTTCTGGTAGCAGGTTTGCTGTTCTCGAAAAAGGAGATGCAGGGTAAAGAGTTCTTTAAAGGTGATGGAACGGTGCCTTGGTATGTAACATCTGTTTCCATTTTTGCTACATTGCTAAGTCCGATTTCCTTTATGACACTGGCGGGGAACTCTTATGCAGGGACTTGGCTTCTCTGGTTTGCCCAGTTGGGTATGATTTTTGCCATTCCAGTGGCTATTCGTTTCTTCTTGCCGATTTATGCACGTCTAGATATTGATACAGCCTATGACTACCTGCAAAAACGTTTTGGCTCTAAGGCCTTGCGAGCTTTGTCAGCTGTCTTCTTCATCATCTATCAAATCGGCCGCATGTCCATCATTATGTATCTACCTTCAGTGGCTCTGGCTACTTTGACGAAGATTGATGTCAATATCCTGATTATCGCGATGGGTGCGATTGCCATTGTTTACTCCTATACCGGTGGAGTCAAGTCAGTTCTGTGGACAGACTTTATCCAAGGTTCAGTACTCTTGATTGGTACAGTTGTAGGGCTTTCTTCCTGATTGCTAATCTAAAGGGTGGCTTTGGCGATATTGCTAGTGAGCTGGCCAGTGGTAAATTTATCTCAGGAAAAGAAACTATTTTCAATCCTAACTTGCTGAAAGATTCTATTTTCCTAATTATCTTGGGATCTGGTATCAATACCCTGTCCTCTTATGTATCTTCGCAAGATATCGTTCAGCGCTTTACGACAACTCAGAATGTGAAGAAACTCAATAAAATGATGTTTACGAATGGAGTTTTGTCAATCTTTATCGCTTCTGTCTTTTATCTGATTGGTACAGGTTTATACGTCTATTATCAAGTACAGCATCCAGGCAGTGAGGGCAGCTCTATTCCTCAAGACCAGATCTTCACTTACTTTATCGCCTATGGTCTTCCAGTTGGAGTGACCGGTGTTCTGATTGCGGCAATTTATGCAGCAGCTCAGTCTACTATTTCTACAGGTCTTAATTCTGTAGCGACTTCTTGGACTTTGGATATTCAAGATGTTGTATCTAGCAATCTGGACGACAAGAAACGGACTAAAATCGCCCAATATGTTTCTCTAGGTGTAGGAGTCTTCTCCCACAGTAGTTTCAATCGTGATGGCTCATACAGGTATTACATCGGCTTATGTTTGGTTTAATGGCTTTATGGGCTTGGTGCTAGGTGTCTTGGGAGGAATCTTTATTCTGGGAATCTTCACCAAGCGTGCCAACCTCAAGGGAGCTTATGCAGCTATGATTGCTTCTAGTATTGTCCTGCTAGTCATCAAGTACGCTCTGCCAGCAGAAGCCGTTAGTATCTGGGCTTATTCATTGATTTCAATTGTTGTTTCCTTGATTGTAGGCTATGTTGTTTCCGTCTTAACTGGCGGCAAGGCTGCGCCAGAGAATACAACAGTTTACGATATTGCAAGTATTCATGCAGATAAATCCTGGGAGGTACGGCACTAATGGAACTAGTTCAATATAAAGGAGCAGCTGTTGAGAGAGACATTCAGCAACCTGCCTTAAAAAAAGTCTTAGAATTTTTAAGGACACATGATGTCAGCCAAGATGAAAAGGGCAATCACCCTGTGTCTGATGATTTCTTTTACAATGTCATTGAAATGACGACCACGACCGATGAGGATCGGGTCTGGGAAAGTCATAGGGAATTTTATGATGTGCATCTGATTTTTGAAGGAAGGGAGCGCATCCACTATAACTTTTTGTCCAATATGGAAGAAGGGGATTATGATGCGGAAGGAGACTGGCAGCAGATGTCCGGCCAAGCTTTGTTTGACCTGATATTCACTCCTGGCAGCCTGCTCTTGCTGGATCCTAATGACGCCCATAAGACTGGACTGATAGCTGAAGAAGCCGGCCCCATCCGTAAGGTTGTCTTTAAAGTAAAAATTGTATAAAAGGCTGCGGGCGGGATGAGAAAGACGGATTGTTCTTAACATGCTGCCCCAGCTTTTTTAGTCAGTTTTGAACTTTATTTTCTGCTGGAGAATTCTAGCAAGGAAGGGTTGGAATTACTTTGAGAAAGTGGTAGAATAAAGAAAATAGTTGCAGGAGGAAAATGTCTGATGGTTTCTTTGGAAAAAAACATTTTGCCAGTGATTGAGTCTGTATATGGTAGTCTGACACACCTGGAAAAGAAGATTGCAGATTATTTTCTGTCTGATGAGGCACTGACAGCTGATCTATCGGCTCAGGCGGTGTCTCAGAAGCTCTATGTCTCTGTGCCTTCTCTGACTCGCTTCGCCAAAAAATGTGGCTTTTCAGGCTACCGGCAGTTTATCTTTGAATTTCAGGAATCCAGCTCAGAAAGTAAAAATGTCAGTAGGGATTTGACGAGAAATGTCTTGTCTGATTATGGCGAATTGCTCAATAAGACTTTTTCCTTGATTGATGAAGAACAGTTCTTGCGCGTGGGGGATATGCTCAACAATGCTGGGCGAGTCTATATCTACGGGCAGGGGAGTTCAGGCTTAGTGGCTCGGGAAATGGAGTTTCGCTTCATGCGGTTGGGAATGGTTTGTAAGGCCATTACGGACGACCATATGATTCGGGTGAATAGAGTCATGCTGGATCCGGACTGTCTGGTTATTGGCATTTCCATATCTGGCGAGACTAAAATTATCACGCAGGCTATTCAGAATGCCAAAAAAGTCGGAGCCAAGACTGTGCTGGTAACTTCCAATAACAGCGACGACTTGAGGCAGCAGTGTGATGAACTGGTCCTAGTAGCTGTCAAGAAGCACTTGGCACAGGGCAATAATATCTCTCCTCAGTTTCCGGTTTTAGTTGTGATGGACATTTTCTATGCCTATTATATGGATTTAGACCGAGATCATCGCAGCCAAATCTTTACAAATACACTTTCAGCTTTAGAAGAAAATCAAGAAGAGAAGGAGCATGAATCGTGAATATTGTAGGAATAGATATCGGTGGGACAACGATTAAAGCAGATCTCTATCGGTCTGATGGACGTAGTCTAAATGAGTTTCGAGAAGTTACTACTGAGATCGATTTTGAAAAGAAAACGAATCAGATTTTAGAGCAGGTTTGCCAGCTAATAGCATTTTATAAGGAGAAGTTTGAGCTAGATGGAGTAGCGATTTCATCTGCTGGTGTAGTTGACAGCCAGGCTGGGAAAATCAGTTACGCCGGTTATACCATTCCAGGCTATATTGGAACGGATTTCCGTAGTCGGATTTTAAAAGAATTTGGTTTGCCGATTGCGATTGAAAATGACGTTAATTGTGCTGCTCTGGGAGAGGCTTGGCTAGGTGCTGCAAAAGGTCATGCTTCTGCAGTTATGATTACTGTCGGTACAGGCATTGGTGGTGGCGTTATCTATGATGGAAAGATTGTCAATGGTTCCACCTATACCGCTGGTGAGGTAGGCTATCTGCCCATGGAAGATGGACAGGACTGGCAATCCCAGGCCTCAACAACTGCCTTGTTAGCATTATACAGCCAAAAGACAGGTGAACAAGGCCATACTGGGCGTAGTTTTTTTGCGGCAGTAGACCAAGGAGATAAGCTGGCGCAGGAAACACTTGATATTTTCTTAGGTCGCCTAGCTAAAGGTCTCTTAACGCTATCCTATATTCTAAATCCAGAGGTGTTGATTGTCGGCGGCGGCATATTAGCTCGTTCTGAGCTTATTCTGCCACGTCTTGAAAATCTGATGAAGCAGCAAGTAGTAGATCCGCGCTTTTTGCCTAAAAACTTGGTGGCAGCAGCCCTAGGGAATGAAGCCGGACGATTAGGCGCTGTTCGACATTTTCTGAATCAGGAGAAAAACTCTGTTTGAAAAAGATGTTTTCAGAAAGAATATGTTATAATTTATGCAAGTACGAAGCAGTATTCCAGAAGATAACCTTGCCAGATGGTTGGCTAGTCGGTCAGGAATGCAGATTTTAAAATCCGTTTTCGAAGGTTTTTGAAAACGAGGGGGTGAATAGATGGCCAATGAAACACTTGAAAAAATGCAGGAAATTGAAACTGCTGCAGAAGAAGTTTTGATGGGCTACAGGACGCAGGCTCAGGAGCTACGACAGCGCGTAGATGAAGATCTCAGGCAGCTAGGTCTGACTTATGACGATGAAACGCAGAAGCTGGCAGAGGAATTAACAGCGAGTTCCCAGCAAAAGTTGGTGCTCCTGCAGCAAGACTTGGAGCAGACAACCCAGCAGAATGAGGATAAGGTTGAGGCTGCGCTGACAGACAAAAAAGCAGACTTGGCGCGAGCCATTGTAGAGAAGGTGGTAGAAGCCTATGGCCATTAGTCAAATGCGGCAGTTGTCTCTGCTTCTGCCCAAGGAACTGCTGGATCAGCTTCTCTTTTACCTACAGGGTTTAGAGTCGGTTCAGATTCATGACTTGCGGCAGGAAGAGGACTGGCAGGCAGCCTTTGAGCAGGCTTTAGTCGGCCGGCCGGATCAGCAGTTATCTCAGCAGGATTTGCTCAGTCGTCAGGAAAAGCTCGAGAGACTGATTGCAGAGCTGGAGCCTTTTATGCCCAAAAAGAAACTGCTGGAAGCCTTAAAAGAAGAACCTTTGGAGTTGTCCTTTGCTGCTTTAGAGCAGGCAGGGAAGGCCCGAGATGAGGTGGCGCTGTTAGAAGGAATCAGCAAACAGCTCAAGGTCTTGCAAGAGGCCAAGGGTCAGATAGAAGCTGACCGCTTGGAAGTGGCTGCGCTGGAGAAGTGGGAGCCACTGGAGCTAACACCGCAAGCAGCTGCGACTTTCAGTCATCTGGGAGCTTTGATTGGGACGATTCCCAATACAGACGACGATGCTCTGCGCCTGACTCTGGGATCACATCCCGACCTGAAGTTTCAGGAAGTCTTTACCGATGATACGGAGCATGGGGTTCTTGTTTTTTACAAGACAGGCTCTCTGGAAGAAGTTCGCAAAATCTTGAAAGAGTATGGCTTTAAGCCTTTTGAGTATGACCATGCGGAACTGCCTGCTGAGCGGGTAGCCCAGCTCAAGGCCAATATTCGACAACAGGAGGCGGTGGCAGATGCTATGACTAAGAGTCTGGCAGCTTCTAAGAACGAGTTGGATCAGCTCAAGGTTCAGCTGGACTATCTCTGCAATCTCTCCTCTCGTCAAGAAAGTAAGAACCAGTTAGCCAGCACGCAAAATCTAGCAGCCTTGGAAGGCTGGATCGAAAGTAATCAAGTTCAAGCTCTTGAGGCTTGCTTGACAGAGCAGTTTGGCCAGAGCATTCTCATCCAGACCAGAGAAATCCGAGAGGACGAGGAAGATAAGGTTCCGACCAAGCTTAAAAACAATGCCTTGGTGGAGCCCTTCGAGCTAGTGACGGAGATGTATTCCCTACCTAAGTATGGTGATAAGGATCCAACCCCCGTCGTTTCTCTATTTTATTTTGTATTCTTTGGCATGATGGTTGCCGACATTGGCTACGGCCTTTTGCTCTTTGTGGGCACCAGCCTGGCGCTGCACTTCTTGCATGTCAAGCCGGGATTGGCTAAGAATCTGCGATTCTTCCGCCTGCTGGGTGTGGCAGTCATCATCTGGGGACTGGTTTATGGCTCTTTCTTTGGATTTGAACTGCCCTTTGCTCTGATTAGCACCAGCTCAGACGCCATGACGATTCTGGTTATTTCTGTTGTCTTTGGCTTTGTTACAGTGCTGGCGGGCCTTTTCCTCAGCGGTCTGAAAAATATCCGCCTCAAGGATTATGCAGAAGCTTATAATGCGGGCTTTGCTTGGGTGCTGATTTTGCTGGGGCTGCTACTCTTGGCCCTGGGAAATTTCTTCCCATCCTTGGCCTTTGCTGCAACGATTGGTCAGTGGCTGGCCATCATCAATGCTCTGGGCATACTGGCAGTATCCATTGTCAGTGCTAAAAGCTTGGCAGGATTGGGGTCAGGTCTCTTTAATCTTTACAATGTCAGCGGCTATGTAGGAGACCTTGTCAGCTTTACGCGGCTGATGGCTTTGGGGCTTTCGGGAGCCAGCATTGGCTCGGCTTTTAACTTGATTGTCAGCCTCTTTCCACCTGTCGCTCGCTTTAGCATTGGCATTCTGCTCTTTATTGCCCTGCATTTGGTCAATATGTTTCTATCTTTTCTGTCCGGTTATGTACACGGAGCGCGTTTGATTTTTGTGGAATTCTTCGGGAAATTCTACGACGGTGGCGGCAAGCCTTTCACTCCGCTCAAGCCTAGTGAGAAATACGTTCAGCAAAGCAAGAAATAAAGATTAGGAACTATGGTAAGAGATGAGAAGCTCATCTTTAGAAATACACTTTCTACAACATCAAAACAAGCAATATTCATTCAACTAGCTGTTGGTTTTACGACAATTACAGCATTTTCATAGGAGTAAATCATGGAACATTTAGCATCATATTTTGGAACTTACGGTGGCGCCTTTTTTGCAGGTCTGGGAGTAGCTTTGGCAGTCTTTCTCAGCGGAATGGGCTCAGCTCTGGGGGTTGGAAGCACTGGTCAGGCAGCAGCAGCCCTCTTGAAAGAGCAGCCGGAAAAATTCGCTCAAGCTCTGATTCTTCAGCTTTTGCCAGGTACCCAAGGTCTCTACGGCTTTGTTATCGGGATTACCGTCTTCTTTAATATCAAGCCAGAATTGGCTCTGCAATCAGGCGTGGCTTATTCCTAGCTGCTTTGCCAGTTGCCATTGTTGGTTACTTTTCAGCCAAGCATCAAGGACGAGTGGCGACAGCTGGTATTCAGATTTTGGCCAAGCGTCCAGAAGAGGTCATGAAAGGGGTTATCCTAGCGGCCATGGTTGAAACCTACGCTATCTTGGCCTTCGTTGTTTCCTTCATCATGGTTCTGAATGTGAAGTAAGGAGGCTTTTATGTCTGACATATCAGATCTCAAAGCTTCTGTCTTGGAGCAGGCTCACGAGAAGGGGCGTCTGCTTTTGGCCGAGGCTACTGAGAAAATAGAACAGGAAGCCAAGGAACGCGAGGCCCAGCTGGTTCGGCAAAAGCTTGGACAGCGGGAGCAGCAGTTGAAAGAAATCAGCCGGCGCAGTCAGCGCGATATTCAGCAGCTGGAAAATCAAAAACGCCAGTCTACTCTGGTCATCAAGCAGCGGGTTCTCAGAGAGCTTTTTGAGGAAGCCTATGCTCAGATGGTGGCTTGGTCACTAGCTGAAGAAGAGCATTTTCTAAAGAGTGCCCTAGCTAAATATCCAGAGGAAGAATTGACACTGACTTTCGGTGCTCTGTCAGCTGAAAAATTCAGCTCCAACCAGTTAGAAGACTTGAAAAAAGCCTTTCCGCAAGTGCACTTTTCAGACCAGTCTATAGCCGGTCAGGCAGGTTTTGTGCTGAGCCAGGGACGAGTGGATGATAGTTATCTCTATCGTGACTTGCTGGACTCTGTCTGGCAGGAGGAAAGCTACAGACTGGCTCAGGACATTTTCAAAGACCAGGCAGAATAGGAGGCGGACCATGAGTGAAACAAGCTTCTCTCAAGTCAATACAGCCATTAGCGTGCAGGAGGCTTCCTTTTTGACCCCCCAGCAATATGATCAGTTGCTGCAGGCTGACGATGCTGCCAGCCGTTCGGCTCTTCTGCAGGGAACGGTCTATGCTATGGATGCTGAAGCTATCAAGGATCTCAATGCCATTGAGCAAGTACTGATGAAGCATTTGTATTCCGTTTATAATTGGGCGTTTGAGATTAGTCCTAGTAAGGAGCTGGTGGAGATTTTCACGCTCCGCTACACCTACCACAATCTCAAAGTTTTTCTCAAGGGTCGGGCGACAGGTCAGTCCCTGGAGCATTTGCTGATGCCGGTGGGGACCTATTCGCTAGAGGTTTTGGAGCACCTAGTCATGGCCTTTTCGGCTGAGTATTGTCCAGATTTCATGCTGGAAGAGGTGCTTGCGACCTGGCAGGAATACCAGGATTATCAGGATGTGCGCGTCTTGGAGATTGGTATGGACATGGCTTATTTCCAGCATCTCAAGCGCCTGACACAGGAGTTGGAAGATGAGAGCCTGCTGCAGCTGGTGAATCTGACTATTGATTTTTACAATGCCATCACCGTTAAGCGGGCTGTTGGCTTGGAGAAACCGCGCAGCTTTATGAGGCAGCTCCTGTCTGATGAAGGAAGCCTTTCTGCCGCCAACTGGATTGCCATGGCAGAGCAGGGAGATTTCTTGACCTGGTTTAGCCAGGTCAATCCCTGTGGTTACGATCTGGATCTGCGCTCCTATGAGGAGAAAAATGCGGAACCAGACCCTGACGACAGTAGAGTTAGAATATCTAGCGGACCTCTTGCAGGCTAAGTTGCTGGCGACTGGTCAGTTTGAGACAGATGGCCCGCTTCCTCTGGCCCGCTATCTGCTGGGCAAGGAGCTGGAAGTCAAGAATCTGCGGCTGATTTTGACCGGTATGGACAATCAGCTGCCAGTAGAGCTTATCAGAGAAAGGATGCGACCGATTTATGGACAAGACTAGCTACAAGATTGCTGTCGTGGGGAATCGCGACACCATTCTCCCATTTTAAGCTGATTGGTTTTCAGACCTTTCCAGTGAAAGAAGCTCAGGAGACGGTCAATACCCTGCGTCGGCTCGCCCGTGAAGATTTCGGCATTATCTATCTGACGGAGGATATGGCTGCGGATATTCCAGAAACCCTGGCCTACTATGACCAGCTGGAGATTCCTGCTCTTGTGCTCATTCCTACCCATAAGGGGAGCACGGGACTGGCTCTTTCGCGGATTCATGAAAATGTCGAAAAGGCTGTCGGACAAGATATATTGTGAGGTTTTTATGCGAATCAATGAACTAGGCCAACCCATTGGGGATGCTCTGCCGGATTTTCAGCCGGGGGACTTGCCCAATCTGGAGCGAATCGAAGGCCAGTATGTTATTATCGAGCGTTTGTCCAAGGACAAGCATGGAGCGGATTTGTATGAGGTGTATGGCCCAGATTCTCCTGCGGATATGTGGACCTATCTCTTTCCAAAATCCTGCCCAAAATCAGGCAGAATGGTCACAGAAGCTAGATCAGATGCTGGCAGCACAGGATCGTTTCCACTATGCGATTGTGGACAAGGAGAGCGGCAAGGCTCTAGGAACTTTTGCCTTGATGAGGATTGACCGAAATAACCGCGTTATCGAAGTGGGAGCGGTGACCTATTCACCCAAGCTGAAGCGCACCAGACTGGCTACGGAAGCCCAGTACTTACTGGCACGCTATGTCTTTGAAGAGCTGGAGTATCGCCGCTATGAATGGAAATGCGACTCCCTCAATCAGCCTTCAAGACGGGCAGCAGAGCGGCTTGGTTTCATCTATGAAGGTAGGTTTCGTCAGGCTGTAGTCTATAAGGGGCGCAACCGAGATACGGACTGGCTGTCTATGATTGACACGGATTGGCCGGCCGTCAAGAGTCGTCTAGAAAAATGGCTAAGCCCAGACAATTTCGACGAAAAAGGGCCAGCAAATAAAAGCCTTATCTGATTTTTAAAATAAAAAGAAACAATCCTTGCCCTAGAGCTAGCTAAGAAAGATTTCAAACTCGCGGCAAGAATCAAAAAATACTCTTTGGAAATGAAATTCAAACTAGGTCCGTATCTAACTTAGTTTGAGCTTTGATTTTCATTGAGAAAGCAACAGAAAAATCTCCCAAGAATGGAGGAAGATTGTGAGTCAAGGAAAGATTATCAAAGTTTCTGGTCCTCTGGTGCTGGCATCAGGGATGCAGGAAGCGAATATTCAGGATATCTGCCGGGTTGGCGATTTGGGGCTAATCGGTGAAATTATCGAAATGCGGCGGGACCAAGCCTCTATTCAGGTTTATGAAGAAACTTCTGGCTTGGGTCCGGGAGAGCCAGTCATCACGACTGGAAGTCCTCTGTCCGTTGAACTGGGACCAGGTCTGATTTCTCAGATGTTTGACGGGATTCAGCGGCCTTTGGAGCGTTTCCAGACCATCACGGCGAGCGACTTCCTCGTCCGTGGTGTCCAACTGCCAAATCTAGACCGAGAGGCTAAGTGGGATTTTGTTCCAAGTCTGTCTGTCGGAGATACGGTTGAGGCTGGCGATATTCTGGGAACGGTGCAGGAGACCAATCTGGTGGAGCACCGCATCATGGTGCCAGTTGGAGTCAGTGGACGTTTGACCAATATCTCAGCTGGCAGTTTCACTGTTGAAGAGACTGTTTACGAGATTGAGCAGGCGGATGGTTCTGTCTTTAAAGGGACTCTCATGCAAAAATGGCCAGTCCGTCGCGGGCGCCCTTTTGCTCAGAAGCTGATTCCAGTTGAGCCTTTGGTGACTGGTCAGCGGGTCATCGATACCTTCTTCCCAGTAACCAAGGGCGGAGCAGCAGCCGTACCAGGACCTTTCGGGGCTGGTAAGACTGTCGTCCAGCACCAGGTGGCCAAGTTTGCCAATGTTGACATCGTTATCTATGTCGGCTGCGGTGAGCGTGGCAATGAGATGACCGACGTACTTAATGAATTTCCAGAACTAATTGACCCAGCAACTGGCCAGTCCATCATGCAGCGGACGGTGCTGATTGCCAACACTTTTCCAATATGCCGGTGGCAGCCCGGGAAGCATCGATTTACACAGGGATTACGATCGCAGAATACTTCCGTGACATGGGCTACTCCGTGGCCATCATGGCGGACTCTACCTCTCGCTGGGCAGAAGCCCTGCGGGAAATGTCTGGCCGTCTGGAAGAAATGCCGGGTGACGAAGGCTATCCTGCCTATCTCGGCAGCCGGATTGCTGAGTATTACGAGCGGGCTGGCCGGGTCAAAACGCTCGGTTCGACTGCGCGTGAAGGCTCTATTACTGCTATTGGGGCTGTATCACCTCCGGGTGGAGATATTTCTGAGCCGGTAACGCAAAATACCCTGCGGATTGTCAAGGTCTTCTGGGGCTTGGATGCCCAGCTGGCTCAACGCCGGCATTTCCCAGCTATCAACTGGCTGAGCTCTTACTCGCTCTATCTAGACGAAGTGGGAGCCTATATCGACCAGCATGAGAAGATTGCTTGGGCTGAGAAAGTCACCAAGGCCATGAATATCCTGCAAAAGGAAAGCGAACTGCAGGAAATCGTGCGTTTGGTGGGCTTGGATTCCTTGTCTGAAAAGGACCGGCTGACCATGAATGCAGCCAAGATGATCCGCGAGGACTACCTGCAGCAGAATGCCTTTGATGATGTGGACACCTATACTTCTTTCAAAAAGCAGGTGGCTTTATTGAGCAATATCCTGACCTTCGATGCGGAGGCCAATCGTGCCTTGGAGCTGGGAGCTTATTTCCGGGAAATCATGGAAGGAACGGTGGAGCTGCGTGACCGAATTGCCCGCAGCAAGTTTATCCATGAAGACCAGTTGGAAAAAATTCAGGCTCTCAGTCAGACTATCGAGGAAACCCTGCACCAGATTCTTGCCCAAGGAGGACTAGACAATGAGCGTCATTAAAGAATACCGCACCGTCAGTGAAGTTGTCGGCCCTCTGATGATTGTCGACCAAGTCGCTGGCGTGCATTTCAATGAATTGGTAGAAATCCAGCTGCATGACGGCAGCAAGCGTCAGGGCCAGGTTCTGGAAGTCCAAGAAGACAAGGCTATGGTCCAGCTTTTTGAGGGATCTAGCGGTATCAATCTGGAAAAAGCCAAGGTCCGCTTTACCGGCCGTCCGCTAGAGCTGCCAGTGTCAGAAGACATGGTGGGTCGGATTTTCAATGGGATGGGCAAGCCGATTGATGGCGGCCCAGCTATCTTGCCAGAAAAATATCTGGATATTGACGGTCAAGCCATCAATCCAGTAGCTCGGGACTATCCGGATGAGTTTATCCAGACCGGTATTTCGGCCATCGACCACCTCAATACCTTGGTTCGGGGACAAAAATTGCCAGTATTTTCTGGCTCTGGTCTGCCCCACAAGGAATTAGCTGCTCAAATCGCCCGTCAGGCCACCGTGCTTAACTCTGATGAAAACTTCGCCGTGGTCTTTGCGGCCATGGGGATTACCTTTGAAGAAGCCGAGTTCTTCATGAATGACCTCCGGGAGACGGGAGCCATTGACCGCTCGGTGCTCTTTATCAATCTGGCTAATGACCCAGCTATCGAGCGGATTGCGACGCCGCGGATTGCCCTGACAGCAGCCGAGTATCTAGCTTATGAAAAGGACATGCACGTTCTGGTCATCATGACCGACATGACTAACTACTGTGAAGCCCTGCGGGAAGTTTCCGCAGCTCGTCGTGAAGTGCCTGGCCGTCGTGGGTATCCGGGCTATCTCTATACTAACCTGTCAACCCTCTATGAGCGGGCTGGACGTCTGGTTGGCAAGAAAGGCTCGGTGACGCAGATTCCGATCCTGTCCATGCCAGAGGATGATATCACCCATCCGATTCCAGACTTGACGGGTTATATTACGGAGGGGCAGATTATCCTTTCACGCGATCTTTACAACAGTGGCTATCGTCCGCCCATCAATGTCCTGCCATCTCTGTCTCGGCTCAAGGACAAGGGCTCAGGTGAGGGCAAGACCAGAGAAGACCATGCCGCGACTATGAACCAATTATTCGCCGCCTATGCGCAAGGCAAGCAGGCCAAGGAGCTGGCTGTCGTTCTGGGGGAATCCGCCCTGTCCGAAACGGACAAGCTCTATGTGCGCTTTACCGACCGCTTCGAGCAGGAATACATCAATCAAGGTTTCCAGACCAATCGAACCATTGAGGAAAGCTTGGATCTAGGCTGGGAACTCCTGTCCATCTTACCTAGAACGGAGCTTAAGCGGATCAAGGACGATATGATTGACCAATACCTGCCGCAGACCAAGGAGGAAGAAAGATGACACGACTCAATGTCAAGCCGACTCGGATGGAGCTGAATAACTTAAAAGCCCGTCTCAAAACGGCTGTCCGTGGGCATAAACTGCTCAAGGACAAGCGGGATGAGCTGATGCGGCGCTTCATTGAGTCTGTCCGTGAGAACAATCAGCTCCGCCAAAAGGTCGAATCCGCTCTGGTTGGCCACCTGCAGGACTTTGTCATGGCCAAGGCGCTGGAGAGCGACCTCATGGTCGAGGAGATTTTTGCTGTGCCCACGCGGGAGGTCAATCTGCATGTGGAGACTGAGAATATCATGAGTGTGCGCGTGCCCAAGATGTACGCCCATATTGACAATCCGCATACTGATGACGAGGGAGACGTGGTTTATAGCTATGTGGCGTCTAACAGCCAGATGGATGAAACCATTGAAAGTATGAGCGATCTGCTTCCTGACCTGCTGCGACTGGCTGAGATTGAGAAAAGCTGCCAGCTTATGGCGGATGAAATCGAGAAAACCCGCCGTCGGGTCAACGGACTAGAATATGCTACCATCCCTGACCTCAAAGAAACCATCTACTACATCGAGATGAAGCTGGAAGAAGCCGAACGGGCCAGCCTCGTCCGAATGATGAAGGTGAAGTAAGATGGGGGGGGTAAAAAAAACGACTGAAAAATAGAACTGGGACGATGGATCGATGAATCCCGTCAGTTCTTTTTTTCCGAGTTTTTAGCCGAGTCGATTTAGCTGACTAGCCAGAGTAAATGATATTCACAGCAAAAATAGACGAAGAAGCGATAGCTTCTAGGGATTTTATCTTTTTTGCCAAGAGCTTAGGTCGGGTTTCAGTTTATCAGAGTAGAAAAAGAGTTTCAAATAAGTCCCAAAAGAAAAACAGAACCTCTCTAAACGAGGGTTCTTTTGCTTATTGCCATTTTTTATATGTTACAAAAAAATCTCCATATTACAAAGGGCGGACAGTTTTGTTAAATAGGTCGAAAAAGCCTTTTTTCTTAGAAGATTTATGGTAAGATGGTTTTCGTATCATGAATGATTAGGAAGGTGCATTTTGCATATGAAAATGAATAAGAAATTACTTTTGGCTTCAACTGTTGCTTTGTCAGCATTGCCTTTGTTGACAACGCGAGCTGAGGAGCAGCCACAAAACTGGACTGCCAGAACAGTTGAGCAAATTAAAGCGGATATTACGAGCAATGAAAATCAACAAACGTACACTGTTCAATATGGAGACACTTTAGGCAATATCGCTCAAGCGATGAACATTGACCTTGTTGACTTGGCTAAAATCAATCAAATTGCCAATGCTGACTTGATTTTTCCCAGGTACTGTTTTGACCATTACAACAAATGGCCACAACGAAATTACCTCTGTAGAAATCCAAAGCTACCAAGCAGGAAATAATGCAGGATTGGTAACGGAAGATTATACAGCTAGCGAGATTTTTGGTACTGAACAAGCCGCTCCAGCGGCACCGGCTCAAACAGCAGAAACTCCAGCTCCGGCTGTTGAGGAAGCTGTTGCAGCTCCAGCAGACCAAGCACCAGCGCCTGCTGAAGAAGCTCCTGCCCCAGTAGCAGAAGTTGCAAGTGAAGCAGCCCCAGCTGCGGAAGCAAATGCAGCAGCTCCTGTAGAAGCAGCGCCACAGCCAGTAGTTGCTGCAAGTCCAGCGGCTCCAGCAGAGGCGGCTCCAGAAGCGACTGAATTAGGCCAAGACCAAGTCAGTCAAGCAACTGCCGCTGTTGAGCCAACAACTTACAATGCTCCAGCTGTAACAGACGCAGCTAGCGTGACAACTAACAATCCTGCTAATGAAGGTCTTCAGCCACAGACTGCTGCTCTGAAAGAAGAGATAGCAGCTAAATATGGAATTACAGAATTTAGTCTCTACCGTCCCAGGTGATAGTGAGATCACGGTAAAGGGCTTGGCGGCTGACTTTATCGTTGGTGAAAATACCGAGTTAGGAAACCAGGTCGCAGCCGATGTTACTTCTAATATGACTGAAAGAGGAATCTCTTACGTTATCTGGCAGCAACAGTTCTATGCACCATTTGAAAGCATTTATGGACCAGCTAATACTTGGAACCAAATGCCAGACCGTGGTAGCGTAACTGAAAACCACTACGACCACGTTCACGTATCTATGAATGAATAAGATGAAAACAAGCTCAGAAATGGGCTTTTTCTTATATTCTCTGTGAAAAAGCGAGAATTTTCTGATAAATTTTGGTATAATAAAGCGAACTACAGATAAAGGATGAGAGAGAATGACCTTAGTTTATCAATCAACACGCGACGAAAAGAATAGAGTAACAGCTAGCCAGGCGATTCTGCAAGGCTTGGCAACAGACGGCGGGCTCTTTACGCCCATTACCTATCCGCAGGTCGATTTGGACTTTGCCAAGCTCAAAGACGCTTCTTATCAGGAAGTAGCCAAGCTGGTTTTTGTCTGCATTTTTTTGGATGATTTTTTTCTGAAGCAGAGCTGGACCACTGTATCAACCATGCCTACGACAGCAAGTTTGATGATGCGGCGATTGCTCCCTTGGTCAAGCTGGATGGTCAGTACAATCTAGAACTTTTCCACGGAGCGACCATTGCCTTCAAGGATATGGCTTTGTCCATCCTGCCTCATCTGATGACAACTGCAGCTAAAAAGCACGGTTTGGAAAACAAAATTGTCATTTTGACGGCGACTTCTGGCGACACAGGCAAGGCAGCTATGGCAGGCTTTGCGGATGTTCCTGGGACTGAGATTATCGTCTTTTATCCCAAAGACGGTGTCAGCAAGGTCCAAGAGCTGCAAATGACGACACAGACAGGTGCCAATACGCATGTGGTGGCCATTGACGGCAACTTTGACGATGCCCAGACTAATGTCAAGCGCATGTTTAACGACACAGACCTACGAGCTCGTCTCTTGGAGCACAAACTCCAGTTTTCATCAGCTAACTCTATGAATATCGGCCGTTTGGTGCCGCAGATTGTCTACTATGTCTATGCCTATGCTCAGCTAGTGAAGACGGGAGAAATCACAGCAGGAGACAAGGTCAACTTTACAGTTCCGACAGGGAACTTTGGTAATATCCTGGCGGCCTACTATGCCAAGCAAATCGGTCTGCCGGTTGGCAAGCTAATCTGCGCATCGAATGAAAACAATGTCCTGACCGATTTCTTCAAGACTCAGGTTTATGACAAGAAGCGGAGCTTCAAGGTGACGTCTAGTCCGTCCATGGATATTCTGGTTTCCTCTAACTTGGAGCGTTTGATTTTCCACCTGTCTGGTAACAGCGCTGAGAAAACAGCTGACTTTGATGGCGGCTTTGAATGAACATGGACAGTATGAACTGACGGACTTTGACGCTGGGATTTTAGAGCTCTTTGCGGCTGATTATGCGACAGAGCAAGAAACAGCTGCTGAAATCAAGCGGGTCTATCAAGCATCTGACTACATCGAAGACCCTCATACAGCTGTTGCGTCTGCTGTCTATCAAAAATACTTGGCAGAGACAGGTGATCAGCGCAAGACTGTTATCGCGTCTACCGCTAGTCCTTATAAATTCCCAGTCGTGGCTGTTGAGGCTGTGACTGGCCAAACAGGACTCAGTGACTTTTGAGGCTTTGGATCAACTGCACGAACTTTCTGGCGTAGCCTTGCCACCAGCTGTGGATGGCTTTAGAAACAGCCCCAGTGCGCCACAAAACGACGGTCGCTGCAGACCAAATGCAGGCAGCAGTCGAGGATTACTTTGGGATTATAAAAAAACAAAAACATCAGCTTATTCATTGGCTGATGTTTTATAATCTATTTCAACACAATCAACTGCTTGCCAGCTAGGCTGTAACTGTCAGCTAGTGGTGCGATTGGTTTTTGGGCATCAATGGCTGGGTATTGAAGGTGCAGCTTTTGCTTGTTTTTGTTTTCGTAGACAGCCTCTTGGCTGCTGAAGTTGATGACGATGGTCATGCTCGCTTTGCTGTCTTGAATTTTGTACTCCAATAGACTGTCTGTCAGCCAGTTGACCTGACAGGCTTGCTTGATAGCGGCGCTGGTCTTTAGATGCAGCAGCGGATGTGCCCTGCGAAAAGCAATCAGCTGTTTAACAAAAGCAATGTCCTCTGTATAATGCAGGGAGCGCAGCCAGTCTAGTTTATTGATTTCGTCAGGCATATTGTAGGTGTTATCAATCAGATTTTTAGTCCGGAAAAATTCCTGACCGCTATGGATAAAGGGAACACCTTGAGCCAGCAGGACGAGATGGAGAGCCAGCCGCGAATTGGCCAGCCGATCCCGCAAGGTGATAGCAGGGTTGACGATATCAAAATAATCAAAAACCGTTGCATTGTCATGGCACTCCACATAATTAATAGCCTGCTGGGGCGCAGTGAAGTGGGCCTCGCCTTTTAGACCAACATTTGCTGTCAGGACATTTTCAAGCTGACTGGCAGGAGTCTTGCTCTCGATTTGCCGACCTTGGGCGATGGTCTGCTTGAGACTGTCACGGAAATGATCGCTGAAAAACCCATAATCCGGAAGCTGGGCAGCATTGTACTGATGAGCCAAACGTTCACTTGCCAGCCCAGTATCCATCTGCCAGCCTTCACCGTAGAGATAGATGTTAGGATAGAGCGCCTTGAGTTCGTTAGCTATCTGCTGCATGGTTTGAATGTCTAAAATCCCCATCAGATCAAAGCGGAAACCGTCAAAGCCATAGAGGCTGACCCATTGCTTGACCGACTGCTTGATATAGCGGCGAACCATGGCCTTCTCACTGGCTACATCATTACCACAGAAGGTTCCGTTGGTCCGGTAGCCCATGTCATTGAGCCGGAAAAAATAGCCGGGCACGATTTTTTCAAAAGCATAGCTGTTGGCATCATAGACATGATTGTAGACCACATCCATGATGACGCTGATATCAGCATTGTGGTAGGCAGTAATGGCCGCCTGCAGTTCTAAGATGCGGGCATAAGGGTCTCGCGGATTGCTGGCAAAACTGCCATCTGGGACATTATACTGGACAGGGTCATAACCCCAGTTGTAGACGAGCTCTGGATGCTTTTCATCAACGCTGCCAAAGTCATAGACAGGCATAAGCTGCACATGGCTGATACCTCAGCTCTTTCAGATAGTCCAGACCGAACTTCTGGCCGTGAACGACTGGAGATTCGCTCAGCGAGGCAAACTTCCCAGGATAGGAGAAGCCAGCTTCTTTCTGCATAGAGAAATCGCGGACGCTCATTTCATAAATGACAGCTTCTGTCGGATCCAGCTGTGTTTTTGCTCGTTTGATAGGCTTTTTAATCTTGTCTAGATCGATGACATAGCTGTTGCCCGAATTGACATCTGAGGATAGGGCGTAGGGATCGTGGACTTCACCCACTTGCCATTAATCTTATGGAGATAAGAATAGGAGGCTCCCTCTAAATCTCCCTCAATCCGGGTATGCCAGACTCCCTTATCCAGACGCTTGAGATGGTGAACCTGGTCTTTGAGATGCAGGAGGACTTTTTCGGAAATCAGGTGCCCAGAGTTTGAAATCGGTGGCTTGGGGACTGTATTGAGCTCCCAAATCGTCGCCTGCATAGTCAAAAATCTCATCGAAAATAGGCTTTTTCACGATATGGCGGTACTGAAGGTCGGTATGGTTGCGGTCCTGGTCATAGACCTTGTAGGACTGCGTCAGGTCAATGGGCTCATTAGCCGACACGGTGTAGATAATCCGCTCTTCCTGATTGTTGATGTTTTTGATGGTTAAGGGGCTGGAGCTGTGCTTGTCTTCCAGTGTAAAGTGGATGGAGTAGGCTTCAAAGCTCTTTTCCAGTTCGATGGTGATGATATTTTCGTCATCTAAATAGGCTTGAAAAATACGAAAGGCCATGTTTTTCCTCTTTCTTTGTCAGTTTCTCTTCGTGTAATTATTTTGAGTTTAGGCTCTGCCCTGGGTTGGGACAAGGCCGTTCTGTGAATCGTTGATGAAATGAGCAAAAGCACTCGGATTAGCGAGTGCTGATGCTATGCGGAATCAGCTGGCGATAGCAGATTTGCTTGTCTTCTTTATTGTCCTTGATGATTTGGAAGAGGGTCCGGAAAGACTCTTTCCCAAGCTCGAGGGCATTGATATCGATATAGGCATCCACATCAATGCGCGGTTTGAGAGAATCAAAGGTGATAATGGGAATCTGGTAGTCCTGATCTTTGAGATAGTGCAGGGCTCCTTCTGCTACCAAGGTATCAGAGGTCACGATAGCTTCAATCTCATCCAGCGGCAGCTCCTCCATAATCTTGTAACTGTTGTCTTCCAGAAGGAAACCGAAGGCAAATTTGATAATGCGTTCATCCAAAGGCCGTTCTGCTTCATTCAGAGCTTGCTTGTAGCCTGTGTAACGATCCTGAGAAACGACCAGCTCCTTATTCCCGGCTAGAAAGGCAATTTTCTGATAGCCCTTGTCAAGGAAATATCTGGTCGCGTCATAGCCAGCCTTGATATTGTCATTGTCCACCAGAGAGATGAAAGGTGAGATAGCTTTCCCTAAGATGAGGAAAGGGAAGTTGTTTCTAACTGCAAAGTCGACCAAAGGATCGTCCTGTTTAGAATAAAGGAAGATCAGTCCGTCAACTCGCTTGCCCAAAATCATCTGCTTCAGATTTTCCAAGCGGTGCTCTTCATCTTGCCCAGTGCTGATCTGGATGGCATAGTCATAGTCAGAAGCAATCTGAGAAATCCCCCGCAATACAGTTGGGAAAAAAGGGTTTTGATAGAAGACATCTGAGTCGTCCGGCAGGACCAAGCCGATGACCTGGCTGGATTGGCTGACCAGACTTCTGGCATTGAGGTTGGGATGATAGTCCAGCTCCTTCATAGCAGCACGGACCCGTTTTTTGGTTTCTTCACTGATGGTTGATTTGTTTTGCACGACGCGGGTCACAGTAGAGGGCGACACGCCTGCTAGTTTTGCGACTTCTTTGATAGTAACTCGCATAAAAACCTCCTAAAGGCCTGCATTTTCTGGAAATCCTTTCTATAACATCAACTATTTTAAATCTACTAGTAGAAGCACTTGCTTTCTAAGAGTCATGCAAACCTGTGCCCAAAAAAATAGCTTAGCAACGACAGTGATTTTTGCCTAACTATTGATGGTCGAAAAAACAAGTATAAAGCAGTTTCTCAGTAAACGCAAACGTTTTCTGTTTGTAAGAACATTTTAACACAAAAAGAGAACGCTTGCAAGAAGAGAAAAACGGCAAATAATTGGGGCTGTAAGAGAGTCCTAAAAGAGCATTATATCCATTAACCAATAAATTGAAAAAAATCTCAAAAACCCCTTGCACTAAAAAAAAAAATAGGTTATAATCAAGTCGACGCAAACGTTTGCATTAAGTAAAAATGAAAAGGCGTAGAGGAAAAATAACGAGGTGACAAAATGAAAAAACGTCAAAGCGGCGTGCTCATGCACATTTCATCCCTTCCGGGCAAGTACGGTATCGGATCTTTTGGCCAAAGTGCTTATGATTTTGTAGACTTCTTGGTTCGCACCAAGCAGCGCTATTGGCAGATTTTGCCACTGGGAACGACCAGTTATGGTGATTCTCCTTATCAGTCTTTCTCTGCTTTTGCGGGGAATACCTACTTTATCGATTTTGATATTCTGATAGAAGAAGGTTTGCTGAACGAGGCAGATGTCAAGGGAGCTGATTTTGGAGATGATCCTAGAAAAGTGGATTATGCAAAGATTTTCGATGCTCGCCGTCCAATCATGGAAAAAGCAGTAGCTCGCTTCTTGAAAGCAGACGATCTGTCTGACTATGAGAGCTTTGTGGAGCAAAATGCAGCTTGGTTGGAAGTTTTCGCTGAGTACATGGCTATCAAAGAGCATTTTGATAATCTAGCTTGGACAGAGTGGCCGGATGAAGCGATCCGCCGCCGTGAGGCTGCTAGTCTCGCTTCTTATCGTGAGAAGCTGGCTGACAAGCTGACCTATCATCGTGTGACCCAGTATCTCTTCTTTAAGCAGTGGTTAAGATTAAAAGCCTATGCTAATGAACATCACATCGAGATTGTCGGTGATATGCCAATCTATGTGGCAGCTGACAGTGCTGATGTGTGGGCACAGCCGCACTTCTTTAAGACGGACGCTGTTGGCAAGCCAACTTGTGTGGCAGGCTGTCCGCCAGATGAATTTTCAGAAACTGGCCAGCTTTGGGGCAATCCTATCTATGACTGGGAAGCTATGGATAAGGATGGCTATGCTTGGTGGATTGAACGCCTGCGTGAAAGCTTCAAGATTTACGACATTGTCCGTATCGACCACTTCCGCGGCTTTGAGTCTTACTGGGAAGTACCTGCTGGCTCAGAAACATCTGCTTCTGGTAAGTGGGTCAAAGGTCCAGACTACAAGCTCTTTGCAGCAGTTAAGGAAGCCTTGGGTGATTTGAATATCATCGCAGAAGACCTAGGCTTTATGACGGATGAAGTGATCGAGCTACGCGAGCGCACTGGGTTCCCAGGAATGAAGATCTTGCAATTCGCCTTTAATCCTGATGATGAAAGCATCGATAGCCCGCATCTGGCGCCAAACAACTCAGTCATGTATACAGGAACCCATGATAATAATACTGTTCTGGGCTGGTACAAGGATGAGATTGACGACGCTACTCGCCAGTACATGGCACAGTACACCAACCGCAAGGAGTACGAAACAGTACCTCATGCAATGCTGCGCACAATCTTTGCTTCAGTCAGCTTTATGGCCATTGCGACCATGCAAGACCTGCTGGAATTAGACAGTGCAGCACGGATGAACTATCCATCCACAATCGGTGGCAACTGGACTTGGCGGATGACAGCTGAAGAGCTGAATCCAATCGTCGAAGGTGAGCTTTACAGCTTGACCAAGACTTACCGTCGTATGAATACCGATTTAATTAACAAATAAAGAATAGCTAACTAGGCTTGAAGGGATTAATCATGTCAAACTTACAAACTTATATCAAAAAAATACTTATTCAAAAAAATCTTGCTGATTGCAGCAACGAAGAACTCTACCTGGCTCTTTTGAACTACACTAAATTAGCCAGCGCTCAAAAGCCAGTCAACACTGGTAAGAAAAAACTCTACTACATCTCAGCTGAGTTCCTGATTGGTAAACTCTTGTCTAACAACTTGATCAACCTTGGACTTTACGATGATGTGAAGCAAGAACTGGCAGATGCCGGTAAAGACTTGATCGAGGTAGAAGAAGTTGAGTTGGAGCCGTCTCTGGGTAACGGAGGCTTGGGCCGTCTGGCTGCCTGCTTCTGGACTCTATTGCGACACTTGGGTCTCAATGGTGATGGTGTAGGGACTGAACTACCACTTTGGTCTTTTTCCAACAGGTTTTGAAAAACAACGAACAGACAACTATTCCTAACTTCTGGCTGACTGAGCAAAACTGGTTGGTTCGCTCTAGCCGCAGCTACCAAGTGCCATTTGCTCACTTCACTCTGACATCTACTCTTTATGATATTGATGTGCCAGGTTACAAGACAGAAACTAAGAACCGTCTTCGTCTCTTTGATTTGGACTCAGTGGATGCGGATATCATCACAGACGGTATTGACTTCGATAAGACAGATATCGCTCGCAACTTGACCCTCTTCCTCTATCCAGACGATAGTGACAAGCAAGGGGAATTGCTCCGTATCTTCCAGCAGTACTTCATGGTTTCAAATGGTGCTCAGCTGATTATTGACGAAGCGATTGAAAAAGGCAGCAACCTGCACGACTTGGCAGACTACGCTGTCATCCAAATCAATGATACCCACCCATCTCTGGTTATCCCAGAAATGATTCGTCTCTTGACTGAGCGTGGTTTGGATCTGGATGAAGCAATTGCCATCGTACAGAAGATGACTGCTTATACGAACCACACGATTCTAGCTGAAGCTCTTGAAAAATGGCCTCTGGAATTCTTGAAAGAAGTAGTACCGCATCTGGTACCAATCATCAAAGAGCTTGACAAGCGCGTTAAGGCTAAATACGTAGATCCAGCAGTGCAAATCATTGATGAGGACGATCGTGTGCACATGGCGCACATGGATATCCACTACGGATACAGTGTCAATGGTGTTGCTGCTCTGCATACAGAAATCCTGAAAAACTCTGAGCTTAAAGCCTTCTACGATATCTACCCTGAAAAATTCAATAACAAGACCAACGGTATTACTTTCCGCCGCTGGCTCATGCATGCCAACCCACGTCTGTCTCATTATCTAGATGAGTTGCTGGGTCGCGACTGGCACCATGATGCAACTAAGCTCGAAGGCTTGTTGGAATTCACTGGCGCTGCAAATGTTAAAGAAAAATTGGAAGGCATCAAGGCTCACAACAAGCGTAAATTGGCTCGTCACTTGAAGGAAGCACAAGGTGTGGAAATCAATCCAGAATCTATCTTTGATATCCAAATCAAGCGCCTGCATGAGTACAAGCGCCAACAAATGAACGCTCTGTACGTTATCCACAAGTATCTGGACATCAAGGCTGGTAACATCCCTGCTCGTCCAATCACTGTCTTCTTCGGTGGTAAGGCTGCTCCTGCTTACACGATTGCACAGGACATCATCCACCTCATCCTTTGCTTGTCAGAAGTGATTGCTAATGACCCTCAAGTAGCTCCACACCTGCAAGTAGTTATGGTAGAAAACTACAACGTTACAGCGTCTAGCTTCTTGATTGCAGCTGGTGACATTTCTGAGCAGATTTCCCTGGCTTCTAAGGAAGCATCTGGTACTGGTAACATGAAGTTCATGCTTAACGGTGCCTGACTCTTGGTACTATGGACGGAGCGAACGTTGAGATTGCAGAGCTGGTCGGCGAAGACAACATCTACATCTTCGGTGAAGATTCTGAGACTGTTATTGACCTCTACGCAAAATCCGCTTACAAGTCTAGTGAGTACTATGCACGTGAAGCTATCAAGCCATTGGTTGACTTTATCGTTAGCGATGAAGTATTGGCAGTTGGTAAAGCTGAACGCTTGGAACGTCTTTACAATGAACTGATCAGCAAGGACTGGTTCATGACCCTGCTGGATCTGGAAGACTATATCCAAGTGAAAGAGCGCATGCTGGCGGACTACGAAGACCGCAATGCATGGATGGACAAAGTCATCGTCAATATCGCCAAAGCTGGATTCTTCTCATCTGACCGTACTATCGCTCAATACGAAGAAGAAGTATGGCACTTGAACAGCTAATATTCTTTAAATCAAAAAAGCCGAGACAGCAGTGTTTCGGCTTTGATTTTTTAGTCGAAGAAATGAATAAGGATTTAGCTATTGTGTGGGCTTCTGAAAAGGTGAAAGCTTCTTGGTCTTGTCAGCTTTTTCTTTTCGGTGTATAATAAGTGAAAATATTTCTTTACAGGAGGCGTTCATGAAAAAGAAACCAATTTATCTTTATGTTTTGCTGGTCTTGTCAGCAATCGGAACTTTACTGGGAGTATGGAGCCGTTTTTTCTCAAAGTTTTCTGAGGTAGATTATACACAAATCGGTTTCTCAAAAGAGTTGAGTGATCAGACAAATCAGTTTAATAAACTTTATTTTGAATTTCTTCGTAATGGAATGAATATGATGATTTTTTTCGTTATGACGGCTCTGTTAATAGCATCTATCGTCTTTTTGGTTAGAAAAAATCTGCAGATGGCTAATATTAGCTATATCGTTTATATACTAGTCAGTTTGTTATCTCAAGTTTACGTCTATATTTCATCGAAAGGGATTGTTGGCAAGGTATTTACAAGCCCTGAGAACATTGCAACGCATTCAAACAGTCTTCTTTTAGGAACAGTGCTGGGCTTTATCATCAGTTTAATTTATCTTTCCATCGTCGTCTTTAAGCTAATCCAGCAGCAAAAAGAGGCTGAAAAAGCAGAACTAGCTGCAAACGAATAAGATTTGACAAATAACAGATAAGTGCTTACAATTTTAAGAAGCAGTATCTGTTATTTTTTAGAATGGAGAGTAAAATGACAAAGGTTTCCTTGGTTTACATCAGCTTGAGCGGCAATACAGAGAGTTTTGTCCGTCGGCTGACAGACTATTTGCTGGAGCAGCATCCAAGCCTAGAAGTAGAGAAGATTCATATCAAAGACATGGTAAAGGAAGGACAGCCCTTTTTGAAATGGACAATCCTTTCATCGCTTTTCTGCCGACTTATCTGGAGGGTGGCAATGGTGTGGACAATGGCGATGTAGAAATTCTGACAACCGATGTGGGGGACTTTATCGCCTATGGTCAGAATGCCAGCAAGTGTCTGGGTGTCATTGGCAGTGGCAATCGTAACTTTAACAACCAATACTGTCTGACAGCCAAGCAATATTCAGAGCGCTTCGGTTTTCCAGTTTTGGCTGATTTTGAAATGCGTGGCATGTTGGGAGACATTAAGAAGGTTGCGGGGATTATTGAAGAGCTCTATCACATTGAAAAAAACGAAAACCAGTGAGGTTTTCGTTTTTTGATGTTCTAAATCAAGCTTACATCTTTTCTGGTGCTTCTACTCCCAGCAAGCGCAAAGCTTCTTTGAGGACAACAGCTGTTGAGTAGCTGAGAGCCAGACGGCTGTCGCGTTCAGGGCTTTCATCCAGAATCCGAGTGTGCGCATAGTATTTGTTAAAGGCTTGAGCCAGACTGATAGCGTATTTGGCAATCAGAGATGGCTCATAGTTGTCAGCAGCACGCTTGACAACACGGCCGAAGTCTTGGAGCAACTTGATAATTTCCCAGCTTTCTGGATCGTTCAGGCTGTACGTAGCCTCTGCATCTGGCTGGAAGTTAGCCTTGCGCAGGATAGACTGGATACGAGCATAAGCATACTGGATGTAAGGACCTGTTTCTCCCTCGAAGGAAACCATAGCTTCCAGGTCAAAGTCGTAACCATTGCGGCGGTCGGTTTTGAGGTCGTAGAACTTAACTGCTCCTACCCCAACTGCACGAGCAACAGCGTCCTTGTTTTCCAATTCTGGGTTTTTAGCTTCAATCTGACTTTTTGCTCGGCTGATAGCTTCCAGCAGAGTTGGTTCGAGGAGGATGATATTTCCTTTACGTGTAGACAATTTTTGACGGTTCTTAGTCACCAGTCCGAAGTCAACGTGAATCATGTCATCGCTCCAGTCAAAGCCCATCTTTTTCAGAACGGCCTTGAGCTGTCTGAAGTGGTTAGCCTGCTCTTGACCTACAACATAGACATTTTTGACAAAGTTGTAAGTGCGAGCCCGGTAGATGGCTGTTGCGATATCACGTGTGATGTAGAGGGTAGCACCGTCTGATTTTTTAATCATAGCAGGCGGAAGGTTAAAGTCTTCCAAGTCTACAATGCTAGCTCCTTTTGATTCCTGCAGGAGACCCTTGTCTTCAAGGATTTGAATCCCTTCGTCCATCTTGTCATTGTAGAAAGCTTCACCATTTAGACTGTCAAATTCGACACCTAGGAGTTCGTAGATACGGTTGAATTCTGTTAGACTTTCATCGCGGAACCATTGCCAGAGCTCGGTTGCTTCTGGGTCGCCATCTTCCAGCTTCTTGAACCAAAGGCGGCCTTCTTCATCTAGAGATGGATCGTTTTCAATCTCGGCATTGATACGCACGTAGAGTTTGAGGAGCTCGTCAATAGGGTTAGCTTCAACAGCTTCCTGACTTCCCCACTTCTTATAAGCTACCATCAAGAGACCAAACTGTTTGCCCCAGTCTCCCAAGTGGTTGATTTTGATGGTGTTGTAGCCAATCTTGCGGAAGATGTTGGAAAGAGCGTCACCGATAACAGTAGAGCGCAAGTGGCCGACTGAGAAAGGCTTGGCAATGTTTGGACTGGACAGGTCGATGGTGATATTCTGATTATTTCCTTCGTTTTGCTGGCCGTAGTCAGCTCCGTCTTTGATGACTTCTTTGATAACTTGGCCGGAAATTTCAGCCTTGCTGAGGAAAAAGTTAACATAAGGACCAGTCGCAACGACTTTGTCAAAATGCGCTGTGTCAATCTTTTCAGCGATATCAGCAGCGATGATTTGAGGAGCTTTGCGCTCAGTCTTTGCCAGAGAAAAGGCTGGGAAGGCGATATCGCCAAGTTCAGAGCTCTTTGGCTGCTCCAATAAATTTAAAATAGCGTCTTGATCAAGGCTGTCAATAACCTTGGCCAATTCGCCGGCAATCAACTGTTTGTTATCCATATTTGCTCCTTTGTGTCTTTTTGTTATTATTTTTATCACATTTTTTTCAAGGAATCTTCAATTTTTTTGGGAATAATTTTTTTGGGCTAATAGGAATTTTTTTCTGATATAATAAGAGGGATAAGAACCTGTATTTATAGATGAGTTTTCCATCTAATTGCTTTCTTCCTGATTACTCTTCGTTAAAGTTTTTTGTTTATTCTCAGTATTCCTGCAAATCTTTGCCTAGATTGATGGAGAAGCAGTTTTTCATCGGATGGAGTATTCTTCATGAATGCAGCTTCTAAATATTCAATAATGAGGTAAAAATGAGAAAGAATGACCGTCATCAGTTAGTCAAAACGATGATTAAGGAGGAAAAGCTAGGAACGCAAAAGGAGATTCAGGATCGTCTGGAAGCGCAAGGGATTTATGTGACGCAGACTACCCTGTCGCGTGACCTCCGTGAAATCGGCCTGACCAAGGTTAAGAAGAAGGGGCTGACTTATTATGTTTGGCGCATGAGACTGAGGAGATTGATTTTATAGAGTTTTTAGCCAAGCATGTGGAGAGTGTGGCCAGGGCAGAGTTTAGTCTGGTTCTTCGTACGGGCCTGGGAGAGGCAACAGTGCTGGCCAATGTCGTGGATAGCTCGTTCGATAGCCGTATTCTGGGAACCGTTGCAGGTGCTAATACTCTTTTAGTAGTTTGCCGGGATCAGGCAGCGGCTCAGGAGATTGAGGAGCAAATACAGGAAGTGATGTAAGAATCACAGTTTTTTCAGGAAAAATGGAGAGGTTTGAGACAGAAGTCCTGACCTCGTTTGTTTTTAGAAAGGATAGAGATGGCAGTAGAAAAGTTATCGCCAGGCATGCAGCAGTATTTGGATATCAAAAAGGACTATCCAGATGCTTTCTTGCTCTTTCGGATGGGGGATTTCTATGAGTTGTTTTATGATGATGCGGTCAATGCCGCGCAAATTTTAGAGATTTCTCTCACCAGCCGTAATAAAAATGCTGAAAATCCCATTCCCATGGCTGGAGTTCCCTATCATTCGGCTCAGCAGTATATTGATGTTTTGGTTGAGTCAGGCTATAAGGTGGCGATTGCGGAGCAGATGGAAGATCCCAAGGAAGCCAAGGGAGTTGTCAAGCGGGAGGTCGTTCAGGTTATCACACCGGGGACGGTGGTGGACTCCAGTAAGCCGGACTCTGCGAATAACTTTCTGGTGGCTCTGGATTACTCAGATGGGCCTCTATGGTCTGGCTTATATGGACTTGGTGACCGGTGAGTTTCAGGTGACTAGTTTAGAGGACTTTAGCCTGGTCTGCGGGGAAATCCGCAATTTGAAAGCTAGGGAAGTGGTGCTGGGCTATACCTTGCCAGAAGCTGAGGAGCAGGTCTTGGCTGGGCAGATGAACCTTTTACTGTCCCTATGTACAGACGGCCTTGGACGATGTCCAGCTGCTGGGCGAGGAGCTGTCTCCGATGGAACGTCAGGCAGCAGGGGAAATTGCTGGAGTATGTGCACCGGACTCAGATGAGGGAGCTCAGTCATTTGAAGAAGGCCCAGCATTATGAAATCAAGGACTTTCTGCAAATGGACTATGCCACCAAGGCGAGTCTGGATTTGACAGAAAATGCTCGCTCGGGCAAGAAGCACGGCAGTCTTTATTGGCTGATGGACGAGACCAAGACGGCCATGGGCGGCCGTATGCTGCGCTCTTGGATCCAGCGTCCGCTGATTGATGAAGCGCGAATTAGCCAGCGGCAGAATGTCGTCGAGGTTTTTTTCTGGATCATTTCTTTGAGCGGAGTGATTTGACGGAGAGCCTCAAGGGAGTCTATGATATCGAGCGGTTGGCTAGTCGGGTGTCTTTTGGCAAGACCAATCCCAAGGATCTGCTGCAGCTGGCAGCAACATTGGGCAATGTGCCTCAGATTAAGGCTATCTTGCAAGGAATCGGCAGCCCGCATCTAGCTCGTTTGATTGAGGGCTTGGATCCTATTCCAGAGTTGGCGGGCTTGATTAGCTCAGCTATTTCGCCGGATGCACCTCATATCATCACCGAGGGCAATATTATTCGGACCGGTTTTGATGAAACCTTGGATCAGTATCGGCTTGTGCTGAGGGAGGGACTGGATGGATTGCAGAGCTGGAAGTCAAAGAACGTGCTAACAGCGGCATCAGCAACCTGAAAGATTGATTATAATAAAAAAAGATGGTTACTATTTCCATGTGACCAATTCTCAGCTGGCTCATGTGCCTAGTCATTTCTTCCGCAAGGCGACCCTGAAAAAAATTCTGAGCGTTTCGGAACGGAGGAGTTGGCCCGGATTGAGGGAGAGATGTTGGAGGCGCGTGAAAAATCTGCTAATTTGGAATACGAAATTTTCATGCGGATTCGCGAGGAAGCTGGCAAATATATCCAGCGCTTGCAGGCCTTGGCACAAACGCTAGCAGCTGTAGATGTCCTGCAGAGCTTTGCTGCGGTGGCAGAACAACTGCATTTGGTGCGTCCTGTCTTTACTGCGGAGCGCCGTCTGCAGATTGAAAAAGGCCGTCATGCTGTTGTGGAAAAGGTCATGGGTGCCCAGAGCTACATTCCAAATAGTATTCTGCTGGACCAGGAAACGGATATCCAGCTGATTACCGGGCCGAATATGAGCGGGAAATCGACTTATATGCGCCAGCTGGCTATAATCGTCATTATGGCACAGATGGGATCTTATGTGCCTGCTCAGTCTGCCAGTTTGCCGCTATTTGATGCGATTTTCACTCGCATCGGTGCAGCAGATGATCTGGTGTCTGGCCAGTCCACTTTTATGGTGGAGATGATGGAGGCCAATCGGGCCATTCGGCAGGCCAGCGAGCGTTCGCTCATTCTCTTTGATGAGCTGGGCCGTGGGACGGCGACTTACGATGGGATGGCGCTGGCTCAGGCTATTATTGAGCATATTCATCATTATACTGGAGCCAAGACCCTCTTTGCCACCCACTATCATGAGCTGACAGCCTTAGAGGATAGCTTGGAGCATTTGGAAAATGTCCATGTGGCAACCTTGGAAAAGGACGGGCAGGTGACTTTCCTGCATAAGATTGAGCCGGGTCCGGCTGACAAGTCCTACGGGATTCACGTGGCGAAAATTGCCGGTCTTCCTGAGAAATTACTGGAGCGGGCGGATAACATTTTGAGTCATTTGGAGAGTCAGGATACAGGACTAGGCTCAGAGCTTCCTGCTGCATCCAGACCGAAGCAGTCACAAGTGGCGGAGCAGATGTCTCTTTTCGCAGAAGGAACGGAAAATCCAATCCTGACTGAACTCCGAGACTTGGACATCTACAATATGACTCCCCTGGAAGTCATGGCAGCAGTGGCCGAGCTCAAGAAGAAGTTGTAAAAACAAAGAGCAGACTTGCTAATTTCACAAGTCTGCTCTTTTTATTTCTCACGATTTTCTAGACAAACCGCTATTGATTTTTGAATGTTGCGGTAAGTGCGGTAGTAGATGGCACCTGAAATGATTAGATAGATGAGGGTGAATTCCCCGACGGCAGTCAGTGTCAGGCTGAGTATTTTTTCTCTTGGGAAAAATCCAGCTAGATTAGCCAAAAGTGCAAAGGTCAGAATCATCACGCCAAAGTGGCTGACGATGGAGCGCAGGATGCTCCAGTCTCTTTGGAAGAAGCTTCCACTCCATCTGAAAATAGCTCCCATGATAAACCAGATAAGCATGCAGTAGAGCATGATGAGGGAAACATGGACATGCTGGCTCAAAAAGAAGTGGCCGATAGGAGAGCGAGGGTGCAGCGGTAGATAAGCTGGATTGTAAAAATAAGAAACAATCATGGAGAAGAAGAGACCGATGAAAATCCCTCCAATCCCTCCGAAAAAGAGTTCTTTAAGACGAGTTTTCATAATTGCAACCTTTCTTTAATGGATTTGAGATAACGGCGGGACGAGTAAGTCTGATCACCGTTTTTCAGAAATATTTGAATCAGACCATTTGGAGTCAGCTTGAGGTGGCTGATTTGTCGGCTGTTGATAATCTCCGACTGAGAAATCTGCAGGAAATACTCCGGCAGGACCTGCAGCAACTGATAAAGAGGTTGTTGAGCTCGATAGCCGTCTTTTGCCGTTCGGACCCGAACCTGACGATTTTCTGTGTAGATTCGGTGGATTTCCTTAGCATCTAGTAAGTAGATTTCGTCTTCTTTCTTGACATGAATCTTGCCCTCCTTGCCTAGATGTTGAGCAAAGTGGACCAATTCTTGAATGCTTTCTGTCATGAGGCGAGCCTCAATGCTGACGGAGTCTTCGGTAACTTGAGAATCGATTCTTAGCTTAACTTTCATAACTTCCTCCTTTCACCTTTATTAAACCGCAACATGGCAGAGAAAACAAGCCCTTTTGTCTATGTGGCAGCTATTTGTGTCTATCTGGTTTGGCTTGTGAGCAGAATGGTCGAGAAAAGCTGCCCTTCTGATAGAAAGAGCCCAATGTGTTATAATAGATAGCAGAACAAATACGGAGAAAAAGATGTCAAAAATTATCGAACTTCCAGAAATTCTAGCCAATCAGATTGCGGCCGGTGAGGTCATTGAGCGGCCTAGCAGCGTGGTCAAGGAGCTAGTGGAAAATTCAATTGATGCGGGTGCCAGCCAGATTACCATCGAAATCGAGGAGGCCGGACTCAAGAGCATTCAGGTGACGGATAATGGCGAGGGCATAGACCACGAAGATGTTCCTCTGGCCCTTCGACGCCATGCTACCAGTAAAATCAAGAAAGCAGGCGGATCTCTTTCGGATTCGGACACTGGGTTTCCGTGGTGAGGCCATTCCTTCCATTGCTTCTGTCTCGCGTTTTACCATTGAGACAGCGACGGAAGCCGGCCAGCACGGGACTCTGCTGGTTGCCCAAGGGTGGTGAGATTGAAGAGCATGAGCCTACTAGCAGTCCGGTGGGAACGAAAATCAAGATAGAAGATCTCTTCTTTAATACTCCAGCCCGGCTCAAGTATATGAAGAGCCAGCAGGCAGAGCTTTCCCATATCGTTGATGTGATTAATCGGCTTAGTCTGGCCCATCCGGAAGTGGCTTTCACCCTTATCAGCGACGGCCGCGAAATGACACGGACTGCCGGCAGTGGCAATCTGCGTCAGGCTATTGCAGGCATCTATGGTCTGGCAACAGCCAAGAAAATGGTGGAAATCTCTGCTTCAGATCTGGACTTTGAAGTGAGCGGCTATGTCAGCCTGCCTGAGCTGACTCGTGCGAATCGGAATTATATTACGATTCTCATCAACGGTCGCTACATCAAGAATTTCCTGCTCAATCGTGCTATTTTGGACGGCTACGGCAGCAAGCTGATGGTAGGCCGCTTTCCACTAGCGGTCATCAATATTCAGATTGACCCCTATCTGGCCGATGTCAATGTCCATCCGACCAAGCAAGAGGTGCGGATTTCTAAAGAGCGGGAACTCATGGCCTTGATTTCGCAAGCCATTGCGACCAGTCTCAAGGAGCAGGACCTTATCCCTGATGCTTTGGAAAATCTAGCCAAATCAACTGTTAAGCGTGCGACTAAGCCCGAACAGACCAGTCTTCCGCTGAAAGAAAATCGCCTCTACTACGATAAGGAGCAGAATGACTTTTTCCTCAAGCCACAGGTGGCAGAGCAACAGTTATCCTTTCGAAGAATCAGCGGAGCCTGTTCATGAAGCGACAGATGAAAAAGCAGAGCCGCAACCGACTTCAGTCAAATTTGCAGAGAGAAAGCCGGCCAGCTATGACCAACTAGACCATCCAGAGCTAGACCAGGCCAGTCTGGAGCGGGCTGTGGATAAGTTGGAACAGGAAGAGAAATCAAGCTTCCCAGAGTTAGAATATTTCGGTCAGATGCATGGTACCTATCTCTTTGCTCAGGGCAAGGGTGGTCTTTACATTATTGACCAGCATGCTGCCCAAGAGCGGGTCAAGTATGAGTATTATCGGGAGAAGATTGGGGATGTGGACAATAGCCAGCAGCAGCTCTTGGTGCCCTATATCTTTGAATTTCCAGCGGACGATATGCTGCGAATCAAGCAGCGGATGGAGCTGTTAGAAAATGCTGGCATCTTTTTAGAGGAGTACGGAGCCAATCAGTTTATCCTCCGTGAGCATCCCATTTGGTTCAAGGAAGAGGAGATTGAAGCAGGTATCTATGAGATGTGTGATATGCTTCTCCTGACCAAGGAAGTTTCTATCAAGAAATATCGAGCAGAGCTGGCCATTATGATGAGCTGCAAACGCTCCATCAAGGCCAATCACAGTCTGGATGACTACTCTGCGCGTGACTTGCTCTTTCAGCTATCCCAGTGTGACAATCCTTACAACTGCCCACACGGTCGACCGGTCTTAGTCAACTTTACCAAGTCGGATATGGAAAAAATGTTCCGCCGCATTCAGGAAAATCATACTAGCCTGCGGGAGTTGGGGAAATACTAAACTCTATAGAAGATCAAACAGCCCTAGTCATAGAACTAGAGCTGTTTTGAATTTTTGAGCTGAACTTGTGTTTCAGCAAGCAAATCAGCTGGATGGCGTTTGTCCTTGCGAAACAGTCCCATCAGCAGAAAGATTAAGAAGAGAATCCCTGCTGAAGTTGACAAGAAAATTGACAAAGCATCTGCTTGATAAGCACTACGGATAGCTCCCATATGTCCCAGCTGCCAAGGAAAAAAATTTGATAGCAGAGCGCAAAAAGGCTGTGGGCAAAAGCTCCTATGCTTTGTAAACCAACTGTAAACCTGCCCAACGCTTGCCAAAACTGCCTTTTCTATAGTCTAGCCATGCAAAGATAATAGTTAGAGGAAGGACTGAGGTAGAAAAAGCCAGAAGCTGGCTCTGGGCTTCAGTGAATGCAGGAATGCCTCCTAGAACTAGATTGTAAAAGCCCATAGCTAGTAAAAAAAGAGCAATGAGGTAGCCCTGAGATGAAGAGCCAGTCGCCAAAGAGTTCTTTCAGACGAGTTTTGACAGGTATGGGATTGTCAGTTTTTAGTTTCATCTTTAGCACCTTCTTTCTTAAAATCATCAAGGCCTATAACCTTGTCCAGATACTTTTTCTTGATTTTTAGCGCCTTGTTAATAGCCATTGCTGATGCGATTAAGAGGAAAAAGGTCAACCAGACTAGAGCAGTGAATGTTGCTGGAAAGCTAGAACCTGCGAAGAAGAGAAAGATAGCCAAGGCAGATATAAAAATATACAGAACCTGCCAGAAGCCATAAGATTTTCACTTCCTTGTAGTAGCGATCTTTTTCGTCTTCTGAGAGGACGGGTTTTATTTTCCGGCTTGTCGCTGTCTTCTAAAAGCAGATAATCTGTCGTCACTTGGAAAATCTTGCTCAGTTCTACAACTTTTTCGAGTTCTGGCAGTGCTTGACCAGACTCCCACTTGGAAATGCTCTGGCGAGAGACATTGATCTGTTCAGCCAGTTTTTCTTGTGACCAGCCTTTTTCTTTTCTTAGTTCAAATAATTTATCGGCGAGTTTCATGATTGCAGCCTCCTTTTCTTTGCTAACTCTATCCTAACAGCTTTTAGTTATCTTGAGAATACAGCTTCCTGTACATTTTGTCAACCGCTGGTTGCACTTCTATTTGCAGTTTCCAGACAGAAAATATGATATACTAGATAGGCAAAATGATACAAAAAGAAGGAAGATTATGTACGAATATTTTAAAGGAATCATCAGCAAGATTACAGCCAAATACATTGTGTTGGAAGTCAACTCTATCGGCTATATTCTTCATGTGGCCAACCCCTATGCTTACTCAGGTCATCTCCATCAGGAAGCCAAGGTCTATGTCCACCAGGTGGTGAGAGAAGACGCGGAGCTCCTGTACGGTTTTGCGACTGAGGAGGAGAAGCAACTCTTTCTCAGCTTGATTTCAGTCTCAGGTATTGGCCCAGTGTCTGCTCTGGCTATCATTGCGGCGGATGATAATGCTGGCTTGGTGCAAGCCATTGAGCAGAAAAACATCACCTACCTGACCAAGTTTCCTAAGATTGGCAAGAAGACAGCCCAGCAGATGGTGCTGGACTTGGAAGGCAAGGTAGTGGCGGCAGATGGTCCGGCAGAAAGCAAGGCGCCCGTCCAGACTGTGGATAATCAGGAGCTGGAAGAAGCCATGGAAGCCATGCTGGCTCTGGGCTACAAAGCTGCTGAGCTCAAGAAAATCAAGAAATTCTTTGAAGGAACGACGGATACAGCTGAAAACTATATCAAGTCAGCTCTCAAGATGTTAGTGAAATAGGAGAAAGCGATGACTAAACGCTGTGGCTGGGTAAAAATGAACAACCCCTTGTATGTAGCCTATCATGATGAGGAGTGGGGCAAGCCTCTCCATGATGATCAGAAATTATTTGAATTGCTCTGCATGGAGACCTATCAGGCTGGACTTTCTTGGGAGACCATTCTGAATAAACGCCAGGCTTTTCGGGAAGCTTTTCATTTCTATGATGCCCAGAAAATTGCTCAGATGACGGATGCGGATCTGGATGCTCTTTTAAATAATCCTGATATCATCCGCAATAAGATGAAGATCTATGCGACTAGGGCTAATGCCCAAGCTTTTTTAGCTGTTCAAAAGCAGTTTGGCTCTTTTAATGACTATATCTGGTCCTTTGTAGATTTCAAAACGATTGACAATGAAATTCTGGACTACAAGGAAGCGCCAGCCAAGACAGAGCTGTCAGAAACTATGTCCAAGGCGCTGAAAAAGCAAGGCTTCAAATTTGTCGGTCCTGTTTGTGTCTATTCATTCCTAGAAGCCGCTGGCCTCATCAATGACCATGAAAATGATTGTGACTTCAATCCACATAAAAATACCGTTTGAGAAAAACTCTCAACGGTATTTTTCAATTTCTTCTTTTAGCGATTTTACTAGCTCTTTTTCATCGGCAAGTTGTAGTAGAGCAATCCCTTTTTTTATTAATTCGTTATCATTTTTGCAAATTCCAAGTCGAATCTGTGAAAGCCCGAGGGAATCATAACGTTTTTCTTTTTTTGAAAAATCGTAAATGTACTTAGTAATTTCAGCGCATTCTCTCTTTAATCCATTATAAAGATAGATGGTAGAAAGGTTGACTAAAAGACCGATTTGTACATTATTCCCATAGCGGAATGATTGGTATTTCTTTTATACTATTTAAAAATCTTTTTGGGTAAATTGTTTGATATTTTTCTAAAGGGAAGAAATAAAGGATAGTAGAAAGAAGTCGAAAAATCACTTTCATACCAAGTGTCCTGTTTTTTCTAAATACGCCCAAATTTTTATTGGTAGTAGCATTAATTTCTTTTTGTCTCAGAAATTCCATTTTGTCTCAGATGAATAGTAATATTGATGATATCTAAAAGCATGTTTAATCGGAATATCGGAATGTTTACATAGATATGCCTCGCATTCTCTCTTTAATTGTAACAAACCTTTCGTCCCTACAATAGTCTCACCTTGGTTATAAAGAGAATTTAAAATTTTTCTGTCTCTGACTAGGTTGATAATAATCACAAATGTATTTAAATTCTTCTAGTGTCATATCTATCTGGCGAAGTAAAAAAATCATGGTATCGAACTTTGGCACGACTTGTCCACTTTCAATTCGTGCCAAAGTTGAGCGAGCTAAAAAATCCCCTACAAATTTCTTCTTGAGTCAGCCCTTTTGATTTTCTAATTTCTTTATAGATTTTTTTCCATAATCCCAGCGCATAAGAACCCTCTTTGAAAAATGTTACTAAAAAGCTACGTTTTTGAAAAAAAATGTTTTAAAAATAGTATATCATGAAATAGAAAGGAGGGCAAAGGTGGGAAAAACAAAGCGCAAATTTATTTTGCTAGTAATGATTATTGTTAATGTATTTCCATGGTGGTGGCCTTGGGAATAGGTCTAAATATGAAAGAGAGGAGGGTGAGCCCAAAAGGCTAAATAAGACTTTACATTAAATTATATTACCTTTGAAAACAAGTAGTCAGTGAGGTACTAAAAATGAGGAAAAGCAGAATAAAATGGTTTTATTCCGTTGTTTTGTTGGTATTTGTTTTATTTGCACCTGTAGCAAGTATCAGAGCTGATATAGTGAACAGCGGAGAGGTAAAAATACAAGGAGAGGTTCCACGATATACTGACCCGGCCAATCAGTTTTACTATAGATATACAGCGAAACCTTATGATTTTTATTATAATCCTTATACAGGTGAGTGGAAAATGGTTCAAGTAATACCCACTTTACAGCACATGGTAAATGTTATGTTTGATGGTTGGGCTAGATACGGACCGTGGGTACCGCGTGTTTATAGATAAGGAGATAGCTGCTGTGAGAAAAGCTAAAGAAAAAGAGCTTTTACATCTATTGCAAGAAGTATACCATTTAGATACGACTAAAAAGGATGAGAAATTTTCACAGCTAATCTTATCTACTGTTTATAAGATTGAAAATGGTAAGAATGCTTCAATTGAGTGTGTCCGTCTAATCCCTTTTTTAAATCAGTATCTATTGTCTGCCCCTTCAAAAGAATTAGTAGACTTACAGACCTTCTTGCAAAGGGAAAGTAATTTTTACAGGGGCTGGATTAGTTTTTTTAGCTGGTTTTAGTTGTATTTAAAAGAACCTGGGACAAAAGTCCAACCTCAAATATAAAAAGCGAACAAAACTAGTTTTCTGGTAATCAGAATTCTGCTTTGTTCGCTTTTCGTATTTAATTATAGATTTGAAGGGCTTAATAATTAAGATTTTTTAAAAATTGAAATCTTTTTTGTCCCAAACTCTTTTTATTGGAATTTATCTCTCCATTATAAAAAGATTCAAACCATTTGCCAATAGCATTTTCCTAACAATCTAGTTATTCTGCATAACACCAGTCATTCTTAAAAGTTTTCCACAGCATGTTGACAAGTTTGTAAAGGAACTTGACAGCTCTTTTTATTTCCTGGAATGAAAATCAACTTTTTTAAGATTTTTTGTGATAAAATAAAGCCAATTCCGAATAGTAAGGTAGGAGGTTCTATGAAAGCAGAAATTATTGCTGTGGGCACTGAGATTCTGACCGGTCAGATTGTCAATACCAATGCCCAATTTTTATCTGAAAAACTGGCGAGTCTGGGGATTGATGTCTATTTTCAGACAGCAGTAGGGGACAATGAAAATCGTCTCCTCTCTGTTTTGGAAATTGCTCAAGGACGCAGTAATCTAATTATCCTGACAGGAGGCTTGGGCCCAACAGAGGATGATTTGACCAAGCAAACCTTGGCTAAGTTCTTAGGGCGCGAGCTCATTTTTGATCCTCAGGCTGTGGAAAAGCTGGATCGCTTTTTTGCTAGCCGGCCGGATTATGCTCGAACGCCCAATAATGAGCGTCAGGCCCAGCTGGTCGAAGGCTCAACTCCGTTGTCAAATGCGACCGGCTTAGCTGTCGGAGGATTGTTAGAAGCAGACGGAGTGACCTATGTAGTCCTGCCTGGCCCGCCTAGTGAGCTCAAGCCCATGGTCAATAACGAGCTGGTTCCCCTCTTATCCACAGGTCAGAAATTGTATTCACGGGTGCTGCGCTTCTTTGGTATCGGCGAGAGTCAGCTAGTGACTATTTTGGCAGAAATGATTGAACAGCAGAACGACCCCACCATTGCTCCTTATGCAAAGACAGGGGAAGTTACCCTGCGACTGTCCACCAAGGCTCTGAGTCAGGCAGAAGCTGACACCAAGTTTGAGGCTGTGGAAAAGTTAATTTTGGCACACAAGACTTTTGAGGGACATTCACTGTCAGAGATTTTCTATGGTTATGGGGATGACAATTCCTTGGCACAGGCGGCTTTTGACTTGCTGAAGAGTCAAGGAAAGACGATTTCGGCGGCGGAGAGTCTGACAGCAGGGCTCTTTCAGGCGACCTTGGCTGATTTTGCTGGAGCCTCTTCCATTTTTTCAGGTGGCTTTGTCACCTACAGCATGGAGGAAAAGAGCCGGATGCTGGATATTCCGTTGGGAGACCTGGAGAAGCACGGTGTCGTTTCCGCTTTTACGGCTGGGAAAATGGCAGAGCAGGCTAGAAAGCTGACCGAAAGTGACCTAGCTGTCAGTCTGACAGGTGTGGCTGGTCCAGATTCACTGGAAGGCCATCCAGCAGGGACCGTTTTTATCGGCTTAGCAAGTGCTTCAGGAACAGAAACTATTAAGGTCAATATTGCTGGACGCAGTCGGCGTGATGTGCGGAAAATTGCTGTTCTGCACGCCTTCAACCTAGTACGAAAAACTTTATTAAATAGCTGATTTTTGGTATAATGACGAAGATGGCCAAAAGACATTTTAGAAAAAACAGGAGAAATAAATGGCAAAGAAACAAAAAAAATTAGACGAAATCTCAAAGAAATTCGGCGATGAGCGCCAAAAAGCCTTGGATAATGCTCTTAAAAACATTGAAAAGGACTTCGGTAAGGGAGCCATTATGCGTCTTGGCGAGCGGGCAGAGCAAAAGGTTCAAGTTATGAGTTCTGGCTCTTTGGCCTTGGATATTGCCCTTGGTGCTGGTGGTTACCCTAAGGGACGGATTATTGAAATCTATGGTCCGGAGTCTTCTGGTAAGACAACCGTTGCCCTTCACGCTGTTGCTCAAGCGCAAAAAGAAGGTGGTATCGCAGCCTTTATCGATGCTGAGCATGCTTTAGACCCGTCATACGCGGCTGCTCTGGGTGTTAATATTGATGAGTTACTGCTGTCTCAACCGGATTCTGGAGAGCAAGGACTGGAAATTGCCGGCAAGCTGATTGACTCAGGTGCGGTGGACTTGGTGGTTGTGGACTCCGTTGCAGCCCTAGTACCACGTGCGGAAATCGATGGCGATATTGGTGACAGCCATGTCGGCTTGCAGGCTCGGATGATGAGCCAGGCTATGCGCAAGCTGTCTGCTTCTATCAACAAAACGAAGACGATTGCGATTTTCATTAACCAGCTGCGCGAAAAAGTTGGCGTTATGTTTGGTAATCCTGAAACAACACCAGGTGGCCGTGCACTGAAGTTCTATGCTTCTGTCCGTCTGGATGTCCGTGGTAATACTCAAATCAAGGGAACTGGCGATGAAAAGGATACCAATGTTGGTAAAGAAACCAAGATCAAGGTCGTTAAAAATAAAGTAGCTCCGCCATTCAAAGAAGCCTTCGTGGAAATCATGTATGGAGAAGGTATTTCTAAGACAGGTGAGTTGATTAAGATTGCGACTGATTTGGATATCATCAAAAAAGCTGGTGCTTGGTACTCCTACAATGATGAAAAAATCGGCCAAGGTTCTGAAAATGCTAAGAAGTACTTGGCTGATCATCCAGAAGTCTTTGACGAAATTGACCGCCAGGTTCGTGTACGCTATGGTTTGATTGAAGGCGATGACTTGGCAGAAGCGGTTGGCAACAAGGCTGACAGTCCTGTGGAAACGCTGGAAGAAGTGACTCTGGATTTGGACGATGCCATCGAAATTGAAGAGTAATTTTACAAAATAGGTCGCAAGACCGATGGTTTTTGTGATATAATAGACTACGATATTAGTATCGTGTAGCGAAAGGAGTACTTACATGATCACAATCTATACTGTCTCAAGTTGTACTAGTTGTAAAAAAGCAAAAACCTGGCTAAACGCTCATCAATTAACTTATAAAGAACAAAATTTAGGCAAAGAAGGCATCACCAAAGAAGAACTTCTGGATATTTTAACCAAAACAGAAAATGGTATCGCGAGCATTGTTTCATCAAAAAACCGCTATGCTAAAGGCTTGGGTGTTGACATTGAGGAATTAAGTGTCAACGAAGTTCTTGACATCATCATGGAGACCCCACGTATTTTGAAAAGTCCCATTTTAGTGGATGATAAACGTCTCCAAGTTGGTTACAAAGAAGATGATATCCGTGCTTTTCTGCCACGTTCTGTTCGCAATGTTGAAAATGCAGAAGCTCGTCTGCGGGCAGCTCTCTAATCTTTGAATATAACTGAAAGAGTCGGGAAGAGAATCTCGGCTCTTCTTTTTGTTCGGGTTGATAGAGGGGAGGGCTTTGGCGACTGGATGGATTGACAAGGAGCAGAACTGTGATACAATATCTCTGAGGAGGATGGAAGATGAAGAAAATTTTATTAGGACTGGGATTGAGTGTGGCGTTGTTAGCAGGCTGTGGACATAAAAAGACAGAGACGAATTCGAATGCGGCTGACAAGAAAGAAATCAGCAATAATCTGCCTATCATTGATAATGCCAAGCAGCAGGAAGTGATTACTCGGACACTTGTTTTTCCAAAGGATGAACGAGGAAACCAGCAGAGCCAGACAGTGACTTATCAGGGAGAGCATTTTAAACGCTTGGTTATTGAAAGGCTGACTGCGACTGATGATGAGATGAAAGAAGCCATCAAGCAGATGGGGCTGGAGGAAGCGCAGAAGTCGCTCAATGAGTCACTGGAGCAGGATGCAGACTATGTGCAGGCTCGTGGACTTCAAGGCTTTAGCGGTTCAGTGACTATTTTTGAATGAGAACGAGCTGAAAATGACTTCTACCTATGATTTTGAGAGCCTAGATATCGAAAAAGCAGCGTCTATGCCTTATTTTCAAAATTTCAAGCTCAAAGAAATGATTAAGCTGACGCCAGAAGAATATATCAACAATCTCCTGATGAATGGAGCAGAAGAGCAGAAATAAGCTGCTCTTTTTTATTACATTTTAATGACAGAGTGACAATCAGTTTGACAGCGCCGATTTTATAATGATATGATAAAATCAGCTCAATATTGAAGGAGATAAGACATGAGAAAAATTAATTGTCTTTTTTTGCTGGCAGCTTTTGGCAATCTTAACAGCTTGCAGTCAGCAGTCAAACAACAGTTCATCCTCACAGGGAGGGGCTGGAAAAGGAGATATTGTCACTAAGTCCTATAAAACTGAGAAGCAATTAGAACATGGGAAAGAAACCAGGATCTTAACCGTCAGCTACAGCGGACAGAAGTATGATAAGGTTATTCTGAATGTCAGCAAGGCTATTCCTGACAACATCAAGGAAGCTCTGTCAAAAGCAGGATGTTTCCACTGTGAAGAAAGGAAATGCTGTCTTTGATCGAGGAGGCACTAGGGTCTGAAAAGAGGCGGTGAATATCACCGGTCTTGACTTGAAAAACAGATATGACAGCGGAAGAGATTTCTCTGGAGATGACTATCGATCCGGAGAATCTAGACTACGAAGCAGCCAAAAAGCTTCCAAACTACGCGCAGCTGTTTGAGCAGATTGAGACCCTGACTCCAGAAGAATTGCTCAACAAGTTTAAGGGAAGCGACGGTGTGAAGTGCCCGCTTCAAATTAGAAAGTTTCCATCCAGTTCTCTGAAGAGAGCTGGATTTTTGCTGATTTCAGAGTCAGACTTTGGATAAATATTAGTTAAAAGCTTATTGAAAAAAATTAGGAGAATTCAGGTGAATTAAATTTGTGAAAAAGCCTATAATTATGCTATAATAGGGATATTCTAAAGAAAGAGGGTGTAATTGTGGGATTTACAGATGAAACAGTACGTTTTAATCTCGATGATTCAAATAAAAAGGAAATTAGCGAGACTTTGACCGATGTCTACAAGTCGCTCAATGAAAAAGGATACAATCCAATCAATCAAATCGTGGGATACGTACTCAGTGGTGATCCTGCGTACGTACCTCGCTATAACAATGCCCGCAATCAAATCCGCAAAATACGAGCGCGATGAGATTGTTGAGGAGTTGGTTCGTTATTATTTGAAAAGGACAAGGCGTCGATCTCTAATGAGAATTATGGGATTAGATGTGGGCTCGAAAAACGGTTGGGGTTGCCATTAGTGATCCTCTTGGTTTTACGGCTCAAGGACTGGAGATTATTCCGATTCATGAAGAAAAGGGCGAATTCGGCTTAGAGCGCTTGGGCGAGCTGGTGAAAGAGTACAAGGTTGATAAGTTTGTTATTGGCCTGCCTAAGAACATGAACAATACCAGCGGGCCTCGAGTGGAGGCCAGTCAGGCTTATGGCCAGCGGGTTGCTGAGCTGTTTGGTCTGCCGGTTGATTATCAGGATGAGCGTTTGACGACGGTGGCTGCTGAACGCATGCTGGTGGAGCAGGCGGACATTAGCCGCAGCAAGCGTAAGAAAGTTATTGATAAGCTGGCGGCGCAGCTGATTTTGCAGAATTATCTGGATCGAAATTTTTAGAAAAGAAATGAAGGAGACACTAGTATGACACATGATCACAACCATGACCACGAGCATGAAGAGCGTGAATTGATCACCTTGGTTGACGAGCAAGGAAACGAAACTTTATTTGAAATTCTTTTGACCATTGATGGCAAGGAAGAGTTTGGCAAGAATTATGTTCTTTTGATTCCAGCTAATGCGGAAGAAGATGAGAATGGTGAAGTAGAGATTCAAGCTTATTCCTTTACCGAAAATGAAGACGGCACAGAAGGCGACCTGCAGCCAATCCCAGAGGACTCAGATGCTGAATGGGATATGATTGAAGAAGTCTTCAACAGCTTTATGGAAGAGTAAGACTGGCCTAGTCTCGTTTCTAAAAAAGACAAGCGCAGGCGAGATGCTAGCTGAACTTGACAGATAAAGGAAGTAGCCAAGGCTTGGCTATTTTCCATCTCATATCATAAAGATTAGAAAGAGGAGCGAGTTGTAATTCAGATTTGAATTCTGCTTCGCTGCTCTTTTTTAGGTAAGAAAATGAATGAAATTGAAGAATGGCTGAACAGCCGAATTGGTCTAAACTTTCGTTCGGGTCTAGGGCGGATGCAGCGGGCTGTAGCTCTTTTGGGAAATCCTGAGCAGAGTTTTTCAACGATTCATGTAACGGGTACAAATGGCAAAGGCTCTGCTATTGCTTTTCATGCGTCAGCTGTTTGCGGGGCATGGTCGCAAGACAGGGAGTTTTACCTCGCCTCATATGATTAGTATTCACGATCGGATTTGTATTAACGGTCAACCGATTGCTCCAGCTGATTTTATCCGTCTGGGTCAAGAGGTGCAAAAGATGGAACAAGAACTGCTCAAAGCCATGACCAGTTGTCCTATTTTGAAATTCTGACCTTGATAGCCTTTCTCTATTTTAAGGAGCAGGAAGTAGATCTGGCCTTGATTGAGGTAGGGATTGGCGGACTCTTGGACACGACTAATGTCATTACGGGAGATATTGCGGTCATCAGCTCTGTTGGATTGGATCACCAAGAGACTCTGGGAAGGAACTTGACGACGATTGCGGAGCAAAAGGCAGGGATTTTCAAGCCGGGGCGGCCAGCTGTCATCGGGCCGCTGCCAGAGGAGGCACGATTGTTTTGTGAACAGCGAGCTCAGGAGCTGGGAATAGAACTCTATCAGTATGGTCGCGATTTTTCTCTGGCACATCAGACTTTTTCCAATTCGACTAGGACCCTATCCAATCTTGAACTTGGTCTCAAGGGAGGCTATCAGGAGGAAAATGCAGCGCTGGCTCTGCAGGCTTTCCTGCTCTTCATGCAGCAGCAGGGCTGGGAGATAGATTCTGCTAAGATTCGGACGGCCTTGCAGGAGACTCGCTGGGCAGGGCGCTTGGAAGAAGCCAGTCCAGGTATTTATCTAGATGGAGCCCATAATCTGCCTGCGCTGGAGAGGTTAGTAGAGTTTATCCAGAGCCAGAATGACAAAGAGTGCTTGCTTCTTTTCGGTGCTCTCAAGCGTAAGGACTATAGCGCTATGCTGTCTTATCTGCGAGAGGCTCTGCCAAATGTTCAGTTGACGGTTACTTCCTTTTCTGATGGAGATTCCCTTGGTCAAGCTGAAGCGGAAGGCTTCTTATACATAGAGGATTATCGGCAGCTTATTCAGAATTTTCAGGAGAGACAAAACGATAATCAGCTGCTTTTCATTACGGGCTCTCTCTATTTTATTGCGGAAGTCAGAGCTTATTTGACAAGTTTATAAATTGACCGCCAGAGTCCCGCTTTGGTACAATAAAGACAGAAGAAAAAGGAGAATACTATGGCAATTTCTAAAAAGTTAATCTTTTCGGGTCTAACTGCTGCGGCTGTTTTGGTCTTGGCAGCTTGCGGTTCTAATCAGAACCAGACGGCACCTTCCTCTCAGTCTCAGTCAGTCGCTTCCAGCAAGCCAGCAGAGTCTTCGTCGGTAGCTAGCACGTCTAGTGCGGCCAATAGTAGCTCATCTGCTTCAGCCTCCTCTTCCGAGCAAGCAGCCAATGGCGAGCTGGATGGCAGCTACCATACAAGTCATGAAGGTGATCAGCTGACCTTGCAGATTTCAGGCACCACTGGCCAGCTGACCAAGGTTGAGGCGGATGGTGAGCAGGAGATTGAACAGGTTCAGATTGATACTACCAACCAGACCATGATCATTGGGGATGACGTCAAACGCTATCGCATTGAGGGCAATCAGCTGACAATCGAGGACCTTTCCCAAGAGCCTTATGATGACGACACACTGGTCTTTACAAAACAATGATGAAAGAGCCCTGTCTTAAATAGGGCTTTTCCTTTTATCAGTTGTAATCTTGTATTGAAATTTTGAGGATATCGGTGTTCAAATGCTGTTCTTGATTTTTCATCAGCTAGAAATACGATTTGCATTGATATAAACGTTGTTTTAAGGCAGCTTTTACTGCTATACTAGAATATATGCAATGAGATAGGAGAGTGTATGACTTTCAGGAAATTCCGCTTATTAATGTCAAAATACGGTTTCAGCATCATTATTATGCTGCTGGAGCTAGCCTTTGTCTTTGTTGCGTTCTTCTATTTTAATGAGATTGCACCCAACTGGCTGTCAGTGGCGATGATTGTTTTCTGTATATTGGGACTATTTTAGCGATTGTCAACCGCAATATGCCGCCTGAGAGTAAGGTGACTTGGCTTTTGATTGCCGTGGTGCCGGTCTTTGGCTTCCTACTCTATCTGATGTTTGGTGAGCGACGGCTGTCTAAAAAAGAAATGATCCAGCTGGAAAATATGGACTCCATGAAATTTCGAGAGGACAATAGCTATGATCTCCGTGTTCAGCTGAAAAAAGAAAACAAGTCAGCCTACGGCATTATCAAATCACTGCTGAGTATGGACAATAATGCGGATGTCTATGACGGTACAGCTTCTCGCTATTTTCCCATCGGAGAGGAGATGTTTGAGTCCATGCTGGCTGATCTGCGGGCTGCTGAGAAATTCATTTTTCTGGAATTTTATATCATCGATGAAGGTCTGATGTGGGACAGTGTTCTGGAAATCTTGGTCGAAAAAGCTGCGCAGGGCGTTGAAGTCAAACTGCTCTATGATGATATTGGCTGCATGGCTACTTTGCCGGGCGATTATACGCGTAAGCTGCGCAAGATGGGCATCGAGACTTATAAGTTTAACAAGGTGATTCCGCGAATGACGGTATCCTATAACAATCGTGACCACCGCAAGATTTTGGTCATTGACGGTCAGGTTGGCTATACTGGCGGCATCAATCTGGCTGACGAGTACATCAATCATATCGTTCGTTTTGGACACTGGAAAGATGGCGGTGTGCGCTTGGAAGGTCGGGCGGTCAAGGCTCTGACGCGGCTCTTTCTCATGAACTGGTATATCAACCGTGGGGAAATCACAGACTTTGACAAGTACCATCTGGAAAATAAAGCTGTCGAAGGCAAAGGGCTTTACATTCCCTATGGCAGCGGGCCTAAGCCCATTTATAAGGGTCAGGTTGGTAAAACGGTCTATCAAAATATCATCAGTCAGGCTACGGACTATGTCTACATTACCACGCCTTATCTGATTATTGACTACGACCTGACGGAGGATATTAAGAATGCTGCTATGCGGGGAGTGGATGTCCGTATCGTGACTCCTTTCATTCCGGATAAGAAGCTGATTCAGATTGTTACCCGTGGAGCCTACCCGGATCTGATGGAAGCAGGGGTTAAGATCTTTTGAGTACACGCCAGGATTTATCCACAGCAAGAATGTGGTGGCCGATGATGAATTTGCCGTGGTAGGGACGATTAACTTTGACTACCGCAGTCTGGTGCACCATTATGAAAATGCTGTCCTGATGTATCATACGGAGAGTATTCCCAGCTATCAAGGAAGATTTTGAAGCCATTTTTGAGGCTTCTGAAGAAATCCTTCCTGAAAATCTTGATAGCAGCTGGTATCGTCGCTTTATCAAAGAAATCATGCAGCTCTTTGCACCCTATGCTCTAATACCGGAGGAGGGTAAGTTCTGCAGCAAATATACAGAAAATCTGAGGCGGAAGTCTCAGTTTTTTTGCAGGTGCTTTTGCTAATCGTGCTGAGATGTGTTCTTGTCATTTTTTCTTTTATATTGGGACGGATTTTTGCTCTGTTTTTACGAATGTAAAAAATAAAGGAATTTTTTAAGATGACAATGGAGAAAATTTCCAGTCAGCCACTTGCCTATGAAACGAGAGAATATCGCTGTTTTCGGGAACTGGAGGAGCTGGCTAGAAGCTATAATGCTCAGAAGAAGGGTCAAGAGAAAGCTGACAGGAGGACAGGAATTTGATATACTAGATGGGACTGATATCAAGGAGAATATTTTATATGCATGATACAACGGAAGAAAAAGTTTTAGAGGTTTCAGAGGAGCAGCTGACTAGGGCTGAAAGGTCTGAGCAAAAATTCACCAAGCCAGAGCCGACGCCCTATTTTTTGACCCTCTTGTGCAGTTTGGCTATCAGCCTGCTGAGTGTGGTCAATCCTTTTTTGACCAATCTAGCAACGAATTTACAAAGTCAGAATCTCTATGCCGGCTGGGCCATGACTCAGGGGCAGGTGCCTTATTCGCAAATATATGGGACTAGTGGCCTGCTTTACTATCTGATGGCTTGGACCAGCAGTCTGGCTTTTGGACAGCTTTTGTGGATGGTCTTTCAGACGCTGGCTCTGTGGCTGGCTGGACTTTTCCTGCACAAGACCTTGGTGCTCTTACAGCCTAAACAGGATTTATCACGCAGCCTCTTGCTGCTCTTTTACCTGCTAGTCTTTGCCCTTGGATTTGGCGGTCTTTACTCTAGTATTTTTGTTCTGCCCTTTATTTTTTGGAATCTATCTTTTTTGGTGCGCTATCTGCAGGATTCAATCAAGGATGAAAAGTTCATTCTATATGGAGCTTTTGGAGCTCTTGCTTTTATGATTGATCCGGTTTCCAGCCTAGTCTTCTATTCTTTGACTGCTCTGGTACTTTTGGTCTACAATATCGCAGCCAAGCGTGCGGCTCGAGGCGTCTATCAGCTTTTAGCTGGTCTCTTTGGCTTCTCAGTGATTTTTTATCCTATCGGCTACTTTACTGTTGCCAATCAAACCTTTGGCCAGGCTATCAGTCAGGTGACCTATGCTTGGGATTCCATCAGCTTGATTGGCAGTCATAGTCTTTCTAATTTGATTTATTATGGCTTGCTGACAGTCGGTCTAGGTTTTATTTCTGCTTTGGGTGCCAATCTCTTTTCAAGAGAAAAGGGGCAAGCAACCAGCCTGCGCGTCTTGCGCTTTATCGGTCTGCTAGGGCTATTCATTACTGTCTTTGCGGCTTTTATCCTGCCAGATCAGGGCAGTTATCAATTGCTTCCTGCCCTGCCTTTTGCCATGATTCTTTTTGCTTTGTGGTTCAATAAAGGCAAGCAGCAGGCACCAGGGCGTCATCGTCGAGATCGCCGTCGTCCTACGATGTGGACTTCCTATCTCTCAGGCCAGTTCTTTCTGCCACTCTTAGCCATCTTTTATCTGATTGGCTATCCTTTGGTGAATGAGTATATCCTTTCCAGCGGTGTATCTGCTGAAAGAAGTGAGGCGGCTCAGTATATTAAGGAAAAGACCAAGGATGGGGATACTATCTATGCCTGGGACACCTCGGCTAGTCTGTATCAGAAGAGCAGCCGCCTATCTGCTGTCTCTCTCTTGTCTCCAACTTTGTATGTGGGAACGGCTGAAAATCGTTTGGGTCTTCAGAATGGGACTGGAAAACAGTCAGCCCAAGTATATTTTTGGTTAACAATGATGTCAAACTGCTATCGGATGTGAAAGCAGCTAATTTCCCAAAAATTACAAGGAAGCTGACCTCAAACTCGACCATTTCAAGCTTTATCAACTTAAATAGTAAAAATCAATATGTTGTGTCTAAAAGTTAAAAATAACTTTTTTGCCACAACATATTGATTTTTAATTTCTAACGTGCTATAATGAGACTTGTATCGACTTATTTATAAAATACTGTTCTTTGGATGAACTGCTGTCGGAGATTTCTTGGAAATTTCTTAGCAAGCGATAGGTTTAAAGAGACTTGATTTGTCCTAAGGGCAGAGAAAAGGATGTGTTCGTGATGATTTTAAGGGAAGAGAAGTTTGAAACTGCTCCAGCGATTTATGTGGAGAAGCGGGATGGCCGCAGAGTGGCTTTTGATGTGTCAAAGATTTATAAGGCTATGGTGCGGGCAGCTCAGGAAGTCGGTCCGCTGAATCCGATGCTGGAAGCCAAGCTAGAAGCTATCACAGACCGCATTGTGGCAGAAATCAGCAGTCGCTTCGCTAAGTATGTCAAAATCTATGAGATTCAGAACATCGTTGAGCATGAGCTTTTGAATGCCAAGGAATATGCCATTGCAGAGAACTACATCACTTACCGCACCCAACGGGATTTTGAGCGCTCAAAAGCGACTGATATCAACTTTACCATCGACAAGCTCCTCAACAAAGACCGCACGGTAGTCAATGAGAATGCCAATAAGGACAGTGATGTTTTCAATACCCAACGGGATTTGACGGCTGGGATTGTCGGCAAATCCATCGGCCTTAAGATGCTGCCGCCTCATGTGGCCAATGCCCACCAGAAGGGGGACATCCACTACCATGATTTGGACTACAGCCCTTATACACCGATGACGAACTGCTGTCTGATTGACTTTGACGGCATGCTGAAAAATGGCTTCAAGATTGGGAATGCAGAAGTAGAGAGTCCCAAGTCTATTCAGACCGCGACAGCTCAAATCTCGCAGATCATTGCCAATGTAGCTTCCAGCCAGTACGGAGGTTGTTCAGCCGACCGAATTGACGAAGTCTTGGCGCCCTATGCTAAGCTTAATTACCAAAAGCATCTCAAGGATGCGGAGCAATGGGTTTTGCCGGATAAGCAGGAAGAGTACGCCTGGGCGAAGACCAAGAAGGACATCTACGATGCCATGCAGTCGCTGGAGTATGAGATTAATACCTCTTTACCTCTAATGGTCAGACTCCTTTTACTTCGCTGGGCTTTGGTCTGGGAACCAATCGTTTTGAGCGGGAAATTCAGAAGGCCATTCTCAATATCCGTATCAAGGGACTGGGAAGCGAGCACCGCACAGCAATTTTCCCTAAGCTGATTTTCACCCTTAAGCGTGGGCTCAATCTCGAGCCGGGAACGCCTAACTATGACATCAAAGAACTGGCTCTGGAGTGTGCCACTAAGCGCATGTATCCAGATGTGCTTTCCTATGACAAGATTATCGACTTGACTGGATCGTTCAAGGTACCGATGGGCTGCCGTTCTTTCCTGCAAGGCTGGAAGGATGAAAATGGTCAGGAAGTCAACTCCGGCCGTATGAATCTAGGTGTCGTTACTGTCAATCTGCCACGGATTGCGCTTGAATCCGAGGGGGATTTGGATAAATTCTGGGAACTCTTTAACGAGCGGATGAATATCGCTGAAGATGCTTTGGTCTACCGAGTGGAGCGGACCAAGGAAGCCAGTCCAGCCAATGCACCGATTCTTTATCAGTATGGGGCTTTTGGCCAACGTCTGGGCAAGTATGATCAGGTAGACCAGCTCTTTACTCACTCGTCGTGCAACGGTTTCCCTAGGCTATATCGGTCTGTATGAAGTGGCAGCAGTCTTTTATGGCGGTAATTGGGAGACTAATCCTGAAGCTAAGGACTTTACAGTTGCCATTGTCAAAGATATGAAGCGCCGGGTGGAAGAGTGGTCCGAGCAGTATGACTATCATTTCTCTGTTTACTCGACGCCATCTGAAAAGTCTGACCGACCGTTTCTGCCGCTTTGGATACAGAGAAGTTTGGGCGTCGTTCCGGATATTACTGACAAGGAGTACTATACGAACTCCTTCCACTACGATGTGCGCAAGAATCCAACACCTTTTGAAAAACTGGACTTTGAGAAGATTTATCCTGAAGTGGGAGCCTCAGGCGGCTTTATCCACTACTGTGAATATCCTGTGCTGCAGCAAAATCCCAAAGGCACTGGAAGCTGTTTGGGACTATGCCTATGACCGAGTTGGCTACTGAGGTACCAAATACACCGATTGACCGTTGTTACAAGTGTAACTTTGAGGGAGATTTCACGCCGACCGAGCGGGGCTTCACCTGTCCAAACTGCGGCAACAGCGATCCCAAGACGGTCGATGTGGTCAAACGGACCTGCGGTTACTTAGGAAATCCGCAAGCCCGTCCAATGGTCAACGGCCGACACAAGGAAATATCAGCTCGGGTCAAGCATATGAATGGCTCGACTATTAAGTACGAAGGAAATTAAGATGGGAAAGTATCAATTGGATGACAAAGGAAAGGCTCAGGTGCAGCGTTTCCATGAAAAACATTCGCAGGGCGGCAGCAGCAAAAAAGAACGATTAGCCAAACTGCGTCAGCAATTTTTAGAAAAGAACAAGAAACAATAGAAGTCAGAGTGGGGCGCAAGGCGGTCTCACTCTCTTCGTATCAGGAGGAAGTATGGAGCTGAGACGACCGGAACTAGAAGACAAGGAAAAAATTTTAGAGATGCTGGCTGACTTTGAAGCAGCTAGCAGCCGACAGGACGGCTTCTTTGGCGGAGCGGATTTTGTCTACGAGGACTGGCTGGAGACGATTCAGCTAGCTGAGGCAGGTCTAGGCTTGCCGCAAGGTTTTGTGCCTTACATCCAACTAATCTCTTTTGCTGCGGATGGTCAGGCTGTGGGCTTTCTCAATCTGCGCTTGCGGCTCAATGACTATTTGCTCCAAGAAGGCGGGCATATCGGCTATAGTATCCGTCCCTCTGCGCGTGGGAAAGGATTGGCCAAAGAGCAGCTGCGACAAGGCTTGCAAGTAGCCAAAAGTAAAAATATTAAACGAGTCCTAGTGACTTGCGATAGTGATAATGCTGCCAGTCGAGCAGTGATTCTGGCTAATGGCGGAGCTTTAGAGGATATTCGAGGCGGGAAAGAGCGTTACTGGATTGATGTCAATTAAGGAGGGAGCATGGAGCTAAGACGACCAACTTTGGAAGATAAAGACGCGATTTTAGAGATGATTGCTGAGTTCGATGCAGCAAAATCCTATATGCATGGTGGCATGGGCTCCGCTTGGAAGCGAGCAAAGGATTATGAGGATTGGTTAAAGATTGTAGAGCAGCAGGAGGATGCTGCCAATTTGCCAGCAGGCTGGGTTCCTGCCACCAATTTTTGTCCTTTGATGAGACCGGCTTGCCTCTGGGATTTTTAGCTCTGCGCTTGTCCTTAAATGACAAATTATTTGTAGAGGGTGGTCATATTGGCTATTCTATCCGGCCCAGTCAACGCAGAAAGGGATTGGCTAAGTTGCAGCTAGAGCTAGGACTAGCAGAGGCTCGAAAGCAAGGACTGGAACGAGTGCTGATTACCTGCGATGAAGACAACGAAGCCAGCCGACGCACCATTCTCTCTGCTGGCGGTGTTTACGAAAATACAATCGACAGAAGTCAGCGTTACTGGATTGATTTGGAGGATGAAGATGAACAATCCCAAACCTCAAGAATGGAAAAGTGAGGAGCTGAGCAAGGGGCGAATCATTGACTATAAGGCCTTTAACTTTGTAGATGGCGAAGGTGTCCGCAACTCCCTCTATGTCAGTGGCTGTATGTTTCACTGTGAGGGCTGCTATAATGCAGCAACTTGGTCTTTCAACGCCGGCATTCCTTATACCCAAGAGTTGGAGGAGCAGATTATGAAAGACTTGGCGGAACCTTATGTGCAGGGACTGACCCTCCTAGGCGGCGAGCCTTTTCTCAATACAGGCATTCTCCTGCCCTTGGTCAAGCGGATTCGGAGAGAGCTGCCGGACAAGGATATCTGGTCCTGGACGGGCTACACCTGGGAGGAGATGATGCTGGAAACGGAGGATAAGCTGGAGCTGCTGAGTCTGATTGATATTCTGGTGGACGGCCGTTTTGACCTTACCAAGAAGAATCTCATGCTGCAGTTTCGCGGCTCTTCTAATCAACGCATCATTGATGTGCAGAAGTCCCTTCAGTCAGGCCAGGTAGTCATCTGGGACAAGCTGAATGATGGCCTGCAGGCCTATGAGCAGGTTGACAGGGATAAGATGCTTTAAAAATCAAGCAAAATACTGATATAAAAGAGGTTTTCACCTCTTTTTTTCTATTTGTCAAAAAAACAGTATAAAATATTTGGTTTTTTTCGAGAAGAAAGAAAGAATTTACCGAAAATTAATACAGACTGTCCTTTTTTTGTCAACAAATTTTTGGAAAAAAACTAAAATATTTTTAAATATTTTTAGTGTATCATAATGCATTTATGATATAATAAAATGTATTTATATCTCAGGGGAGAAAAAGGGAGAATTATGAATCAACATAGGAGAAATGTGCCTGCTTCTAAAAAGGGGAAGAAGCTGAGGCTCTTTAATGCAGCTTTACTGACATTGGTAAGCTTGGTTTCAGGTTTGCTTGTTTTTTCTATATTTAAAAATAATGTTCTGGCGTTTCATCACCTGAACCTTATTTTGTCTGCTCTTTTGGCGGCTGTTATTTTACTGGCAGCCTTCTTTGTATGGAAAAATAAGTTCAAAGTCCTGACAACCGTGCTTTTGCTTGTGACTTTGCTGGTATCCTCAGGAGCTATGTACGGGGTCAAGGAATTGATGGACTTGTCTAGAGGTGTGAACTCGACTTCAAATTACTCTGAAATTGAAATGGCCGTTTATGTCCGGGCAGACAGCGATAAATCAGATGTGACTCAGCTGAAGAAGCTGACAGCTCCGACTGAAAATGGAGACAAGGACAATGTAGAGGCTCTTCTGGACCACATCAAGAAGACTAAAAAGACAGAACTCACAGTAGAAAACAGCTCGTCTTATATCGCAGCCTACAAGGCCCTCATCAATCAAGAGACCGAGGCCATTGCCCTCAATAGCTCGTTTGGAGACATGCTGGCTTCTCACGATGCTGACTATGCTTCAAAGATAAAGAAAATCTATACTTATAAAATTACTCGTCAAGTAGAGACCGGCAAGCGCAGCGATGCTGCTGATGCGGATGTCTTCAATATCTATGTCAGCGGTATTGACACTTATGGATCTATCTCATCTGTCTCACGCTCAGATGTCAATATCATCATGACGGTCAATCGCAAGACCAAGAAAGTCCTCTTGACGACAACTCCTCGTGATTCTTATGTAGCGATTGCAGATGGAGGGGCTGGGCAGATGGACAAGCTGACCCATGCAGGGATTTATGGAGTAGATGCTTCTGTCCACACGCTGGAAAATCTTTATGGTATTCGCATTGACTACTACATTCGTCTGAACTTTACTTCCTTCCTCAAGCTGGTAGACCTGCTGGGAGGGATTGATGTTGAAAATGACCAAGAATTTACCAGCCGACACGGCAATCATCATTTCCCAGTAGGGAAAGTTCATATGAACTCAGATCAGGCATTAGGTTTTGTTCGTGAGCGATACTCTCTTCAGGGTGGCGACAATGACCGCGGGAAAAATCAAGAAAAGGTTATCGAAGCAGTCATTAAAAAGCTGACTTCAACCAGTGCTTTGAAGAACTACAACGAGATTATTTCCGGCCTGCAGGACTCTATCCAGACCAATATGGAGCTGCCTGTTCTTATGAATCTGGTCAATACCCAGCTGGAGTCAGGTGGAAGCTATCAAGTTCAGTCACAAGCCATCAGCGGAAACGGTCGTATGGATCTACCATCCTATGCTATGCCAGATTCCAATCTCTACATGATGGAAATCCAACCAGAAAGCCTTGATAATGCTAAGGCAGCGATTCAGCAGGTAATGGAAGGGAAAACACCATGATTGATATCCATTCTCATATTATCTTTGATGTGGACGATGGTCCTAAGAATTTTGAGGATTCCAAAAAACTGCTGGAAGAAAGTTATCGACAGGGAGTTCGGACTATTATCTCTACTTCTCATCGCAGAAAGGGCATGTTTGAAACGCCTGAAGAGACCATAAGCGCTAACTTTAAAATGGTGAAAGAATTGGCAGAGCTTGTGGCGCCTGACTTGACGGTTCTCTATGGGGCAGAGGTTTACTACACCAGCGATGTGGCGGATAAGTTGGAAAAGGGGATTTTCCCCAGTCTAGCTGGCACACGCTATGTGCTGATTGAGTTTAGCATGGCAACGCCTTATAAAGACATCCATAAAGGTTTGGCTCAGATTCTGCGCTTAGGTCTAACACCGGTCCTTGCTCATATTGAGCGCTATCACTGCCTGGAAAATGATGAAAAGAAGGTGCAGGAACTCATTAATATGGGCTGCTATACTCAGATTAATAGCTCCAGTGTTCTAAAAGCCCTAAGCTGCTTGGAGACTCGCATAAATTTATGAAAAAAAACAGGCTCAGTTCTTTTTTTGGAGAAGGACTTGGTCCACTTTGTTGCCAGCGACATGCACAATCTAAGTCAGAGACCGCCCTTTATGAAGGAGGCCTTTGACATCGTCGCTAAGAAATACGGTTCCCGCCGGGCAGAGGCCCTCTTTGGCGGCAACCAAGCATTATTATTGAAAAATGAATTGATTTAGGGGAAAAATGGAAAAACAAGAAAAAGCAAATCGTAGAAATCGATATTCTGTCCTTGCTGAGAGCCTTATGGCTGAAAAAGTTCACCATCGTATTGGGAGCGGTGCTCTTTTCTTTGCTGGCTTTTGGCTACAGCGTCTTTATTGCTAAGAAAATGTATCAGAGCACCACACGCATCTATGTGGTTAGTCGTCAGAACGAAACGCAGGCAGCTTTGACCAATCAGGACCTGCAGGCAGGGTCTTACCTCGTTAAGGACTTTAAGGAAATCATTCTGTCACAGGCGGTTCTGTCACAGGCAATTAGTGAGCTGAAACTGCAAACGTCACCAAGAGAGCTGACGCGTCACATCACCGTTTCCGTTCCGGCGGATACTCGTATCGTTTCGATTACAGTTAAAGGATGACAATCCAGAGGAAGCGGCTCGCATTGCCAATGCCTTCCGTAATATTGCTGCTGAGAAAATCATTGAAGTGACAAAAGTTTCTGATGTGACAACTTTGGAAGAAGCAACAGTCCCAGCAGAGCCTTCTTCACCAAATATTCGGCGTAATGTTATCTTAGGATTTTTAGGGGGCAGCGTCCTGATGTCAATCTTTATCATCGCTGTCGAAATCCTGGATGATCGGGTGAAGAAGCCAGAGGACATTGAAGAAGTCATGGGCTTGACGCTGTTGGGCGTTATCCCAGATATGAACAGAATGTAAGGGAGAGAAAATGGCAACCTTAGAATTAGTTAGGAAAAAAAGGAACCTTGTCAAACTAACCGAGGAATACTACAATGCTCTAAGTACTAATGTACAGCTGAGTGGCGCCAATATCAAGATGGTCGAAATAAGCTCGGTGACGGCAAATGAAGGAAAGTCTACAACCTCAGTGAATCTCGCGGCCGCCTTTGCCAGAGCTGGTCATAAGACCTTGATGATCGATGCGGATATCCGCAACTCAGTCATGTCTGGTGTGTTTAGCAGTCAGAGAAAAGTATCAGGACTGACGGACTATCTGTCAGGACAGGCTGCCCTGCATGAAGTCATCAACGATACAGATCTGGACAACCTGGATGTGATCTTATCTGGTCCAGTATCACCTAATCCGACGGGGCTTTTGCAAAGCAAGCAGTTTGATGCGCTTTTGACTGACCTACGTGTCCGTTATGACTATATCATTGTGGATACTTCACCGATTGGTCTGGTCATTGATGCGGTTATCATTGCTCAGAAATGCGATGCCAGCTTCTTGGTGACTCAAGCAGGTCATATCAAACGAAAAGCAGTCATGAAAGCTAAAGAGCAGTTGGAACAAACGGGAACTCCTTTTTTGGGTGTTGTCCTCAATAAATATAACATTGATTTGGAACGCTATGGTGCCTACGGAACTTATGGGGGATACGGCAGCTATGGCAATTATGGGAAATAGGGATTAAAGAGTTTTAGGATAATTGGGAGATTAGGAACATGACAAGAGCGAGAAAAAGAGTCATCTTAATTATTGTTGATATTATTTTGCTCAGTATAAGTCAGGGGATTTCAAAATTCTTCTTAGCAAAATATGTCGGGATAACGGATTTATCTTTTGTCTCTATTTTAATGGGGATTATTGTATTGTATTTGACATTTGCAACACTGTCGAATGTCTTTTCTACCATTACAAGGTATACAGATTACAAAACAATGTTTCGAGTGGGGGGCTCAATTTTGGGAGCTTACTCAATTGTATACATTGCAGAGAAAATTTTTTACGAATCTACAAACAGTAGATATATTGTCCTTTCTATGCTGCTATCATTTTTGTTGGTTATTGCTTCAAAGGCTGACCTGGCGGGAGATTCATGAATTCGTGCAGCACCCTTCTGCCTTGCTGGGTAAGAAAGTAGATGGGACGAAGACCCTTGTTGTTGGTTCAGGGGATGGTGCTAGTCTTTTTATCAAGACAGCCCAGCAAAAATCAAAAGATTTAAAGATAGTCGCGATTGTAGATGACGATAAGAATAAGCAAAATACCTATCTTCATGGAGTAAAAGTTGTAGGAACAACTGAGCAGATACCTGAAATTGTAGGGAATTATGAAGTCGAACAAATTGTCATTGCCATTTCCTTCGTTGGCTCCGGATGACTACGAGCGAATCGTAGAGTACTGCCAACAGACGGAGGTCAAGGTCAATGCCATGCCTAAAAGTATGAACAGGTGATTACGGGGAAACTATCTGTCAGCAAACTTCAGGAAATTGATATTGCAGATCTGTTAGGGCGTAAAAAGAAGTTAAGCTGGATCAGCAAAGTTTGAAGTCAATATTAAATGCAAGACAGTTCTTGTTACAGGGGCCGGTGGGTCTATCGGCTCGGAACTTTGCCGTCAGATTGCTCAATTCTGCCCAGCTAGGCTCCTGCTTCTAGGTCATGGAGAAAATTCAATTTATTTGATTCACAAGGAGCTGTCAAGCCGTTATAAAAGATGACATTGAGTTGATTCCAATCATTGCAGATATTCAAGACAGAGAGAGATTTTTCCATATTATGAAACCTATCGTCCCTGATCGAGTGTATCATGCAGCAGCTCATAAGCATGTTCCTTTGATGGAGTACAATCCGACAGAAGCGGTCAAAAACAATATCTACGGCACGCGAAATGTAGCAGAAGCAGCAAAAGGCAGCTGGTGTCGCGAAATTTGTCATGATTTCTACAGATAAGGCGGTCAACCCGCCTAATGTTATGAGGGGCAACTAAGCGTGTAGCAGAAATGGTCGTGACCAGCTTAAATGAAGAAGGAAAGACTCTTTTCTCAGCTGTTCGCTTTGGGAGAATGTTTTGGGCAGCCGAGGTAGTGTGGTTCCTTTGTTCAAGGAGCAGATTGCCAAGGGAGGTCCTATCACCGTGACGGACTTTCGAATGACACGTTATTTCATGACGATACCAGAAGCCAGTCGCTTGGTGATTCAGGCTGGAGCCTTGATGCAAGGAGGAGAAGTTTTTGTCTTGGATATGGGCGAGCCTGTGAAAATTTTGGACTTAGCTAAAAAGATGATCACGCTCAGCGGCCATACTGAAGAGGAGATTCAGATTCAGGAAGCAGGCATTCGACCGGGCGAAAAGCTTTATGAAGAGCTCTTGTCTGCCAAGGAAAAGGTCAATGATCAAGTCTATGAAAAGATTTTTGTAGGGAATGTTCAGTCGTTACCCAAGACCGAGGTGGATTCCTATGTGGACTCTCTTCTGACTCTTGGTGCAAATGACCTCAAGGACAGTCTGGTAAAGTTTGCACAGCAATAAGTTTTTAGGATAATCATGTATAAATTTTTTAAACGAACATTAGATATAGTCTTGTCATTCATAGGAATGATTGTCTTATCACCATTTTTTCTGCTTCTAGTACTCGCTATTAAATTGGATTCAAAAGGACCAGTTTTGTTCAAACAGAAGCGGGTCGGCCTGCATAAAAACACTTCTATATTTTGAAATTCAGAACGATGCGAATTGACACCCCTAAAGATACCCCAACTCATTTACTGGAAAATCCTGAGCAATGGATTACAAAGGTTGGGAAGTTTCTTAGGAAGACGTCTCTGGATGAGTTGCCTCAGATTTGGAATATTTTTGTCGGTGACATGAGTATCATAGGTCCAAGACCGGCTCTTTGGAATCAGTATGATTTGATTGAAGAGCGAGACCGCTATGGAGCTAATGATGTTTTGCCAGGTCTGACAGGATGGGCTCAGATTCACGGGCGAGATGAGTTGCCGATTGGCAAGAAAGCTGAATTGGACGGCTACTACGTCCAGCATTTGTCTTTTGGATTGGATGTCCGCTGTTTCTTTGGCACTATTAAGAGTGTGGCCAAGAGCGAAGGAGTTGTCGAAGGCGGCACGGGAAATATGGAAAAGAAAGATTAAAGGCTGATGAAAAGAATATTAATTACGGGAGAGGGTAGCTATATCGGCCGGAGCTTTAGAGGTATGTTTCTTCACGAGAGGATGTTCAGGTTGATGAGTTGGATGTTCGCGGAGAAACCTGGAAGGAGAAAGATTTTTTTCGTCTTTTTGATGTAATTTTGCATTTGGCGGCGATTGTCCATATCTCAACCCATCAAAAGAAATGGAGTCGGAATATAATCAAGTCAATACTCAGCTACCGTATGAATTGGCTCAAAAGGCTAAACGCGAAGGTGTCAAACAGTTTATCTTTATGAGCAGTATGAGTGTCTATGGGGAAGTTTTGGGAGACCGGGTTATCACAAAAGACACACAAGAGCGTCCTGATTCCTTTTATGGCAAAAGCAAGCTAGCTGCTGAACAACTTCTGACGGAATTGGAGGCGAAGATTTCAAATTAGCAGTTTTACGGCCGCCCATGGTTTATGGTCATCAAGCTAAAGGAAATTATAAGCGACTGTCAAAGTTGGCTCAGAAACTACCAGTTTTCCCTTTGGTCCAGAACGAACGTAGTATGATTTATATTGACAACCTTTGTGAGTTTATCAGACTGATTGTTCAGAATCAAGACAGCGGTGTCTTCTATCCTCAAAATCAGGACTATGTCAATACCTCTCAGCTAGTCAGAGAAATAAAAAGGACTCATGGCCAGAGAGTAGCCTTGCTGCCTGCATTTAACTGGATTTTAAAAGGACTGTCCCGCCATGTTTCGACTCTGAATAAGTTGTTTTCAGATTTAACTTATGAAAAAGAGATGTCTAGCTATTCTCAGTCTTATCAGGTAGCAGATTTTAGGAGGTCTATTGAGAAGACGGAGAAGGGAAACTAGTTTAGGATGATTGGGGGGATTGTAAGTGAAGTTTTTCGGTATTGATGTCTGTCTATCAGAAGGAGAATCCGGATTTCTTAAGAAAGAGCCTAAATAGCGTTCTTATAGAGCAGAGCCGCAAGCCAGATGAGCTTGTCCTTGTAGAGGATGGGCCGCTGACAGAAGAGCTTTATCAGACGATTCAAGATTTCAAGGAAACATTTCCAGAGATGAAAGTTCTACCCTTAAAGGAAAATGTCGGATTGGGAGAAGCTTTGCATCGAGGAGTTGAGGCTTGTTCTTATGATTGGATTGCTAGAATGGATACAGATGACATTGCGACACCGGACCGTTTCCAGCAACAAGTGGACTATATTGAGCAGCATCCGCAGTTAGATGTTCTTGGTGGCAATATCATAGAATTTGATTCGGAACCAGATCAAATAGTGGCAGAGAAACAAATGCCGCTTTCCCATGAAGAGATTATCAAAAGGTTGCAGCGGAGAAATCCTTTCTGTCACATGACGGTATTTTTCAAGAAATCATCTGTTTTAAAAGCAGGCAATTACAAGCCCCTGCCTTTAGTGGAAGACTATTATCTTTGGGCGAGAATGGCTGCTCAGGGATGTCGTTTCGCTAATCTTAATCGGGTCTTAGTTTATGCTCGTGTCGGAAATGGCATGCATACGAGAAGAAGCCAGACAGATCAGATTGCCAGCTGGAAAGTAGTCAATACTTTTTGCTGTCACATGGTATGTTGAACCGAGGGCAATATTATCAAAATATGTTGATGATTCGTGCTTTTGTGGGAACGCCTATTTGGATAAAAGCGTTCATTTATAAGTATCTGCTTAGAAGAAAGTAATGGCTTTACAGACAGAGCAGTCTAGCTTAGATAGGGAGAAAGCGATATAGGATGAAAAGTTTAGGAAGGAGGGAGAAATGATTTCTGTCGTGATGGCGACCTATAATGGGGCGGAGTTTATTTTGGAGCAACTAGACTCTATCCGCACTCAAAAGCTGAAGCCTGATCAGGTCATTATCTGTGATGACTGTTCGACAGATCAGACAGTGGTACTAATCAAGGATTACATCACCAAGCATCAACTGACGGATTGGCAGCTGCTTGAAAATCAGGAAAATTTGGGTCATTATCGAACTTTTATAAAATTAGCGAGTTTGGCTGAGCATGATATTGTTTTTTTCGCTGATCAGGATGATAAATGGTTGCCTGATAAAACAGCTGCCTTGCAGAAAGTACTGTTAGAAACAGGTGCTGCTATGGTGTATGGCCAGTCTTACTTGATTGATCAAAATGGTCAGGTCATCAAGGAACCTAAGGTTTCAGGAGAATGTCGAGAAAGAAATCTAGCTTGGCTTCTGAAAAATTGGCCGTCAGGTTATCAGACAGCTTTTAGAAAGTCGGTACTGACAGATATTTTGCAGCAGCAGTATACGGATTATCCTGGATTTGATTATCATGATGTTTTATTTGGTATGCTGGCTCCATTGTATGGAAAAGTTGTTTGCTTGGACCAGCTACTAGATCAGCATCGCATTCATCAGGCAAATGTAACCCAGTCTGCGTCGTCGCTCAGTTTTAATAAAACAAGGTTATCTAGGATTAACTATTTACAGAAGGTCATCAGTCGCTATGAGTCCGTGCAAAAAATCGCAGAAGAGCGCCAGATTTCTGAGGGGGACCATCGCCAGCTTGCTAGGGGCTTTGGCCTTGACCAATCTTAGACTGAGTATTACAGTCTAGAAATCCATTTTGGAGCTTTGGGCCTGATGTTTCAAATAAGGGAGTATCGAACAATAAAAGATTTCATCAGTGATTTGGTATACACCTATTCACTGAATGGAGTTACTAGGAGATTATTGAAAAAAAGTTTGGGAGGTAAGAAAAATGAGAGAACCAGTAAGATTGAATGGGAGTTGGCTTTTGGGAGAACGCTTCAGCCCCATGTATCAAAAATTACGGATGATAAATTAAAGGTTTTTACAAAAAGCTTATTTACAAATGTATAAAAATTTGATTCAGAGTGTCGTCGGCATCATATTCATTCCTACATGGTTGCAGGGACCTTGATTGGTTCTTTGCGACATGGAGCTATATCCCTTGGGACGATGATATTGACTTAGTGATGTTCCGAGAGGACTACAATCGTCTGCAGAAATCTTTGCGGACAGCGAGGACTTCGAGCTAATCTCTCCTGCGGATGCGACAGACAGTGTCTTTAAGGTTCTAAAGCTGCAGAGCAAGTCGCTGACTTACTATGATGTTTTAGGAGAAGGTTTCAGTAAAAAGAAACATCTTTATCTTGATATGCTGCCAATTGACTTTGTCCCAGAGAATAACATGCTTCGCAAGCTCAAGGGTCTTCTATTCAGAGCCTTGGATTTGTCACACAATAGCTCACGCTGCTATACAAAGTTTACTCCGCATCTGACCTATATGGCTAAAGAATCCAAAGAACTCAGACAAAATCTTTGGATCAGAAGACTGATAGGCTTCCCTTCTTTTATCATGGGACCAGCTAATATGTATAAGTTGATGGAAAAACTCATCCAGTCTAATAAGAAGACTTCAAAAATAACAATTGCTTATGGTGTAAAAGGCTATTTGGGAGAGACTATTGACTATGAAAGTTTCTATCCAGCTAAAAGTATTCCTTCGAAGGCTATGAGTTCGACGGACCGAATGATGCGGACAAGTATCTGACCAATCGCTATGGTGATTACATGACACCGCCTGAAAAAAAAGAACAGACAGAACGTCATGTCAGACTGAGAGATAATTGGGTTGAATTAATAGAAGGAAGATAATGGTTTTTTTACTAATTTTGGGTGGCCTTTTCCTATTGTTTTTGACAATCAAAACAGTAGGGAGAGACTATGCTAACCCGGCTTTTATATACTTGGCAATATGGATGATAGCAAGCATTTTTACTGCATTTTATTCATCCAAATGGGGAAGGACTTTCTCTGATAACGGTCACTGTTATCTTTGTTGGGAATACCATTTTTTTAATGGGAGTCCTCTTATCATCAATTTGTTTGCTGAGAGGAAGTTGGATGCCAAACCTAGTCAAATAAAGGTGAGTAATTTTTTCATTATTTTAGTTCTCTTGTTTTTGGCTTATGCGGTCAGGTTTATTTATTCCGATTTGCTTTACTTGGCGGCACAGAGCAAGCAGGTACCTGGGGGATTGTTTAAAACCATTGAATTGGCTCGGCATATGACCACAAATTATGATTTCTCTCTTAGTCGTCTTAGCCTCAATTTGTTGCGGGTTAACTTTTCCTTAGGAATTGTTTTCTTCTACTTTTTCTGTGAATCTCTTTTTTCAGGAAAAGATGGCATTTTTTACAAGGGCAAGTTACTGCTGGTTAGTCTGATTTCTTTAGGTGTTTCCCTCTTGTCTACTGGACGTACAGGTTGCTGGAGCTTGGTTGCAGAGCTATGCTATTGTGTATATGCTGTTTTTCTCGAAGTATTATTCGTGGAGAGACAGTAGGTATGGTGTGAAGCTTTTTCGCTCTTTGCTGATAATTGGCTTTGTATTCCTTGTCTTATTTATGGCGGTTGGAACCTTTGTTCTCAATCAGAGTGGATAGTCGGGCAGAGTTCGGAATTTTTGGATAATTTGATTAAATATATGGGTTCACCCATTCAGGCTTTTAGACTATTATCTGAAAAAAATCCTACTCTTTATAGCGATAATCAAGTCTTTGGAGAAAATACTCTTATTGCTATCTATGGAACATTGAAATCCCTCGGTCTGTCTAGCCATGAGCTGACACCTTTCTTGCCTGTTGTTCATTTTAATGACGATAAAACCAATGTTTACACAATTTATTACTACTTTATTAAGGATTTTTGGTTATTTTTCTCAGTCCTTATCTTTTCCAGCTTTCATATGAGCTTCTTTTTATGGAAGTTTCTACTATTCTATCAAAAAAACGCTATTTCACCCGCTAAAGGTTATTGTTTTCGCTTTATTTGCGTATCCTTTGGTCATTTTCATTCTTTCAGGAAACGTTGCTGTCATTGCTGACAACCCATATTAATCGGATTATTTATGCTTTTTGTGATTTATATGGCAGCTGATTTACTGAGTAGAGTACGATTTACAACGAGAGGAAGGAAAGTATCGGTATGACGACATCAGCTCTGATATTCGCAGGCGGCACAGGCAGCCGCATGAATACCAAGACCTTACCCAAGCAGTTTTTAGAGTTGCACGGTAAACCTATTATTATTCATACGATTGAGCACTTTGAAGACCATCCGGCAGTATCGGACATTGTGGTTGTCTGTGTAGACGGCTGGCTGGACTACTGCAGAGATTTATTAGCTCGATTCAATATTAAAAAAGTCAGTCAAGTGGTTCCTGGTGGAAAGACTGGACAAATGTCTATTTTTAATGGTCTATCTGTCTTACGGGAAAAGTACAAGAACGATGACGACTATGTGTTGATTCATGATGGTGTTCGCCCCTTGATTGACGGGGGAATTATTTCTAAAAATATTGAAGCAGCCAAAAAGTATGGGGCAGCTATTACGGTTAAGCCGGTTATCGAAACAGTTATTCAGGTCGATGAGGCGGATGTTATTAATCAGGTTATCGAGCGTTCCACTTGTCAGACAGCTGTCGCCCCTCAAACCTTCGCGCTTTCGAAGATTCACTCCCTGCATTTAAAAGCTCAGGCAGAGAATCAGTTTGATATGACGGATTCTGCGACGTTGGCTCGTTATTTTGGACTCCCTCTGCATACAGTCATGGGGGGCAGCGAAAATATTAAAATTACGACTCCATCTGATTTTTATATCTTTAGAGCTATTTACGAAGCGCGTGAAAATGCACAAATTTTTGGTTGATATGGGCAATAATACGATTTTACAAAAGGATATGGAAGACCTAGCTGCTGTCAGTCCTATTCTCAGAGAACTGAGCAATGTTACAGTCTTAGTAACCGGAGCAACCGGACTTATAGGCAGACACTGTATTTCCGCTTTGATGGCTTTAAACGATTTGTACGAAGCTAATGTCAGAGTAGTGGCCTTGGTACGAAATCATAAAAAAGCGGAAGCTCTATTTCAAGGTTTTTTACATAGTGAGAATCTGCAGCTAGTGTATGCTGACTTGCTGTCAGATTGGCAGATAGAGGAGGATTTGGATTATATTATCCATGGAGCCAGTGCGACGGACTCCTCTTTTTTCGTTGAGCATCCTGTGGAGACAATTGATCTAGCCATAAATGGAACGAAAAAACTGCTGGATCTGGCTAAAAATAAGCAGGTTCGCAGTATGGTCTATCTCTCTTCTCTGGAAGTCTATGGGACGACAAGTCCTGATGCTTCCAGCATTAGCGAGAAAGATTACGGTTATTTGGATCCAACCAGTGTCCGTAGCAGTTATTCGGAAAGCAAGCGCATGGCAGAGTCCTTGTGTGTAGGCTATTGTTATCAGTATCAGGTGCCAGTTAGAATGGCTCGTTTGTCACAAACTTTTGGCCCGGGTGTGAGCTATGAAGACAACAGAGTTTTGCACAGTTTGCGCGTGCTGTCCTTGAAAAGAGATATTATCCTCCGGACTAAAAGGGAAACTGTTCGGAACTACTGCTATACCAAAGATGCCATTGAAGCCATATTTTACATTCTGCTGAAAGGCCAAGCAGGTCAAAGCTTATAATGTCGCCAATAAAGAGACAGCTATTTCCATTCGTGAGATGGCGGAAATGGTTATTGAACAAGTGGTAGCAATGAAACAGAAGTTGGTCTTTTGATTTGGCAGATGATGTGGAAAAACTAGGATATAATCCGACAGTCAAGATTCGTCTCAATACGGACAAGCTTGAGAGTTTGAGCTAGCAAGCTCATACTGATTTAGAAACCATGTTTTTACGTTTGATTGAGACATGGCAGCAGATAGGGAAGGAATAGGAGCAAATTTGTCTGGTGGATTTAAAAATAATAGCTAATTTTTTTCCTATGTTGTCTTGTCCAATTTGCTGACAGTAATAGTTTCTTCTCTGGTTGTCTTGATTTTGCCTAAGATTATGGGTGTAGAGGAGTATGGCTACTGGCAACTCTATATTTTTTATTTATCTTATGCCGGTTTTGTTCATCTGGGTTGGGTGGACGGAATCTACCTTCGCTACGGTGGTTTAGAGTATGCCGATCTGGATAAAGAAAAGTTTTTCTCTCAGTTTCTCATGCTTTTGATCTATCTGACAGGGATTGGAATTTTATTTTTCTTAGGAACTTCTGCCTTTATTAGAGATGAGAGCAGTCGGTTTGTTTTTATACTTTTGGTTTATACTATGTTGGTCACCAATCTGCGCTTTCTCTTTGTGTACGTTTTGCAGATGACTAATCGACTAAAGGAAAGTTCTTATGTTGTCAGTGGAGACCGACTCCTCTATTTACTGCTTTTGCTGGTCTTTATTTTCGTGGGTTTCCGAGACTTCAAAATTATGGTCTATGCAGATTTGATTGGTAGAGTTGTTTCTCTTTTTTATGCCATGTATCTATGCCGAGATATGGCCCTGCGACCTCTCTATCAGTTTAAGCTTGATATACGGGAAACTGTTCGCAATATTGCTGTCGGAATCAATCTGATGCTATCAAATGTGTCAGTATGCTCATTATCAGGACGGTTCAGATAGGATTCAAAAGGTATGGAACATTGCTACATTTGGGAAAGTATCCTTGACCTTGAGCATTTCCAATCTGCTGATGACCTTTATCAACGCTATCGGTTTGGTCATCTTTCCAATTTTGAAACGAACGGACGAAAGCAAGTTGCCTAAGATTTACAATCAGTTGCAGAATGTCCTTATGGTTTTTATGTTTGGTGTTCTTTTGCTGTATTATCCCTGAAAATAGCTTTTGGACAGCTGGCTGCCCGGCTTACAGAGAGTCCTTGATATTTATGGCTCTGGTCTTTCCTATGTCTGTCTACGAGGGCAAGATGGCTCTGCTATCAATACCTACTTAAAAAAGCCTTACGAATGGAGGGCAGATTTTTTAAAGTAAATGTTATTGCCATGCTTTTTAAGCTTTGCTACTACCTTGATTTTTGCAGTTTTTCTGCGCAATCTGAATGCTACAGTACTGTCTATCGTGCTGTTGCTGGCGACTAGGAGTATACTAGCAGAGCTAATCTTAGCCAAGAGGATGCAGATCAGAAGTCGTCAAAAGATATCTGGGTTGAGTTGCTAATGACGCTTGTATTTATTGCTTCGAATTGGTTTTTATCAGTTTATCTAGCTGCTGCAGCTTACGGATTTGTCTATCGACCTACAGCATTTACAAATACAAAAAGTTTGAAAGGTCTGCTCCAACAATTGCGGGCTCGTTGATGCTCGAGAAATTATAAATAGTTTAACAATCTAAACGCTAAGCCCTGTCCGGAGCTTTGTATGCACTCTCCTGTCTGATTGGTGAGGGCCCCAAATGGAATTCTCATAAACCTCATGCCTTATATTACTCAGGTTGCGGTCGGTAAATTACAAGAGCTTAGCGTTTTCGGAAATGATTATGATACGCACGACGGTACAGGAGTGCGGGATTATATCCATGTAGTCGACTTAGCCAAGGGTCATGTTTTGGCTTTGAAACATAATTTAGAAAACAAGGGAGTTGCTGTTTTCAATCTTGGTACAGGGATTGGTTATAGTGTACTGGATATGGTTAAAGCCTTTGAAAATGTCAATGGAGTGAAAGTTCCTTATGCTATCAAGGAGAGACGGCCTGGAGATGTGGCGACTTGCTATGCCGATGCAAGTAAAGCGAATGACATTTTGGGCTGGAAAGCTGAGAAAACTCTCCAAGATATGATGCGAGATTCTTGGAGATGGCAAAGCTCAAATCCTAATGGCTATGAAAGCTAACATAGAATATCAGTCAGGTGAATAAAACTCTTTTGTAATAGTGCAGAAGAGTTTTTCTATATAAGAGCTGTCTTCTCCTACAGATGCAAAACTTTTTAAAGAATGTCATCAATTGATATGTTTTTTAATGGGCGTGTAATCTGGTCTTGATGAGCTGTAATAATAAACATGCTATAATGTCTGCATGAAGACTGAAAACACAACTTTGCACGCTTTTAAGGCCCTAGCTTGCTTTAGTATTGTTTCCTTACACTTTCTGCTGCCGGGGCAATTTGGCGTTTTTTATCAAATTGTGGCCCGCTTTGCAGTTCCCTTTTTCATGATGCTGTCGGGCTATTTTTCCTATAATATTTCCAGAGATAAGGTCAAGTATCGTCTCAAGCAGATGCTTCTTTTGACAGCTGCCAGTCTCCTATTTTACACGATTGTGCATTTTGTCAACCTAGTGCTGACCAGAGAGCTAACAGAAAAGATGGCATCTATAGACTTATCTGATTTTGCGGACTTTTTCCTCTTTAACAGTCCCAGAGACTTGATTGGCTCAGCTGCTACACCGACTTGGTATTTGCTGGCTATCTCCTATATCTATACGCTTTATCTGGTTTTTTATAAGCATTTCCACCGTTTAACTAGCTTTGGTGTGTCCCTGTTCTTGTTGGTCCTGGCCTTTTGTATCGAGTTCAATACAGATAGCGAATTTTACTATCGCAACTTCCTGTTTATGGGTCTTCCCTTTTTCATTCTAGGCATGCAGTTTGCCAAGCATCGGGATCGGATTTTAGCCTACGACTTGTCTTCTGTCAGGAAATGGGCGATTGGCTTGGGAATAGCAGGTTTGATTTTGCTTGAGTACTGTTTCATGGGTACGGAGTACGACCTCTATCCTAGTACCCTTTTGTCTTCCAGTGCAATTTTCCTCTATGCGGTCAGAAATGGGACCAATATTGATATTCCGATTTTGAATAATATTGCCAAAAAGTACGCCACCATGATTTATATCATCCATCCCTTTTCATTATCTTCATTTTCAGGTCGATAATGCCTCGGAATACTATTTATAGTTTTGGCTTTTTTATCATTTTCTTACTGTCTTACTTGCTGAGCATAGCTTTTCAGAAAACCATCAGACCCAGACTTATCAGTGCACTTCCGGCTCAGTGATGTAAGCTGTCATAGCTTATCCTCGCTTTGACTCCAAACTAAAAGCAACAGAGAATACTGTTGCTTTTCTTGGTCTATCTTGGGTTCAGACTACTCAATACTTTTTCAAAACTGTCAGAGCGGGCTTCGACGGTTATTTTTTCTAGCGTAAAAAGGGTGGGTGAAGGTCAGCCGATGGGCGTGGAGCATAAGCCGCCCTTTGGGCTGCGGATGATAAAGGGGTCACCGACCAGTGGGTGTCCGTGGTGAGCTAGATGAACACGGATCTGATGGGTGCGGCCAGTCTTGAGTTGGCATTTGACCAAGGCAGACTGTCCAAACTGCTTGAGACGAGTCACATGGGTCTCTGCATAGAGTCCTTTTCGGGGGTCAACCAGCCGTTTCCTGCGATCATGGCGGTCGCGGCCAATCTTGTCTTTATAGATAAGATTTTTAGCTGGGAACTTGCCTTGGACCAGAGCCCAATATTCGCGGCTGATTTCTCGCTTTTTCCAGCAGTCGATTGAGGATGGGCAGGACAAAGGGATTCTTGGCAAAGAGGACAGCACCGCTGGTTTCTTTATCTAGTCGGTGAACGACATAGCAGGTCTCGCCGACATAGGCAGAAACATGATTAAGCAGGGCTAGCTCTGTTGGTTCATTAGCATGGGTTTTCATACCCTCAGGTTTATTGACGATGATGAGATGTTGGTCCTGATAGAGCTCCTCTACGAGTTCGCCATTTCCAAACAAGATTGTCTTTTGAGGATAATCCTCTTCGTCAAATATCAGGCAGATGTCATCTCCAGGTTTGACTACAGTCTGCCAGTTGATAGCTAGACCGTTGACGGACACATGCTTTTTGGTCCGCAGAAAGTGCCGAATTTTTCGCGGAATGAGAAATTGTTCTTCCAGCAGCTCTTTGACTGTCATGGCAGGCAGTCCATCTGGGATAGTCAGTGTAAATTTCATACATTTATTGTAGCAGAAAGCCAGAACTTTGAAAATAGGCAGTGTCGGATAAGACTTGCTGCAGAGGCTTTTAAACGGCTATTTAATATACCCTTTTTCTTAAAAAAATAACTAAAAATCAGACGGGAAATAGGGTACTTTTCTTGTCTGCACCTAAATAAGGTGATAAAAATAAGGTTTATGAAGAATTTAAAAGATTTGTTTGAAAAATTAGTAGATTATTTTACCATACAGAAACCTCAAAAAGAAGCAGCAGAGGAGGTAGAGCTGACAGAAGAGCAGGCTAAGTCTGGTCTCAGCCGTTCGGGCAAGACCAAGAAGAAACCTCTCTCAGCACCCTATCCGCCGTTTTTTTGGCGCAGGTTTCATCTGACCAAGATATTCCTGATTCTCGGCTTGACCTTTGGTCTGGTGGTCGGTGGCTATCTCTTTTATGTGGCTAAGACGACCAATGTCAAGGATTTGCAGAATGCCCTCAAAGCTACCACGCTCATCTTTGACAAGGATGGCAATGAAGCGGGAAGCCTGTCTGGTCAGAAAGGAACTTATGTCGAGCTGACCGAGATTAGTCAAGACCTGCAGAATGCTGTCATCGCGACAGAGGACCGGACTTTCTATGAGAATGGCGGGATTAACTACAGTCGTTTTATCCTAGCTATTCTGACAGCTGGTCGCTCGGGTGGGGGTTCTACCATCACCCAGCAGTTGGCCAAGAATGCCTATCTGTCTCAGGACCAGACCATCGAGCGGAAGGCCAAGGAATTTTTCCTGGCTCTGGAAATCAATAAGAAATACAGCAAGCAGGAAATCCTGACCATGTACCTCAATAACTCCTATTTTGGAAATGGGGTCTGGGGTGTGGAGGATGCCTCTAAGAAATATTTCGGAGTTTCGGCTAGCCAGCTCAGTCTGGACCAGTCGGCTGTTCTGGCTGGTATGCTCAAGGGACCAGAGATTTATAATCCGCTGTATTCGGTTGAAAATGCGACCAATCGCCGCGATACGGTGCTGCAAAATATGGTTGCTGCAGGCTTTATTGATCAGGGGACAGCCGATCAGGCTGCCGCTGTAGGAATCGGTGGCCAGCTGGTTGATGCTTATGCCGGTAAGTCAGAAGACTATCGCTATCCATCCTATTTCGATGCGGTCATCAATGAAGCGGTCAATGACTACGGCTTGACAGAAGAAGAGATTGTTAATAATGGCTATCGCATTTATACTGAATTGGATCAGAACTACCAAGCCAGCATGCAGGTTATTTACAGCAATGTCTCTCTCTTTCCTGTAGCAGAAGATGGTACTATGGCTGAGTCGGGCAGTGTTGCCTTGGATCCAAAAACCGGCGGTGTGCGGGCATTAGTTGGGCGAGTCAATAGTGCAGAAGGCTCGACCTTCAGAAGCTTTAACTATGCAACCCAGTCTTCCCGCAGCCCCGGCTCTACTATCAAGCCTTTGGTTGCTTACAGTCCAGCCGTTGCTGCTGGTTGGCCGACAGATAAGGAGCTGGATAATACCAGAACCACCTTTGGCGACTATACTATCAACAACTACGGCAATATCCAAAGCTCCCCTAAAGTTCCAATGTATCAAGCCTTGGCAGAATCTCTGAACATTCCAGCTGTTTCAACTGTAGACGAGTTAGGCATTAACAAAGCCTTTGAGTACGGGAAAAAGTTTGGTCTGAATATGGACAAGGTTGATAAGACTTTGGGAGTAGCACTAGGAAGCGGAGTTACGACCAATCCAATGCAGATGGCGCAGGCCTATTCAGTCTTTGCCAACGGCGGTGTGATGAATGATGCCCATCTCATTACAAAAATTGAAAATGCCAGCGGTCAGGTCGTCAAGACCCATCGCCAAACCTCTACTCGGGTTCTTAATAGCTCAACGACTGACAAGATGAACAGCATGATGCTGGGGACTTTCTCGAACGGTACAGGTATCTATGCGGCTCCGTATGGCTATACTATGGCTGGTAAGACCGGTACGACTGAAACGGACTTTAACCCAGATCTATCTGGTGACCAATGGGTTATTGGTTATACGCCAGATGTGGTTATCAGCCAGTGGCTAGGCTTTCCAAAAACTGATGAGACCCACTATCTGACTGGGACCAGTGCGAATGAAGCCTCGGCGGTTTTCCGAAATGTTGCCAATAGCATTCTGCCATATACAGAAGGAACTTCCTTTGAAGGGCAGAAGAATGCCTATGCTGCCAACGGCATTGCCCCTGTGGACACCTATGGTACGGAGGAAACGGGTACTACAACTGAAAACAAAGACTTCCTGCAGGACGTTCAGGACCGAGCTCAAAATCTGGTGGATGAAGCCAAGAAAGGCTATTGATGACACTGGTATTCCTGAGAAAGCGAAAAACCTCTGGGATACTGTTACCAGCTGGTTTCAATAGGATTTAAAAAGAGCTGAACGGCTTGTCAAAAAGCATAGAATCCTGCTATAATAAGAAAGATGGAGGCGTTATGGCATTAAAAAAAAGCGAGTCTAGCGTGTACAGTCTGTGGTTCTAGGAACTACTCGGTTAAGCTCAGTAGCACTCCAAAAACCAACGCGTTTAGAAGTTAATAAATTTTGTAAGCATTGCAGTAAATACACGCTGCATAAAGAAACTAGATAGGAGATTGTTGTGAAATTCTTTAAAGATGTTTTTTTAAATTATTGAAAGATACAACTTGGCCTACCTGAAAAAGAAAGATGGACAGATTTTTATCTCTGTCATGGAATACACTGCATTCTTTGTAGTAATCATCTATATCTTTTGACAAAGTAGTGGCAAGCGGTCTTTTTCCAGATTCTGAATATTTTCTCTTAATGACTTAAGTAGAAATAAAAAAAAGTCTACAACAGGCATATTATTCAAAGTCCCACCTATTGTGAGTAGGTGGGACTTTTTGACGTATCTCCTTATTTACGCGCTGACAATTTCTTCAAAAATCAAATCTATCTATAATTCATCGTTTGAAATAAAAAAATTTCTCATACTAGACAACGCTGATTCAAGAATTTTTGGGCAGAATTGCAAGACTTTTGATTTGTCAGGGAAAATAGTTAATAAATTCCTTTGCATTTGAGGAAATTATGGTATAATAGGGCTAGAAAGAAGCTAGAAGCCCTGCAGGCTTTTTATTTAGGAAAGGATGAACTCATGGACAGTTTTGACAAAGGCTGGTTTGTACTGCAGACCTATTCAGGTTATGAAAACAAGGTAAAAGAAAATCTTTTGCAGCGCGCTCAGACTTATAATATGCTGGAAAATATCTTGCGCGTGGAAATCCCCTACTCAGACCGTGCAAGTAGAGAAAAATGGCAAGACCAAGGAAATCGAAGAAAAATCGCTTCCCTGGTTATGTCTTTGGTAGAAATGGTAATGACAGATGAAGCTTGGTTTGTCGTGCGGAATACTCCGAATGTAACAGGATTTGTCGGTTCACACGGAAACCGCTCTAAACCAACGCCACTCTTGGAAGAAGAGATTCGCAACATTCTCATCTCCATGGGTCAAACAGTGCAGGAATTTGACTTGGATGTCAAGGTTGGGGATACTGTTCGTATCATTGATGGTGCCTTTACTGACTATACAGGTAAGATTACAGAGATTGATAATAACAAGGTCAAGATGATTATTTCCATGTTTGGTAATGACACCGTGGCCGAAGTTAATCTCAGCCAGATTGCAGAGCTTTTAATCGACGAAGCCGTTATCCTCGTCAAAAATAAAAATCCAAGACTAAAAACGTCTTGGATTTTTGTGTTTTTGGAACTAACTGATTAGAAGATTACTTATCCTTAATGACAGAGTCAATAATGTCTTTGGTTTGTTTCATTTGATAGGTAGACATTACCCCAACGATTTGATTGTTCTGGGTAGAGAAACTAAACTGTTCGTCATTAGAATTTTTTTATAGACAAAGGTTGTATCGCGTTCTGAACGCATAATCATTTCCGGACGACCAAGCTTGTCGAAAGCTGTCTTGGGAGTGTCGGATGTGTGATGCTAGAGTAACTGCTTTTGGCTGGCTGAGCGTCTTTTTAGGCTAAAACTCAAATTCGTCAGGACATTATTGGTAAAAGTAGCACATAATGTCTCCGTTGTCTGTGTGCCAGATGTTGACAGAGTTGCTCAGGGTCATTCTCATCAGTGCTGAATGTAGGTTGGCCTAGAGCCGCTATTTCACCTCATCGTAAGACGTTTTAGGTTTGTCACCATTGATATCCTCTCGTTTACCTGAATGACAAAGCCAGTGGAAAATATGTTTATAAATTTCTTATTTTCTGGAATTCAGGAATAAAGCTGCATCTGTATGTATGTAGTGCGAAGCATCATCTGGATCAAAAGGTAGCAGTTTCTGAAATACCTCATCACTACTTTCATAGGTGCTAGAGCTACTGCTAGATGATTTGCTGGATGTTTCCTTAGAGGATGAACTTTTCGAAGCTTTGAGGGAGCTAGGCGTCTTTTTTCTTTGCTGCGTCTGCTTGGCAGGCATGCAGGCTGAGAGAGCTAGCAGAGAGAGAGGCTGAGGGCATAGAAGCTAACTTTTTCATAATCAATCTTTTTCCTTTCGCTGATGATGAATGATATTTTTATAATATTATATCAGCAAAAGTTTGCTAGAAACAATAGGAAATGCAATAAAAAAAGCCCTTTGGTGGGCTTCTGGAAATATATCTATGAAGGCGGTAGACGGATTTGAACCGACGATCAAGCTTTTGCAGAGCCGTGCCTTACCACTTGGCTATACCGCCGCAACTCTTATTATTCTATCGTAAATACTTGCTTTCGTCAAGAGTCTTTCAAAGTCAAATCAGAAAATGTTAGACGCTACCATTCTGAACGCTTCAGGGAACAAATGTTCAGCTGAGAAGTAGGGAATTCAGTACTAGTGGCAGAAAAATCTGGTAAATGCCTTGTCAAAGAGCTGCGCATTTTGTTATAATAGAGGTGCCGTGTAAATGGCAAAAATACTCATTTTTAGATGAATTGTGGGACTGTTGCCCTCGGGTGGTCCTGCGAGCTGAAATCTAAAAGAGAAAAACAAAAAGGAGAATTTACTCATGGCAGTAATTTCAATGAAACAACTTCTTGAGGCTGGTGTTCACTTTGGTCACCAAACTCGTCGCTGGAACCCTAAGATGGCTAAAGTACATCTTCACTGAGCGTAACGGTATCCACGTAATCGACTTGCAGCAAACTGTAAAGTATGCTGACCAAGCTTACGACTTTATGCGTGATGCTGCTGCTAACGATGCAGTTATCCTCTTCGTTGGTACTAAAAAGCAAGCTGCTGACGCTGTCAAAGAAGAAGCAGAACGTTCAGGTCAATACTTCATCAACCACCGTTGGTTGGGTGGAACTCTTACAAACTGGTCTACTATCCAAAAACGTGTAGCTCGTTTGAAAGAAATCAAACGCATGGAAGAAGACGGAACTTTCGAAGTTCTTCCTAAGAAAGAAGTCGCTCTTCTCAACAAACAACGTGCTCGTCTTGAAAAATTCTTGGGCGGTATCGAAGATATGCCTCGCATCCCAGATGTGATGTACGTAGTTGACCCTCATAAAGAGCAAATCGCTGTTAAGGAAGCTAAGAAATTAGGTATCCCAGTGGTTGCTATGGTTGATACTAACACTGATCCTGATGATATTGATGTTATCATCCCAGCTAACGACGATGCAATCCGTGCGGTTAAATTGATCACTGCGAAAATGGCTGATGCTGTTATCGAAGGCCGTCAAGGTGAAGATAGCGTTGAATCAGTAGAAGCAGAATTGGCTGCAACTGAAACTCAAGCAGATTCTATCGAAGAAATCGTTGAAGTTGTTGAAGGTTCAAACGAATAATCAGTAAACTAACCTAAAGGGGCAGGGCTCAGCCCAGCTCCTTTATTTACATTAAAAAATAGGAGAAGAAAAATGGCAGAAATTACAGCTAAGCTTGTCAAAGAATTGCGTGAAAAATCTGGTGCTGGTGTCATGGACGCTAAGAAAGCACTTGTTGAAACAGATGGTGACATCGAAAAAGCGATTGAATTGCTTCGTGAAAAAGGTATGGCAAAAGCAGCTAAGAAAGCTGACCGTGTTGCCGCTGAAGGTCTGACAGGTGTTTACGTAAACGGTAATGTTGCCGCTGTTGTTGAAGTGAATGCTGAAACTGACTTCGTTGCGAAAAATGCTCAATTTGTTGACTTGGTAAATGCAACTGCGAAAGTAATCGCTGAAGGCAAACCAGCTAACAACGAAGAAGCACTTGCTTTGACAATGCCTTCAGGTGAAACTCTTGAAGCTGCATACGTATCTGCAACTGCAACTATCGGAGAAAAAATCTCTTTCCGTCGCTTTGCTTTGATTGAAAAGACAGATGCTCAACACTTTCGGTGCTTACCAACACAACGGTGGCCGTATCGGAGTTATCTCAGTTATTGACGGTGGAGACGATGCTCTTGCTAAGCAAATCTCTATGCACATCGCTGCGATGAAACCAACTGTTCTTTCATACAAAGAATTGGATGAGCAATTTGTTAAAGATGAATTGGCACAATTGAACCATGTCATCGATCAAGACAACGAAAGCCGTGCAATGGTTGGTAAACCAGCTCTTCCACACTTGAAATACGGTTCTAAAGCTCAATTGACTGATGCAGTTGTTGCTCAAGCTGAAGAAGACATCAAGGCTGAGTTGGCTGCTGAAGGCAAACCAGAAAAGATCTGGGACAAGATTATCCCAGGTAAAATGGACCGCTTCATGCTTGACAACACTAAAGTTGACCAAGCTTACACACTTCTTGCACAAGTATACATCATGGATGACAGCAAGACAGTTGAAGCTTACCTTGAATCAGTAAATGCTTCAGTAGTTGAGTTCGCTCGCTTTGAAGTTGGTGAAGGTATCGAAAAAGCTGCTAACGACTTTGAAAACGAAGTAGCTGCAACAATGGCTGCTGCTCTTGGTCAAAACTAATCGTTTTTAGCTTAGAAATAGAACGATAAAAGGTCTGAGATTTTTTCTCAGACCTTTTCATTTGTAGCATTTTGAAACATCAAGTTTAGAATGGTGAGCAGCATCACTTAGCTGCTTTTTCTCTTTCTTCCTTATGAGCAATCAAGCCGTTGGTAAAAAAATCAAGACTACCAATATGAAGAGAAGAGCTGTCGTTTGAGGGGTAAGTTAGGCTAAACTGGTAGACTTTGGTAATAAACAAAAGGGGCAGAGTAACCACCATCATAATCAGAAAGCTATACCATTTGACTCGGTTGCTGACCAGCTCCTGTTCGAAGAGCAGGGGAGCATAAAGACAGGCGATGAGAGCTCCGATAGGAATATCAACATAGTCAGCAGAAAAGATGGTGAAAATACTCAGAGCTGCAAAAAGAGCCATTTGAGTACATGACGAGAATAGTTGAGCCAATCCATTTTCATTGGATTATCCTCCTTGTTTAGATGATAGTTGGCAGGCAGGAGTTTCTGTCTGTCTTTTTCCTTGTGGATTTCCACCCTATATTATAACGCTTTAAAAGCAAAAAGCAAGCGGTTACACAAGCCTGACAAAGCTTTTTCACTAGTTTGAATTGTCAGACCTTTCAGTCATCCCTTTTTCTTTTAAAATAGAGACTTTTCCGGTATAATATTAGTCAAAGATAGTCAATGTTAGAGAAACAAGGAAAAAAGAGATTTATTCTGAAATTCTCAACTGGAAAGGGAAGTCATGGGTGCAAAAAACACATCGGACAGTATTGAAGCATATATCAAAGTCTATTCTGGCTCAGGCGGGATGGTTGAACTGAAACGCAGTGAACTGGCTGATGTTTTTTTCAGGTGGTTCCCAGTCAGATTAACTATGTGATTAAGACGCGTTTTACGGAAAGTCGGGGCTATATCGTCGAGAGCAAGCGTGGTGGCGGCGGCTATATTCGGATTGGAAAGATTGAATTTTCCGACCGGCATCAGATGCTTTGCGGCCTGTACGACAGTGTGGGAGAGCGTGTCAGCCAGCAGGTTTTTCACAGATGTTATTCAGCTTCTTTTTGACGAGAAGATTATGACTGAACGTGAGGGCAATCTAATCTTGTCAACAGCGTCGGACTCGATTTTGGGTGATGGGGCTGCGGTGATTCGTGCCCGGATATTAAAAAAGATTTTACAACAACTAGACAGAAAAGGAATGGAATCATAAATGAAATACTCAAAAGCCTTAATAGAAAGCTTGGAAGCAGCCCAGCTCTTGGCCGGCCATTTTACGACAGATTATCTGGAATCATGGCATCTGCTGATTGCTCTGGCTAATAATCCCTACAGCGTTGCTGGCTCAGTCCTCAATGAGTTTCCTGTGGAAGTTGATGGATTTGAAGAAGCAGCTTTTCAGATTACTGGTCAGGCTTATCAGAAAGACGGTCACTTCGAGCTGCTGCCTTTTTCTTATCGCTTAGAGGAGCTGTTTGAGGAGGCGGGGCAGATTGCAGAAGCTGTTCGCGCTAAGCATGTAGGTACTGAGCATGTGCTGCTGGCTATGTTATTTGACCGAGGGACCTTGGCCTCTCGTATTCTGGAATTTACCGGCTTTAGCTACGAGGACAAGGAGCAGGGACCGAAAATCAGTGATTTGCGAAAGGTCTTGGAGCAGCGAGCTGGCTGGGGCAAGGAAGATATCAAGGCTATTCGCAGTCTGAATAAGGGGTAATGGCTGCCAAGCAGACCATGGCTAATATGATGGGGATGCCGCTTCTACTAGCGGAGGCCTAGAAGACTACACCCGTGATCTGACGGAGCTGGCTAGAGATGGCCGATTGGAGCCCGTCATTGGCCGTGATCAGGAAATTTCACGGATAGTTCAGATTCTCAGTCGTAAGACTAAAAACAATCCAGTGCTGGTTGGAGATGCTGGGGTTGGTAAGACAGCTCTGGCCTTAGGACTGGCTCAGCGTGTAGCGGCTGGTCAGGTTCCGGCTGAACTTGCCAAGATGCGGGTTTTGGAGCTGGACTTGATGAATGTAGTCGCTGGCACTCGTTTTCGCGGAGATTTCGAGGAGCGGATGAACAACATCATCAATGACATTGAAGAAGATGGTCATGTCATTCTCTTCATCGATGAGCTGCATACTCATCATGGGCTCTGGCAGCGGTATTGACTCGACCTTGGATGCGGCCAATATCCTGAAACCGGCTCTGGCTCGCGGAACTCTGCGGACAGTTGGCGCTACGACGCAGGAAGAGTATCAGAAACATATTGAAAAAGATGCGGCTCTTTCTCGGCGTTTTGCCAAGGTCAGCATAGAAGAGCCTAATGTGGCTGACAGCATTGCTATTTTACAAGGTCTGAGAAAGAGCTATGAGGACCATCACAAGGTACAGATTAGTGATCAGGCGATTGAGACGGCGGTGAAATACGCCCATCGCTATCTGACTAGCAAGCATCTGCCAGACTCTGCCATTGATCTTTTTGGACGAGGCCAGTGCAACAGTCCAGAACAGAGGACCGCAGAATTACGAGCAGTCGGATTTGACGCCAGTGGATCAAGCCTTGATGGCAGCGGACTTTAAAAAGGTTTCACAACTGCTTGAGCAAGAGCAGCAACCCAAGCTCTATAAACTGAAAGTGGAAGAAGACGATGTCTTGGCAACTCTTAGTGGCTTTGTCTGGGTATTCCCGTGCAGAAGCTGACTCAGACAGATGCGAAGAAATACCTCAATTTGGAAACAGAACTGCATAAACGCGTGATTGGGCAGGACGAGGCGATTTCAGCTATCAGCCGAGCTATCCGACGGAACCAGTCTGGTATCCGCAGCAGCAAGCGGCCGATTGGCTCCTTTATGTTCCTAGGTCCGACAGGAGTCGGGAAGACAGAGCTAGCTAAGGCCTTGGCCGAAAGTCTCTTTGATGATGAGTCTGCTCTCATCCGCTTTGATATGAGTGAGTACATGGAGAAATTCGCAGCTAGCTCGCCTCAATGGAGCGCCTCCAGGCTATGTAGGCTATGAAGAAGGAGGGGAGCTGACGGAGAAGGTGCGCAACAGACCTTATTCTGTCCTGCTCTTTGACGAGGTGGAAAAGGCGCATCCGGATATTTTCAATGTTCTCCTGCAGGTCTTGGATGATGGCCAGTTGACTGATAGCAAGGGCCGCAAGGTGGACTTCTCCAACACGATTATTATCATGACCAGCAATCTGGGGGCAACCAGTTTGCGGGATGATAAGACGGTGGGCTTTGGTGCGCGTGATATCCGCTTGGACCATGCCAATATGGAAAAACGGATGCTGGAAGAACTCAAGAAAGCATATAGACCGGAGTTTATCAACCGTATCGACGAGAAGGTAGTCTTCCACAGCTTATCTGCAGAAGATATGCAGGAAGTGGTCAAGGTTATGGTCAAACCGCTCATTGCCAGTCTTGCTGAGAAGGAAATTGAGCTGAAGTTTCAGGCTAGTGCCCTTAAGCTGCTGGCTCAGGAAGGCTACGATGTGGAAATGGGGGCACGGCCATTGCGCCGCACTCTGCAGACCCAGGTAGAGGACAAGCTGTCTGAGCTCCTCTTGACAGGAGATTTGACGACGGGTCAGACTCTTAAGGTCGGGGTCAAGGCTGGCCAACTCAAGTTCGAAGTTGCCTAGAAAGCGCAACCTTGCAATGGGAAAGTTGAGTGCTCGCGGTTAATCTCTGATAGCAATCATACCTATAGATACCGAACAGTTATTTCATCATTCAATGAAATTGGGAAATTGAAGGATTGGAGGCTGATATGTCGTTTTTTAAAGATTTGTTTGCTGGCAAGAAAGCCAGAGTGAAAACACCAGAAGAGCGCAAGGCGGCTAGTATCCAGCGCTTGAAAAAGGAAGGTATTCCTTACATTGAGCATTTGCCGGTCATCGAAAGTGCTGAGCAGGTGCGGCCGCGCTCGCTAGAAGAAATTGCGCGTCGGGCTATTACCAGCCTCTTGATTATTCAGGCGGCCTTGGATATCGAAAATAATAATTATAATGAGGAGAGCCGCCAGTGGCTGCAGGATAAACTGCAGCAATACGGGGTGCAGGAAGAGTTGACGCCCAAAGAAAGGGCAGTCTTGGAAGATCGTGCCGACTCGGCAGCTATCATCAATATGGTTTGGAAATACGAGGCCTATTGGTCCCTGATTTGGTACTTGGGTCTAGTAGATACTTTACCGTTTCCAGATAAGATTTGTGATTGTGATGCTGCTATTGACGCAGTCGCTAGTGCGGTTGACTTTCAGGAATTTCTGGGAAAATGCCAACCGCGCAGCTTAGAAGAGTTACTGGATGAGGATGATTTGATTTATCGTTATCATTGGGCCTGTGTTGATGCTCGGATTCATGACCAGCCAGCACCGGCAGGCCTTGATGAAAAGTGTTGTTCTGGAGAGGCGGTCTGGCCTTGACTGGCTGCTGGGGCTAAATACGGCCCAAGACTGGGATGCTGTTGAGCTGCATACCTAGTCCAACTTCTCTTGATTCACTCAATTAGAAAAGGAGGTACCTTTGTCCGCTCGTAAAATGGCTAAAATTGCCATCCTATCGGCTTTATGTGTGGCCTTTCGCTATGCATTTTCCTTTTTGCCCAATGTGCAGCCCTATCTCAGCTATCTTTTTCCTGATAGTCATCTTTTGAGGATTTGCAGACTTCACTCCTAGTGATGGCTGTGACGATGTTTACATCAGCCTTTCTTTTGGGAATGAGTCCGATCGTCCTCTTTCAGTTGCTGTCCTTTGGACTGATTCTTTGCCTTTGGCGGCTGCTCTATCCTCGGTTAAATCTAGTGGGACAGGGAATAGTAGCAGCTCTCCTATCCTTTGGCTATGGCATTGCCATCGATACACTGACAGCCTTGCTGTACAACTATCACTGGTGGTCTTATGCGATTATCAACGCTTTGACCTTCAATATAGCGCACGGACTGTCGACTTTGTTTTTTTACCCACTCTTGTACCCTATTTTAAGGAGGCTCTATAATGAAAAAAATCTTTAGTTTGCTCACACTTGCTTTTGCCCTTCTCCTTGTTGGTTGCGGCAGCAGCCAGACAAATACTGACAAGAGCTCTAGCTCCGCTGATTCTTCTGTCAAAAAGGAACTGAAAATCAGCATCAGTATTGCACCAGATGGTCAGGAGAAGAGCGAGAAAACGGTGGCTGTTGAAGAAGGAAAGACAGCTATGGATGCTTTGAAGAAGGCCTATAAGGTCGAAGAAAAAGATGGTTTTATCACTTCTATTGACGGCCATGCTCAGGATGAAGCAAAGGGCCTCTACTGGATGTTTAAGGTCAACGGAGAAATGGCTCCTAAGGCAGCCAATCAAATCACTGTCAAGGATGGAGACAAGCTGGAATTCTACCAAGAAGTCTATCAGCAATAAATCTTTTATAAAAAGAATCTGATGCTTAAGGCATTAGGTTCTTTTTTTGCGCTTGATACAGTTTTAAAGTGTCTGAAAAATATTTTTTTATAAAATTTTATAAAAACTATTGACAAAAAGAAAAATATAGTTTATAATAAAAATCATAGAAAGAATAAAAATATAAAAAAACAATAAAAAGGTTAGACATATGAAAAGAAAAAAATTGCAATCGTCTTTTGGAACATTTGCTCCCTTGCATCAGGGGCATATCGATTTGATTCAGAAGGCTAAGCGTTCTTACGACAAAGGTGCGCGTGGTGGTTTCAGGTTATCAGGAGACCGTGGGCAGGAAGTGGGTCTGTCTCTGCAGAAGCGATTCGCTATACGCGGAGACTTTTCGCAGATGATGAATTGACTCAGGTTTACAAACTGGATGAAACTTCCTTTCCCCGCTATCCTCTGGGTTGGGACAAGTGGCTGTCAGCTCTATTAGAGTTGGTGAGCTATGATGCAGAACGGGAGGAACTGATTTTCTTTGTTGGTGAGGCTGACTATCAGGAAGAGTTAGAAAAAGCGTGCTTTCAAAACTTCCTTGCAGGAGCGACAGTTTGGTATCTCAGCTACGATGATTCGGGAAAATCCTAGTCTTTATTGGAAATATATAGCCCAGCCTTTCCGCCGTCACTTTACCAAGAAAGTGCTGATTATGGGTAGCGCTAGCAATGGTAAAACGACCTTGGCCAAGGACTTAGCTCGCTACTATGATGCTCCAGTCAGCCTGGAATATGCTCGAGAATACCAGATTCAAAATAATGTGAGAGACGATGAGCTGACTCCTAAAGACTACTATTATCTGCTCTTGGGACAATATGCTCAGACTTCCCGCTTGATTGACAGCAGCGCCAACCGTGGTCTGGTCGTGGCTGATACAAATTCACTGGTAACCAAGGCTTACTATGATTACTATCTGAAAGAAAGTCCGGTTCAGGACGAAGAGACAGATACTTTTGATAATCTCTTTGCCAGCATTTTGTCCAAGGAAAAATGGGATTTGATTCTCTTTGCTGAGCCGGTTGGGGCCTATGTTAACGATGGCTTTCGTGATATGAGCATGGCAGACGAGTCTATCCGCAGTGATTTTTCAAGCCATCTAAAAAGGCTGAAAGAGCAGTGCTTGGCTCATATTCCGACGGTCTATCTGGCTGGCAGTTATTTGGACAATTATCAGGCGGCCAAAGAAGCGATCGACATGATTTATCAAGCAGATTAAAAAAGAAAGTGGTAAAATAGAATGGTAGTAAAAATCAAAAACTCTCTCCTGCAGCTCTCTACGCAGGACTGAAACAAAAATCTCAAACCTTTGTTCAGAATTTCCGCAATGTCTGTGCGGCAGCTAAAAAGCAGGGTATAAAAGGGGTCGCGAAATTGCTCTGGCAGGATTTATTTGGCGGGCGTAGCTTGACTCAATGGCTCTACTTGATTGCTCTTTCTAGTCTGCCTTTCATTTTGGAGTTCACCAGTGGTCAGAAGCAGCATGACTGGCTGGGACTCTTTGCTTCCTGGACAGGCATCGTTTGCGTTATTCTAGTAGCCGAGGGGCGGGCCAGCAATTACCTCTTCGGAGCGGTTAATTCGGCAATTTATCTCCTATTGTCCTTTCAGGCTAGCTTTTATGGAGAAGTGCTGACTACGGTCTACTTCTTTATCATGCAGCCAATCGGCCTTTATACTTGGCTGTCCAACCGGGTCAATGAACAAGATAAGGAAGAACCCTCTCATTTTGAAGCTAAGAAGTTAGACTGGCGTGGCTGGCTTTAAATATTTGGCCTTGACTGCCTTGATTTGGATTGGTATGGGCTTTGCCTATAAGAGCATTCACAGTCACCGGCCTTTTCCGTGATAGCGTGACAGATGCGACCAATGGTATCGGTCAGCTTCTCATGACTGGTCTCTATCGCGAGCAGTGGATTTTCTGGATTGCGACCAATCTCTTCAGTATCTATCTTTGGTGGGGTAGTAACCTTCATATCCAGGCTATGTACTGGGTCTATACCCTTAATAGTATCGTCGGATGGTATCAGTGGACCAAGGCGGTGAAGAAAGCTTAGACTAAGATTTGAGATTTTTTGATAGAAAAAATAGCTTAGGAAAGGAAGAAACTCATGACCAAACAGGATATCCCAGCGGGAATGTCGGAAAAAGAGTACTATGAAACCATGGCGGATGAGTCCGCCTTTTTGGCATGGTACAAGACACAGGATTTGCCAAAGTACGAGACGCCCAGCGTAACAGCGGATATGGTAGCCTACTGTTTCGTGGAAGGTCAGATAAAACTCTTGGTCATCAAGCGCAAGGCTCACCCTTATCAAAATAAATATGCTTTGGTCGGAGGTTTTGTAGACAAGCATGAGGATGCCTATCAGGCTTGCATTCGGGAAGTCAAGGAAGAGGTGGGGCTGGAGATACCGCTGGAAAAGGTGGAACAGCTGATGACGGTATCTACTCCAGGGCGTGATCCGCGCGGTTGGGTCATCACCATTGCCCATCTGGTCTATCTGCCGGCCATAGCAGTAGACCAAGCACAAGCTGGGGATGATGCCAAGGAAGTCACCTTTCTTGATGTAGATTTTAAGACAAGGAGTTTTAGAGACGGTGAGCGGCTCCTGACAGCAGAGGACTTTGCCTTTGACCACTACCAAATCCTGCTGGAATCTATCAAGCGGATTCAGGGGCGACTGGACTGGAATCCAACTTTTCTCCATTTGCTAGAATCACCGTTTACTGTCTATGAAGGGACTGAGTTGGTCAATCTCATCACGCCTAGACGACCTATTGTCAGCAATAATTTTCTAGTGAAATTTGGAGAATACCTAGAGGAGGCTGGTGTTAAGCGCGTGCCAAAGAAGAAGCCGAGAAAAGTGTATCGGCTGAAGGCAGAAAAATCAGATTAAAAGAAAGCTGATCATATATTTCTCTTGCAGGACAAATTTGTCCTGTTTTTCGTTTTCTAATTACGAATAGATAGTAGGAGCGAGTTTCTCATGACAAAAGAAAGCAGATTGAGAAACAGAACTTCGCTTGAGTATTTTTTAAGAATTTTGCATAAATGATTGACATAGTAAAAATTACAGTGTTACAATAATGTTACAAAAAGATTTCTTAATATTACAAGGAGACAAAAGATGAAAACACGTACTTATACAAAAATGATGGCAGCTGCAGTTCTGGCTTCTAGTTTGCTTTTAGGGGCATGTGGTAAGAAAGAAGAAAGTGCAACAAGTGCTAGTTCTAGCAAGACTGTTCAAGCTTCTTCTAGCTCAAAAGCTGCGTCATCCAGCAAGGCCAGCGCTTCTCCTAAGGTTAGCAATAGCGCTTCTTCAGAAGGAGCAGTTAGCCAGCCTGGACAAGCCCAAGCTCCTGCCAGTCAGCAACAGTCTACTGTCGAAGCTCCTCAAGCCCAACAAACGCAGCCACAGCAAGCCTCAGGTCGACAAAACACTCAGAATCAAGCAACTCAACCAGCCCAAGCGCCCGAAAGCAATCGCCAGCTTCAGAATAAACAGGCAGCCAGCAATGCTCGCTATAAAGGTGTCTTGACTATGGTGGATGGGGATTTCTCAGCCGCTGCTGGAACTTGGAAAGATGCCAATGGAAATAGTGTGACCGTATCAGGTAATGGTCAATTCACTGTCCAGTCTGCAGATGGAAAGACAGATAATTATTCCATTGCTTCCTACTCTTATACGCTGGATGATGGCAAATACAATGCGCAGTTAAGCGGGCAAGGCAATGCCAATCTGCAGATTACAACAGGAGCAGATGGTTCAGTAACAAGCGTTGTGGTGACTCAACCCTAAACAGAACAAAAAAGGAAGTCCAATTGGCTTCCTTTTGTTTTTATTTTTGAATTTGTAAGAGTTCTTCAATTTCAGCCAGACTTTCAGCTTGCGAAATAGCACCGCGGAGCTTGGCTGCTCCGGCAGTACCACGCAGATAGTGCGGAGCTAGGACCACGGAATTCGCGGATAGCACATATTCTCCTTTGAGATTTACCAAGCGGGAGAGGTGGTCGTGGGCGATTTTCATCTTGTCCTCAAAGCTGAGGTCTGGAAGGACTTCGCCGGTTTCAAAAGTAGTGGTTGATTTGGTTAAAGAGGTAAGGGATTTCCCATAGCTGCTCGGCCTACCATGACGGCATCGGCACCGACTTCCTCGATACGCTGTTTAGCATCTTGGACACTGCGGATATCACCGTTAGCGATGAAAGGAATCTTGGTCAGAGCATGGGCTACATCGTGCAAGGTCTCAAGGTCAGCATGACCAGTATACATTTGCTCACGGGTGCGACCGTGCATAGCCAGGGCTGAGACTCCAGCGGCTTCGGCTGCTAGAGCATTTTCTACAGCTAGTGAGCTGTCAGACCAGCCAGTCCGCATCTTGACTGTCAGGGGAATATCCAGAACGGACTGGACCTTGTTGATGATTTTATAGATTTTCTCAGGGATCCTTGAGCCATTTAGCTCCAGCTTCGTTTTTGACAATTTTATTGACCGGGCAGCCCATATTGATATCGACGATATCCGTCTTGGTGTTTTCTTGGATAAATTCTGCTGCGCGCGCCAAACTGTCCTCGTCGCTACCGAAAAGCTGGATAGAAACGGGATTTTCTCCCTCATCAATATGGAGCATGTGGAGGGTTTTTCGTTGTTATACTGGATGCCCTTGTCAGAGACCATTTCCATCACGACCAGGCCTGCTCCCAGCTCTTTGGCAATGGTCCGGAAAGCAGAGTTGGTTACGCCGGCCATAGGCGCCAGAACTGTGCGGTTGGGAATTTCGACTTTCCCAATCATAAAAGGGGTATTAAGATTTGTCACGAATCAGTTCCTCCAGGTCATTTTGGTCAAAGTGATAGGCAGTCTGGCAGAATTGGCAGACGATTTCAGCTCCTTGGTCTTGGTCACGCATCTCTTCCAAGTCAGTCTTTGGCAGAGTAGCCAAGGCATTCATGAAGCGCTCTTTGCTGCAGTCGCACTGGAAGCGGATTTCCTCTTCAGACAGGCGTTTGTATGGCTCATCACCATAGATGGCAGCCAGCAGAGCTTCGATATGGTCATCGGATTCCAGCAGTTTTGAGATGGCAGGCATTTCTTGGATTCGCTTCTCAAAGCGGGCAATTTCAGCTTCCTTAGCACCAGGCAGAACTTGTACCAAGAAACCGCCAGCAACCTTGACTTTATCATTCTCATCCAAGAGGACATTGAGGCCAACTGCGGAAGGTGTTTGCTGGCTTTCGGTCAGGTAGAAAGCTAGGTCTTCGCCGATTTCTCCAGAGATGAGAGGAGTCATGGAGTTGTAAGGATTGCCCGTACCATAGTCCGTGATAACGAGGAATTCGCCTTGGCCGACAAAAGGACCAACCAGAACTTCGCCAGTAGCTGTCTTTTTGATATCTACACCGGGATTTTGCACATAGCCTTTGACATTGCCCTCAGTATCTGCCACTGTGATAATCGCGCCCTAGTGAGCTGGTTCCCGAGGACCTTGACGGTAATCTTGGTCTGGCCTTTTTCATTTTGCAGCCAAAAATCTGACTGGCAATCAGTGTGCGGCCAAGTGCAACGGTAGAGCTTGCTTGAGTTTGATGTTTTTCTTGAGCGGTCCGAACCGTCTCTGTGCTATCCAGCACATAAGCACGGAAAGAACCCTTTTCTGAGATAGTTTTGATAATTTTGTCCATACCTTTTATTTTAACATAAAAAAGAAAAACAAGCGCGCGACTGCGCTTGTTTTTTGGGTTAGGAAGCATTTTAAGACTAAAAATAGTATAATAAAACAAAGGAGGCTAGCATGAACCAATCTTTGAAAGCGGCAGTCTATGGTTTGGCATGGTAGCTGATGCATTAGGAGTTCCGTGAATTTTTGACCCGTGGCAGTTTTTGAAAGCGGTTGAGATGGTGGGCTATGGCAGCCATCAGCAACCTGCTGGAACTTGGTCAGATGATACCAGCCTTGTTTTGGCGACCCTGTGATTCTATTAGGAAAAAGGTAAGATTGATCCCTGTTGATATGCAGCAGCGGTTTAAACATTGGCTCTTCGAGGAGCCTACACGCCAGATGGTTTGACCTTCGATGGTGGAAATGCGACTCGTGAAGCTTTGACAAGTGGACACGGTCTGTCTGATGAATATTCCAACGGGAAATGGTTCTTTGATGCGGATTCTGCCCCTAGCCTTACGGAAGCCGGTCCATCTGACGTTGAGGCTGTTTCCAGTATTACCATGCCCATGCGACTTCTGTGGAGGCCTGCCAGCTTTATGTGGATATTGCTCGTAGGCTCTTAAAAAGGCCAGCAACTATCGGAAATACTATCAGGCTTAGAGACTAGTACGACCTATGCTCGTTTGCAAACTTTTTAGCAGAGCTGACCGAAGATGACATTCGCTCTAGTGGCTATGTGGTGGATACCTTGGAAGCAGCACTGTGGTGTTCGCTGACTAGCACTTCTTATCCGGAAACCGTCCTGAAAGCTGTTAATTTGGGCGATGACACTGATACAGTAGCAGCAGTTGCTGGCGGCTTGGCTGGTATCATCTATGGTTTTGGAAGGAATTTCTGACAACTGGCTAGCCCAGCTACGCCATAAAGAACTGTTGGAAAGTTGCTTTGTTTTAAGCTTGTAAGTCAGATGCTTGTTGTCCTTGTTATAGAGTTTTTGCCATAGCTATCAGAAACAAAAATCGCATAGAATACCCCGCGATTCGTCTTTATCAGTCCATTTCTGGGAAAAAGTTTAGCCAGTATTTTAGGGTGATGCTTTGTCCCGGCCCCTCAGCACAATAGGTGTGCATATACATAGAGGGGTTGAAGTTGAGCTCGATGCAGGTACAGTTGGGATTTTCCTTTGTGGAAATGGCAGAGCTGTCAGGGATGATTAGGTCAACGCCACAAGCCCAAGCTCCCATAGCCTTTGCCATGTCAGCAGCAAGTTCCTTATAAGACGGGTGCATACTTTCAGTCACATCAATCGAGTCTCCGCCAGTGAAATGTTGGAATTGCGCCGCAAGTCAACCTTGACTCCAGCAGGCAGGATATCATCTGGTCCATAACCTTGCTGGTCCAGCATGAGCAGTTCAATGTCCCCTAGTTCAATGATTTCAAGTGGTGAGCGATGATCTCGCCCTCGCAGAGGGTTATCGTTTTTGATGGCAACCAATTCTCTCACGGTATGCTGACCGTCTCCGACGACATTGGCTGCTACTCGCAAGAGGACTGCCTCACACTGACCGTCTAAGACAAAGAAGCGGTACTCTGTTCCAGCGATAAATTCTTCGACTAAGACAGCAGCGTCTTCTGAAAAAGCGATCTCCAAAGCCTTTGCGATAAGCTTCCAGACCAGCTGGTTCTTGGAAGATGGAGATGCCCTAGTCCGAAGTTAGTTGACTTAGGGTTTGACGACAATCTGATGATCCTTAATCAAAGGGTAATAGGTCAGTCCCTCTTCAAGAGAAGAAAAATTCTGCTCCAGCTGGAACGGGAAAGTCAGCTGCAGCAAAATCTTTTGGTGACGGTTTTATTAGCCATAGCCAGAGGAATGACATAGTTATCCTTGGAGGTCATGTTGCCGTTCTTGACATACTCTACATGGTGACCATGCCAAAGCTTGAGAAATTGGTCATTTTCATCTAAAATTTCGACATTAAGCCCCTTTTGAATAGCATCAAAGAGCAGCATCTGGGTGGACAGTTCCATATTTTCGTAGCCTTTGAGGGCATAAGGGCAGATCCAAGCATGCGGTGATATTCTCTGCTTTTTCTAGTCCCAAAGGCTATTGAGATCCTGCTGGATATGAGGCAGGAGCTGACCAGATAGGGTTAGCTGAGGATTTAGTAGTGCCTCTAAGCTGTCAAGCAAAGTTTTGGTAGTAAGTTGGCAGTTCAAAATGCTGGATGAGCTCTTCCATGGCTTGGAGCAGGGCTGAGCTGTCTGCCTCATCTGGCAGGGCAGTCAGCGGGTGGCTACAAGCAATCTTTTGGTTCAAGTCGTGGGCAGCTTTTAATGCCGTATCAACATTTTCTACATCATCTAGCCAGAGCAGGCTCAGTAAAAAGAGATGGACAGTATCTAAGGTCTCTTGGCTAATACCTAAATGGTCAAAAGGATTGAGATCGAAGCAGCGGAATTCCAGATAAGTGATGCCTTGCTCCAGATAGGCGCGATTGTGCTTCTGTCCACGGAAGCGAACGGCTGAGTAAAATTCCTTTTCAGCGCTGAGCTCGCCTGACTGAACGTAGTTTTCAATATCGGTTACATATTGCTCCAAAGAAGCGTAGGACACCTGAATATTCTCGTCATTGACATAGCCATAGTCGCTGTTACGAAAAGAGGCGGATAGGCTGGGAAATGTCCTGACTGTAGAAGCGGCTTCGCCGCAGAGGGCCGCCCCGTAGAGATAGGTTAAAGATCCAGCGGAAAGCGCAGAAAGCTCTCGAGCCAGCTTGAGATAGAGGTCATTTTTAAAAGTCCTTGCAGTGAATGGTGGGGAGCTGACTTGAAAGAGAGAAGGACCAGATCTTTCTCTAGCTCCATGTTGTAGTGGATGCCAGAGATGGCCTGTGGTTTTGCCATATTTTTCGCTAAACCCTCTCGGTAGTGGCGTTCGTAGTCGTTTTTCCAGACGGGCGATGACATCTCTTCTTCCGTCAGGCTGCGGTGGCATGGACAGGGGCCAGAGGCGTTCACTCTGCGTCAATCGAGCGGCCAGCCACATCGCTGATAGCTCCCAGCAAGCGTCGTGCTTCCTTAGTCGAGTGAGCGATAGGTGTATTAGTTCCAGTTGTTGCTCGCTGAAGTCTGTTTGGATGGTCGGGTGGAAATTGCGGGAACCCAGCTGACTCGGATGAGGCAGTTTGAGCTAAGTGTCCGTCGGTTGTCACCGCAGATTTTCCTCTCCAGACCAAAGGTCAGCTTGGAGAATGGGGCTTGCTGTATCAGTTTCTGCAGATAATTGATTAATCGTCATCATTCACCGTCCCTATGGTAGTACTTAGTCTATTACAAACAGAAAAAGAAAACAAATTTCACTACGATTTTTGCCAAAAATTCCGAACTTTATTTTTAATAAACCAACAAATTTCAGAAAATACAGATTTTTGAAAATTTAATTCGTTTTCAAAAGGAAAGAGCAAATCAAGAATGGATCCACCTTGAAAAATTGTTAAATTTTTCATATAATGAAGTATAAAACATAATCGCAGGTGAGATTCCTGCCTGCTTTTCAAGAAAGGAAGAGCTGCTTCAGCTCAGACAGAATTATGACATCAGTAGTTGTTGTAGGAACCCAGTGGGGAGATGAAGGAAAAGGGAAGATTACAGACTTCCTTTCAGCCAATGCCGAAGTGATTGCCCGCTATCAGGGTGGTGATAATGCCAGCCATACTCATCGTGATTGACGGCGAGTAAGGCTGCACCTGATTCCGTCCCGTGGATTTTTCTTTCAGACTCTGTCATTGGAAATGGAATGGTGGTAATCCTAAATCTCTGGTCAAAGAATTGAACTACCTGCATGAAGAGGGTGACGACAGATAACCTTCGTATCTCTGATCGAGCGCATGTCATCCTGCCTTACCATATCGAGCTGGATCGTCTGCAGGAAGAAGCAAAAGGTGACAATAAAATTGGAACGACAATCAAGGGAATCGGCCCTGTCCTATATGGACAAAGGCTGCTCGTGTCGGTATCCGCATCGCTGACCTTTTGGATAAAGATATTTTCGAGAGGCGCTTGGAGCGTAATTTAGCTGGAGAAAAACCGCCTCTTTGAGAAATTGTACGATAGTACAGCAATCAGCTTTGATGATATTTTTGAAGAATATTATGAATATGGTCAGCAAATCAGCAGTATGTGACCGATACCTCTGTCATCCTCAACGATGCGCTGGATCAAGGCAGCGAGTGCTCTTTGAAGGAGCTCAAGGGGTTATGCTGGATATTGACCAAGCGACTTATCCATTTGTAACTTCTTCTAATCCCGGTTGCGGGGAGTGACTATCGGTTCCGGTGTTGGTCCGAGCAAGATTGACAAGGTGGTTGGTGTCTGCAAAAGGGCCCTACACCAGTCGGGTCGGAGATGGACCATTCCCAACAGAGCTTTTCGATGAAGTAGGTGACCGCATTCGTGATATTGGCCACGAATATGGCACTCACCACTGGCCGTCCGCGTCGGGTAGGCTGGTTTGACTTCGATTGTTATGCGCCATAGCCGCCGTGTGTCAGGGATTACCAATCTCTCGCTTAACTCCATCGACGTATTGAGCGGTCTGGATACAGTGAAAATCTGTGTAGCCCTTATGACTTGGATGGGCAGCGAATTGACCATTACCCAGCTAGTCTGGAACAGCTCAAGCGCTGCAAGCCGATTTACGAAGAGCTGCCAGGCTGGTCAGAGACATCACTGGAGTCTCGCAGTCTGGAAGACTTGCCGAAAAATGCCGCAACTATGTTCGTCGAGTGAGTGAGTTGGTTGGTGTTCGTATTTCTCACCTTCTCAGTCGGCCCTGGCCGCGAGCAGACCAAAACATCTTGGAAAAGCGTCTGGTCTAAATTTATAAAAAGTCAGCACAAGGAAATTGCTTCTTTGTGCTTTTTGTAGAAAATTCCATCATTAGATCTCGTTTAAGATATATATTTTATACTAATAGCATAAACAAAGACCTCCTAACTTTGTTTAAAAATCCTAAACTTTTTCATAATAATCTCCTGAAAGTCACCCCAGTGGTGGCTTTTACTTTTTCTGAGAAGTGCAGCAGGCTTGTGGTATAATGGGATAGACGACTATAGATTTAGAAAGACAATGATGAATTATACGATTGAAGAAAAAGAAGCATTCATGCGGGAAGCTTTAAAGGAGGCTGAGATTGCCCTAGCTCATGATGAAATTCCCATCGGCTGTGTCTTGGTTAAAGAAGGTAAGATTATCGGCCGCGGTCACAATGCACGTGAGGAGCTGCAACGGGCTGTTATGCATGCGGAGATTATGGCTATCGAAGAGGCGAATCGGCATGAAAATAGCTGGCGCTTGCTGGGTACAACGCTTTTTGTGACCATTGAACCCTGTGTCATGTGCAGCGGAGCAATTGGTCTGGCACGCATTCCTCATGTTGTCTATGGGGCAGCAAATCAGAAATTTGGAGCAGCTGGCAGCCTTTATGATATTTTGACAGATGAGCGCCTGAATCACCGAGTAGAGGTGGAGACAGGTGTCCTCCAAGAAGAGTGCGCTCAAATCATGCAGGAATTTTTCAGACAGAGAAGGAAAAAAATAAAATTAGCCAAAATCAAAAGTTTGTGTTATACTAATTAGTGGAGCAACAGTTTTGCGTGAAGCGGGTCAGGGGAGGAATCCAGCAGCCCTAAGCGAAGTAAGCTGTGCTCTATGCCTCTTAACGAATCAAGCCTGAAAGGCGCAGATGAATCTTTAGAGTCACTGGATGCAGTCCATAAGAAAAATCTGTAAACCGGATAGAGTCTTTTAACGAAATCAACTCCGAAGGAGTGCAGCTGAGCTAGAGACACACGCAGTGTGAGCGAAGCGAGAACCACGTTCCGATGCTGAATGAGTACTGCCTCGAAAGGGCACAGATGAATTTTAGAGTTAGCTGGATGCAGTTTTTCCCATAAGGGAAAAATCTGTAAACCGTATAGAGTCTTTAAGAATCAAGTCCGAAGGAGGCAGATGAGTTTAGAAGTATTGATGCAGTCTCACTTTACATGTTGTTTTAAATTTTAGCAGAACTTGCAAAAGAATTTTCGCATTTCTCGCAAGAAATGGCACTAGGCTAACCTCGCTTTTTATAAGAAGATATATGCAAAACGATTGCTCTCTAGTCATGTCCTAGGATTATTCTATTTACGGCAAAATAGTATGGAATATGTAAACGTTTTAAAATAGTAAAAGCACTTTCGCTTATCTAAAGCGTTATCATAAGAGAAAAAGAACAATTGAGACAAACATGACAACATATTAAATTTGACTACTCAAAGGTACTAGATAAGTTTAGCACCACATTAAATAGATTATATGCAGCCTCAGTGACTGCAGCGGACTCTGCTCTGTGAAATGGAA
>BNJU01001189.1_pt1 | contig 158627 bp, 156 predicted proteins | sample 8539281 | NCBI WGS metagenome assembly BNJU01 (sample SAMD00202456, study PRJDB9452) | human saliva metagenome | isolation source: human saliva | place: Japan
AAGTCCGAAGCTAATCGTCTTGAAATCACTTTCAAAGATGTTATTGAATGCCCATGTAAGGTCAGCATTGATCGTGAAGTGATTGAAAGCACGCCATGTTGCACTCTAACTGACCACCCCACTGAAAGTGACGGAGGTTAGATGAGAAATCATATGACGCTGTATTGCCATCAGCAAAAGTAAGTTTCTCTCCCACAGGAGTACCTTCACGCAGATAACCATCACTTACGTTACCCGTAAACTGACCATCTAACTTGATAGAAGAGTAAAGCCCTGCACGCACCTTCCAGCGATCATTGAAACGATAGTTTGCCATAACAGGAATGGTGAGGAGGGTTGTATTATAGTTTGTCTTTACATAACCCGTCCAGTAACCAGCCACACGACTACCATCATTGAGAATTTCCATGCTATAGTTTTTCACGTTTGCACCAGTTATCATACCCTTTTCTTCAAACTTCAAACCAGTAGAAACACCCCACTTCTGCTCCTTACCGAGCCATTTAGTGACTGTTCCCTCTAACGTTCCATTGAACTTTGGACTATAACTACTTATCTCTCTGATTTCTACTGGCATAGGAAGCGGAGAAGCACCACCAATATTTACGCCAGCTTTTACCTCATATTCCCAGCCATTATGCTCTGCAACACTCAGTACCGATGTACGATCTGTTTGTGCATAAGCTGTCATTGTGCAGCTCATAGCTGTAATTGCAACTGCAATAATATATTGTCTCATTTGTTTTATTTTATCTTTAATATCTTTGTGTCAACTCTTAAACTATCGAACTCGTTACTTGTCAACTCCAAACAACTACTACTCAGAGTATAACTTCAGTTCATCCACATAGAGCGTACTGCCAACAGCGCCATTGAAGAAGGCACCATCCTTACTTGATGACATGATGATAGCAAGACTATACTTACCCATCTTCAACTTCTCACTGTCTACAGTGCGACCTGCTACAGGCTCAAATGAGATAGAGAAACGTGTCCATTCGTCTGTTTCCTTTGCATTCTTAAGCTGTGCAAGAAGGACAATACGGTCACTGGTTAATGAATTGGTACCATCAAGATACTCCACTCCGTCGCCTGTTTCAAAGAGTACTGCGTAAATTGCCAAACTATCTTTACGCCCTTTGATATCCTTCTTATCCTTATCTTGGAACTTCTCTCCAGCCTTATATTTATAGTAGCCAATCAACTCCTTAGGCATCTTGTAGAATGGACGACCAAAAGTGAGTTGACTTTGCTGAGTTACCCATATCAATTTGGAAATCACCTGTAAAGAGATTACCTGCTGCTATTGGGGCACCGAACATAGCACCAAGGAAACCCGTGCTAACAGTTGTCAGCTTCAGACACTTACCCACATAACCATTTTCTGCTTGACTTGTTGGGTATTCAGTTGCTTTACTATCACCCATAAGGAATGACACACCAGAGTTACCACTACCCCACTCTGCAAGATTACCATCATCCGTTTTGTCAACGAAAGTATGATACTTACTGGTAGAATCAACCTTAAGCGTCTCAAAATGGTAATCAGTTGCAACATCATTACTTACAAATGACACCTTATAAGTCTTCTTCCACTGACCGCCTTGTGAGGTCACCCTGATAGCTCTGAGGCTGTGTAAAGTTTAACTTAGTACCACTCTCAGGCTCAATCTTAGCACCTTCAGTGAGCTTAAACATTGGAGCCAAGTTAGTTAAGTCTTCCCAACCATTGACATAGAATAGTACTTCATTATTTGTGATAACAGGCTTACGGACCAGTGTTGTACCGTCAACCATAACATCTGTAATATCTGCTTCCGCATTTAATGCTTCCTCCTTAATACAAGAAGAAAGTAAGAGTCCCTGCCATCATAGCAAGAACCATTGGTCTAAATAACTTCATTAGATTATGCGATTAATTATTAAAAAAATAGACGAATTATCACTGCAAAGGTACGTAAAAAAGCAGTATAAGAAAGAGATAAAGCTATATGATGATCAAAGCAAGGAACACACACATTAAAATTATATACAGAATAAAGTCTTTCATGTAATTATATCCCAGCATTAAAGATTATTCTCTCAATAAAATAATGTATCTTTGCAAGCAAATATATCACACTGATAAACATAGAAAAACAAATATGGCAAAAGTATTGGTAACAGGTGCTAACAAAGGCATTGGCTATGGCATCTGTAAGTTTTTAGGCAAGAGTGGCTGGCAGATAATCGTTGGTGCGCGTAATAGTGAGCGTGCCGAGGAGGCGATGAAGTCATTGAAGGCTGAGGGAGTGGACGTGATTGGATGGCAATACGTCAATCTATCAGACAATGCTTCTTTGGAGCAAACAGCAAAAGAAGTAAAGAGAAATATCATGACTTGGAACTATTGGTAAACAATGCTGGTATTCCTGGCGATATGGAAGTAGCAAGTTATGAGTCAGAGCTAAAGGATGTAATAGATACCGTACAAGTAAACTATGTCGGGACATTCTGCTTGACAAAGGCACTTACCCCATTACTATCTGCAAACAAAGGAAGAATTGTGAACATAACCGTACCATCTGAAGTAAGTCCTTACTGGCATCCAATGGCTTACGTAGCCAGCAAAGCAGCACAGAATGCAATGACCAGCATTATGGCTATGGAATTTGAGAAGAACAACATACCTGTTGAAATCTTCAATATCCACCCTGGTGCTACGACAACCGATTTAAATAACCATTATACAGGACCAGGTTCTCACTCGATAGATGTTGTTAGTGAGAAGATTGCAGAGGTTATTAATGATGGGGAAAAGCATCAAGGAGAGTTTGTTGAGCTATATCCTATCGTTGACGAAGGACGATAGTTTAGACTAAAAGAATATCTCTTTATTCTTCCCAAGAAACATTGCAGTTATACTCCTTTGCTTCCTACATCGTCAGAAACAGTGTGGGCTACGTATCTTTAAACCCAAATCAGTCAATACACTTGTAAGAATTATACATTATTATATAGTCTAATGACTGATTGGGGTTAAATAAAAACTCCGTCAACTCCCGTGGTTTCGCGTGAGATTTGACTCCAAAAGATAAGAAAATATATTGACAAAATAATCAAAGAAAAGGTAGGGAAATAACTTAAAAGCAAGTTCTTTTATCACCTTTGTAAGTTATTTGCTATCAAGCAGTTAAAAAGATAGATTTGAAAAGGTGCTTTGTAAGGGTCCAAAAGGGCGTTAGTAAGACCTCAAAAGGGCATCTTTTGCAAGCTAAAAGGGCGTTAATTACAAGCCATTTGGTGGTCTTTTAAAAAACAATATGTGAAAAATTCTAACAAAAGGCGGCTTCGGTAGTTTGAAGTGATAAGATTTACTACTTACGTTTAGAGTTTTAAGAAATATCGCATAGAGCGATTCTAAGCTTTCAGCAAGAAACTTAGAATTGCTCTGTATACCTTATTATATAATGGCTTTTTATCACTCTATATTTTAGAAAAACCATTTTTCACCTTCTAATCACTCCTATTTCTATGCCTAATAACTGTATTTATAAACCTATTTCTAATACGATTACCTTTCCATTACTTTTGCCAAATGAAGGTAACTAAAAGTTTGTTTAAATAGTTTTTGCATTAAAAAGTTTTGAATTACAAAAACTAATTTGTATTTTTTTACACTCGAAACCCTAAACTATCATTGTTTAAATCTATATTTGTTATATATGGCACGAGAAAAACAAATCATCGAGTGTGTCCCTAATTTTAGTGAAGGACGAAACAAAGATGTAATCAAACAGATTACTGATGAAGTGGAACGCATTAAAGGCGTTAAATTACTGGATGTTGACCCTGGAGAAGCAACCAATCGTACGGTTGTAACCTTCGTTGGTGAACCATCAGTAGTTGTAGAGGCTGCTTTCCGTTGTGTTAAGAAGGCTGCGCAACTTATTGACATGCGACAGCATCATGGTGCTCACCCTCGTATGGGTGCTACAGATGTTTGTCCGCTTATCCCTGTTGCTGGTATCACCTTAGAGGAATGTGCAGCATTGGCACGTAAGTTGGCAGAGCGTATTGCTAATGAACTACAGGTTCCTTGCTACTGTTATGAAGCTGCAGCCAAGACTCCAGAACGTAAGAATCTTGCTATTTGCCGTAAGGGAGAGTATGAAGGACTTCCACAGCGTATGTCAGAAGCAGCAGAGGCACCTGATTATGGTGCACGTGAATGGGATGAGCAGTTAGCACGAACAGGCTGTACAGCAGTCGGTGCACGCGATTTCTTGATAGCAACAAACTTCAACCTCAACACAACCTCTACACGTCGTGCCAATGCAATAGCATTTGATGTAAGAGAAAAGGGGCGTCCAATGCGTGAAGGTGGTTCGCCTGTGGGTAAGCCAATGAAGGACGAAAAGGGCGAAATCATCATGCAACCCGGTACGTTGAAAGCTACAAAGGCTATTGGCTGGTTCATTGATGAATATGGAATAGCACAGGTGTCAATGAATATAACTGATATCAATATCACACCTCTCCACATTGCCTTTGATGAGGTTTGTCGCTGTGCACAGAACCGAGGAATACGCGTGACTGGTACTGAAATAGTAGGTCTTATTCCTAAACGAACACTCCTTGAAGCTGGAACTTATTTCCTAAAGAAGCAGCAACGTTCAACAGGTATTCCAGAAGAAGACATCATCAAGATTGCCATTATGTCAATGGGCTTAGACGACTTGAAGCCATTTAATCCACGTGAAAAGGTGATTGAATATCTGTTGGAAGATGCCGATAAGACTCCAAAACTCATTGATTTGACTGTCAAAGAGTTTGCCAATGAGACTTCACGTGAATCTCCAGCACCTGGAGGTGGTACTATCTCTGCTTATATGGGAGCTTTAGGTGCTGCTTTAGGTACAATGGTAGCCAACCTCTCCAGCCATAAAGCAGGTTGGGATGCACGCTGGGAAGAGTTCAGTAACTGGGCTGAGAAGGGACAAGCAATACAAGCTGAACTAATGATACTCGTTGATGAAGACACAGAAGCTTTTAACCGAATCATGTCTGCCTTTGGACTTCCTAAGGGTACCGATGAGGAAAAGGCTGCACGTTCTCAGGCGATACAAGAAGCAACACTCTTCGCAACAGAAGTTCCTTTGCACACGATGAAGGCTTCATACAAGGTGTTTGAACTTTGCCGTGCAATGGCAGAGGAAGGTAATCCTAACAGTGTTTCAGATGCTGGTGTTGGTGTATTGGCAGCTCGTGCTGCTGTACTCGGCGCAGGTCTGAATGTGAAGATTAATGCTTCTGGCTTGAAAGACAAAGAAAGCAGAACATTTAGTTGCCGAGGCAAACAAGTTGATTGCTCAAGCTAATGAAGCTGAGGCAGAGATAATGAAGATAGTTGAGGCTAAACTATAATGTTTTTCTTTATATTATAAGGGTTATATTCCTTATAAACAAGGAAATAAATAACACTTTAGCTATCCTACAACGAAGTTAATTATATGTCAATAAATTGGGCAAGTATACCTTGCTTGCCCGGTTAAAATCTCCATAAGATAATAGATATATAATCGTAGCTAAGGCTGTTATATGCTTTAACTATTACACTTTACGCTGAAAACCTTTTTAAATAAATACAACCCAAATAGATCTACTAAGTAACTATGACAAAAGAAGAATTTATAAAAGACATTCGCACAGACATAGCCGACACGCTACCTGAGCCACAAGCATACGACCCTTCTATCAATCACGCACCAAAGCGTAAGGATATTCTCACACAAGAAGAGAAGAAACTTGCACTACGCAATGCCCTGCGTTATTTTCCAAAGAAGTTTCATGCAACATTAGCACCAGAGTTTGCGGAGGAGTTACGCCAATATGGTCGTATCTATATGTACCGTTTCCGCCCTACTTATGAGATGTATGCGCGTCCTATCGACGAATATCCTCATAACTCTAAACAGGCGGCAGCCATCATGATGATGATTCAGAACAACCTTGATAAGGCTGTTGCACAGCATCCTCATGAATTGATTACATACGGTGGTAATGGTGCCGTATTCCAGAATTGGGCACAATATCGATTGGTGATGAAGTATTTGAGCGAGATGACCGATGAACAAACATTGGTGATGTATTCTGGTCATCCGCTCGGACTCTTCCCTTCTCATAAGAATGCTCCACGTGTAGTGGTAACAAATGGTATGGTAATACCAAACTATTCTAAGTCTGATGATTGGGAACGAGATAATGCCTTGGGTGTAAGTCAGTATGGACAGATGACCGCAGGTTCCTATATGTATATTGGTCCACAGGGTATCGTTCATGGCACAACAATTACCGTTCTAAATGCAGCACGCAAACGATTGAAGGCTGGAGAGACAAGTATCAAAGGTATGCTCTTCGTTACTTCTGGCTTAGGCGGTATGTCTGGTGCTCAACCTAAGGCTGGTAATATAGCTGGAGTAGTAAGTATTACAGCAGAAATCAACCCATTGGCAGCACAGAAACGTTATGACCAAGGTTGGGTTGACGAACTGCACACTTCACTCGATGAACTAATTCCTGCAGCATTGAAGGCTGTTGAAGAGAAACGAACTGTCTCTATGGCTTATGTTGGTAATGTTGTTGACCTTTGGGAACGCTTAGCAGCAGAAGATGTACACGTTGACTTAGGAAGTGATCAGACCTCCCTCCACAATCCATGGGCAGGTGGATACTATCCAGTCGGACTTTCTTTGGAAGAATCTAAACGTATGATGGCAGAGGAACCAGCGGTGTTTAAGAAGAAAGTTCAGGAGTCTTTACGTCGTCAGGTGGCAGCTATTAACAAGCTAACAGCGAAAGGTATGTACTTCTTCGACTATGGTAATGCTTTCCTTTTAGAGTCAAGTCGTGCGGGAGCGGACATCATGAAGGCTGATGGCAAGTTCCGTTATCCTTCTTATGTACAAGATATTATGGGACCAATGTTCTTCGATTATGGCTTTGGACCATTCCGTTGGGTTTGTTCATCAGGTGACCCAAAGGACTTAGAAACATCCGATCGCATTGCAACAGAGGTATTAGAGGAAATACGCAAGACGGCAACTCCAGATATTATCGGTCAACTTGACGATAACATTCATTGGATTAAAGAAGCAGGCAAGAACCATTTAGTTGTTGGTTCTCAGGCTCGTATCCTTTATGCTGACTCGGAAGGACGCACCAAGATTGCCTTGGCATTCAATGAAGCAATACGTAGGGGAGAAATCTCTCGACCTATCGTTCTGGGACGTGATCACCACGATGTGTCTGGAACAGACTCTCCTTTCCGTGAGACATCTAATATATATGATGGCTCACAGTTCTGTGCTGACATGGCTGTACAGAATGTTATTGGTGACTCTTTCCGTGGAGCAACATGGGTATCCATCCACAATGGTGGCGGTGTTGGCTGGGGAGAAGTTATCAATGGAGGCTTCGGTATGGTGATTGATGGTAGCGAAGACTCCGACCGCCACATCCGTCAGATGCTTCTTTGGGATGTCAACAATGGTATTGCACGTCGTAGTTGGGCACGCAACACGGGTTCTATTGATGCCATACGTAGAGAGATGGAACGTACACCGGGACTGTGTGTTACACTCCCTAACTTCGTTGATGATGACGTTATCAACACTGCTTTTTAATCAATTAAATCTATTATACTAATCCGTAAAACTATGAACAAAATTCATCAGATTAGTGCCGAACATCTGTCTATTGAGCAGATTGGTGAGATAATCAAGAACGGCACAAAACTTGAACTTTCTGAAGATGCACGTCAACGCATTATCCGTTGTAGAGAGTATCTCGATAATAAGATTAAAGAGTCAGAAACACCTATTTATGGCGTAACAACAGGTTTCGGTTCTCCTCTGTAAAATATCTATCGACAAGGATAGTCTTTCACAGTTGCAGAAAAACCTCGTGATGTCTCATGCTTGTGGTGTGGGAGACCGAGTTCCTAATGAGATTGTAAAGATAATGTTGCTGCTCAAGATTCAGTCGCTCAGTTACGGTTACTCTGCCTGTCAGCTGAAGACCGTCGAGCGACTGATAGACTTCTTCAACAACGATATCTATCCTATTGTATATATGCAAGGTTCGCTGGGCGCATCAGGCGATCTTGTTCCTTTGGCTCACCTTTCTCTCCCACTTATTGGTATGGGTGAGGTGGAATACAAAGGCGTAATCTACTCAGGTGCTGACATCTTGAAGAAGATGGAATGGGAGATTATCGAACTTGTTTCTAAAGAAGGACTTGCCTTACTCAATGGAACTCAGAACATGAATGCCTTGCTGTATGGGCACTCCTGCAAAGTGAACGATTGAGCGAGTGGGCTGATGTTATCGGTACTATGTCTCTTGAGGCTTACGATGGACGTATTGAACCATTCACGCACGCTGTTCACGCTGTTCGTCATCACAAGGGACAGATTGACACTGCAGCACGTATAAGAGAACTATTAGAAGGCAGTGAGCTTATCAAACAGCCTAAGGTCAACGTACAAGACCCTTATTCTTTCCGCTGTATGCCACAAGTACATGGCGCATCAAAGGACACCATTGCCTATGTTAAGTCTGTCGTAGATATTGAAGTGAATGCTGCAACTGATAATCCAACCGTTTGTCCTGATGAAGATCTTGTTATCTCAGCAGGAAACTTCCACGGAGAACCAATTGCACAGCCAATGGACTTCCTTGCTATTGCTCTATGCGAACTAAGCAATATCTCTGAACGTCGTATCTATAAGCTCGTTTCTGGAACACGTAACCTACCAAGTTTCCTTGTGGCTAAGCCCGGTGTAAACAGTGGTTTTATGATTCCACAATACACAGCAGCATCTATTGTCAGCCAGAGTAAGACTTATTGTACACCTGCATCTGTCGACAGTATTCCATCTTCACAAGGTCAGGAAGACCATGTTAGTATGGGTGCTAATGCGGCAACAAAGCTCTATCAGGTTATATTGAATACGGAACGTGTACTTGCTATCGAACTCTTTAATGCTGCACAAGCACTTGAGTTCCGTCGTCCGCTGAAGTCTTCTCCAACGATTGAAGCTATCCACAAGGCTTATCGTGAGAACGTTCCTTTCATTGACACAGACGAGTTTATGGCACCTCACATCGCCAAGTCTATTGAATTCTTACGCAAATAAGTAAGTCATAAAGGGGTTGTATCAAGATTGTCTACAATTTTGAAATAACCCCTTTCCTATCGAACATCCCATATTCTCACACTTTCATAGATTATAGGAACACTTGAAATGAAAAGATTAATAGTTAAAAACATTGGCTTACTTGCTGGTATAGAGCAAGAGGGAAAGCTATGTCTTAAAGGTAAAGAGATGACAGAACTAAACACGTTGTCCGATGCTTACCTTATTATAGAGGACGGACATTTTGCTGATTACGGTAAGATGAGCAATTGCCCATCTGTTTCTGATAATGAAGAAGTTGTTGATGCCGAAGAGGGGGAACAATTCTTCCTTCATGGTGCGACTCCCATACCCACATCGTCTTTGCTGGTAGTCGAGAGCAAGAGTTTGTTGACAAGATTCGTGGACTCAGCTATGCAGAAATTGCTAAACGTGGTGGTGGTATCCTTAACTCGGCTGACCGCCTTCATGAATTAAGTGAAGATGAACTTTATCAACAAGCTATGAAGCGTGTTGATGAGATTATTAGGAAAGGAACAGGTTGTGTAGAGATAAAAAGTGGTTATGGACTTAACACGGAAGATGAACTAAAGATGCTCCGTGTTATCCGTCGTATCAAAGAGACAACACGGCTGAAAGTCGTTGCAACATTCCTTGGTGCACATGCCGTTTCACGTGAATATAAAGGTAGACAAGATGCCTATGTTGACTTAATCATCAATGAAATGATACCCGCTGTGGGTGATGAGAAATTAGCTGAATTCATCGATGTGTTCTGCGACACTGGATTCTTTACGCCAGAAGAAACTGCACGGATTCTAAAAGCTGGTGCAGCATATGGTATGCGACCCAAGATACATGCTGACGAGTTAGAATCATCAGGTGGCGTAGAGGTTGGTGTAGAATATAACGCTCTATCAGTTGATCACTTAGAGAGTATGACTGAAGAAGAGATTGAGATTCTGAAGCATAGCGAAACAATGCCGACTGCACTCCCAGGAACCTCCTTCTTCCTTAACCTACCTTTTGCCTTAGGTCGAAAGATGATAGATCAAGGATTGCCACTTGCCCTTGCAAGCGATTATAACCCTGGCTCTACCCCATCAGGAGACATGAAGTTTATCGTTTCTCTTGGCTGTATCAAGATGCGCCTAATGCCAGCAGAAGCAATCAACGCCGCAACCTTGAATGGAGCATGTGCAATGGGATTGAGTAAAGAATATGGTTCTATTACACGTGGGAAGGTAGCTAACTTCTTTATTACAGATACAATCCCGTCTATAGAATTTATCCCATACGCTTATACAACCCCTATCGTAAAACAAGTTTTCCTACAAGGAGAAGAGTATGTATAGGCAGATTTAATGAAGCATCATAATAAGTTGAAACTACTTTAGCAACATATCGCAAGGTAATCAAGCCTCAACAACACATCTATTGAAAAGAGGAAAAGGTCATTATTGCGGGACTTCCGAAAAATACAGTAATAAAATAAACCATTACATAATAACGTATACGGAAAGCAGATAGGACCAAAAGCTATACACAAAGATACCGACGGCACAAAGAACAATAGAGATGTTCCATACAGGTTTCTAATATCTTTGTCATTTCTTTTTTCCAATAAACATTGCTGTTATGCTCCTATACTCCCTACACCATCGGTGTATCTGTGGAATACGCGTCTTTATATAAGACCTCTGTAAACTCCACATCTCTGTGTGAGTTTAACGTAGGAAAACCACGAAATATCTTGACAAAACGATTAAAGAAAAGGTAGAGAAATAGCTTAAAAGTGAATTATTTTAGCGCCTGCATAAGTTACTTGTTATCAAATAGTTGCAAAGAGGGCGTTTAAAAGATGCTTAATAAGGATTCAAAAGGGCGTTAGTTAGACCTCAAAAGGGCATCTTTTGCAAGCCAATTAGGCGTTAATAGCAAGCCGTTTAGTGGTCTTTACAAAATTGATATGTGAAAAAATCGGACATCATTACCTTTATTTAGTAAGACAAGAATGACTTATTTATGTGGGAATGCTTACCATATTGTAACACTTTTGAATCTATCACAAATAAAAAAGTCCATAAACTCTTGAAGAGTCTATGGACTTATGCTTTAATAGCGAGCGAGGGTTATGCCTCTGCTGGTGCCTCCTCTGCAGGAGCCTCAGAAGTAGTATCCTCAGCAGCTTGTGCTGCTTCAGCCTCAGCCTGTACTGCAACGGCAGCAGCCTTCTTGTCTGCAACCTTCTTAGCAATAGCCTCGTTAACCTTCTTCTCAGCCTCGAGGTTCTGAGCAGCAGCAGCCTTCTTCTCGTCGGTTACCTTCTTCTCAACAGCCTCTGTAGCTGCAACCTTAGCCTGCTTCCAAGCATCAAACTTCTGCTGGCATGCAGCCTCGTCGAATGCGCCCTTCTTAACACCACCACGGAGGTGCTTCATCATGTAAACGCCCTCACCCTTAAGGATGTTACGAGCAGTGTCTGTTGGCTGAGCACCTGTCTCAACCCAGTAAAGAGCACGATCAAAATTCAAATCTCACGTGGCTGGATTGGTGTTAGGGTTATAGGTACCAATCTTCTCAGTAAACTTACCATCACGTGGTGCACGAGCGTCAGCGATTACGATGCTGTAGAAAGCATAGTTCTTACGACCACCGCGCTGCAATCTGATTTTTGTTGCCATAATTCTTTAATAAATATTTTAAAGGTTTGAATTTAATGCTGTCATCTCGTGACAGCGACTGCAAAATTACTTCTTTTTTTTCTAACAGCCAAATAATCTGATAATTATATTAATACTACAACGATTATTTTTCATCCCGCTACGGCTTCCCATAAAAGCATTTCAAGATATGATAGCTTTCAATACTAAATTATCTTACTGTTATATGGAAACAACCCTGATGTTTCTCATGCTTAATAAAGCATCGCCCTTGTGAGCGTAAGTCGTTAAGCACTTCACTTAAAACCCATTTAAGAGTATCATTTGTCACAGGACGAGTAACTGAAGCATATTTATTGTAAGCAATATCAAAGGTTGTACCATACAAGTGGCAGCTATTCTCTGTTGCATTATGATTAGACCGACGAAGTTTCTCAACATCTTCCTTTGTTCTCAATACGCTTGAAACTAAAAGTTTATTGATAGGCACTCCCTTTGTCTGCAAGCTATCCATAAAGTTACGGGCAATATCTTGAAGTAAGATAGCAGCACGTGGCACAAGGTATGGTATGCTACTATTCAACTTCTTCATATTATAATATGGATTACTACCAACATATACCAATTCGCTCTTACGCTTCTCAGCATCAGCACGATCAGCAACAGGCTTCACACCATAACGCAACGCAGCATCAAGCTGTTGTGGCTGCGAATCAGGAAAGCTCTCTTCATAATCTCTTACACCAACGATTCGGTTTTTCTTCTGTGATCCATCTGATGTAAAGAAATGAGACATCTTAACATTACTTGGAGTTGATTGAGCTTAATCTTAGCTGAATCAACTTTTTCCATGACATGCGTGCTATCACTATCACCTTTGGATAATGCTTTCATCCTATCATGAGCGATAGACGGAAATAGTAATCTTATGAGGGCTAAAAGAAAAGTTATAGCAATGAAGCCCAATAAAAAACGATTCTTTGTTATCTTCTTTTTTTGTTTCATTGATACAAAGGTAATAAGTTTTTGCTGATTGCGAATTATGAATTAAGAATAATTTGTAAGTATCATTATTTTATAGTAACTTTGCGAACAAATATAAAGTAGAAAAAATTGATAGAGAAGCATATAGTTCTTGAAGATATAGACCCAGTAGTCTTCTATGGGGTTGGCAATGGTCACCTCCAAATGATAAAATCACTCTTCCCTAAGTTGAGAATTGTTGCAAGAGACAATGTTATTCGCATCTTAGGTGATGAGGAAGAGATGGTAAAGATTGAAGAAGACATTGAAACCATGCGTAAGCATGTGGAGCGGTATAACACCATTACAGAAGAGGACATCCTTGATATCGTGAAAGGTCGTAAGACCAAAGCTGATGCGGTAAAGGACGTCCTTGTTTATTCTGTATCGGGCAGACCTATCAAAGGTCGTTCGGAGCATCAGCAGCAACTGATTGATGCCTTCGAGAAAAACGATATGATATTTGCTGTTGGACCAGCGGGAACGGGTAAGACTTACCTCAGTATAGCTTTAGCAGTAAAAGCTCTTAAGGAAAAAGCTGCAAAGAAGATTATCTTATCACGTCCAGCCGTTGAAGCTGGTGAGAAACTTGGCTTCCTTCCAGGTGACATGAAGGATAAGATTGACCCCTATCTGCAACCACTTTATGATGCTTTAGAGGACATGATTCCAGCTGTAAAGCTACAGGATATGATGGATAAACATATCATTCAGATTGCTCCATTGGCATTCATGCGAGGACGAACACTGAGTGATGCTGTAGTGATCCTTGACGAAGCACAGAATACAACACCAGCACAAATCCGTATGTTCTTAACACGTATGGGCTGGAATACAAAGATGGTTATCACAGGTGACTTGACGCAGATTGACCTCCCTCATGCAGAGAAGAGCGGATTAAAGGAAGCACTTTCTATTCTGAATGGTGTGGATGGTATCTCGGTCGTCCATCTTGATAAAAAGACATTGTAAGACACAAATTAGTTACGCGTATCGTGAACGCATACGAAGCACACGATAAGGCTAACAAGAGATAGGACTCTATAAACATAAAAACAATGAAAGCATTAACAAAAACTGAATTCCATTTCGATGGACAGAAGAGTGTGTATCACGGCAAAGTACGTGATGTGTATGACATCAACGACGATCTTATCGTCATGGTAGCTACCGACCGAATCTCAGCATTCGATGTCGTACTGCCTAAAGGAATACCGTTCAAAGGACAGGTTTTGAACCAGATTGCTGCCAAGTTCCTTGACCTGACAACAGACATCTGTCCTAACTGGAAGTTGGCTACTCCTGATCCAATGGTAACCGTTGGTCTGAAGTGTGAAGGGCTTTCGTGTTGAAATGATTATCCGCTCAATCCTTACAGGTTCTGCATGGCGTGCCTACAAGGACGGATGTCGCGAGATTTGTGGCGTAAAACTCCCTGATGGTATGCGTGAGAACGAGCGTTTCCCAGAGCCAATCGTAACTCCAACTACTAAGGCTGACGAAGGTCACGACATGAACATCTCTAAGGAAGAGATTATTGAGCAGGGTATTGTTTCCGCAGAAGACTATGCAATCATCGAAGACTGGACACGCAAACTCTTTGCACGTGGTCAGGAGATTGCTGCAAAGCAGGGCTTGATACTCGTTGATACAAAGTATGAGTTCGGCAAGCGTGATGGTCAGTGCTACCTCATTGATGAGATTCATACACCAGACTCAAGCCGCTACTTCTACGCAGAAGGTTACGAGGAGAAACTTGAGAAGGGTGAACCTCAGAAGCAGCTTTCTAAGGAATTCCTTCGTCAGTGGCTTATCGAGCACAACTTTATGAATGAGCCAGGACAGACCATGCCTGAGATTACAGATGAATATGCTGAGACAGTTAGCGACCGCTATATCGAACTTTACGAGCATATCACAGGCGAAAAGTTTGACAAGGCTGTTGAAGACGGTGATATTGCTGCACGCATCGAGAAGAATGTAAAGCAGTATCTGGCTTCAAGAAAGTAAAATGATAAATACAAATTCATAATTCTAAGTTCTTAATTCTGATTAGAACTATTCAGTGATTAATCTCTAATATGCCCCTATAGCATATCAAAGAATAGTAATCATAATTAAGAATTTAGAATTATGGATTATGAATTAAAACAAGAATATGTACGAGCAGGAAAAGATTAAGCCCTATGATGGAGAGGGCGAGAAAGGAAAACTAATAGAAGAGATGTTTGATAACATCGCACCAACTTATGACACCCTAAATCATCGTCTTTCTGGAAATATTGATAAGGGGTGGCGTAAGAAGCTATTCGTCAGTTGCAGCCTTTCCGTCCAAAGCAGATGCTTGACATTGCTACAGGTACTGGCGACTTTGCCATTCTTGCAGCTAAAGAGCTGAAGCCAGAACATCTTATCGGTGCAGATATTTCTGAAGGTATGATGGCTATCGGTCGTGAGAAGGTAAAAGCTGCAGGACTAAGTGATGTCATTTCGTTTCAGAAGGAAGACTGTCTTAACCTTTCTTTTCCCGACAATACGTTTGATGCTGTGACAGCTGCATTCGGTATTCGTAACTTCCAGAACCTTGATAAGGGACTTGCTGAGATTTGCCGTGTACTGAAGAAGGGTGGACACCTGAGCATTGTAGAGCTGACAACACCTGTTAAGTTCCCAATGAAACAACTTTTCCGCATCTATTCTAACACATTCTTGCTGAACTATGCTAAGTTTATCTCAAAAGATAAAAGTGCATACGAATACCTTAACAAGACTGTTGAGGCTTTCCCACAAGGCGAAAAGATGATGGAGATATTCCAAAAAGCAGGCTTTGCGAAAAGCTCTTTCCGCCGATTGACATTCGGTATCTGTACAATGTATTTTGCAGAGAAATAGGATTCTTCTGAGATATTGACTTACAAAACCTAATATGACAGAGAGAAATTATTAGACACATTATCATAATGGTTTTGATTTCATTTTCCTGTCACATTTAACACTTCAAGTTAAACAAGTGTAATACAGAGCATTAAGCAACCGATTTGAATGACAGAAGTGACAGGAAAGTTCGTTTGTAAGTAGAATATCGTTCGATGTAACGAATGGATAAAATAATTTATAGAACAAGGTAAAGATATGGACAAGTACGGACTAATTGGCTACCCATTAGGGCATTCTTTCTCTATTGGCTATTTCAATGAGAAATTCGAGAACGAACACATCAATGCCCAATATATCAACTTTGAAATTCCATCTATAGAGGATTTCAAAGAGGTAATTGATGCTAATCCTCAATTACGTGGACTGAATGTGACCATTCCTTATAAGGAGCAGGTAATTCCTTATCTTGATAGTCTTAGTCCAGAAGCTAAAGCTATTGGTGCTGTAAATGTTATTCGTGTCACCCACAAAGGCAATAAAACTATACTTAAAGGCTTCAATAGTGATGTGATTGGCTTCACACGTAGTATTGAACCTTTACTTGAACGCCACCATAAAAAGGCGCTTATCCTCGGCACTGGTGGTGCATCAAAGGCAATCAACTATGGGCTAAAGTCGCTCGGATTGGAAACAAAGTTCGTATCACGTACAAAACGAGCTGAAGTTTTAACCTACGAAGAAATAACTCCTGAGATTATTCGTGAGTATAATGTGATTGTTAATTGTACTCCACTCGGCATGTACCCCAATACGGAAGTATGCCCATCGCTTCCATACGAGGCTATGGACAGTCACACACTACTCTACGACCTACTATATAACCCTGATGAAACATTATTTATGACAAAAGGGCGTGAGCGCGGAGCTATTGTAAAGAATGGTCTTGAAATGCTTCTTCTACAGGCTTTCGCAAGTTGGGAGTTTTGGGAAGGAGAAGAACAGAAATAAAACTGATTCATCCAAAATATATAGTGAGAAACTAAAGGCCTTACATAATAAGGTAAACCTTATCACTCTAAATTATTGAAGACCCATAAAACTTTCTGATAGGAGATGAGGAATAAGGAGGAAAGATTAAGCAAATCTTCCCTCCTTATTTTATATACGGCAAACACATCGTCAACTTCCCTACCCACTTGAAGAGAGATTGGTATAAGAGCATTTGTCCTAATTTTTCACTCTCTATTTTTAAGAACATACTCTTTTAGCTTCTAAAAGACGCCTAATAAGCTTGCAAAAGATGCCCTTTTGAGGTCTTACTAATGCCCTTTTGAAGTCCAATTAAGGGCTCAGTAGAAAAAAGGTGGGGAAATTTTCTTAATTAATATATTTTTCTTTCCTTTGTATCATGGAAGAAAAATATTTATATCAGTTAGCCGAATTCGTTTTACCCAGTGATGTATTACATTATTTCTCTATTGTTAAGATAGAGTCTGATACTTCATTGTTACGTATTTATCTTGATGAGAAGATGGAGAAAGAACTTTCCGATGATCTTCATTTTGAATCAAAAGGCTTTATGGAAGCTGTCGAGGTGACGGACTTTCCGATTCGTGATCATAAAGTTATTCTTGTTCTTCGCCGTCGTCGCTGGATAGATATTCGTACAGGTAAGAGTTTCTCTTCCCTTGCAGATAGATATTACAGCCTCCGCACTCGTTATTCCAAAGAGTTCGGAGCTTTTTTTAAAAAGAAACGTATGGAGACATCCCCAGTGACCTGCCGTACGCTTGAGGAATTCTATCATATCAATGGACGTAGTTTTGAGAAACAATACAAGGAAACACTAAGTGGTTACAGGTCTTGGGATCAGTTGTCTCATGCTCAGAAGTGGCTTCTCTTTGAGGATAATATTGGTAAGAATATAGCAATAGACGAGACATCCTTGTCCAATGGTGAACTCTATACGATTATCACTAATAGGGACAAACACGGCAAGCAAGGATGTCTTGTAGCCATTGTTGCTGGAACCAAATCCTTGGATGTCTGCAAGGTATTGGATAAGATAGATGAAAAGAAACGGGAAGCCGTAGAAGAGGTCACCTTAGACTTATCCGATAGCATGCGTAAGATTGTAAGGCATTGTTTTCCAAAGGCTAAACGAGTGATTGATCGCTTTCATATACAGAAACTTGCAAGTGATGCCGTGCAACAGATGAGAATAGAGTATCGCTGGGCAGCTTTACAGCAAGCAAAATGACGAGAAAGAGAATGCGAAGTTAGAAAAGATAGCGTATCAACCACTGACTTTTTGAAAATGGAGATACACGTAGTGAACTGCTGGTAAGAAGTAGGTACCTGTTGTTCAAATCATCAGAGAAATGGACTGATGAACAGAAACTAAGAGCCAAAATACTGTTCAGAGAATATCCTGACATTAAGAAGGCTTATGGTTTATCACATTCGCTAAGAATGATTTTTTTGCTAAGAATACTATCAAAGATGCAGCCAGACTATCATTGGCAAAATGGTATAATAACGTCGCAGAAGCTGGCTTTCATTCCTTTAATGTCATTGCTGCAACTTTCTACGAGCATTACGAAGACATACTTAACTTTATATTAACAGATCTACAAACGCTGCTGCGGAATCCTTCAATGCAAAAATAAAACTATTTAGGGCTAACTTAAGAGGAGTTGTAGATAAAAGTTTCTTTCTTTTTAGGCTTGCCAAAATATATGCCTATCCCCACTAAATATCTACTGTCCCCAATTAAGCACCTTTTACTTTCACGTTTTACAAATATCTGATTCTCTGTAGGTTACGAACGTATCAAACAGAGGTGATTTTTGACCATTCAAAGGGGGAATCAACCACTTAATGTTAATATTTTTCACAACAGAAACATAATCCTTGCCTATTTACTTACAGATAGATGTGGGAAATCTTATTCCTACACTACACCCACTTCGTAACCTTAGTTGTAGGCAACTTTAATAGACTTCCCATTGGACAGACAAAGCGACAATAAGGACGTGGTACAAAGAATGACAGCAAGATAAACACAACAGCTATCAGAATAATTACCCAAGCTGCTGATTTGAAAATAAAAGCTACAAACAATTCATAATCCATCCACTGTGACCAAACACCTGCAAGCATCAAGATCATCAACACCCAAAACAATAGTTTACGGAAATGTTCAAGATATTGTACAGTCTGTTTGCTCATCTTCAACTTATTATGATTTGTCATTCCCGCCAACTCTTGTACAGAGCCTAACGGACAAATATGTGTACAATAGTAATTCTTCTTACCAAAAAGGGGATAAATGAAGGCTGTTATCAACATAATGATAGGAATCAATGATATCCATACATTCATACCACCAGACATGAAACCAACAAGAACAGACCATGAAATGAATGTTCCTCCCCATAAGCCTAAAACCACAAAGTTCAATAAGAGCTGGAAGACACGATAACGCTTATTCTTAACAAACAAAGGAATAATAGCTGCCATAAGAACAACAATAAAACCAATTATCGTCTTTGCTCGTAAGTCCAGTCTATCTAAGAATGAAGTCTCTTTCACATTCTTAGCCGCATACTGTAAACCAGCCTTCATATTTCCAATAATAGCATTTGAAGAGTAAGTGGCTCCAGTTACGCCATCAACCTTCATAGCCAACGCCTGTTCGGTCGTTTTACCATTCCAACAATTTAACAATTCACTGGCTTCTTGGAAGAATTCGGGGGTCTCAGAATTATGTAATGCCTTTACCTGCTGTACTTTTCCTTTCTTAAGATAAATCTCTAAAGGAACTGGGCCTCCAAAGCCCTTTACATCCTTTGCTAAATAAGTGGTATTGATAACAACCCTACCATCATCTAATGTACGAAGGGTATCTATCTTGTTTTTTGTTTCCTTATTATCATTACTAAACACACGATTACCCAATAGTTTTCCATCACGTTGTACAGCCGCAACTGCCAAAACCAATATGCAGGCTAATAACAAAAAAATAATTGTTGAAGTTTCTTCATTAAACTGATACATCTTTTTATTCTGGGAAATGCAAAAATACAAATAAATATCGAAATCAACCTAATGTGAGATACAGATAATTGAACTTTTTTATACTTTAACTTTATTAACATCAAAATATTAGATTTTATTTTGCCTCCTCACGGCTTTTTCCTATATTTGCAATCAGACTTTGCAAATAGGTCTACCTAAGCATATACTTACAAGCTACCAAACGAAGAACCAAACTTATAAACCTAAACAATATGCCAAACAAAAGAACATGTCTATATGACAAACACGTAGCATTAGGCGCACTTATCACCCCTTTTGCAGGCTTTGACATGCCCATCCAATATACAGGAATTATTGATGAGCATAACGCAGTAAGAGAACATTGCGGAGTTTTTGATGTGTCTCACATGGGAGAGGTAATAGTATCAGGTCCCGATGCTGACAAGTTTATTAACCATATCTTTACAAATGACGTAAACGGACTTGCTGCGGGTAAGGTGCTTTACGGTATGATTTGCTACCCTGATGGTGGAGTTGTAGATGACACATGTATTTGTAAACTTGACGACCACTTGTACCTCATGACAATCAATGCTTCCAACATTGATAAGGACGTAGCATGGATTGAACAGAACGCAGAAGGTTTCGATGTTATTATTGAGAACAAGAGCGAAGCTTATGGTCAGTTAGCAATTCAAGGTCCAAAGGCTGAAAGCATGTTAGAAGATGTGCTCGGTCTTGCTTGCAAAGAATTGAAGTTCTATGAGGTTAAGCGCCTTCAGCAAGATGGTACTGAGGTTATCGTTTCTCGTACAGGATACACTGGAGAGGACGGTTTTGAAGTTTATGGCACACCTGAATATATCGTAAAGATATGGGATAAACTGATTGAAGCTGGCGTAAAACCTTGTGGATTAGGCTGCCGAGACACCTTGCGTTTTGAGGTAGGCATGCCACTCTATGGTAATGAACTTTCTGATAAGATAACCCCTGTCATGGCAGGCTTATCAATGTTCGTGAAGTTTGATAAAGAAGAGTTTATCGGAAAGGAAGCCCTTTTGAAACAAAGACGGAAGGTGTCAGCCAGCGTCTCCGTGGTATTGAGTTAGACGATAATGCTATTCCTCGTCATGGATACAAGGTTCTGAAAGATGGTGTTGAAGTCGGTGAAGTCACCACGGGCTACCACCTCATCTCTGTTGATAAGAGTTGTGCTGTAGCATTGGTAGATGCTTCCGTTCAGATGGGTGATAGACTTGAGATCCAAATCCGCAAGAAGACTTTCCCAGGCACTGTTGTTAAGAAGAAATTCTATGAGAATCACTATAAGAAATAAAATCTATAAAGCTAATAAACAATCAAAAAAATAATATTATGGCAAAAGTAATTGAAGGACTCTATTATTCAGAGTCACATGAATTCGTGAAAGTAGTTGGTAGTATTGGCTATATTGGTATTACCGATTATGCACAGCACGCTTTAGGTAACATCGTATATGTTGATATGCCAGATGTAGACGATGACATTGAAGTAGATGAAGATTTCGGTGCTATCGAGAGTGTTAAGGCTGCTTCAGACCTCAAGTCTCCAGTCTCTGGCAAGGTTATCGAAGTTAATGAGGCATTGGAAGATGAACCAGATTTGCTCAATAAAGATGCATACGAAAACTGGATTATAAAAGTTGAACTTACAGATACTGCAGAGCTGAAGAATCTTATGGATGCTAAAGATTACGAAGAATTCTGTGCAGAATAAAGTTCTAAGAAATAAATATATGGGCGTTTATAAGTGCAAATAGGTGATGATAGAAAAGCCTATCATCGCTTATAAACGCTTATTTATATTTATATCAGTCTACTACTAACCTATTCAATCCTAAACAAATGATTCATAAGTTTTTACCTCACACAGGTGAGGATATACAACAGATGCTTGACCGTATTGGCATAAAGAAGCTTGAAGACCTATATGCTGAAGTACCTGAGAGCATCCGTTTCAAGGGAGATTATGATATTCCTGAGACGATGAGCGAGTTAGAAATACGCGCTTTCTTTGAGAAACTTGGACAAAAGAATGACAAGCTATTTGCTTCGCAGGTGGAGGTGTATATGACCACTATGCGCCAAGTGTTATTCAGAATCTTCTCAGTCGTTCGGAGTTTCTTACATCATATACCCCCTATCAAGCTGAAATATCACAAGGAACACTCCATTATATCTTTGAGTTCCAAAGTATGATGGCTGAACTTACTGGTATGGATATCGCCAACGCTTCTATGTATGAAGGCACTACAGCAACTGCTGAAGCTATGATGGTGGCTTTTGATAATGCAAAGAAGGCTGACACTGTATTATATTCTGAGACTTTATGCAAGAATATCATTGGCGTATTAAAGACTTACGCACATTTTCATGGCATTAAGCTCAAGGCTATCAAGGCGGTTGATGGAGAGACTTCACACGAAGACTTAAAGAACCAATTGCAGGCAGGTGGTGTGGCTGGAGTTATCGTACAACAGCCTAATCGACATGGTATTATTGAAGACTTTACAGGCTTTGCTGATACTTGCCATGAAGAAAAGGCACTGTTCATTATTAACAGTGTTGCAGCTGACCTTGCTTTATTAAAGACACCAGGAGAATGGGGTGCAGACATTGCTATAGGCGATATTCAGAGTCTTGGACTTCCAATGGCATTTGGTGGACCATACGCTGGCTACATGTGTTCAACCGAAAAGCTAATGCGAAAACTCCCAGGTCGTATCGTTGGTAAGACATGCGATAGCCGTGGACAGCGTGTATTCGCACTGACACTACAAGCACGTGAACAGCATATCCGTCGTCAGAAAGCAACTTCAAACATCTGTTCTAACCAGAGTTTGATGGCGCTTTATGCTACAATCTACATGAGTATGATGGGAAAAGAGGGTATAAAAGAGGCTACTCAGATGGGCTATGATGGTGCACATTACCTTTGCGAGCAACTCCTTAGTACAGGTAAAGTTAAGCTTGTTCACAACAAGCCTTTCTTTAATGAGTTCCTTATTCAAATAAAGGAACGCGACACCTTCTTCGACAAGGCTATCAAACAAGGTATTCTCCCAGGTATCAAGGTTGATGATGACAAACTCCTTATTGCCGTTACAGAGAAACGTACAAAAGAGGAGATTGATACACTCGTCGGATTATTATAGTCACACAAAGTTTTTCTAAATCTACGCAACAATGAATAATAAACTATATGGCAATCTGATATTTGAGTTGTCACATCCAGGAAGACGTGCTTATAGCCTCCCTGAGAATCGTTTTGGCCATCATCCTTTACCCGACTTCTGCAAACGAGAGAAAGATGCAGAGCTACCAGAATGTGATGAGCTGACGGTTGTACGTCATTATACTAATCATAGTGAAAATAACTTTGGCGTTGATAACGGTTTCTATCCTCTGGGTTCTTGTACGATGAAGTACAATCCTGTCATCAACGAAGAGATAGCTTCAATGCCATGCTTTACAGCCCTTCACCCTCACCAACCTATTGAAACAGTCCAAGGTGCACTGGAGGTTGAATACAATATTCAACGTGCCCTTGCTTCTATTACGGGTATGGCAGAAGTCACACTTAACCCATACGCTGGTGCACATGGCGAGTTAACTGGTCTGATGCTCATAGCATCTTACCACCAACAGCGTGGTGACACAAAGCGAACAAAGGTTATCGTACCTGACTCTGCTCACGGTACTAACCCAGCCTCTGCTGCTGTTTGCGGTTTAGAGATTGTAGAAGTAAAGAGTACAGCTGAGGGACTTGTTGATGTCAACGACTTAAAACCGCTCTTGGGTGATGACATTGCAGGTATGATGATGACCAATCCTAACACCTTAGGTCTCTTTGAGAAAGATATTCCAGAGATTGCTAAACTCATACATGACTGTGGCGGTCTGCTGTACTATGATGGTGCCAACCTCAATCCACTATTAGGTGCAGCACGTCCTGGAGACATGGGATTCGACGTTATTCACCTCAATCTACACAAGACATTCTCTACACCACATGGTGGAGGTGGACCTGGTGCTGGTCCTGTCGGTGTCGGTGAGAAACTAATTCCATTCCTACCAAAGCCACATGTAAAGAAGACGAAGGATGGTTTTGTTATTGACAATCCAGATACGACAGGAGAATTCTCATCTGATAATATTCGTATTAGTGGTTACCTCGGCAATTTCCTCGTTATTCTTCGTGCCTACACTTATATTCTCACACTTGGCAAGAAGCATCTCAAGGAGGTTGGACCATTTGCAACTCTAAATGCGAACTATATCAAGGAATGTCTAAAGGATGATTACGAGCTTCCTATTGACACACTTTGTAAACACGAGTTTGTATTCGATGGCTTGAAAGATAAGAGTACCGGGTGTAACAACAATGGATGTTGCCAAACGCCTACTCGATTATGGCTATCATGCTCCAACAATATATTTCCCACTTCTGTTCCATGAGGCTATGATGATTGAACCAACAGAAACAGAAAGTAAGGACACTATTGATGGATTTATAGAGGTGATGCATACCATTGCTAAAGAGGCTCTTGAGAACCCAGAGCTTGTTAAGGGAGCACCATACAACACACCTATTGGACGTGTAGATGATGTTCTTGCAGCTAAGCATCCAATCCTTACTTATCGTCAGCTTGTCAACGACGTAGAGGAGAATGTATAGCGTATCTCCACAGTAACTCTATAAGAGATTGAATATGAAAAAGACAAATCTATTAATAATCGGTTCGGGACCTGGTGGTTACCGAACCGCTTCCTATGCTGCTCAGAATGGTTTGGAAGTGACAATCATTGAGAAAGCACAGCCTGGTGGAACCTGTCTGAATGCTGGTTGTATTCCTACGAAATGCCTTGCACATGATGCGGAGTTACGCCTTACGACTTCTTCTCTTTACGAAACGACTCCCCCACTCGATTTTGCGAAGGTAATGGAGAGGAAAGAAGGAGTTATCAATCAACTTAGAGAGGGCGTAAGCACTTTACTTAGTCAGCCTGGTATAGACTTTATTATAGGTGAGGCTCGTTTTGTTTCTGACCATATTGTTGAAGTAAATGGCGAACAAATAGAGGCTGAGCATATCATCATTGCGACTGGTTCACGTTCAAAGATGCCACCTTTCATGAGTGAAGAAGACTTCTTGAACCAGTCTGAAACAGCACAAAACATTGTCACATCCACGGAATTACTTTCTATTGCGAAAGTTCCTAAACGCCTCACAATCATTGGGGCAGGAGTTATTGGAATGGAATTTGCTTCAGCTTTCTCAGCATTCGGTAGTGAAGTGACAGTTATTGAATTTATGAAGGAATGCCTCCCTCCTATTGACAGCGATATAGCTAAACGCTTAAGGAAGACATTAGAGAAAAGAGGTGTGACCTTTCTACATGCAGAGTGCAGTAAAACAAATCCTATCACCTGCAGAGAGTGGACAGGAGTATACAACCGTTGTATTCGATAAAAAGGGTAAAGAAGATAGAATTGATACCGACCTTGTATTGATTGCTACTGGTCGTCAAGCTAACTTCGACAATATCGGTATTGAATCAACTGGCATAGAAGTAAACGCAAAGGGTATTGTTGTCAATGACAATATGGAAACAAATGTGAAGGGTGTATATGCTATCGGTGACGTCAATGCACGCCAAATGTTAGCACATGCTGCAACCTTCCAAGGCTTCCGTGCTGTCAATCATATTCTTGGAAAGGATGATAACATCCGACTTGATATCATGCCATCTGCGATCTTTACATATCCAGAAGCAGCCTGCGTAGGTAAGACTGAAGACCAGTGTAAAGCTGAGGAAATCAAGTATTCGACTCGAAAAGGTTTCTATCGTGCCAATGGTAAGGCTTTAAGCATGGAAGAAACTGAAGGTATGATAAAGGTGCTTATAGCTGAAGATGGCTCTATATTAGGTGCACACTGCTATGGTGCTCACTCTGCCGACCTTATTCAAGAAGTTGCAGCTTTAATGAATTATGATGCTAAACTGGATAAGATACGAGACATCATTCATATCCATCCAACGTTAAGTGAGATTCTACAAGATGCACTCCTCTAAAAAATAGGGATATTAGTATCATTCTCTAAAATGACAATAATGAGCCTTTCTTCCCTCATTTTATCAACGTGTCAATACTTAGCACGTATGGTGCGAAGGCTTAGCACATGTCGTGTTGATGCTTAGCACCAATGGTGCGGAGCGATAAACACCTGCAAATATGTACTCATGACGAGGGTAAATTGTTATCAAAAGAAGGTTATAAAACCAATAAACTATTAAAGTTATACACAAAAGAACATTATCATTTCTGCTCCTTTCAACACAAAGAACAAAGGGATTCACCTCCAGAAGTAAATACTTTTAAGTATAAAATGTTTGGAGGATAAAAATCTTTATGCTAACTTTGCACGCAGAAAGGATACAGATTTAGTCGTATCGATTCGATCGGGATAGTCATCAAATAAATTAGAAAACCCGAGATGACTTCTTTTGTTAATGGCGGGCCACATAAATCGCATTTCAGCGACTAAGCCGCAAGGTCAGTGGATTACAAAGACGAGGAGCTCTCTTATCATTGATACTCGGACTTTCATCACATCGTCGATACGACTTTTCTAATTCCCATTTCTTTAAAGAAGAGGGATTGAGGTGGGGTTTCCAAGTGATTCCCCACCTTTTTCAATTATTCAAACGTATAGTAATTATGTAAAACTTAACCTCCTATAAGTAGCCTGTGAAGTTATAAAAGATTATCTATCAATACTTATACCATCATTTAGGCTTTCTTAAAGGGGATAATAAAAGAAATTTAGCAATGTTCTCAGGAATTGTAGAAGAGATGGCAATCCTTAGAGGGATTGAACATGAACAGGAGAATATCCATTTCACTTTTCAATGTTCATTTACAAAGGAATTGAAGATTGACCAAAGTATTGCACACAATGGCGTGTGCCTTACGGTCGTTCGCTTCCAAGACGATACCTATACGGTGACAGCCATGAAGGAAACCCTTGAACGCTCGAACTTAGGCTTACTCAAAGTGGGGGATCGTGTGAATATAGAACGTTCAATGATTATGAACGGTAGATTAGATGGACACATCGTACAAGGTCACGTTGATCAAACAGCTAAGTGTGTTAATATGGAAGATGCAGATGGTAGTACCTATTTCACCTTCGAATATCCGTGCAACCGAGAGATGGCACAACGTGGCTATTTTACTGTTGATAAAGGGTCAGTTACGGTCAATGGTGTCTCACTGACTGTTTGCGAACCAACAGATAACAGCTTTAAGGTAGCCATCATTCCATACACACGAGAGAATACCAATTTTGCTGACATTCATATTGGCACTATTGTAAACCTCGAGTTTGACATTCTTGGCAAAATATAGCACGCTTAAATAGCTTTTACAAAATAGATATTGTAAATATTTATTGTCATAGCATCTAACAACCCTAAACAACGTAGGAAATAGAGTAAAGAAAGCTATTTCAGTGTTGTTTAGGGTTGTTTTATTATAAAAATAAGTTAATTAAAAACATTTTTGTATATATATAACAATAGGTTAATGTAAAAAAACTCACATATTCAATCAATACATTTTTATTTTACAAAAAAAGTTTTATTACCTTTGTTTGCAGATATAGTTGTAAAGACAAATAAAAAGTAATAAATGAGGAAACAAACAGACATATTTAAGAGCTTTTTGGAACCAAATTATCATTTGGCTTCCGCTTTTTCCTCATACCCATTTTGTACGCTCCGCAAGGACATACATCATGGCAAAAACGACTTGTCGATATATATCATTCCCCTTTCAATGATGGCAGTTGCATATACCAATTATTTTGTACTTGCCCCCATGTTATTAAAGGGACGGAAGAAAGAGTTTTGGGTAGTCAATACACTGCTCATCCTTTTCTTATCTATTGTACAGCACGAATGGTTATACTACATCTCAGGTGAGCAAAACCTGATGACTTATCCATACCAAATCTTTGTAGAAAACAAAGAGAACAAGTACGTATACCCACACATCTTTTTTATTATACGCAATGTCTTTAACCTAAGTATCTGTGCTGGTGTTGCAACATCGATACTAATGGCACAACGTTGGTCAAAGGCTGAAAAGGAAAAGCGTGAGGCAGAAACAGCAATGACAAAAGCCGAGTTGGTAAACTTACGTCAGCAAGTCAACCCACACTTTTTGCTCAACACAATGAATAATATCTACGCGCTGACAGCTTTCGATACAGAAAAGGCGCAGAAGGCAATTATCGACCTTTCAAAGATGTTACGACATATTCTCTATGACAACCAGCAGCCTTACGTCTGCCTGAAGGAAGAAGTAGAGTTCTTACACAATTATGTTGACTTGATGATGATACGCATACCAGAGAATGTAGAAATCAAACGCGAGTGTAACATCCCATCTAATTGCAACATCCATGTTGCGCCAATGATATTTATCTCATTGTTAGAGAATGCCTTTAAACATGGTATTAATCCAGAGCAAAAGAACTTTATTCACATAAAGTTAGATGCAAATAATGAGCAAATAATATTCTCCATACAAAAACAGAATAACCCAAAGGGAGAAGCAGAAAGGAACGGTCACGGCATAGGTCTCAAAACAAGTAGAGCGCCGTCTTGAACTTGCTTACCCTGGTAAGTACAAATGGGAGAAAGGATTTGATAGTAATAGAAATACATATTCATCTAAAATTATCATTTATGACACTAAACTGTATAATCATTGACGACGAACCTTTAGCAGCAGACTTGCTTGCGAGTTATGCTAAGAAAACACTCTTTTTGAACTTAATTAGTGTTTTTAATAGTGCTGTAGAAGGCGTAAAAGCCATCCGTGAGAATAGGGTTGACCTCATATTCTTAGATATACAGATGCCTGAACTTAGTGGACTGGAGTTTGCAAAGATTCTACCAAAGGAAACTAAGATTATTTTCACAACTGCATTCAGCCAATATGCTATCGATGGTTACAAGGCAAATGCAATTGATTATCTTATGAAGCCAATTAGCTATGATGACTTCTTAGCTGGTGCAAACAGAGCTTTAGACTGGTTCCAAAGTACCCGTCAGACAGAGAATGCGTCGAACGACCGCTTTATCTTTGTGAAGAGCGAGTACAAACTGGTTAAAATCATGTTTGATGACATCCTCTATATTGAAGGATTGAAGGACTATGTTAAGATTTATCTTGCTAACGACCATAAGCCAATCATGAGTTTAATGAACATGAAGAAGATTGAGGAGTCACTTCCTAAACCTGAATTCATGCGCATTCATCGTTCCTACATCGTACACATGAAGAAGATTGATGGCATTGATCGTTTCCGCGTTGTAATCGGAGATTCTATCCTTCCAATCTCAGATAGTTATAAGACCACTCTTCAAGATTATCTTGATGGACATACATTATAAGTTTGAACAGATAAAACAAACAAAATAATAAAGACACTAACTTCTGTCTCTTTCGAAAGAAGAAAATAGAAGTTAGTGTCTTTTTTATGCTTTAAACCTATAGATAACTATATGGGTAAGAAAAGTCAAAAAGACGAAATGGATAGTGAAACTTATCCATTTCAAAACTCATATATATATGTTTCTACCACGCAAACATCAGAACAACGCTACTTACTCGTAGTCAATCCACTGCGTTTCGTGCGCTTAAATGAGCGGTAATCATCAAGTTCAATCTCAACATCTGGCTCAATAAGTTCACCATCTCTTGGCAACAGGAACTTCATATACTTGATGTTCAATCCACGTTCAATCCATTGATTCTCATAATAAGTATGAATACCAAGAATCTCACGTGTCTTCTCATCCATCTGATTCTCAGCTACCCTACCCTCGCTTAACTCATTACCATAGAGGTCTTCTGTACGGAACAGAACTGGTAGTTTGTTCACATCAACCATATAGGTGGTGTATGTAAAGAGAAAATTAGAGTCTGTCTTCAGATGAACAAGTCCACCATCTATCAAGAAACGACGATAACGATTCATGAAGAAGGTAGAAGTCAGACGCTTATGCACGTTCTTCATCTGAGGGTCCGAGAAGGTAAGCCATATCTCTTGCACCTCATCTTCGCTAAAGAAACGGTCGATAATCTCAATGCTGGTACGCAAGAAAGCTACATTATCCAACCCTTCTTCCAAAGCTTGTTAGCACCTGTATAGATACGAGCACCCTTGATATCAACGCCAATAAAGTTGATATTAGGGTAAACACGTGCCAAACCAACAGTATATTCACCCTTACCACATCCCAACTCAAGTACAATCGGGTTATCGTTATGGAAATACTGTTCACGCCAATGCCCTCTCATTTCAAACGGAACTTCACTGATAACGCCATAAGGATATTGGAAAACGTTCTTAAACGTTTCCATCTCTGCAAATTTCTTTAACTTACCTTTACTCATGAGTGCAAAGGTACAATAAAATTAAGGAACGAGCCGTAAGGAGCAGTATTTAATTTATTTAGACTGACTGCATAGCCATAAATTCACTTGATTACAAGATATTTTTGTACCTTTGTACTCTAAAAGTGATTCATCATGGCAATAAAAGCTGCATTCTTCGACATAGATGGTACGTTAGTATCCTTTAAGACGCACCAGATTCCAGCATCTACGATAAAGGCTATTGAGCAGGCAAAAGAACAAGGCGTGAAGATTTTCATCTCCACCGGACGCCCTGTAGCCATTATTAATAACATTGATGCCATCCGTCATCTTATTGATGGATATATTACTTTTAATGGTGCGCGTTCCTTTGTTGGCGAAGAAGATATCACTTTGATGCCTATTCCCGAAACCGAGGTACGCGCAATGATTGAGGATGCCAGCCGTCGCGACTATGCCGTTTTGGTATGTGGTCGAGATGTTGTTGCACTTCATAATCATAAACCTATCTTTGACGAAATCTTCGTCCAAGCCTTGGGTGTTAACAACATCGATATCAATAAACCTGTAGAGCCACTGCTTAGCCAATCCGTTCTGCAGCTAACTCCTTTCTTTAGTGAAGAAGATGAGAAGGCTATTTCTCCATCAATGCCACACTGTGTATCAGCACGTTGGCATCCAAATTTCACCGATATTACTGTACAAGGAGCTGACAAAGGGAACGCATTGAAGCAGATGTCAAAGCACCTTGGTATCGGTTTGGAAGAATGTATTGCCTTCGGTGATGGTGGCAATGACATGACGATTCTCCAAACAGCCGGTATCGGTGTCGCAATGGGAAATGCCTACGAAGGAGTAAAAGCTGTAGCTGACTATGTCACAACAAGTGTAGATGAGGACGGCATACGTAATGCCTTCATTCATTTCGGAATTATAAACAACTAAAAATTAAGGGTTATGGCTTCTGAATCTTGATTCATAAGCATATATAACTATACATTAGGAATTAAAGAAAACAATGTCAAACAAGATAGAACGTTCTTCACAAGAAAAACGTACTGCCTTTGTGGTAGTCTTCGCTTTCTGTGTTATGCTTGCTGAAATTGTTGTGGGACTATCTTCCCACTCAATGGCACTCTTTGCAGATGGCGTTCACATGGGTTCACACGTATTGGTTATCGGACTCAACTGGGCTGCCTACGTGTTAGTACGCAACCTACAAAACAAGGGTGCAACCCATTACGATACAGAAAAGATACTAAACTTAGCTGCTTTCACAAGTGGTATATTTCTGATTCTCACAGCTATCTTTATTATCGTAGAAGCAGTAGAACGATTATCTTCACATGGAGAAATCCACAACTATGAATTGGCATTAACAACAGCAGGAATAGGTTTGGTAGCAAACACTATTAGTGCTTCAATCCTTCATGGACATCATGGTGCAGCAGACTACAATAGCCATGCAGCCTACCTCCATGTCCTTTCAGATGCTCTAACAGAGATTGGAGCAATCATCGGAATACTCTGTGCCATGTTTTGGAACATTACTTGGATTGACTCAGCTGTAGCTGTTGTCAGCGCATTGGTTGTTCTCCGTTGGGCAAAACGATTATTATGGGATACTGGCAGATCGCTAACAATGTTATAGTACTGTCTGTCAATGCATATTTCTTTCTAAAGTTCAGAGTCAATCATAGCCGATTAATTCTATTTCATCAGCTTAAAATAAGTCTGATGAGTGCATATTAGAAGGAAAGAAAAAACATTACAAAACCCACAAATCAACATCCTATTTTACACCTAAAAACAGCTTCACACCACACCTTTGTAATCATTTGACACTCAAGATATTACAAGATAGCCTTTTAAAGGGTGGTTAGTTAGCCTTCAAAAGGGCGTTAATAAGACTCCAAAAGGGCACCTTTTGCAAGCCAAAAGGGCGTTAATTGCAAGCTATTTGGTGGTCTTTATAAATTGGCTATGTGAATTTATTTTACATTATTAACTATTATCGTACTATAATAAAGGGCAAAGTTAGAATTCCTCAACTATAAATCAATCTATCAAAAGGGTAAAAAAACAAAAGAGGGACATAAATTCCCTTCTACCCATAGTTGCATAAAATGCTGGATAAAAGAGGATTTATATCCCCGATATTTCTAATAGAATAAAAGATTATTCTGTGTATAAGAATCGTTTGATTGACTTCTTTGGTGTCTTTTCAAACTCCTCTTCTTGAATACGTATCTCAGCAACCTTGCAGTAAGCTGGTACAATTGTATTCAACTGTGTGCGGTTTTCCTCCATAATATTCTTGAGGTCATCCGCATTGAGTCCTAAGTTCTGAGCTTCGTCATAATCAGGATGAACTAAGGCAATAAGCTTTTCACCACTCTGAATAACTAAACATTCACTTACGAGAGGCAGAGAATTAAGTTTATCCTCAATCTCCTCTGGGTAGATATTTTGCCCATTACTTCCAAGAAGCATATTCTTAGAACGTCCCTTAATAAAGACGTTACCATCCTCATCCATCAAACCAAGGTCACCCGTATGGAACCAACCATCCTTGTCAATCGTCTGACCTGTATCTTCTTCATTCTTATAGTAACCAAGAAGAACATTAGGTCCCTTGGTCAAGATTTCACCTGGTACGTTTACTGGATCAGAACTATTGATACGTACTTCCTGGTGTAAAGCTGCCTGACCACAAGAGCCTTGCTTAAAGGTCTTCCAATCACGATAACAGATAATTGGACCACATTCTGTTGCACCATAACCTACAGTATATGGGAACTCTATGCGACGTAAGAAACTCTCGATTTCACCATTTAGAGCTGCTCCACCAATAATAATCTCGTAAAGATTACCACCAAAGGCTTGATATACCTGCTCACGAATCTTTGCACGTACCTTCTTATTAATTACTGGCATATTCAGCAGGAGACGCATACGATTGTTCTGAATCTTTGGGAATACCTTCTTACGAATAATCTTCTCAATTACCAAAGGTACAGCAATCATAATAACAGGCTTTACCTCTTGAAGTGCTTGAGAGATAATAGCAGGAGAAGGGATACGTGTCAGATAGTAAATGTGAACACCTGAGAGGAACTCATAGATAAACTCAAATGCCATTCCATACATATGAGCCATCGGAAGAATACTGATAACATTATCTCCTGGCTTAATTACATGGCCTAAAACATGCTTAGCGAAATCAGCATTGCTCCATAAAGAACGGTATGGAAGCATTACACCTTTAGAGCGACCTGTGGTTCCACTGGTATAATTTATCAAAGCAAGTTCGTCTGGACTCTGCTCACGATAGTAGTGTATATGCTCTGGACGGAAGTACTTAGGGTAACGACGTCCAAACTCCTCATTGAGATGTTCACGTGCATAAGTCAACTTGTCCGTACGACTTACTACCAAAGAGTAATCTGGAATATAAATAATTCCCTCTAAGTTTGGCATCTTCATGGCGTCAATCTGAGTCACAACGACATCACCTACAAAAAGAAGTTTTGCATCTGAGTGATTGACAATGTTATGAATCTGCTCTGGCATAAACTCATGCAAGATAGGTACAGCTACTGCACCGTAAGTGAGTATTGCAAGGAAAGAAGCTGCCCAAGCGGAAGAGTTTCTTCCACAAAGTGCTATCTTATCACCACGTTTTACACCACTTGCCTCAAACATAATGTGCAACTTTTCAATCTTTCTTGCAACATCATGATATTGAAGGGTCTTGCCTTTATAATCTGTTAGAGCATCACGGTCCCAATGTTCGATGATACTCTTCTCTATTAATTCATTAAAACTCGGAATCTTTTCCATTGCACAATATTTCAATCTGTGTGCAAAGATACATATTTATAAGCACATTTCAAAATATTATGTGCAGAAATGTATAAAGATTGGGGTAAATGAGAGCAACTAAGAAATAATTATTATAACACGATATTCAACTTGTTAAAGCCATAAAAAAGCTGTATAAAGAAAAAAGACGGATATACTTTGATAGTACATCCGTCTTATATATATAAGGTGTAGTAATCTCTTAGAAGAAGAGGTAGCGGTTATCAACAACCTTTGCCTTAAGGATAAGATCCTGCATAAAGTTGCCAACCAACTGCATATTTGCCTGAGCAGCCTGCTGCATTACCAAAGTCTCATCGTACTTAGAACCTGCACGCATAGACTTCTTTACTACCTGGAATACATAAACACCAGCATTACCCTTTACAGGAGCCTTAGAGAACTTGCCTGCTGCTGTACCTGCGACTGCACCAGAGAGAGCTGGCTCTACAGAACCAGTTGCTTGTACGAATGCTGGAGCTGCAAATGTAATCTGATTAACAGAAGAAACCTTAGCACCCTTAGCCTGAGCTGCTGCAATAGAGTTTACACCCTTGAGCTTAGCCATGAGCTTCTCAGCCTTCTTATCTTTAATAACCTCACGTTTGAGGATTTCCTTTACCTGTGCATCATCCCATGAACGATAGCCCTGTGGATGAACAGCTGTCAAAGCGATAACCAAGAGGTGATCATTATTACCACACTCATAGAGAGGTGAAACCTCACCCTGCTTAGCCTCGAAGAGCCACTTCAGTGCGTCACGTGTACCTGGAATACCACCAACATAGTGCTCAGCTGTAGAGATGTCATTGAGTGACTGAACCTGATAACCAGACTTAGGAGCATTCTTCTCAAGGTCAGCTACAGTAGAACTCTTAGCCACAAACTCAGAGAACTTATTGTAAGCACTGCTGCGTGTAGCCTTAGAGAAGTCTACGACTTTCTTAATAACAGCAGCAGTTGTCTTTGTTGTGAAGGCCTTCTTATCAAGTACCTGGAGGATAATGTTACCCTGTGTAAGAGCAAGATTCTGCGTTGCATTCACCTCACCGTTGAGCAGAGCATTTATAAATGTACGGTTGTCTTGATTCATACTTGGAGCCATCTCGTACTGCTGACCAGTAAACCATACCTTCTCACCAGTCTGACCATAACGCTTTGCAAGTGCATCAAAATCAGCACCACCAGCCAATGCCTTCTGAATAGAGTCTGCCTTAGCACGAGCCTCATCAGGAGTTGCAGCTGCAATATTAATCTGACGGAACTGGATTGAGTCTGCCAACTGTGCCTTAGAAAGTACACGGATGATATTCAAAGTATTGTCCTGAGCGTTTTCAACAACACCAGTTGTACCTACAGAAAGTGAATCAATCTTTGATGCAATGTCAGGATACTGCTGATAAGCCTTGCTACTTACAGGAAGACCAAGATAAGGAATCTCAGAACCACTCTTGCTAACAACAGCAGCAGGATCTTTTGCAGAAGCAAGTTGCTTCTGGAAGTCGTTCATCTCCTTAACAACCTGACTGCGGTCTGCAGCACTTGCCTTAATCTGGAAGTCAACAAACTTGATATCACGTGTCTCAACATTTTGGCGGAAAGCTGGCTTCAATTCTGCATACTTAGCCTTGAGGTCATCGTCTGTCACCTTAACATCAGCATCCTTTACGATGCTGTAAGCCAAAGAAGCAAGTTGAATCTGACTTTCCTCGTTATTATCCTTGAAAGCCATCTTAGCCTCAGCCTTGTTTGAGAGAACACAACTTGCGAGCAGTGCCTGATACTTCTGACCGAGCAACTGAGCACGAAGATTCTTCTCTACAAAGAGCCAATAGTCATAGATAGCCTGCATCTGCTCTACCTGTGGAGACTTTGCAGCCTTAGCCTTGTTATAGCTATCAAAGAACTGCTTTAGAGCATTTACATCAAAACGACCAGTCTGCTGGTTCACGAATGGAGTCTGAACCAACATTGGATTAGTACCCTCATTCAATACGTTCTGAATCTCTTTCTCTGTTACGATGAAGACCAACGCTTCTCTGCATCAGCCTCGATAACACGATTGCTTACAAGCTGCTGCCAAACTTGGTCATTTACTTGATTAACTTCCTGATCGGTGAGATTATCACGCTGCATAGTAAACTTAATTGCAGACTGATACTCATCAATCAACTTCTGATAATCCTGGACACTAATCTTTTTGCCCAAGATTTCTCCAATCTGCTGACGCGCTTCGCCCTTGATTCCATCACACGAGCGAGCTGCATCTCCAGCTAAGAATGCAAACAAGGCAAGACCGATAGCGCCTACCAGTATGCCGCCTTTGCTTCTAATTTTTCCTAATGCTGCCATTTTAGATTTATTATTTGATTTTAATTATTCTATTCAATATGACAAATTGCCTACAAAAATACAAAAAAAAGGGCAAGTATCATAATTTTTCATTCAGAAATTACTCTGTACCATTGACTTTTAGCCGTACGAGTTCTATTTTTGTCATGGTGTTCTTGATTATCTTAAACTCGTATTGCCCAACTGTAATGATTTCGTTTAGTTTTGGAAAACTCTGATAGACGTGTAACAATAAGCCTCCGACTGTCATATAATCATCATTCTCTGGCAAATCAAGATTGAACATTTCGTTTACTTTATCAATCTCCAAACGTGCCGAAAGGACATACTCATTATCATTTATCTGCTTTGCAATATACTTTGTATTGTCATGCTCATCCTCAATGTCGCCGAAGATTTCCTCTACGATATCTTCCAAAGAAACAATACCACTGGTACCGCCAAACTCGTCCACAACCACTCCCAAGCTTTTCTTTGGATAAGGAAAACCTGCATAAGTTTATGTGCAGCCATCGTCTCTGGCACAAACGGCATTTGTCGGATATGGTCTTTCCAGTTCTTTGGAGAACGGAACATCTCTGAAGAGTGAATATAACCCTTTATATGGTCGATATCCCCTTCATAAACAACTATCTTAGAGTTACCACTTTCTATGAACATTTGCTGTAGTTCTTCGAGCGAGCAATTCTCTTCAACAGCCTTAATCTCAGTACGTGGCACCATGCAATCACGCACTTTCGTATCTTGAAATTCCAAAGCGTTTTGGAATATCTTTACCTCGTCTTCTATCTCATCTTCGTTCTTAGCATTCTCAATAGTACTCTGTACGAGGTGGTCAAGATCTACTCTCGTAAACGTACCATCAGACTCTTTCTCATCCATCTTTACACCAACAAGACGCAAAAGGACTCGCGCAAGAAAGGTTGCAAAGCGACTAATAGGCCAAAGAATAATAAAAAAGACATATGCCAATGGGGCAAAAAAGGTAAGTAAGCGGTTAGGATTGCTCTTAAACAAGGTCTTAGGTAAGAACTCTCCTGTAAAAAGAATGACGAGTGTTGATGCTAAAGTATCTAATATCACACGCGTTGCTGAATCAAACGATGCAAACAGTGTCGTATCAAATATCTGAGCAAAGAAGATACCATACATAACAAGAACAATGTTGTTACCTACAAGCATCGTAGATACAAAACCATTCGGATTATTATAATAAATGGTTAGACACTTTTGTGCAATACCATTCTTCTCCTTATCCATCTCCGCAAGAAGACGATTACTTGCAACAAAGGCTATCTCCATTCCTGAAAAGAATGCAGAGAGAACCATTGTTATTATAATTCCTATAATTAAATTTATATCCAATTTCTTATTACTATTTAGTGCGACTTGGTAAACATTTCCCGTACATGTTAGCCATAAGTCTCTTCTTATATACGACAGTTATGAACCTATTTTCTCATCTTCTATGATTGTATTGATGCCCCACACATGTCGTGCGAAGGCTTAGCACCAATGGTGCGGAGCACTAATTGCAATGCAATAGATTAATGAAAGGAAAACAACTTGTTGTAAGTAAGTATTGTAAGGATAAACTTACTAACGCTTAAAACAACACGAAACTATCTATTTAAGAGAGATTATACATGGTAGGGAAGAATATTTAAGTTTTATCAAACTACAATTATTACTTTTGTTTAACTACAGGACCTTTCATGCTATCAACACGTGTGGTATCAATAGGCGTAAAGGGAGGAGAACCAGCAGGCGACATAAACTCATTATTAGAGAAGATGCCCCACCCTTTGTCTGTCGTATCTCGTAATTTGTCATCTGCTCATCGCTATGGAACCAGTTTCCTTGCAATTCCTTATCAGGTGTCTTGAGGTGTGAATAAGAATATGACCACATCTCATGGTTACGCTCATCCCAATAGAGTTCATTGCTATAGAAATTAAGCCCTTGCGCTGTAAGGATTCTTACACGCCCTCTTAGTTCCCAACGACGGTCCTTATCAAAGTAGACAGCAGAGTCACATTGAATATAACCCACTACATGCTTCTTCAAATCAAACTGAGTAAGTAGGATTCCTTTATTGAAAGTCCAGCGCGAAGGTCTTCTATTCTCATTAATTTCCCAACGCTCAGTAACAATACGATATTTGATAACGCCTGAATCAGAGATAAGTGTATTGACACCATATGTAGTCATAACCGGGCACAGAGTCACGGTCATGAATAGCAGGAGCGGTATGCTCACGTTCCTCCGAACAGGAAACCATAGCATAGCTCGCTGTAAATAATACTAATCCAATAAAAAATGAATAAAGGCTTGAACGCATATTATTCAACCTTGAACTTAGCAAACCAGCGCTCATTAAATGTGAAACCAACGTTGATACGGAACATATTTTCCTTAATCATTCCCGTAACACTCTGGTTCACCCACTCTGCACTGATATTCAACATACTGCGATTATTGTAAGCATTGAGGATTGGAATACCAACACCAAGGCTTGCAGAAAGCTCGCGTGGACCATCCACTCCGTTAATCTTCAAATAAGGACTGGCATAGCTAAAACCTGCTCGATAGTGCATACGACTAAAGAAACCACGATAGCGTTCGCCCTTACAGTAGTCACCACCCAGTGTAAATTTATGGCGGTCATTGAATTGTCCATCAACAAGATTATAGCTTGTTGTACCATTGACTGTGGTTAATTGTGGGTACTTTAGCTTAGCCCACTTCTGCAACTGATAGTCAACACCGAACTTCAGACGGTTATTATGATTCCACATCAAACCAACTCCGAAAGTATGAGGCAGTTCAAGAGAGTTTGATACAACATAACGAGTTGTATCAGAAACGCTTGTTTGTGAATTTGTTGAAATCAAATTACACTCAGCCTCTGTCCCTAAATTATGTCCAAGAGAGTAAGTAAGACCCAAGGTCAGCTCATTCTTCTTATCTACAGCATAAGTATATTGTGCACCGAAGTCAACCTTGTAGCTTTTTACCTGTGCAGAGTAATTCTTTGACAATGTATTAACATAATCGTCACTATAGGTATTTGTCGAATTACGATTCAGTGTTCCCCACAAGTAACCAATATTCGCACCAAATGAGAAACCCTTAAAAGGCTCCCAACCAGCACCTAAATAAACAAGATGTAAACCACCACTACCATTATAAGCATTGGAATACGTAGCATTTACAGAAGATGTACTTGGGAAAGCATTGACATTTTGAGTGTTACTAAAGTTGTAACCTACATTTGTATAAGGTAAAAAGACCAAAGCTAACACCCACATGCTTAAAAAGCTCTGAATGACGCAACAACGTATTCAATATCAGCATTCTTAGCATTTACTTTGTTGCCATTTTTCTTCAAAAATTAGTCAACTGAAGCGCTAACACCTGCATCAAATATGAATGAAAGAGAGTCAACAGAAGCGTATGAAGCAGGGTTCGCATAGTTCACCTGATTACGCTCATGAAATCCGTATGCCAATCCGTTCATACCACGATTAAAACTTGTTGCCTGAGATGTCAAAGCACCCTAATCCATACTGACTATATGGAGAGTTAGTTCCGCTTTGAGCTGACACCTGTACTGCAAGACCTGCAAGGAACGTTGCTGCAATTATCTTTTTCATTCGCTTTCTTTTTTCTTATTCTGTCGATATGTCTAAACAATATATTGGCGCAAAGTTATTAAAAAAATCTATATTGCAGAAAAAAACAATAAAGGATTTTGATTTTTTTAATAAGCTTTCTTTGTGCTCTCATGCTTTTTTTACTACCTTTGCGGAGAAAATGAAAAAAAGGGATTATTATATATTGTACTGACTTTCATCCTGTCTGTTGTTAACGCTACAGTGGGGGCTCAGTCTATGACTAATCCTGATCGTATTCAGATATCCCTTTTAACTTGTTCACCTGGTAAAGAAGTTTGGGCACAATATGGTCATACCGCTATTCGATATTACGACAAAGAAAGCGGAGAAGACCTTGCCATCAACTATGGTATTTTTCTCCCTCGACCAAACCTACTTTATCCCTCGTTTTTGTTCTTGGTATGACAGACTATCGCATGGGAGTTCAACCTATGGATATGTTCCTTGCTCAATATAGTTATGAAGGGCGAGGAGTTGTCGAACAGGTTCTTAATTTATCAGCTGAAGATAAAGAGGTTATCTATAAAGCTTTGCAGGAGAACATGAAGCCTGAAAATGTAGTTTATCGCTACAACTACTTCTTAGACAACTGTACCACAAGGGCACGTGATATGCTCGTCAATCACCTCCATGGAAAGGTTGTTTATCCACCAGCAGAAGAAGATGCAACGTTCCGTTCTATGATACATAAATGGAACAATAAATATGAATGGTCACAATTCGGAGAAGACCTCCTACTCGGTGTGAATGCTGATCGTAAGACAACAAAGTCTGAACAGCAGTTTCTTCCAGAGAACTTAAGGAGTGACTTTGACAAAGCAAGATACAACGGAAAGCCTTTAGTAAAGGAAACTAACGTACTATTGGATGCTGAAACAGAAGTGGCAGAACCAGTTTTTCCACTTTCTCCGCTATCTATAGCACTCATATTTGCAGTTATCAGTCTTGTAATGATGCTCTTTAGCTATCGTAGACAGCAGGTTTATTGGGCGTGGGACTTAGCTTTAATGCTTACATCGGGGCTCATGGGAATTATCTTCTTCGTTATGATTTTCTCACAACATCCATGTGTTAGCTTGAATTTCATCCTATTATTCTTTAATCCTTTACCATTGTTCTTCCTATATAGTACAATTAAAAAGAAGAAGGTAATATGGTGGAAAATATGGGGAGTCCTTATCATTTTAGGACTTTTCGGAAGTTTATTCCAAGAAATACCACTGCCAATATTAATTGTGGCATCATTCTTGCTATTACATTGTATAGTACATTTGCGGATTAATAAAGCGGTTGTACCAACCGTGAGTAGTCCAAAGAAATAAAAGATAATGAATAAATACATCACCGCTTTACTTGTCGTACTTGCGGCAACAGGAGTCGAGGCGCAGAGCTATCAGTCTGCGCTAAAGATTGCGTTGGGTGATGTCAACATCGAAGATCTTTGCCATAAGCAAGCGTTTAAGGGCGTTGAACAGGAGATTTTGTCTGTTCTTGAGGCCTTTAAGCAGATTAAAGAAGACGAAGAAACAGAGCCTGCACAAAGCAAAGCAGTCTTTGTGACAGACTTATACGACAATTATTCCATAGCTTTAACATCTCAATCAAATAATAATCAGGAATCACAACTATTCCTTCCTAATCCTTCCTTAAGGACTGGAATCAAGATTCGTGCCCCCAGTTTACTTCCTTTAGCGTAATAAACAATATTACAAAACATAGATATATAGAAGTAAACAAAGAGGGAGAACCTCTAATATAAATAACAAACTCAATTAGAATAAATGAATTTCAATAAGATATTAAAGGCACTTTCGGAGATAAGTCAACACGTGATATGAAGCTTATACAGCCATACGTAGATAAGGTAAAGGCTACATATCCAGAGATTAAAGCACTCAGCAATGACGAATTGCGTGCAAAGACAAAGGAAATCCAGAAGTATGTCCAGGATGCAGGTAAGGAACAACGTGAGAAGATAGCCGAACTTCGTACAACAATTGAAGCTACACCGATTGAAGATCGTGAAGCTATTTTCAATCAAATAGATAAACTTGAGAAAGAAGCTCTTGACAACTATGAGAAGGCTCTCGATGAGGTTATGCCAGTAGCATTCTCTATTGTTAAAGATACAGCACGTCGTTTCTCTGAGAATGAGGAAACAATCGTAACAGCAACCGACTTCGATCGTGAGTTGGCTGCAGACCCTTCAAAGGACTTTATCACTATTGATGGCGACAAGGCTATCTACCACAACCACTGGACAGCTGGTGGCAACGACCTTAAATGGGAAATGGTTCACTATGATGTACAGGTATTCGGTGGTACAGTTCTTCATCAAGGTAAGATTGCCGAGATGGCTACTGGTGAAGGTAAAACCCTTGTTGCTACCCTCCCAGTATTCCTTAATGCCCTCACAGGTAATGGTGTTCACGTCGTAACTGTCAATGATTATCTTGCAAAACGTGACTCTGAGTGGATGGGTCCTCTCTATATGTTCAATGGTCTTTCAGTTGATTGTATTGACAAACACCAACCAAACTCTCCTTCACGTCGTAAGGCTTATCAAGCAGATATCACCTTCGGTACCAATAACGAGTTTGGTTTCGACTATCTGCGAGACAATATGGCAGTATCACCAGCCGACCTCGTACAACGTCAGCACAACTATGCTATTGTCGATGAGGTTGACTCTGTGTTAATTGACGATGCTCGTACACCTCTTATTATTAGTGGTCCAGTACCAAAGGGTGACGTACAGATGTTTGAAGAATTCCAGCCATTGGTACAGAGCCTTTATGAGGTTCAGCGCAAGCAGGCTACAGAACTTCTTTCAGAAGCTCGCCACAAGTTAGCTGAGGCACAGAAGAATGCAAACAATAAAGAGGTTTTCCAGAAGCTCCAAGAGGAAGGATTCCTTGCCCTCTATCGTTCATTTAAGGCACTGCCTAAGAACAAAGCCCTCATTAAATACCTCTCTGAGGAAGGTATCAAGGCTGGTATGCTGAAGACAGAGGAGTATTACATGGCCAATAACAACCGTGAGATGCCAAAGGCTATCGAACCTCTCTACTTCGTGACAGACGAGAAGTTGAACTCATGCGACCTCACAGACAAGGGTACAGCATGGTTAGCTGCACAGGTAAAGGATGACCAGTTGTTCGTATTACCTGATATTACCACAGAGCTTTCTGCGCTTGAGAAGCAGAAGGATGATAAGGTTATTGATGAGCAGACATATATCGACCAGAAAGATGCGTTGATGGCTCACTATGGAGTTCAGAGTGAACGTGTACACACATTGCAACAGCTCTTGAAGGCATACACCATGTTTAACAAGGACGATGAGTATGTTGTCTTGAATGGTGAGGTTAAGATTGTCGACGAGCAGACTGGTCGTATCATGGAAGGTCGTCGTTGGAGCGATGGCTTGCATCAGGCTGTTGAGGCAAAGGAACATGTAAAGGTAGAGGCAGCGACACAGACTTTCGCAACGATTACTTTACAGAACTACTTCCGTATGTACCACAAACTTGCAGGTATGACGGGTACAGCTTCTACTGAGGCTGGTGAGTTCTGGGACATCTATAAACTCGATGTTGTTGAGATTCCAACCAACCGTCCAATCCAACGTAAGGATATGGAAGACCGCGTTTATAAAACAGCACGTGAGAAGTATGCAGCTGTTATCGACGAGGTCGAGGCAATGAGAAATCAAGGTCGCCCTTGTCTTGTTGGTACAACATCTGTCGAAATCAGTGAGCTTTGAGTAAGATGCTTAACATGCGTAAGATTCCACACCAGGTTTTGAATGCTAAGCAGCACTTGAAGGAGGCTCAGATTGTTGCCGAGGCAGGTCGTTCAGTAGATGGTCTTGGTGCAGTAACAATCGCTACCAACATGGCAGGTCGTGGTACCGACATCAAGCTTTCTCAGGAAGTGAAGGATGCTGGTGGTTTGGCAATCATCGGTACAGAGCGCCACGAGAGCCGTCGCGTAGACCGTCAGCTTCGTGGTCGTGCTGGTCGTCAAGGTGACCCAGGTTCATCAGTATTCTATGTATCACTTGAAGACAAGTTGATGCGTCTCTTCGGTTCAGAGCGTATTGCTAAGGTAATGGATAGACTCGGCTTTGAAGAGGGTGAGCGTATTGAGAGTTCAATGATTTCAAATAGTATTGAACGCGCCCAGAAGAAGGTTGAGGAAAACAACTTCGGTATCCGTAAGCGTTTGTTGGAATATGATGATGTCATGAACAAGCAGCGTACAGTTATCTATGAGAAGCGTCGTCACGCTTTGATGGGTGAGCGTATCGGCATGGATATTTCTAACATTATTTGGGACCGTTGCGTAAACATCATTGAGAACAATGACTATGAGGGTTGCAAGGAACAATTCTTGAAGATTCTTGCTATGGAATGTCCATTCACGGAGGAAGAGTTCAATGGTGGTAACACTTCAGAACTTTCTGAGCGCAGTTTCCAGGCTGCAATGGAGGCTTTCTCACGCAAGACAGAGCGTATCCAGACTGTTGCATGGCCTATCATCAAGCAGGTATATGAGAATCAAGGCGCAATGTATGAGCGTATCATGGTTCCAATTACAGATGGTAAGCGCGTTTACAACATACCATGCGACTTGAAGGAAGCTTACGAGAGCGAGGCTAAGTCTGTTGTTAAGCAGTTTGAGAAGGTTATTCTTCTCCATATCATTGATGATGATTGGAAAGAGAATCTCCGTCAGTTAGACGACCTTCGTCACTCTGTACAGAATGCTTCTTACGAGCAGAAAGACCCATTGCTCATCTTCAAGTTGGAAAGTGTGAAGTTGTGGGACAACATGATTGACGATATGAACAATCGTACTGCAAGTGTACTCATGCGTGGTCAGATTCCAGAGATGCAGCCAGCTGAGGACATTCAGGAGGCTGCGCCAGAGGAGCATAGCCAGCAGTACAGAGAGGAGAAGGTGGAACTAAATGACCCTAACCAGGTTGCTGCAGCACAGCATGACACCCGCGAAGGCGCACAGGAAGTAAACCACACTCCATATCGTGCAGACAAGATGCCACGTCCAAACGACCCATGTCCATGTGGTAGTGGTAAGAAATTTAAGAATTGTCATGGTCGCGATATCCGTTAATAACCTTATAAAGAAATTCGGGGATAAGACAGCTGTGTCTATCCCCGATTTTTGTTTTCCCTCCAACAAGATTATTGGTCTTGTTGGGAATAATGGCGCTGGTAAGACAACTCTCTTCCGTCTGATTCTTAATCTAATCAAAGCTGACAGTGGTATCGTAAACTTCTGTCTTACTAACGAATACAGTCAACAGGATAAAGCAAATCTTGACAGCAATATGACTTTGGTTTCTCATCTTGAAGATGCATGGAAAAGTTATATAGCTGCTTATCTTGATGAGAGTTTTTTAATAGAGTTTCTTACGCCAAAGGAGTTCTTTACCTTTATTGCAAAAGTCAATAACATTGAAGAACAGGAGATGGAAGAAAGACTTAACAGCTTACAATCCTTCCTTGGCGATGAGGTTCTTGGCAGAAAAGTATATATCCGTGAACTATCTGCAGGAAACAAACAGAAGGTTGGCATAGTTGCTGCCCTACTCTCTTGTCCAAAGTTCGTTATCCTTGATGAGCCTTTCAACTTCCTCGACCCAAGCAGTCAGAATCATCTTAAAAAACTTTTGATAGAGTATAAAACAAAACATAAGGCTTCTATTCTCATATCAAGTCACAATCTACACCATACAACAGATATCAGTAACAGAATTGTATTGATGGAGAAAGGTGAGATTATAAAGAATATTGATGACGTAACAGAGGAGTCGATAAAGGAGTTAGAGAACTACTTCTTGTAGAGACATAAAAAAACATTAGAAACGAATAAGGTCTGAATGTGCGAAACATTCAGACCTTATTCGTTTGTAAGCAACAATAAAAACGAACTTTTCTTGTCCTTATCTATTAGTGTACGACTACTCTGCACATCTGGTGTTGCAGCCCCGCACATATGGTGCTAATGGTCAACACCATTTGTGCGAAGCCCTCCTTAACTCTAAATAAACATATGAGTACAACACACATGTACACCTTAAGCATAAGAATGCATACCACCAAGGATATAGTTGACACCAAAGTAGGTCATAAGTATACTAAAGAATGACAGTAACATAAAGAGATGATAATTCTTTGGTTTACCTAATGCTGAAAATGAATTGGTGTGCAAGGGGATAGCATAAATCATGAAGGTAATCAAAGCCCACGTTTCTTTTGGGTCCCATCCCCAATAGCTTCCCCAACTAATATTAGCCCATATAGCTCCAATAAATATTCCTAATCCTAATGTTGTTATGGCTGGATAGAGGAAAATCTGTGAAAGAACGGTCAACTGGCGATTAGCAGCCATAACGCTTTCTCGTTTACTATTACAAGTAAGGAAATAGGCTATTGCACTAATAAACGTAAGAGAGAGAAGCGCATAAGAAATCATGATGATACTTACATGAATGCTTAATAGCGGACTATTCAACACAGGCATACGTGGTGTAATACTTGGATCCATCTCGCCAAGATGACTTACAAGAAGCATAAAACCACTCATGAGTAATCCGAAAGTTGTCATAAGTTGTAGCTTCCTTGTCGTCAAAACAGATACAAGCATGATGAGCCAAGATAACAGTAACATCGTCTCATAGCCGTTAGCAAGTGGAATCGTACCATTAATAACCCATCTCAGCGCTAACGTAAAGGTAAGAACGCACCATGAGAGAGACATTAACCAGGTAAAAAATCTATATCTTTTCTTATGTGCAAGGAATAATACAGAGAGTAAACCTGCTGTCAAATTAAAAATGAAAAGTATAGTTGCAAATGGGAAATGATTGTAGATTCCCTCTGCTTTAATCACTGTATCAGATGGAATAGTATTGCCACCATATCTATATTGGTACTTTCTTAATTTTAAGATAAGCTCGTTCAGCATATCTATTTTCCCCTGTCTGGCAAGCTGCCCCGCTAAAGGAAGAATAGATCGAATATACTGTTGCTGTTCCTTTGGCATATATTTCGGATATCTATCAGTAGGTGTAAACCAGTCAACAGTATTACTTTTAGACGTATAAGGGAAGATTCTGAGTGGTTTACCTTGCGTTAATTCCATCAACAGCATCATCTTATCGTCCGTATCAAGCAACTGCTTTGATACATTGTCATTCTCCTGGTTATGTGCATCTTGGAGGTAAGGTCCTAATATATAACCTTGTTGTCCAAACAAACTCATAGGAGAAATATATTCGTTTAAGTTCAGTTTATTACGCAGTTCAGCTCCCTTTAGTCTTAAGATAGGCTCCTTCATCCACTCTTGTCCCCAGAACATAAAGCCCGTTAAAACCTGAGAAGGAGTAAAGTCTTTGTAACTTTTCTTACCATAAAGTTTTTTGGTAAAGTCGATAGCATATGTCTCTATAGGACAAATTCGTCCATTATATACAATCAATATCTTTCCAAACTCGTCAGCAGTCTGACGTGGTAATGCAGGTTGCGCACTTGCATTCAAACAGCCCATCACCAACATGATGCCAGCTATTGCTTCCTTACGGAGCAAACGTCGGAAGTTTCCCTTAGGGTCAATAAGCATTGCTATAAGTCCGAAAAACAGAAGAGCATAACCTAAATAAGTAACAGGAATTCCATACGGGTCGGAATTAACAGAGAGATAACTACCCTTCATGTCTTCATCATAGCTACTTTGATAAAGGCGTGTGCCATATCCAGAGTAGATATTATTCATTGAAATCTGATACTGTTCATGCTTATCTCCTTGGATAAGTGTGACAATTGATGCATAATCCATTGCAGCCATATTGCCAGCATGGTAAGATACAGTAAACTTGTTCAGTTGAATACTGAATGGTAGTTTAGCCTCGTTTCCATCCTTGGTAATATACGTATCTATCGCTTTCCCTTGTCGAAGATGTACCACACCTTTATTAGAGGTGAGATGAGTTAGCAATGCACCAAGGAGAATTACAACAAAAGACAAATGTAATGTTATAACAATTGGCCGACGAATCTTTCGCTTTAGAAATAAACAATGCCTGCTGCAGTACCAATAGCCCACAACAAACAAAACCACCACGACCCGAAGATGTTGTCTGAAACATAATCAAGACTGGTATATTTCCCAATGATTGTCCCCGTTGCCATCACTATTACAAGGAGAACATAAATAATTTCAAGCGTCTTCTTTGTTCGCATCTGTAAGATAATAAAGAAGAAGATGAGTCCTTCTGAGACTACATCTTCTTCCTATAAATGTTCTTGTTACTTACTAAAATTATTAGATAGAGCGTATGAACTTAACAACAGCATCTCTATCAGCCTTAGGCAACTTATAGAACTTCACAGCAGCATTATAAGCCTGACTGTTCTTGCTATAAGCATGCCACATGATTGCTTCAATCTCATTGCGTGCTCGAGCATCATGGAGACGGTCTTCTACACCAGAGTTGATAAGTGACAGACCTCTACCCCATAAAGGTGTTGTACGACACCATGAACCATGAATATCATTCTTCATATCCAACTTATGCTGGATAAAGTCTGAGTAAGGATAAATCTTCTGATTAGCATACTTAGGCAACTGCTTATTACCGAGAATCTTAGAAGAGCCATGATTGTCTGCACCTGTTGTCCAAGAAGCCTTGTGACAATGAGCGCATCCAAGATCGCCAACAAAAAGTTCCTTTCCTCGCTGAACTTCCTTATCATTCAAGTTTCTTGCTCTTGGAACAGCAATACCTCTGTGCCAAACCATAAATGCATGATAAGCATCGTCGCTCACCTCTGGCTTGAAGTTGAAGTAAGGATTATTATACAAGTCAACATTATCGTTTGGAGAAAGCAAATAGCCTACTGCCTTCTTTATACCTTCGCGGGTTCCATCGTTATAATAAGGATGTACATAAGACGTTGGATTACTTCCATGCTGCTGTATATAATCAATGACATTTTGGTTTTCAGACATTGCTTTAGCCCATGCTTCAGTAGAACAGATGTGCTTGATATCTGAACGTAAGATGTTCAACTCATCCCACAAAGCTACATCATTCTCAAGACAGCCATCAAGTAAGTCGTAGTTGAAACGCTTGATGAACTTGTTTCCAAAATAATCACTTGCCCATGCTTCAGGCTTCAACTGCTTTGTTGTATTGTCCCAGAATTCTGGATTCAACTCTACAAAGCGTCCCTCTGTCTCATATTGCTTCTTTAAGTCTTCATTAGAAATAGCATCAATCAAACCAAGACCTTGGAAGTTACATGAAGCTATCAAACGTACTTCATAGTTGCTTGGCACTGGGTCTGTGTTGAAAGCAGACTGTGGAATAGCAACAGAAGGATAACGAAGACTAAACTTCTCACCATCAGGGAACTGCATTGGGAGTCCGCTTGGCATTGAAGTAACATCATGCCAAGTAATCTTTATCTGCTTTGGATCTACTGGTGGCAAGAATGGCTCTACAGCTTGAAGCATCGTAAAGGTAGTCAACTGGTCAATTGGTGTACCATTATTGCTTCCTGGAGCATCAGGTGTATAAACAGAAACGATGTAACCGTTGCCCTTTACTGGTTCCATATCATTACGACTATGGCCATGGCTATATCCGCCAGAGTGGCAATACTCACATGAACGACGTGAAGCTACAGGACCCCAACCTTTGTATGGTTCGGTACTAAGGGTATACTTAGCACTTGCCATCATATCACCTTGATTGAAGAGATCAGTTAGTCCTTGTTCGTCGATGGCTGGTGTGTTGTCCTCATAACCACCTGCAGCAGTATTCTCAGTTGTGCCAAGCTTACCACCTGGATACCATTCGTCAGCAGAGAAGTTACCTACCGCTTGACCAATGTACTTCGTTTCAGGCTCTGATGGCTTCAGTGGTGTTTCTGGTGAAACATTGTCGTCTGAGCATGCAGCAAACAAACATAATAGTGCTCCAGCAAGTAAAAAATTGCTATAGCTGTTGTGTCTCATAATGTTTTATAGTTTAAATGTACGTTTGAAACGTAGCCTTGTCCTAAAGAAGACAAAGCTACGTTCTTTAAATTATCTTTATATTATCTTTGCTTTTCAGATTTGCAAGAGTTGGATTACTTATCTGTCTGTTGATTAATCCATGTACCAGCAGCATTAAGAGCTTCGTTCAAAGCATCAACCTTATCAATGCAAGTCTTAACCTGTGGATTACCTGGTTGGTCAATGAATGCAATACCGCTCTTCTTAGCTGTCTCCAAGGCAACAATTGCTTCGTTAAGAGCGCTGTTCAACTCATTGTACTTAGGATAGTTGTTGTTCTTCAAGAAGTTCATAATAGAGTACTGAGCTGGAGTAGAGATGTTCTCTGTACCACGAACTCCATAGAGTGAATTCTTGATAGAATAGATGTTATCCTGGTAATCTTGGAATGAACGCTTACTGTAAGGTGACTCAATATAGTTAGCTGCATCGTCTGCAGTACCAGTACCTGTAGCCTTACGATAAGCTTGACCAAGTTTCTGTGAAGCGACCTCCTCACAAATACCACTACATCCGCCAATAAAGATATTGTTCAGTGTCTCATGCCATGAAGCAAACATACCATTCTCCTTTGTGGCGAACTGTGAATAATCACGATATGGAATTAACTTTGCAGAAAGTCCTCTGTGACGTGTTCCATTGACTACCCACATAGCATTTGCAAGCTGATTCAAATGTGATGTTGGGATAGTTCTACCTAACCAACCATATTCCAAGAGATAAGTCATGTTACGGAGGTCACCAGCAACAGCTGCAGCAAAAGCTGCTTCGTTTACTGTACTTACGCTTGTAAGACCAGCTTCTGTTTCCTTCTCTGCATTGAAGTCTGCTATAGTACGATTCTTACCATTACGGAAGAGTACAAACTCCAAGCCATGGAAACCTAATACCGAATCAAAGTTACCATTGTTGTCATAAACATACTTGGCTGGATTCTCGCCATTAATACCTGCGATAACATCTGCATTATTCAATGCTCTTGTCAACTGATCATGGTCAAGTGGCCATGAGTCGATATGTGGGTCAATCTCATTATCAGATGCAGCACCATAGAGGAATGACTCACTCTGCTCCCAGTCCTTACGTGCAGCCTTGAAAGCTTCACAAGCTGCATCAATGTCATTCTGAGTCAGTGTACCTGCTTTACGCTTCTGGTACAGATTCTGGCAAGCCTTATAAAGGATATCAGACTTCTCTGCCAAGTCTAAATATGTAGGTTTAACAACTTCATTAATGTAGTTGGCAACAACCTTACCCATCTCTGTCTTATTTGCATTTGCGCTACTCTCACTTGCAATCTTACTTAACTCTGATTGCTGTTCTGGTGTGAGGATTGTTGTATTAATGACTTCATCATCATCACTACTACATGACACAAACCCCGTAGCTAATGTTCCTGCAAGAAGGAACATAGCAAGTTTTGTTACTTTTTTCATTACAATCTTTTTTAAATAATGGTTATTCGATCTTTATTCTTTGTCTTTTAAAGGAAGAATCCTTGATAAGCGATACCAATATTAATTGCTGGCTCATCATTGTATCCCTTCTTCAGATTACGGTAGTTGTATTCTGCCTTAATAGCAATCTGTGGGATAGGATAATAGTTGATACCTGTTGCAAGAACGGTTCTATTAGTCCACTGCTTAGTTACAGCATGAACATAAGAATCATAGTGCTCAATATGTCCAAAGACATAAAGCTTCTGATTGTCTTCACGCAACTTGTGAATCTGAGAGAAGATATCATAACCAACCTCAAACATCATTGCCATTGCATGACTTCCGAAGTATTTACCATTACCTGACTCATAAGGCTTAACATACTGTACATTAGGGTATGAAAGCTGTGAAATCTCTTGCGCATTGCTTACATAACCATAGTCAATGTTTCCGCGTGCAATCCAATTATACTTATTATAGGTGAAGTCTAAACTACCAAGATAGACATTACCCTTAATCTTCTTCTTCTCTCCCTTCTCACTATCATGTGGAACGTTGTTGTGCATAGCCTGGCCAACATAGCCACTAACACCAATACGAAGACCAGGAATAGTATGATTGTCTACACGTGCAAGGAAACCATACTTATTAGCAACCTCGAACTCGAAAGGACTTGATGTGCCTTTCTGAATCCAGTTAGCACGACTAAAATGATAAGCATCCAATCCTGCAATCATCTGTGCAACATAACTAAAATCGCCTGCCTTACCCCAGAAAGAAATACCTGTTTGATGCCATGTACTTGGAAGAATTGTGTTTTCCCCTTCAGGACGATATACTGTAAAGAAGTTTAATGGCTCATGATGTGCATTCACTAAACCAAATGGAACTACAATATGACCTGCTCTAATATTAAATGCTTTACTAAATGATTTCTGAAGCCAGAACTGCTCAAGTTCAACTTCTCCACCTTTCTCTGTTTCATGTTCGAACTCAATTGCCTCGTCTGCCTCATATTCAATAGCAGAACCAGAGCCACCATGCTCAAATTCAATCTCTGATCCTACAGACCAACCTTTTCCAAAATCATAACCAAGATAGATAACGGCATGCGGAATATCAAATCTTCCATGGCTTGGGTCCTTCTTATAAAGGCCTGGCGTCGTATAACGATTACCATTATCACTGTAAAAATTGCGAGAATAAGCAGCTTCACCATAACCGCCAAGACTTAACTTATTGCCTTTAGCATGTGTCATAACAGAATCGGCTGCATTTACTTGTGCATGTACTGCGGTCGTACCAGAAAGGAGTACGGCAAAAGTTATCCCAGATATAAACTTCATCATTGAGTTATTATTTAATATATTTATAACTTGGATGCAAAGGTAGAGTTTTCTGAAGTAAATGACAATACCTAAATCTGTTGAAATTATGTACCTAAGTTATACCATAATACTCAACCATTTATTCAAGTTTTTCACCACATTTAGGTATTATTGGAAATAATACAAACACCCCATTCCATAAATAAACTATTTTATCACAATTAATTATTAAGGTCACAATAATCACGTTTCCGAATTAGACGGATTACATACTAACATCTATTATAATCCTAAAAACACCTATATACATTTATAACGTATGTATTCTATTGAACCGCCATTACAAAGACAGACCAAACTGATTTAGTTTTAAAAGGGAATTGGGGCTAAAAGCAAGTCAACAAATTGGCGATTATGTAAGGATTTTTTCTTTCGTAGATTTTTATTAATGCTTAATTGGACTCGAAAAGACGCCCTATTGGCTTGCAAAAGATGCCCTTTTGAGCTCTTATTAACGCCCTTTTGCAGGCCTATTAAGCACAGCTTCGCAAGCATCTTTACAACATACTGATACGCTGCAAGTTACAATCATCCCGAGAAATAGTGTTTTATTCGGTTCTTAAAAGAATATTTTCACGATATTTGTAAAGATATTTTTAGACTAAATTTATTGTATAAAGAAGAATGCTACTTTGCATAATAATAGGCAGCATAGCTACCTTTTTTATAAGGTGCAATAAGTCTTAATCCTCGGTTCTTAAGCGAGAGAATCTTGAGAGCTTCTTTATAATAACGTGGACGAAGGCTATCTGCTGGGTAATACTGCGGAAGATAACGAGCAAAGTCATTAAGATTGCGATCTAACAAGAAACCTATCAACTGATAGTTAGCTGAATTACGGGTTACTTTATAGAGTACACTATCAGGTTGCAGCCACGAATGTACCTTTCCAGGGCGCAATGTACTTGCCCCACCCTTCAAAGGATAATGGAAAAGACTGTCTGCTAAATGACCTCTACGCGCAACTGCATAGACGGTTAGCATAGATGTTACAGAATCCGTATGCGGCATTGTTCGTACTACATCTAATGCACCCGCATAATCCTTTTTATCAATCAAAGCCTCAACTTTAGCACGTTGATGAAAATACCTATCACTATTACTAAAGAGTCCTACAAACAAGAAAAAGCCAAGAAAAAGCAGTAGATTTATCCAAATCATCTGTGAAAACGGACCATAGCTGCGCGATTCTGGCTCATAAGGTTCAAAGCGTTTGACAGCAAACATTACAAAAGTGTAAACCAACAATAGCAAAGGAGCTATCCATAACCAATTGCCAAACGTTACGCTATCGGCTGTAGGACGAAGGTCAGAGATAATTGTGAGAATAAGAAAAGATGGAAAGTAAGTCAAGCCAAAGCCACGCTTCTTCAACTTAAACAATGAGCTTACACCCATTTGGAGTAACTTTAAAGTAAATGTTATCAGCACTGCACCCAACATTGGATCATAGAAGGTTTGCCTTCCTGAAGCCAAATGCTGTACTACGGTCATCACATCTGCTTGATAGAAAAACAGATAACAGAATGTGAATGAGCAAAATAGTACTGTGCAAATAGCACGCATAAACTTACTTTCCATCATGAATTTATTTCTTTCTCAATACTACAGCACTACGAGCTGGTATATAAAGTTTGAGCCAGCCTTTATGATCTTTTCTCATAAAGAGGGTCGCTATTTGTGAAATGCTCTACTGTATCATCAGCAAAGCCAAAGCCACCAAACTCTCTGGCATCTGTGTTTAATACTACATTATAAGACCCCTCTGGCACCAAGAAACCATAATCAGAATAAGAATGTGATGGTGAGAAGTTGAATACAAAGACTAACTCTCCCCTACTAAATGCCAATATCTGGTCGCCATCATTGTGCCAAATCTCTTGGATAGGAGTCTCATTAAACTTCTTCTCACTTGTAATTACCTCCAACATCTTACGGTCGAAGTCGCCAAGCAAGTGATAGCATAATTCCTCATTATCAACCAAGTTCCACTGTCGACGGGCATACTTATGGCTCCATCCATTTCCTTCGCGTGGAAAATCAATCCACTCTGGATGACCAAACTCATTACCCATAAAGTTCAGATAGCCACCATTAATAGCAGCAATAGTGGCAAGACGAATCATCTTATGCAGTGCAATGCCACGATGAGTCATCTCTGTTTCGTCTCCCTTACGGAAATGCCAATACATATCTGCATCTACTAATCGGAAGATAATAGTCTTATCGCCCACCAACGCTTGGTCGTGCGATTCGCAATAAGAAATAGTTTTCTCATCAGAACGACGATTCTTTATCTCCCAGAAGATAGAAGATGGCTTCCAAGCCTCGTCTGGTAACTCCTTGATAGTCTTTATCCAGTAGTCTGGGATATTCATTGCCATACGATAATCAAAGCCGTAACCGCCATCCTTAAACTTAGCTGCTAAACCTGGCATACCCGACACTTCCTCTGCAATCGTTACTGCATTCTTGTTTACCTCATGGATAAGACAGTTGGCAAGTGTCAAATAACAGATAGCGTTATCATCCTGATGACCATTGAAATAATCAGCATAGTTGCAGAATGCTTCACCTAATCCATGACTGTAATAAAGCATTGAAGTCACACCATCAAAACGGAAACCATCAAAGTGATACTCCTCTAACCAATATTTACAGTTAGACAAAAGGAAGTGGAGAACCTCGTCTTTACCATAGTCGAAACATAGCGAATCCCATGCTGGATGCTCATGACGATCACCCGGATAGAAGTATTGATTAGGATCACCAGCTAAGTTACCCAAACCTTCCACTTCGTTCTTAACAGCATGAGAGTGGACGATATCCATGATAACTGCAATGCCATTCTTATGCGCTTCATCAATGAGTGCCTTCAACTCTTCAGGCGTTCCGAAGCGTGAACTGGCTGCAAAGAAAGAGCTAACGTGATAACCAAAGCTACCATAATAAGGATGTTCCTGAATAGCCATAATCTGAATGGCGTTATATCCGTCCTTAATAATACGTGGTAATACCTTCTCACGGAACTCATTATAGGTTCCAACCTTCTCCTCATCCTGTGCCATACCAATGTGGCACTCATAAATCAGGAGTGGAGAGGTCTGTGGCTTAAAGGTCTTTTTCTTCCAAACATATGGCTCAGCAGGTGCCCATACCTGTGCAGAGAATATTTTGCTTGCTTCATCTTGAACAACACGTTGTGTCCAAGCAGGGATGCGCTCACCTTCTCCACCTTCCCAATGTACACGCATCTTGTAGTACTGACCATGCTGCATAGCATCATGTGGGAGCGTAAGTTCCCAGTTACCAGTATCTTCAATCCTGTGACATTGATAGGCTTCTTGCTCATTCCAACCATTGAAATCGCCAACAAGATAAATCTCAGTAGCGTTAGGAGCCCATTCACGAAATACCCAACCGTCAGCTGTCTGATGCAAACCATAGTAGTTATGGCCGTTTGCAAAATCCGAGAGTGTCAACTTGCCATTCTGAGTAAGCTGATTCATCTTCCAAAGAGCATGCTCGTGACGTCCACGAATTGCATCCTCATAAGGAGCCAAATAGGCATCATTCTTTACGAGGCCTATGTGAGACGGCTCCTTCACTTTTACCGTTTTAGCAGAAGTCTTTTTGACTGGAGCCTTCTTTGTTGTGGTCTTCTTTGTAACCATGGTAGATAAGCTTTATGTTATTTGTTATATTTTGTAAAGACTAATTCGTATAGCGTTTTCCTCTTTCATAATAACCGCTGGCAGTTACTTTACCATTCTTATCACGCTCAATGAACTTTCCATCACGGTGGTCATCACGATAGTTACCTTCAAAACGAACACCATCAGTAGTCTCCTCAACAGCTGTTCCATTTCTTTTGCCATTGTGGTAGCTGCCACGAAACTTACTGCCATCAGCATAGTGTATGATGATTAGTCCTTCTAATAAACCATTTCGGAACTGCCCTTCATACACATCCTTATTCTTCTTGGTCAGTTTACCCTGTCCATTCTGCATGTCTTTCTCCCAATAACCTACATAGATATCGCCATTATTCCATGACATTGTGCCATAGCCAGACTTAAGTCCTTTAAGGAAATGGCCAGAATATTGGTCGCCATTCTTATAACGGAAGATACCTTGTCCTGTGCGTTCACCATCTAAATATTCACCATCATAGCTTTCGCCATCCTTGAATTTATAGATTCCCTTACCATTCTGTAGGTCATTCTTCCACTCTCCATTATATTCATCACCATCTGCATAAATATAAATTCCTTTACCTTCTTTTAGGTTATTCACCCAATTTCCTGTAAACGATGAGCGGTCAGGCCATTTGAAACTACCATGTCCGTTCTTCATATCGTTCTTCCACGAGCCTTCATAAAACGCTCCATTGGCAAAGATATACTTTCCTTCACCACTTCTTTTGTCATGGTCCCAGTTGCCAATATACTTATCACCATTGTAATAATACATTGTTCCCTGTCCCTGCTGATAATCCTTGTACCATAAACCATCATAACGATTACCATTGGCAAAGTAGTAAACACCTTGTCCATGTTGCTGATCTTGGAACCACTGACCTACGTACTTCTCACCATCTGCAAACTTATAGGTTCCTTGTCCATGGCGTAAACCTTTCATGTAATCGCCTTCATAGACATTACCTTTCTTATAAGTTGTTTTTCCTTTACCATTTGGTTTACCACGGAACATCTGTCCATGATAAGTTCCTCCATCCGTTGTTGTACAAGTACCTATCTCTATGTTTTGTGCAAAGAGATACGAAGGAAGGAGAAGTAACAATATGATGATATATTTATGTTTCACGTTTCTCGTTTTTAGTTTATTATAATTAAAATAACCTATATGCAAAGATACCGATTTCAACTGAGAACAACAAATTTATAAAACATTTTTAAGCCATGTTCTCAAAATTACGTTTGTAAGTATTTACTTTTTACAGAGAAGGGCGAAATCCATTGTAAATGATAAAGAAATTTGAACAAAGTGAGGGAGTATGATATTTAAACTAATAGGATAAAGTTCTCTTTTTATAATTAAATTTTTCAAGATGTGTCACTATAAAAAAAGCAGACATTGAATTATATCTTATTTCTTTGTAAAAGTAAGTTCAATATCAAACTAATATCTGCAGCAGGTGATATAACACCTTTGCAACCTCAATCTGTAATCATATTGACTATATCTTACAAAACAAAGAACATTCAACACCAATGCTATTTACCATCCGCACGAATGGTGTTAAGCCTCCGCACATTATGTGCTAAGCCTCCGCACAACATGTGCGCATCATCAGAATGTTGGGTAAAGACAGGGAAATAGATGTTTTATTACCATTACAACATTGCATAAAACACCACTTCTATATGTTTCTTGGAAGACTTCATCAAGACAAAAGACAAAACACACACCGCTTAAACATTTAAATAACACTGTTAAAGAGAGAATTACAAAAGAATTAAAGGGCACAGCAAGTAATTTGCTGTGCCCTTTAATACCCACATTTCTGTGAGTTCTTTGAGCTTGACTTTTGGTTCGAGCCTCACGGCGTTCCCCAATCATCTTGCGTCATTGTTATCCTTTAATCAATCTCTTATTACCTTAACTAAACCTATTTTAAATCTAACCTGAACAATCTCTTTTGTTCTACCTTAAAATAATAACTAAAAACCTAAATCTATTACTACTAACCTAAACAATCTATATTTGTCTTTTGACGATGCAAAGGTACAACTGTTTGCGCACACAACAAAACTTTTTCACGATTATTTTCAGCAAAACGACGTTTATTGACATACATCAAGCGAAATAACAAAGAAGGGATATGGGAAAGAAGGAGGAAAGAAGTTGACTTATAATGAGCAAATGCCATAAGACAAAAGCCATCTTTTAGGCAGAATAAGCACAAATAAAAAATGTTGGAACACATAAACTATGCGTCCCAACATTATAATATATCCTTTTATAAAAAAGACTTATCCTACGTCATTCCTTATTATATAAGGTATTGGCTTGAGATACTCTCATTGTTCAATACACGCTGGATTGTTTCTGCAAACATATCAGCTACAGAAATCTGCTTTACCTTTGAGCAACGATCTGTATATGGAATAGAGTCTGTGAAAACCATCTCCTCCAACGCAGAAGCCTCTACACGCTCAGTAGCAGGACCACTCATCACACAATGAGAAGCAATAGCACGTACACTCTTAGCACCTGCCTCCTTCATAACGTCAGCTGCCTTGGTGATAGTACCAGCTGTATCAACCATATCATCAACGATGATAACATTCTTATCTTTCACATCACCAATAATCTGAATTGTATCAACGACATTGGCACGTGCACGAGTCTTGTTACAAAGAACCAGTGGACAACCGAGATACTTAGCGTAAGTATTAGCACGCTTAGAGCCACCTACATCAGGACTTGCTATAACAAGATCCTTCAAATGTAAGCCCTGAACATAAGGAAGAAGAACACCGCTTGCATAGAGATGGTCAACAGGAACATTGAAGAAGCCCTGAATCTGATCTGCATGTAAGTCCATTGTTATCAGACGGTCGATACCAGCAACACTCAACAAGTCGGCTACTAATTTCGCACCAATGCTGACACGTGGCTTATCCTTACGGTCTTGACGCGCCCAACCAAAATAAGGCATAACAGCGATAATGTGACGAGCTGAAGCACGCTTAGCCGCATCAATCATCAAGAGAAGCTCCATAAGGTTGTCAGAGTTTGGGAAAGTGCTCTGTACAAGGAAGACATCCTTACCACGAATACTCTGCTCGTAAGAAACGACAAATTCGCCGTCAGAGAAGCGGGTCATCACCAAGTTACCAAGCGGACAGCCAAGGCTGGCGCAGATTTTCTCAGCAAGGTATCTCGTCTTTGTACCAGAGAATACCAAAAAAGAGTTATTTTCACTCATTTCTTTTAGTTGTTTATATTGATAACGTATAAATCTTTATAAGTCTCTGTGTCATTAACAGAGGGCACGCAGCTTACGGAAGTGATTAATGATAGAGCTAAAATTCTGTTCATTATAAATACGAAACTTATCCCATAAGTCGTTCCGAACCACTACTCCACCAAAGTCAAGCTCACGAAGAATAGGTATATCGTCTATCGTCACACCGCCCATTGCATAAACATGTCGCCCAAGAATGCCCTGCCTATAAGCCTCGTCTAATTCAAGATCAGAGAGAACACGCTCTTCTTTTTCCGCTTGTTCACGAGGTTGGTGGATATTCTTTAGAAAGACATAGTCCGATTGTTTCTTCATAGCCTTTAGCTGCATAACATCATCACAAGTTCTACTTAGAGAGCCACGGTAGCCACGAGGCACAGCAACACTTGAGTTATCCAAGTGGATACCACCCAAAGAAAACTCATTCTTCATATTAAAATGCTGATGTATTGTGATTTTACGATGATATTCAGAAGGCAAAAGTGAAAGAAGACGCTCCAAATAAAGTGGGGAAGTATCTGCCTTCGAGATATGTAGACTATCAAGTCCTTCCTCGAAAAGCATACTTAAAATCTTATCTTCTTCCACAAAATACGTGGACTTAGTCATGATGACCAGTTTCATGCCTTTAGTTTATTTGTATTGCAAAGGTAGAGATTATTTCCCATAACTGCAAATTTTTCCTTATATTTGCACCATGAAAATAAATCCATTAACATACGCCGAACTCTCTCGCCCAATGTATGTGCTGGAAGAGGCAAGGCTCAGAGAAAATCTAAACCTCATTGCTCACGTGGCAAAAGAGGCTGATGTTGAGATTATTCTCGCATTCAAAGCATACGCTTTATGGCGTACGTTTCCTATTTTTTTCGTGAGTATATCAAGGCTACAACTGCCTCCTCTCTTTGAAGCTCGACTTGGCTTTGAGGAATTTGGAGCACCCACACACCTTCTCACCGGGCTATACGGATTATGAAATTGACGACATTGCTCGCTGTTCTTCTCATCTTGTATTTAATTCCTTGACACAATACGAGCGTTTTCACGTACGTGCCAAGATTGAAAATGAGAAGTTGAGTTTCGGTTTGCGTGTGAATCCTGAGTACTCAGAGGTAGAAACGCTCATTTATAACCCTTGTGCGCCTGGTACTCGCTTTGGAATATCATCCGATAAGCTACCAGAAACGCTGCCAGAGGACATTGATGGCTTTCATATCCACTGTCATTGCGAAAGTGGCAGTGATGTCTTCGAGCGTACCTTAGTACATATAGAAGAGAAGTTTGCCAAGTGGTTCCCTCAACTAAAGTGGATTAACTTTGGTGGTGGTCATCTCATGACACGCAAAGACTATGACGTTAAACGTCTGATACATGTCTTACGAGGATTCCGCAAACGCTATCCGTGGCTTAAGGTTATCCTCGAACCAGGCAGTGCCTTTGCTTGGCAGACGGGTCCACTGGTAGTACAAGTCGTTGATATAGTAGAGGATCATGGCATAAAGACAGCTATTCTTAATGCAAGTTTTACTTGTCACATGCCTGATTGTCTTGAAATGCCTTACCACCCAACCATTCGTAATGCAAAACTTGTCGACGAAGATGGTACTGCAAAAGGCGAATATACCTACCGATTAGGTGCAAACAGCTGTTTGAGTGGTGACTGGATGGGTTCGTGGGACTTCGGCCATGCACTGGAAGTAGGCGAGAACATTATCTTTGAAGATATGCTCCACTACACGACTGTCAAGACAAATATGTTCAATGGTATCAGTCACCCAGCTATCGCCCTACTCCATACAGATAACGAACTCGAGATGCTTCGCGAATATACATACGAGGATTATCGTGACAGAATGGACTAATGGCACATTATTTGCTACTTTAAGGATGGTATTAAAACATTAATTAAGGAAGAAATATTATGGCATTTATAGATTATTATAAGATTCTTGGTGTTGACCGCAACATCCCTCAAAAAGATGTGCGAGCAGCTTATAGAAAGAGAGCTAAGCAGTTTCATCCTGACTTACATCCAAACGACCCAAAGGCAAAAGCTAAATTCCAAGCATTGAGCGAGGCATTTGAGGTTATCGGTGATCCTGAAAAGCGAGCTAAATACGATAAATACGGAGAACAGTGGCGCAATGCTGAAGCCTATGAAAATGCTGGTGGCTTTGGTGGATTCCAAGGTGGACAAGGTGGGGGAAACCCCTTTGGCGGATTCGACTTTAGCAGTTTCGGTAATGGCGGAGGTGGCTTTAGCAGCTTCTTCCAAGACCTCTTCGGAGGCGGTGGACGTCGTCGTTCATCTGGATTTAACACGGGTAGAGCACATGGACAACAGCCAACAGGACAGATGGAGGCTAATGTCGGCATAGATCTTTACACGGCTCTTTTAGGTGGTGAAGTCGTTATTCAACTCTCTGGTGGACAGAAAGTAAAACTGAAGGTTAAACCATTGACACAAGGTGGAACAAAGGTTCGCCTACGTGGTAAGGGTTATGACCGAGGCGATGGCACCTTCGGCGACCTTATTATCACCTACAATGTGAAACTTCCTGACCACCTCACTGACCGTCAGAAAGAGCTGATTGAGCAGATGAGACGTGAAGGATAATAAGCATATAGACACTATAAAGGAACTTTACTCAATGTAGGAGTTCCTTTTTTGTATCACAAGCATTACCATACAAGCCCATCATTAAACCAAAACATCAATTATTCATATTAATAGGTATAGTTATTTGATAAGTGTTGACCAACAACACATGTGGTGCTTACCATCCGCACCATTGGTGTTCACCATCCGCACCACACGTACTAAGCATCAACATATCGATAAGAAAACGAAAGAAAGAACCTTTTTTGTCATTATAACATAAGTGAGAAACTAATGATTAACAACTTCGAGATTTTTTTGTCGACAGCATAAAAGCCCTATAAACTAATTTAAGTATAAACGTAAGCAATAATACATAACACATTGAATAGTTGAGTCTTACTAAACAATGGCTAAATCATTAGGAAAAAGGGGAAGTCATACTTCTTTTGTTTAAATATTTTTTAGTATCTTTGCCTACAAATACTTTGAACATTAGAATACAAAATTTACCAATAAACAAATAACTAAAAACAATGAGTATCAGAAAATCAATAGCTGCTGCGTTTATTCTTGGTAGCTTACTCTTACCATCAAGCGTATCGGCTCAATTCAATTGGCCATACAAGGTGACCAATGGAAAAGCTGTAACGGAAGTTCCAGTACGTGCAGCTGGACAGGAAAGTGCGTTGAACATGACGACACCTAAGTTAAAGGTTGTTCGCGTAGCTTTTGTTGGTTTAGGAATGCGCGGTCATGATGCTGTAGAGCGTTGGACACACATCCCTGGCATCCAAGTAATGGCTCTCTGCGATTATGAGCGTGACAGAGCTGAGAGATGTCAAGAATATCTGCGTAAAGCAAGTATGCCTGCAGCCGACATTTACTCTGGCGAAGATGGCTACAAGGAGTTGTGCAAGCGTAAGGATATTGACCTTGTGTATATTGCTCCAGACTGGAAGCACCACTTCCTTGTTGCCTACGAGGCTATGAATAATGGTAAGCACGTTGCTGTAGAAGTACCTGCTGCCATGAACCTTACAGAAATTTGGAAACTCATCGATATATCTGAGAAGAAGCGTCTGCACTCGTATGATGCTTGAGAACTGCTGCTATGACTTCTTTGAGTTGAACTCACTAAACATGGCACAGAAAGATGTCTTCGGTGAGATTCTTTATGTTCAGGGTGCCTATCGTCATGAACTATCTAAATTCTGGGACGCATATTGGAAGAAGGATGCACAAGACAAGTTAGGCTGGAGATTGGATTACAACCAGAAGTTCCGTGGTGATGTCTACGCTACTCATGGCTTAGGTCCTATCGCACAGGTTCTGAATATCCACAGAGGTGACAAGATGAATACGCTTGTTGCAATGGATACAAAGTCGGTTAACGGTAAGAAACAGGTTGAAAAGATGACCGGTGAACCTTGTAAAGAGTTCCGTAATGGTGACCAAACAACCACCCTTATCAGCACTGAAAACGGAAAAGTTATTGAGATTCATCATAACGTAATGACCCCACAGCCATACAATCGTATGTATCAGCTCACTGGAACAAAGGGTTTTGCCAATAAGTATCCTTTTGAAGGCTTTGCTCTTTCTGCTGAGGAGATGAAGAAATCAGGTGTTACTCCGTCATCTGACAACCTTTCAGGTCACTCTTATCTTTCACAGGTTGACACCAAAGCATTGATAGAGAAGTATGAGAGTCCTATCGTTGCTAAATATGAGAAGCAGGCAAAAGAAGTTGGTGGACATGGTGGTATGGACTTCATCATGGATTCACGTTTGGTTTACTGCTTGCAGAATGGTCTTCCTTTGGACATTGACGTTTATGACTTAGCAGAATGGTGCTGCTTAGCTGAGTTAGGTTCTATCTCTATGGACAATGGCAACATTCCTGTAGAGGTGCCTGATTTCACACGCGGAGAGTGGAATAAGGTTAAGGGATTCCACCACGCTTACGCATCTCCTGCTGATGAAGCACAGGCTGCGGCAGACGCAATGGACTTCACAACTAAGTTGAAAGAAAAAGGTAAGAAATACTGGGAGAAGGTCGATAAGGCTACAAAGAAGAAGTAAACTCCTACGAAAACTAAAAATACAAATGCCGTAACGCTCAGAGAGTGTTACGGCATTTATTTTACTTTAAAGTGGTAAAGCTATTCTTTGACACAGAAGGCTTTAACTCTTTATCTCTTCAAAGCTAAATTGTAGTTATAATATTCCGTATTACCAGTGATGTCCTCAAGCACTTCTATGAATGGAGGGAAGTTCACATCTTCATGGTCAACGATTCCCTTTGTCTCCAAAATTTGAAGATTAGAGGTTGGAGCAAGGTAAGTGTCAAGTTCAAAGAACTGACCACGCCAGATAAAGGTCTTGCGAATCTTATGGATAGACTGACGATAAGGATCTGCCTGACGCATCAATGATTCATATAGATTATTATCTATCTGTCGCTCAGTAACAACCTGTTCATTATTCGGTAAAGTCTTCTTTGTTGTACGAACATTAATCGAAACACCATTCAGAGTACGACGACGTAGACGCACCTCACTGCGAGGTTCTGAAGTTAGATAGGTCTGTGTAATATCACTTTCGATAGCATCAGGAATCTCACCTGTCAATCGAACAATGTATTTGCGCTCCTCGACAATCTGCTGTGGAATCTCCAATACATTAGAAATATCCTGTATAACACGATTAATCTTCGTGTCAAAGTTCTCGTGATTATTGATAACACGCAAATGAGGATGCTCTGACCAAGCCTGAATAACCTTCTTATCAAGTTCACGTGCAAGCTCAAGCCCTTCTGTACGTTCAGCATTATTAGCAGTGGTATAGAACTGTTCTGCTCCATCCGCAGCACTCACAAGGTGAAGAACTGCATCATAACGAGCACGAAGTTCCTCGGAAGTTGTTCCTACACCAGCTGTAATCTCTTTCCACATCTCTGGCTTCATATAAGCAGAGATATCCATTGTACCACGATCACATACTATAATCGTAGGTTTATCAATGGTCTCAGCCATACGCGTAAACTTATCTTCCAAAGCAAGCTGAACCTCCAATGTTGCCTTCTCTCCTTCATAGAAGAACGCAGCATTATCTGTAAGATAATCCATACCCGCCTGAGAGAAGAGCGTTGGAACTTCTGGAATGATAAACACCTTATAGCCAAGACTTGAGAAATGCTCAATGATCTTGACAAGTGCTGTCGTTTCCGGCACAAGGTCCGCCGGTAAGTACAATTCGTTTCATAATGACTAAAAAATCCCCTCCACCCGAAAGTGAAAGGGATTATTATCTAACATTACTGCTTTACAGTGCAAAATGTCAATATAAAATTACTCAGCTGCAGGAGTTTCCTCCTCAGCTACAGGTGCCTCTGCTGGCTGCTCTACTGGAGCCTCCTCAACAGCAGGTGCTGGCTGGTTCTCTGCAACAACAGTTACAGGAATCTTAACCTCAACCTCCTTGTGGAAGTGTACAGTAGCCTCAGATGTGCCAACCTTCTTCATATCGCGCATTGTAACAATCTTACGATCGATTTCAATACCGCGCTTAGCGAGTTCCTCAACAACAAGTAGCTGCGTTTACTGAACCGTAAGTTACGCCAGTAGCAGATACCTTAGTTGCAATAACAAGCTCTACACCATCCAACTGAGCTGCCTTCTTCTCTGCCTCAGCCTTAAGAGCTGCGAGCTTAGAAGCCTGCTGCTTCAAGTTCTCTGCCAACTGCTTCTTTGCAGATGGAGAAGCGATGATACCCTTACTAGTTGGGATGAGATAGTTACGGCCATAGCCGTTCTTCACATTAACGATATCGTTCTTGTATCCAAGACCGATAATATCTTCTTTCAAAATAATTTCCATCTATTGACCTCCTTTTTACTTCATCAAATCGGTTACGTATGGAAGGAGCGCAATCTGGCGTGCACGCTTAACAGCTTGAGCCACACGACGCTGATACTTCAAAGAAGTACCTGTAATACGACGAGGAAGAATCTTACCCTGCTCATTGAGGAACTTCTTCAAGAACTCGCCATCCTTATAATCGATGTACTTAATACCGCTCTTCTTGAAACGGCAATACTTCTTCTTCTTTGTATCGATAGAAGGAGCGGTCAAATAACGGATTTCTGATTTCTGCTCTGCCATGATTTAAGCCTCCTTTTTAGCTGCCCATTTAGCACGACGCTTCTCAGCATAAGCTGCAGAATACTTGTCCTGCTTAACTGATGATGTAACGAATAACCTTCTCGTCACGACGGAAGCCGGTCTCGAGAGTGTCGATAACTCGTTGGTTCTGCGTTGAACTCCAACAATGCGTAGAAGCCAGATGACTTCTTCTGGATGTTGTAAGCCAACTTCTTCAAACCCCAGGCCTCCTCGTTCAAGATCTCAGCGCCATTGTCGGTGAGCAGTTTCTTGAATTTAGCGACCGTTTCTTCCATCTGTTCATCAGACAAAACGGGAGTCAAAATGAAAAACTAGTTTTCGTATTGATTCATACTACTTAAAAAAATATAAAATTGTGAATTAAATTACACCTGCTTTCGCAAAAATGCGGTGCAAAAAGTACTAATTTTTATGCAACTGACCAAATATTTTTTTGTACTTTTGCGCCAACAAACAGATATATTTACACTTTTGTATGAAAAGATATATCAAATACTTAGGCATTGCAGACATTATTTTAGGTCTGCTTCTGTTCGCACTCCATGTCATTCTCCACTTCAATGGAAACGAACTTCTTTTCGGTGGATTAGCACTGGTTTTGAGTGGTGTTGTAATATTTGTAAGGGGAGAACGTTTAGTTTCATTCCAATCTTCAAAGGAGGAAGAGAAGGAGGATTAACAGGATTTTCCGTTAAATATGTGCATGTCTTTCGTATCATTTTACTGGAAGTCAAAGCTAAACATCAAACAAAAACATAGGCAAGATTACCAAACTACCTATTTTATTATCACCTTACTGACATAGAAACCCCTTTCTTCTTGTATGTTGATAATTAGCAGATAAGTCCTTGAAAAATCATTACATAATTTCAAATAAAACATCTATAAATAAGGACAAAAACACGTATAAAAAGCAAGTCTGCAACCAACAGAATATCAGTTAGTTATAAAACAGCACGTAAAGAGGTGCTTAATTGGACTTCAAAAGGGCGTTAGTAAGGGTCTTAAAGGGCACCTATTGCAAGTCAATTAGGCGTCTTTTAGAAGCCAAAAGAGCATGTATTAGTTTTGAGTCATGTGAAAATAGTTTACAAATACCTATCGATATAAGAACAAGTTGTTTATAAAAGATGGATAGACATGATAATTGGTAGATATTTAACCCAAGTCGGTCATTAGAGCCTAAAAGGTTTTATATTATATAAAAAGGTGTATGCAACCTCTTTATATGATATTATAGAAGATAGAATGGCATCAAAACAACTCTAACAAACCGACTTATATATCAAAACTTGCACCTTCTTGTGTCAGGAAACTATTAGGAAATATTTCTTTAGCTTCATCTAATAGCTGCTGTTCATTACCATAACGGGCTGAGTAATGCCCTAAAAGAAGTTTCCCTGCAGCTGCATCCAGAGCCACCTGTGCTGCTTGCTGTGACGTACTATGCCAATAAAGACGAGCTCGATCAGCATCTTGCGCTGCGTATGTACTTTCATGATAGAGCGTACTTACCTCTTTTACAAGATTATGGAGTGTTTTAATGTATCGCGTGTCAGAGCAATAAGCATAGCTACGAGCAGGTGCAGCAGGGGTTGTTAGCTTATTATTAGGAATCACATCACCCTCTGGCGTTACCCAATCAGCCCCAGCCTTTATATTATTAATCTGACTGATAGGAATATGATAAAAGTCTATCATGTCACGACGAATATGTGGTAGTGTTGGTTTCTCACGGAACAGATAACCACAACAATCAATACGATGCTGCAAAGGGATTGTTTCAACCGTCAGACTCCTATCCTCGTAAACCACCTTATTCTGCTTTGTATCAACAGCATGAAACACTACTTCAAACTCTAAACCCTGACAAAAAAAGTTCAGTGTCTGGTCAAGAATAGGCTCAAACGCAGCGGGAGCGTAGATATGTAACGGAGCCGTACGCCCTGTCATACCAAAGGTTGAAATCATACCAGGCAAACCAAAACAATGGTCACCATGCAAGTGGCTAATAAAAACAGCTATAATCTTTGAGAAATGTATGCGCGACCGACGAAGTTGTATCTGTGTTCCCTCCCCACAATCAATCATAAAAAGCTTCTCCCTAAGCTCAACTACTTGGGAAGAAGCATTATGTTGCAAAGTTGGTAACGCACTACCGCAACCAAGAATATGTACTTTGAATGGTTCCATATAGACTACCTCATGTCTTCTCATTCCACCCTTTTAAGAGAGGAATGAAAAGATTAGTTTTCTAATAATAGTCGTCACATTCTCTTTAAAGAGAGTATAGCGAAGAACTTACTTACCCCTTGTAAAGACAAAAAGTCCCGATTTATTCTCTAATGACAATGTGTCCGCACCAAGGCTTTCTACGTCAAAGGTGTCTTTTGACAGAATCAGCTTACCATTCCATATTTTCCATGCTGTCCATGGATTCTTCTCAGACTGCAAGCTTGAAGTAACGCTTCCTCCTTCTTTTATCTCAAAGTTGCGATCAAGACTACTCCAGTTACCTAACAAAGAGGTAAGATTAATCGCTGAACGCATAAAATTATCACCATACTCTTTATAACCAATAATGGCAAATCGGTCACCATTAATCTTTCCACCTTTAACAACTTCAAATGTATCATTTGGGTTTACAAGATATTCAAGTGTATCACCATGATCGGTAAGCAGAACAATAGAGTTCATACCACCATCCACCATCGTACCATAGATAGTACTATCGTTTGTGGCAACAGAGTCTTCAGCATCTTCAGTTTCAGACATCATAGACTTAGGTTTGCTATCCTTACAAGAGATTGCTACTGCAAGAATAAACAAAGACATGATAAAATAAAAGGTTCTTTTCATATTTACACTCCTCAATTTTTATCGTAATTTTAATTGTTAGCAGCCTTAGCTTGATTCCATAACTCATCCATTTCAGCAAGAGTTAAGTCTTTTATCGTAACTCCCTTTGCCTTAGCAGCTTCCTCAATATAGTTAAATCGCTTGATAAACTTTTGATTCGTGTGTTCAAGAGCATTATCAGGATTCAAATGATAGAGGCGTGCTGCATTAATAAGAGAGAATAAAAAGTCGCCAAGTTCTTCTGTTGAACGCTGCTTATCCTCCTTCATCAGCTCGTTCTTCAGCTCTTCTAATTCTTCATATACCTTATCCCAGACCTGCTCTTTCTCTTCCCAATCAAAACCAACATTGCGTGCCTTGTCTTGGATGCGGTAAGCCTTAATAAGACTTGGCAGTGAATTGGGCACACCAGAGAGTACCGAAGTGTTTCCGTCACGTTCACGTTGCTTGCGCTGTTCCCATGTTGATTCTACCTGAGAAGCAGTATTAGGAGTTGTCGACTGTGCGTTCTTAGCAACCTGTTCTTCTTCATCTTTATAAACTACTTGTCCTGCAGCATTAACTACCATATCAGAACATGTCACACTCCAACCCGTCCAATCGATAAAATCATGTCGAAACATAAGTTTGTCGGATTGCGCATTGCAGACATCAGCAACATCAAAGTCCCCCTTTTCTTCACCCAATATAGAATAGAAGATAACATGTTCCATGACGTCTCCAAGCTCTTTACAGATATTCTTTGAGTCATTTTTTAAGAGCGCATCAGCCAATTCAAAGGTCTCTTCAATCGTATTGGGACGGAGGCTTTCATTAGTCTGTTTACTATCCCATGGACACTCCTTTCGGAGTCGTTCTTGAATGTCTAAAAGTCGGGAAAAAGCTTTCAGTTTATCTTCTTTAGTATGCAAAGTCTTGATGTTTAAAGTTAAACATAAACGTTAAAGTACTCATCAGTGTACTATTATTGATGCAAAGATACGCTTTTTAGGCGGATTTTTTGTACTTTTGCATCGTAATTTTAAAGATAATAAAGAAATAATAATATACGAGACAATGGAATTAGCAAGCAAGTATGATCCACAAGTAGTGGAATCAAAATGGTACCAGTATTGGCTGGACAACAAGCTTTTCAGTTCTAAGCCTGATGGCCGCGAGCCTTACACTGTGGTTATTCCTCCACCAAACGTAACGGGTGTGCTTCACATGGGCCACATGTTGAACAACACGATACAGGACATCTTGGTAAGACGTGCCCGCATGGAAGGTAAGAATGCATGCTGGGTACCGGGCACTGACCACGCAAGTATTGCTACAGAAGCAAAGGTTGTGAACCGCCTCGCAGAGCAAGGTATAAAGAAGACTGACCTCAGTCGTGAGCAGTTCCTTGAGCATGCATGGGATTGGACACACGAACATGGTGGCATTATCCTCAAGCAGTTGCGTCGACTTGGTTGCTCATGCGATTGGGATCGTACTGCTTTCACCATGGACGATACTCGTAGCAAGAGTGTTATCAAGGTATTCTGCGACCTCTACAAGAAGGGCTACATCTATCGTGGTGTACGCATGGTTAACTGGGATCCACAGGCTCAGACGGCTCTTTCTGACGAAGAAGTAATCTACAAAGATGAGCATTCTAAGCTTTATCACCTTAAATACTATGTTGCTGAAGAAGACCAAGCAAAGGTTGAACGCAAGGATGAAGGCAACGTAAATGCATAAGGATGCGAAGGGTTACTATGCTGTTGTTGCGACCACTCGTCCAGAGACAATCATGGGTGACTCAGCTATGTGTATCAACCCAGAGGACGTTAAGAACACATGGTTGAAGGGTCTTCATGTTATCGTTCCATTGGTAAATCGTGTGATTCCAGTTATTGAAGACATCTATGTTGATATCCAGTTCGGTACTGGTTGCTTGAAGGTTACACCTGCTCACGACGTTAACGACCATGCACTTGGCTTGAAACACGGTTTGGAAACTATTGATATCTTCAACGATAATGGTACTATCTCTGAGGCTGCTGGCTTGTATGTTGGTCAGGACCGTATGGATGTACGTAAGCAGATATCAAAGGATTTGGAGGCTGCAGGACTGATGGAGAAGGTTGAAGACTATGATAATAAAGTCGGATACTCAGAGCGTACACACGTACCTATCGAACCAAAGCTCTCTTACACAATGGTTCTTAAAGATGCAGCACTTTGCTGATATCGCCCTCGCTCCAGTCATGGACGATGATATTGAGTTCTACCCAAAGAAGTATAAGAACACATATCGCCACTGGTTAGAGAACATCAAGGACTGGTGTATCAGCCGTCAGTTGTGGTGGGGTCATCGTATTCCTGCTTACTACTTCAAAGATGCAGAAGGCAAGAATGCCACCGTTGTGGCAGAAACTACTGAAGAAGCATTGAAGTTGGCACAGGAGATTAATCCTTCAGTAACAGCTGCCGACCTTGAACAAGAAAGCGATTGCATGGATACTTGGTTCTCAAGTTGGTTGTGGCCAATCTCTGTCTTCGATGGAATCAACAACCCTGACAACGAAGAAATCAACTACTACTACCCTACCAGCGACCTTGTTACAGGTCCAGACATTATCTTCTTCTGGGTAGCACGTATGATTATGGCAGGCTATGAGTATCGTGGCAAGTTCCCATTCAAGCATGTCTACTTCACAGTATTGTACGTGATAAGCTCGGCCGCAAGATGAGTAAGAGTCTTGGTAACTCACCAGATCCTATCATGCTGATTGAGAAGTATGGTGCTGATGGTGTTCGTATGGGTATGATGCTCTCTGCTCCTGCAGGCAACGACATCCTCTTCGACGAGACACTTTGTGAGCAAGGACGTAACTTCAACAATAAGATTTGGAATGCCTTCCGCCTCGTTCAAGGTTGGGAGACAACTGATGCTGAGCAGCCATTGGCAAACAAGATTGCTGTTGAATGGTTCGAAGCGAAGTTGAAGGAAGTAAATGCTGAGATGAACGAGCAGTTCAAGAGCTATCGTATTTCAGAGGCTTTGATGACTGTTTACCGCCTTTTCTGGGACGAGTTCTCAAGCTGGTACTTGGAGATGATTAAGCCAGAATATGGCAAACCAATCGACAAGCTCACCTACGAAGCAACCCTTAAATTCTTCAATTCACTCTTGAAGATGTTGCATCCATTCATGCCTTTCATTACTGAGGAGTTGTGGCAACACATCTATGAGCGCAAGGATAACGAGAGCATCATGCGTGACGAACTCAAACTTGATGCACCAAGCAAGGAGGAATTAAAGCTCATCGAGGCTATTGAGCAGGTTAAGGCGATTGTCAGCGGTGTGAGAACCGTACGCAATCAGAAGAACATTGCTCCAAAGGTTGAACTCGATTTGAACGTAATCGGTCAGAACAACTACGAGGCTTACAACAGTGTAATCATTAAGATGGCTAACTTGAAGGCTATTGAAGTGGTAACTGAGAAGAGTGGTGACGCATCTGGTTTCATGGTTGGTACCGACAGTTTCGCAGTTCCAGTGGGCGACTTGATTGACGTTGCAGCTGAGATTGAGAAGCAGGAGAAGGAACTCAAGCATCTTGAAGGCTTCCTCACAGGTATCAAGAAGAAACTCTCAAACGAGAAGTTCGTAGCAAATGCACCTGAAGCTGTTATCGAACGTGAGCGCAAGAAGCAGAGTGACTCTGAAGAGAAGATTGCCGCTTTGAAGGCAAGTCTTGAAGAGTTAAGAAAGAAGTAATCTGTTATCTCTTTGGCTAATGGGTTCATTAGCCAAAGCGTTTTAGTACATATAAAAATAAAGAGGAATGCCTTTGCGTTCCTCTTTATTTGTTTTTATTCATAATCATCTACCACATTATTAATAAAGTCCATCATAGGCTTACCTATCTTACAGATATGTTCTAACTGCTCAACCCAGCCATCGCCCTCGAAGAAGTCATCGGGCACAGACACCCAACAGCAATAATCCTTCATTCGAAGATACTGAAGATGCTCATAATCTTTTGGAAATCCCTTTGGAACAGTCTTTAAAGCTGCAAGTCCAAAGCCTCTCTTACTGACTTTATCGTCGGTCCATTCACCTTCATTAGGTCGTCCAAACAAATCGATAAACTCCTCATTCTCTACATCTTTACGCCATTCATCAATGTTCGCCATGATTTCATTGCGACATGAAGTCAATATATTCGTAGGCAGCCAATAGCAGCCAACAGCAACCAAGCAGTTGCCTGGCTGAAGATGTATATAATAACCGCCACGCAAAGCTTTTCTACCACGTGCACAGATGTATGCCCCCAAGTGGCGTTTATACGGACTCTTATCAGGTGAGAAGCGTATATCACGATAGAAACGATAGGTACAATCCTTTGCCGTCAAGTGTGAAACCTCATCATCAAAGGTTGCCAAACAAGATATTATTTGGTCAACTCCTTTCTCGAAATCGTCCTTCACCGCATCGTATTCAGCCTTATGTTCCTGAAACCATTGCTTATTATTGTTTGCAGCAATACCTTTCAAGAAGTGTATTATCTTCTTTGTATTCATAATATTTTGCGTTTTATCTTGTTTAATTTTACACTATCAATTCATTCACTTGTTAACTCGTCAACCGTCAACTATAAACCTACCATCAATTAACTCGTTAACTTGTAAACTCGTTAACTCGTCAACTATCCTATCCTACAACTTACTATTCTCCAACAACTTTGGACAGATATCATCAAAGGGACAATGCTCGCAATCAGGCTTAGCACTCTTGCAAACATAACGTCCATGAAGCAATATCCAATGGTGTGCATCAGAGACCTCCTCTGTAGGGATATTCTTCATCAGATAATCCTCAACCTTACGAGGCGTGTTGGCTGTTGAAGGAACCAGCCCCAAACGATGACTGACACGGTAGACATGCGTATCGACTGCAAGTGTTGGCTTACCAAACCACACTGCTTGAATAACATTTGCCGTCTTACGCCCTACTCCAGGCAGCGTAACGAGTGCATTAGGGTCAGAAGGTACCTCACCATCAAATTTCTCAACCAACATCTTCGACATCTCAACTAAATGTTTTGCCTTTGAATTTGGGTAAGAAACACTCTTCACATACTCAAATAACTCATCGGCTGTAGCCTCTGCCATCGCCTTTGCATCAGGATAATGACGAAACAATTCTGGTGTTATCGCATTGATTCGCTTATCCGTACACTGAGCAGAAAGGAGTGTCGCACAAAGAAGTTGGAAGGCTGAACCAAAATTTAGCTCAGTCGAAACATGCCCAACATTCTTGCGAAAATAACTCAGTGCATAATCATATCTTTCTTTTCTTGTCATCCTTTTATAGTATAGTACAGCATAAAATAAACATCTCAGACACTTATCTCAGCCAATAAAACCTTATTTTCTTTCTTTTATTACGATATTATTTCCCACAACAACAATAGCTTGCTGATTTGTAATAATCTTCAAGGGCAGATGGCTATTCTTGTTGACAACTTCCCGTGCAGCCTTTTCAAAAGGAAAACTATCGAAATGTACGACAGGATAGAATCCTACAAGTCCAAGACCAACAAAGTCCTCCATTCCTGCTACCCGTGAATAACAGTCATCCATACCCTTTGCATATTCAATGTTGGGAGCAAGTATCATCGCTCCAGCAGATTCCCCAATATATAGTTTTCCTTGCTCCACCTGCTCTATGATATACCTGTCGACACCAGTTCTCCTCAATTCCTGCAAGAGAAAAAACGTATTGCCACCCGATACATAGATACAGTCGCAGCTTGTCAAGACCTCTTCTATTTCATTCTTACTACATTGAGTAATTTCCAATTCCTTAACAATAAGTCCAAGAGAATCAAATGCCACTCTGGCTTCTTCCACATATTGCGTATACGCTTCATGAATGCTTGCCGTAGGGATAAATGCTACAGTCTTGCCTCTCAACGGAACTGAAACAGATTCGGATAAAATAGAAGCAACCTCCGCAAAATATGAACATAAAAAGATTTTCTTCATTAATATATTATGTTTAGAACCTCCCTATCATTAGTACTATAAACAGATTGAACAGGAATAAAAATCAGTATTATAATTAAGAATACTATAAATCTATACCTCTTACATCTCACGTTTAATACTGCAAAGTTACTAAAAACTAACAGATTATTTGGTGCTTTCCGAAACTTAATGTAATTTTGCATCAGAAATAAAAAACAAATCAATTATGATAACTCCAATGACAGGACTGATTGCACTGCTAATCATTGCACTGATTGGCTGGGTAGTCGCAGAACTTAAAGACAAGTGTGTTACATTCGTTCACTCTGAAGAAGAGGCTGAGGGCGAGGAAGAAATGAGAGAAGCTTACGAAGCACATGGTGGCAGAGAGCTAAATCTGAAAGACTTGCTTGCACATAACAGTACGAACGGCTACAAGTCTATCTAAGATTAATAGCAAATAACATAAAAAGACGGGAATGGTATGGTTGTATCATTCCCGTCTTCTTTATATTATATAATGTGGGATTAATCTTCAGAAGTTGGTTTTTATAGGAGTAAAACGCTTATAGCTGATTTGAAAAAAATCATTACACAAAAAGAGAGGAAAGAAGCTTCTTCTACCTTGAAAATGTCAAAACAAACCACATCTGTAACCATCAGAGAGTCAGGTTGTTGCAAAAACACATTATAAAAGGTGCTTGATTGCATTGCAAAAGGGCGTTAGTTCCATGCCAACTAACGCCCTTTTGGACCTCAATTAACGCCCAATTGGAACGCAATTAAGCATCTTTTAATTTCAAAGCTGTGAATTTATTTTACAACATTCCACCTCGCAAGACATCAACACTATGATATACTCTCTATCAGGAGCCATATATTAAGTAAGGTGACAATGCCTGCCAACGAGTAAAGGAAGACCATATTCAACTTACTATTGGCATACTTACCCATCACACGCTTGGAAGATGTCAGACCGACTTGTAAGAAAACGGTGAAAGGAAGTTGAACAGAAAGGAACATCTGTGAGATAATCAATCCCTTAAATGGGTCACCAATAAAGAATATCATCAGAAGGGCAATACCTAATGAGAGGACAATTCCAGCAATAGAGTGCGTATCTTTTGCATTATATGACTCACCAAAAAGTCCAGAGAAGATACTACCCGCAGCCATTCCACTGGTTATCGTACTTGAAATACCCGCTAATAGTAAGGCTATAGCAAATATATTCGCAGCATTATTACCCAACAGCGGTTGTAACATTGCTTGCGCCTGAGACAGTTCATCAACGTGCTGACCATGAGAGAAGAACGTACTTGCTGCCAAGAGAATCATCGCAGAGTTGATAGCCCAACCCACAATCATGGAGAAAAGTGTGTCGACAAACTCATACTTTAACATGTGACGGATACGTTCGTCACCCTCCAAATAGATCTCACGACTCTGTACAATCTCAGAGTGAAGGAAAAGATTATGAGGCATCACAACCGCTCCCAACACACTCATGATAATCAAAAGAGAACCTTGTGGAACTGTCGGAACGAAAGCACCCTCAATAGCTGCAGGCCAATGAATATCAACGAGAAAGAGTTCATAAACAAACGAAAGACCTATCATTGACACAAAGCCAATGATGGCACGTTCCATCTTCTTATAGCTATTCGTAAAAAGCATAATCAACACAGCCACTGTTGTTAAGACAGAGCCTGTAGGAATACTAATGCCAAAGAGCATTTGTAGTGCAATAGCACCACCAAGAATCTCTGCTAAAGAGGTAGAGATACTGGCAAGAATTGCACTCAAGATGATAGGACGACCTATCCATTTAGGTGCATACTTCACTGCTGCCTCACTGAGACAGAGTCCTGTCACAATTCCAAGATGAGCAACATTATGCTGTAAAGCTATAAGCATAATTGTCGAAAGGGTTACTACCCATAACAATGCATAGCCATACTCTGAACCAGCAGCAAAGTTACTTGCCCAGTTTCCTGGGTCGATAAAGCCTACGGTCACCAGCAAACCGGGACCAATAAACTTAAATATATCTAAGGCACCCAACACGCGTGGGTGATCCTTACGTTGTAGTTCTTTTAATATATTCTTCATTCTAATTAAGTTTTATGCAAAGTTACAATATCTATATGACAAAATACAAGATGATAAGGGAATATTGAAAAAAATACAAACAATTAGGTAGGTGGATTAAAACCAAATCGGTCATTAAACCACAATGTTTCATGAATTCTTGTTTTTATATTGTTTCCTAACATCTTTTATTTTCTTATCAGCATCTTGCCTATCTTTGCAAATTGACGTAGCCCTCTACGCCTGCGTCACAAAGAGAGGCAATCTACTCGACTAAAAAACAAAATCTGTTTAGCCTCTAATGACCAATTAGGGTTAAAGGGAAGTTCTTTTCAAACAAAATGTAAAATCTTACCAGATACAATTCTCTAACAAAATGAATAATAAAAGGTTGGTACGAAGCGTTAAAATGTACTTTGAATAGTCACAATAACACCTAAGTCTAAATCAGAAAGTCGCTTAAAAGAACTATAAAGAAAAATATAAGACTTTGTTTAAGAAACCTAAAACAAATCTACAAAATACTGTAAACAAAATTACAGAACCAAAAAGTTACTAAAAATAAAAATGCCCTACGCTTCACAGCGATGGGCATTCAATCTCAATAGGTATTAGTTTCTTTAAGGTAAAAAGATTGTATTCAGGATAACGTTTGCAAAGATAGGGCATTATTTTTATATGTGCAAACTTTTATGCAACTTTTTTATTAATAATGAAACATTTGTTACCGTACATACACCTATCGCTGAAAGCCGTTCACATTCACTTTTATTAAACACTTTAAAAAGATAAAGAAAATTGGTTTTATTTCGTTACTGAAAATATACAAAACATTATAAAACATTACTCGAAAAGCATTTTTGCATGAATAATTTCAAACTGCATAAAAGAATATACATTATTATTTAGAACAAAGTGCATCATAAACAAGAAAAAAATGAGTAACTTTTGCAGCATAATAATAAATAGGAAAAATATGACTACGATAGAGAACAACACCAATGAGGAGAAGCGTAGCTTGAGCTTCGTAGAACAACTGGTAGAGGAAGACCTCGCAAAGGGTAAGAACGGAGGACGTATTCAGACACGTTTCCCGCCAGAGCCAAATGGCTATCTTCATATTGGTCATGCGAAAGCGATTTGCATGGACTTTGGTGTAGCTGAAAACTATAAGGGTATTTGTAATCTTCGTTTTGATGATACAAACCCAAGCAAGGAGAACAACGAATATGTAGAGAATATCCTTCATGATATTAGCTGGCTTGGCTTCAAATGGGGTAACATTTATTATGCAAGTGATTACTTTGAGAAGTTATGGGACTTTGCTGTTTGGATGATTAAGAAGGGCTTGGCGTATGTTGATGAGCAGACTTCTGAGCAGATTGCAACACAGAAAGGTACACCAACAACACCTGGTACTGCATCACCATACCGTGATCGTCCTATCGAGGAAAGCCTTGCTTTGTTTGAGCAGATGAATACACCAGAGGCTGTTGAGGGAAGTATGGTACTTCGTGCGAAGCTCGATATGGCTAATCCTAACATGCATTTCCGTGATCCAATCATATATCGAATCATTCAGATTCCACATCATCGCACAGGTACAAAGTGGCATTGTTACCCAATGTATGACTTTGCACACGGACAGAGTGACTACTTTGAGGGTGTTACCCACTCTATCTGTACACTCGAGTTTGTGCCTCACCGTCCTCTCTATGATAAGTTTATTGACTTCTTAAAAGAAAGTGATGGCACTGATGACAACCTATCAGATAACCGCCCACGACAGATAGAGTTCAACCGCTTGAACCTTACTTATACAGTAATGTCAAAGCGTAAACTTCATACATTGGTTGATGAACATCACGTCAAGGGATGGGATGATCCACGAATGCCGACACTCTGTGGTATGCGTCGTCGTGGTTACTCTCCAGAGTCTATCCGTAACTTCATCGACTCTATTGGCTATACTAAGTTCGATGCACTCAATGATGTAGCATTGTTGGAGGCTGCTGTACGTGACGACTTGAACAAGAAGGCTACACGTGTTAGCGCTGTTCTCGACCCTGTAAAACTTGTTATTACCAACTATCCAGAAGGAAAGACTGAGGAGATGGAGGCTATTAACAACCCAGAGAATGAGGCAGATGGTTCACACACTATCACGCTTCTCAAAGAATCTTTGGATTGAACGTGCTGACTTTATGGAGGATGCTCCAAAGAAATTCTTCCGTATGTCTCCAGGTAAGGAAGTGAGATTGAAGAACGCTTACATCGTTAAGTGTACTGGTTGTACTAAGGATGCTGAGGGCAAGATCATTGAGATTCAAGCAGAATATGATGCTGACAGCAAGAGTGGTATGCAGGGTGCTGACCGTAAGGTGAAAGGTACTCTCCACTGGGTTAGCGCTGACCACTGCTTAAAGGCAGAGGTACGTGAGTACGACCGCTTGTTCAACGTAGAGAATCCTGCTGCTGATGAGCGTGATTTCCGTGAGCTTCTCAATCCAGAGAGCCTTCGTACACACAGAGTGCTACGTTGAGCAAAGTATCTCGCTGAGAAGAAACCGGGTGATTACCTACGGTTCCCAGCGTACTGGTTACTTCATGCTTGACCCAGATACAACAGCCGACCACCTCGTGTTTAATAAGACTGTTGGCTTGAAAGATACTTGGGCAAAGAAGGCCAAAGCATAACTAAAGTAAAGTAAGATTTGGATATATACTATCAGAGTGATAAATTCAAGCAAGTCCTTCATAGATATGAAGAACTGCAAAAAGACAACATCAGCGAGTTCCTCGACCCTGAGGAACTGACTGATGTTGCTGAATATTACCACTATATCGGTGAAGATAACAATGCTTTAGACGCTATCGATTATGCCACCCGCTTGTATCCAACAGCCACTACTCCACTTGCTTTCAAAGCACGTTTAGCATTATTCATCGACGAAGACCCAGAGCTTGCTAACGAGATTGCAGAGATGATTGTTGATAAGAGTGACTTAGATTATCTCTATCTTAAGGCTGAAATTATGATCGTTGATAATAAGGCAGCCGAAGCAGATGACTTCCTTCAAAGCCAGTATGACGAGGTTATCTCACAAGAAGACCGCGAGGATTATGTCCTTGATGTTGCTGCTCTCTTTTCCGATTATGAAGAAAATGAATATGTAGAGAAATGGTTGAGCCGCTCAACAAAGACAGAAGATAATGATTATAAGGAACTTCGTGCGCGTCTTCTCAAAAGCCGTGGGAAGTATAAAGAGAGTGAATCCATTCTCAATGAGTTACTTGATACCAACCCTTATTCTGGTCCTTACTGGAACCAGTTAGCCCAGAATCAGCTTTTAAGGAATGACATAAAGGATTCTATCACATCAAGTGAATACTCCATAGCTATCAACCCTGATGATGAAGAAGCTATCCTCAACAAGGCCAACGGACTCTTTACACTTGGGAATTATGAGGAATCTCTGAAGTACTACGAGCGTTATAAGAAGCTCTGCCATAATCAAGATACAACTGTCGTTGATGTTACTATCGGACATATACATCTCATGCAGGGCAATGCTTCAGAAGCGCAACGATATTATCATCTGGCATTAGCAGAAACACAGAGCAAGAGTCTGACACTCATCCATATTGGTATTTCAACCTTTGACAATGGATATGTTGAATATGCTTACAATATCTTTAGTACGTTATTGCCTGAAATGGATGACGACTGGGACATCGGTTTCGCATACCTCGCACGCTGTTGTTATGAATTAAAGCTAAAAAAGGAGTTCAATATATACTTGCGACAAGCCGTTGAAAGGAATCCAGAGGAGAGTATAGAGGTACTATCAGACCTCTATCCAGAAGGAACAAGCCCACAAGACTACCCCCAATATTCGTATTTTTATAACAAACAGAATTATAATTAATAACATATCATTATGAGTTTTATCACATCCATGCTCGGACATCTCAACTATGGCACCATCTTTATTTGATGCTTCTTGAAAGTACGGTTATCCCTGTACCATCAGAATTAGTTGTTGCCCCAGCTGCCTATCATGCTGCCGCAGGCAACCTTGATATATGGTTGGTAATTCTTTTCTCCACTTTAGGAGCAGACGTTGGTGCAACTATTAACTATCTTGCTGGATGGTATCTTGGTCGCCCTATCATCTATAAGTTTGCCAATAGTAAGTGGGGACACTTGTGTTTGTTGAATCAAGAGAAAGTCGAAAAGAGCGAACGATACTTCGATGAGCATGGTATGGTGGCTACAATCACTGGCCGTCTCTTGCCAGGTATTCGTCATCTTATCTCCATTCCAGCAGGATTGGCGAAGATGAGCTACTGGAAGTTCTTGCTTTATACTACTATAGGTGCAGCCTCATGGCACACTATTCTTGCACTTTTAGGACATTACATGCACTCTTTTGTACCAGAAGATCAGCTCCAAGAGAAGATTTTAGAGTATGGAGAGTATATTAAGTTTGGTCTTATCTTCTTGGTAATTGTTGTTTGTTTTTACTTCCTTGTTAAGTGGTATGTCAAGAAAAAGAAGAACAACAAGAACCATTCACAGCAGGTATAACCCTATATAATAATATTCTACCAAAACACTTTTTATGACTTCAAACGAGAAATACATAGAAGATATAGCTAACGAGCAGCTTCTTTCAGATAAAGAAGAGCAGGAGTTAGCAGAGAAGATAAAGGTTGGTGACGCAAGAGCTTTGGAGAAGTTGACCAAGGCTAACTTGAAGTTTGTTGTTTCATTGGCGCATCAATACCGTAACCGAGGATTGGGTGAAGACGACCTTATCAGTGAGGGAAATATTGGTATGATGTATGCCGCACAGAAGTTTGATGGTTCAAAGGTGTACGCTTTGTTGTCTTTGCGGCTCCTTACATCCGTAAAGCTATGGAAGAGGCTATCAAAGAGCAAGCAACACTCTATAAACTTCCTAAGAACGAGACAAGTAGATTTGAACAGAAGCGTTCACATGCTATCTCTATTGACCAGCCTGTACCAGTAGGTAGCAACAATAACTTCACACTTCAGCATATCCTTGAGAATGAAAATGCCAAGCATGCTGACGAACATCTTAACCAAGAAATCCTCAGTAATGAAATCCAAAAAGGATTAGATGTACTTGATGAACGTGAAAAAAGGGTCATCACTTATATCTATGGATTGACTGGAGCACACTATACGATGGCAGAGATTGCGGATGATATGGGATTAAAACGAGAACGTGTACGCCAGATTCGTGACAAGGCTTTGCGCAAACTTCATAAGAAGATGAAATAAAAGCAGCACAAAGCTGAATAGGATTCATCGAATAATAATCGTACGAAACCAGTCACGAAGAACACCACCATATTGGTCTTGGCTGTCAGCACAAAGTACTATAACTTGGCTTCCGTCTGCAAGGCGGGGGCCAAGACACATACCCTCATAGTTAGCAAGATTCTGACGAAGCAGTCCTAAGGAGGTTTTCCACGTTGCAATCAAAGTCTTCTGCATATACGGACTATCCGCATCAAGTGCTTTTTCTTGACTGATAGTCATAGACTTCACTGGGTCAACACAATAAATCTTATTCTCTACAAACGAACCAATTTTACTTGAGGTTACCACGAATTCACGCTCTAAAACAAGTAATTTCTGATCATCTAAGGCTGCCATTGCTGGTACACCCATTGCATAATTAGACACAGAAGGGTGACTCTCCGCAGCATCCATCAAATAAGCATACTGTTCTTGAGGAACGAAAGAGTCATCGAAACTTTGAAAACGAAGTCTATTCTTCACTTGATTCTTTGCATTAGCTTGTTCTCCATCTATTTTCAACGTACTTTCAGAAGTCGTCCAAAAACGATGCGTTTGGGCATTGTAAGTTAGTGCTTCAAAGCTATAAGCTGGTGTAGCCATACTGAAAACGGAGGGAATAGTAAGCTTCCGACCCGTCAGTTTACCATTCATTCCATATTCTAAGATACTATTATCTGCTTCACGGGATATGAACAACGTGCTGTCCTTAGGAAAGAAAGCTATGCCCTCTTCATCTTTATTCAACTCGCCCGATGATTGGAAGCCCTCATTCACAACGTCTTTAATATCTCCACTAACAGAATCTATCTGTATACGAAAGCGAAAGAAGCCACTTTCAGACGTCTTATCAGAAACCACTGCATAACGATCACCACCCAACCATGTCAATCCGCTATAGTTTCCTTAGGAACTGTACGCTGAAAGTAATGCTGTGGATTGAGTCTGACAAGCTGTTGAGCTTGTGAAAAAAGCGTAAATGGGAAACAGAAAACAAAGAATAAAATATGCTTGAGTTTTAGTTTCATAACCATGAATATTTGGTTTTAAGCCGTCTAACAATAATTCCCTTTTATCTTAATCAATAAAGTCTTATTATATAAAATAAGGTCAATTAACATCCTTACTATCCTTTGCACATACTGTGCGAAGGCTTCGCACGAGGCGTGCGGAGGGTGAACACCAATGGTGCGGGGACCTAACACAGTACAAACGAACCTCAGAAAGAGAACGAAAAGTTGGTTAACTCAATCAGACAACAGCCTTCTTAATCGTTAAACAAGCTATTAGTACATCTCACATTGACCTTTTGTTATAAAAGAGATATGCGTAGGTCTCGTTTATAAAACAAGTACCTACGCAAGCTTTTAATTTACGAATTCGAATTGAATAAGCCTATCCTTCTCCTGTGAACTGCTTCAGACGCTGCTCTTCAGAAAGGCGACAAATAAGCAATTTACCATCCTGTTCAGCTACAATATAGCCGTCAAGACCTTGGATAACAACCTTACGCTCCTCCGTTGTATGAACAATACAGTTCTTACTATCAAACAGATAAACATCTTTACCAATAACAGCATTACCGTAAATATCGTGCTGTGTCTGGGCAAGCAACGATCCCCAAGTTCCTAAATCACTCCAACCAAAGTCTGCAGGACATACAAATATCTCTTCAGCCTTTTCCATAATAGCATAATCGACAGAGATATTCTCACACTCTGGATAAACCTCATCAATCACGCGTTGTTCATCGGCTGTATCTAAGACATCCATGATACGCTCGAAAATTCTTGCTATACTTGGCTGATAAATACGGAAAGCATTGACAATAGTAGAGGCACTCCAGATAAAGATTCCTGCATTCCAGAAGAAGTTATTCTGCTTGATATATTGTTCTGCTGTTGGTAAATCTGGCTTCTCACGGAACTGATCAACACGATAAATCTCGCGATTACGCGCTGAAGCTGTTGAAAGGTCAGCTTGTATATAGCCATAACCCGTCTCTGGGCGTGTTGGTTTCATACCCAAAGTAACCACAGCATCCGTTTCTGCAGTAAACTTCAAACAGTTAGAAATAACACGTTTGAACTCAGTTTCATTGGTCACAATATGATCACTTGGTGACACCACGATATTAGCCTTTGGGTTCTCTTTCTTGATACGCCAGCTCACGTATGCAATACAAGGTGCTGTATTACGACGGCAAGGCTCGCTCAAGATATGATTCAAAGGTATCTCTGGGAGCTGTTCATGAACTAAAGAGACATACTTTTGGTTCGTGACAACCCACACATTGTCAGAAGGAACAACACCTGCAAAACGATCATAGGTCAACTGGATAAGTGATCTACCTACTCCTAAGACATCAATAAACTGCTTAGGACAGTCTGCAGTACTCATCGGCCAGAATCTACCTCCTACGCCACCTGCCATAATGACGAGATGATTATCAGTTTGCGCCATAACTTATTATCAAAAAATTAATATGATTGCAAATATACAAATAAAAATGAATAACGACAATTATTAATGTCGCTTTTTCTTTTTTAGTGATGTTAAGCATGGATTACTGCGGTAATAAAGCTATAAAATCAGAAATCAAACAGATTCAGACTTCTGTCTTCAGTAGGCTTTTCTTTAGGAGTTTCTACCTCGTCATGAAACTGAAGAATCAGTTGTTGAGATAACTGATTATTCTCATTTAGCCTATAAACTCCTTTCCTACTCTTTTCTATGAGAGAGTTGCAAGACTTGCTATTCTTCAAGAGATACATCTGTACATACTTGTGTACGTCTTCTTGATTTAGTGAATTGAAAAGAGAATTACAAGCATTAAAAACATGACGGGAGACTTTCTGAACTGAAAGTCCCTCGTTTCCTGCTTCAGCAAGAACTCGTAATATTTCCTTATCGTATTGCATACAAAAAGGGAGCCTATACCTTTATTATACAGACTCCCCCTCCTGTGTTATAATAATTACTCTAATTATGCAAGAGCAACTTTGTCGTTTTCACCTTTAACTTTGCCCTCTTTAAAGAGCCAACCAATGCCAAGATAAACCTCCTCGGTGCTAATATTAGCAGCCTTAGCAATCTCAGCAACTGTCAAAGCCTTGGCTTCAGCAGCAAGAGCATTGTAAACATCGCCAGCCTTAAAACCGACATTCTCTGCATTAATAGCTACAACTGACTTCTTAGCAGGAGCTTTCTTAGCAGGAGCCTTCTTTACTGCTTTAGGAGCAGACTTAACTTCTTTCTTTTCTGTCATAGTTTTACACAATTAAAGTATAGTTCAAACAATCGAATAATTATTTATATGTATTAATCTACTTAAATAATGCAAACATACAAAAGAGTTGTTAGCTTTCTTCTGGTGAATGCTATTTATTTGTTGCAAAAGTACATCAAATATTCCAATGTGTCAAATACTTACGACAAAAAGTAACAGATAAGGAACGCTTTAACACCTTCAACGAGATTTTATTGACTTAAGTCAACCGAAAAGAGTGTTATGCCTTCAAATCTAACTTGATTTCCAACTCGTCCAACTGCTTCTGATCAATAAACGAAGGAGCATCCAACATGACATCACGTCCACTATTATTCTTAGGGAATGCGATACAATCACGAATTGAATCGAGACCTGCCATGATACTTACAAAGCGATCAAGACCGAAAGCAAGACCTGCATGAGGTGGTGCACCATACTTGAAAGCATTCATCAAGAAGCCAAACTGTGCCTTAGCACTCTCTGGTGTGAAGCCGAGAACCTCAAACATCTTCTCCTGCAACTGAGTATCGTGAATACGAAGTGAACCACCACCAACTTCGATACCATTGCATACAAAGTCGTATGCCTTTGCTCGTACCTGCTCTGGATGCTCATCCAACAACTTGATATCATCAGGATTAGGCATTGTAAATGGATGGTGAGTAGCCATCAAACGCTGCTCTTCATCACTCCATTCGAACAATGGGAAGTCAACAATCCAAAGACACTTAAATACGTTCTTATCGCGAAGTCCTAAGCGATCGCCCATCTCAAGACGCAGAGAACAAAGCTGAACTTGTGTCTTTCTAACATTGTTACCAGAAAGAATCAACACAAGGTCGCCATCCTTAGCACCTGTTGTTTCCTTAACTTTTAGCAACTGCTCCTCTGTATAGAACTTATCAATAGAACTCTTAATAGTACCATCTGCATTGTACTTAATGAATACAAGACCCTGAGCACCTACCTGGGGACGTTTCACAAAGTCGGTCAATTCGTTAAGTTGCTTGCGGCTATAGTCAGCACAACCAGGAACAACAATACCGCCAATGTAAGCAGCCTCATCAAATACAGAGAATGAACCTGTACCCTTCAAGTCGTCCATCAACTCTACGAACTCCATGCCAAACGCAAGTCTGGCTTATCAGAACCATAACGCTTCATAGCATCATGCCACTTCATCTGCTCCAACTTAGGAAGCTCTACACCACGAATCTCACGGAAAAGATGACGTGCCATCTCCTCAAACAGATTGATAACATCATCCTGATCAACGAATGACATCTCACAGTCTATCTGTGTAAACTCTGGCTGACGGTCGGCGCGCAAGTCCTCATCACGGAAACACTTAGCAATCTGGAAGTAGCGATCAAAACCCGCAACCATCAACAACTGCTTCAATGTCTGTGGACTCTGTGGGAGTGCATAGAACTGACCTGGGTTCATACGTGATGGTACAACGAAGTCGCGTGCACCCTCTGGTGTTGAACCAATGAGGATAGGTGTCTCAACTTCCATAAACTGTGCAGCATCGAGGAAGTTACGAATAAGAATCGTCATGCGGTGACGTAATTCCATGTTCTTGCGCACTGCCTCACGACGAAGGTCTAAATAGCGATATTTCATACGGAGGTCATCACCACCGTCTGTGTTATCTTCAATTGTGAAAGGAGGAGTTTCTGAGCTACTAAGCACCTTCAACTCCTTAGCAATAATCTCTATATCACCTGTAGGAATCTTGCTATTCTTACTCTGACGCTCATTAACAACACCCTTAACTTGAATGCAATATTCACGTCCTAACTTGTTAGCTTCGCCACAAAGGTCTGCATTATCGGCCTCATTGAAAACTAACTGGGTAATACCATAGCGGTCACGAAGGTCGACAAAAGTCATACCTCCCATTTTACGTGCGCGCTGTACCCATCCAGCGAGGGTCACTTCCTTGCCTGCATCCGAAAGGCGCAGCTCTCCACAAGTATTTGTTCTATACATATCTTATTATATGTTTATTATATTTCGCTTCTGCAATTATCCCCAAAAGGGAAATCAAACGTAACTGTTTGGTTTTGATAATCTCCTGCAAAGGTACGAACTTTAAATTAAAAAAATGGGAAACACCTTATAAAAAAATATAAAGAAAGTTCTGTGGAATTATTGTTAAGTCTGCTATATGAAAGGCGTTAAAAATAACAATATCTCCTTAATTATTGTGAAATTTTAATGAAACTATAAACTTTCTCATTACTTTTGCATCGAACTTAATAAATATCAATTAAACAAAGACGACATGAAAAAGTTCTTATTAATGACAGTGATGTTAGTTTTCGGACTGACATTTGCAGTAGCACAGAATCAGGCAGAAATTAAATTTGATAAGGTAACTTACGACTTCGGTACTTTCTCTGACGACAACCCAGTGCATAAAACAACATTCACATTCACAAATGTTGGAAAGGCGCCATTGGTAATTAATCAGATTGTTGCAAGTTGTGGATGCACTATTCCTAACTACGATAAGAGACCGATTGCACCAGGTCAGAAAGGTACGATTGACGTGACATACAACGGAACTGGTAAGTTCCCTGGACACTTCAAGAAGAGTATTACCGTACGAACAAATGGAAAAGTAGAAATGACCCGACTATATATAGAAGGTGTCATGACTGGTAAATAAAACAACAAATTAAAATAATAGAGCCAACTTTTACGCATCTGTAAAAGTTGGCTCTATTATTTTGTAAATACTGAACGACTAAGTGTTTTGTAATAAAAATTCACAAGTTCAATTTTTTTATTGATGCTTAATTGCATTCGAATTAAGCACCAATTGGCTTCTAAAAGATGCCCTTTTGGAGTCTAACTAACGCCCTTTTGAACCCTTATCAAGCACCTTTAACAACACAACTTTACAATAAACTGATATACTGATAGTTACAACGTCGATAAAAAGACGAACTTTCTTAGGCTTTTTAAGAGTAAATCACCCTAATCGTTGTAAAGTATTTTTCACCACTTAATCTTCATCTGGAGTATGAAGAATAATACTTGTGGCACCAATCGTAAAGAGCGTACCACCTTCAATAACACGACGCTCACGGTCGCCAAGAATCACATTGTCAACAAACGTACCCGTATAAGAAGGACCATCACGCAACACATATTGCAATTTTCCATGCTTATTCTTACTAACAGTAATAGAGCAGTGCGTCATGTCAACACTTGGGTCAACCGTCTCAATCGGACAGTTAATTGGATTTCCCTTCATATAACGTCCGATAACGTTTTCACCCATCTGTAGAGGAATTACTTGGCGGAAATGAAAGACGTTCTCAATCACGTGAAGAGAGCCATACTTGTTCTCTGATTCTTCATCTACTGGAGCATCGTTTTCCTCTTTTTGTGTCTTACGAAGTTTAGAAACTCCTATACGGATTCCAAACTCCTTACTACACTGAGGACACTGGAAAACAAGACGTTGTCCCGACTTATATTTTGTCTCATCAAAAGTTATGAAGTTATCACACTTCGGACATCTTACACGCTTCATATATAATAAAAGTAATTTTAATAAAAATGCCCCTCACCTCAGAAGAGGATAAAGAGGCTCTCATGGAGAAACATACAAGGCTAAACATAAATAAGCAATGAAAAGCCTTCTCTCTAAACTTTATTGTATTGGATTCTATGTGAAAGAAAAATATATCTGCCCTACCCTTTCATTGTATGTGAGCCTATCTTACTTTCCAATTTCTATCACCCAAGCTTCCTTAAAATCTGTAGTTTTATTGATAAGCTTCATCTTTTCATAAGCTTCCTTTTGACTTGAGAAATAGCCATAAAGAACCTTTATGCTTTCAGCTCCTTCATAGACACGCGCATCAGAAAGTCCACTCTTTTGCAATTTATGTACAAAAGCACGTGCATTACTTTCTGTTACGTGGCTTGCCATAACGATTGCCCAATAATGAGAAGTAATAGTAGGAGTTGTCTGCTGCAGCTTTACACCTGACACTTGATTGGTAGGTGTTAACGTATTTAGTTGCTGAGAAGCATTTGACGTATCGTCTGAATCAAAGATATTATAAAGAACTCCGCTCTTTATTTGCTGTTTATCATTTGCTCCTTGACGGTTAGAACCAGGGAAAGCTACAAGGAAGACCGCAGTAAGGAAGACTGCTGCAGCAGCTACATTGCGCACGGCACGCATACTGATGCTAAGACGTTTATTCGCAGTATCAGAGTCATCAACAAAGACAACACCCTGCTTTTGTGTCTTAACCTCAATCGTTGTAGGTGCAGACTGCTTCTCAGTAACAAACTTTGTGAAGTTAAAGCTACTCAAACCATAATACAATGGCGTGAGAATACCACTTTCAAAAGGTTCAAACTCTAAATTACCTTCACTATTTCTTGATAGACTTCCAAGATCATTTAGCTCAAATAATCCTTCCTCATCTAATGCTTGATAAATCTCATCAACCTCTTTTTCTATCTGTGCTAAAGCCTCAGGATAGCTTAATTCATAGGCATCAACATAAGATTGTACCAACAAAGAGTCGTTCATTCGCAGCTGTGTATTAAAGCCGAGTGTGCGATAAGGTGGCAGAAACAAGCCATCCTGCTCATCATATCTTGCTGAAACATGATGGGCAACAAAGCCACCTAAGCCTGGGACAATGACACAGTCATTCTCCAACAGAAGTATCTCTATATGTCGGTCGAGTTTTATCACGCTTGCAAAATTAAGTAATTTATTTGGAAGTGGCAAGTCCCCAACGTTAAATTCTTATTTGAATAATGAAAAAGGAAATAATCCTTCCGATAATCGATAAAACTTCTTATCTTTGCAATAAGAACTAAAAATAAAGCTATGGAGTTTATTAAGACAGAAATTGATGGCGTTTGGATTATTGAACCTAAGGTGTTCAATGACGATAGAGGTTATTTCTTTGAATCATTCAAACAGGCTGAATTCGACAAAAACGTTGGTTATCATGTTGATTTCATACAGGACAACGAATCTAAATCAAGCTATGGTGTTCTGCGTGGATTACATTACCAAGAGGGCGATACCGCACAGGCTAAGTTAGTGCGTGTCATCAAAGGTAAGGTAGTTGATGTAGCTGTTGACCTTCGCAAGAGCTCACCTACATTCGGAAAGTATGTTATGGTTGAACTGTCTGAGGATAACAAGCGTCAGTTCTTCGTACCACGCGGCTTTGCACATGGCTTCCTCGTTCTTTCTGATGAGGCCATCTTTACTTATAAGGTGGACAATGTTTACTCTCCACAGACTGAAGTAAGCCCTTCGTTGGAATGATGAGACTGTAGGTGTTAAGTGGCCTATCGATGCAAAGGATGTCATACTTTCAGACAAAGACCTTAACAAGGGACTGTCTCTGAAGGACGCAAAAGTATTTGAATAAACACCAAAATCATTTACAATATCGGGCGCAGTGATCGTGCGTCCGACATAACAAATTTATTTACGAACGCACAATCGGAGCGTTCTACTATGTATCAGTAAAGATGAAACAGAAGTTATTTGTCTGCATATTAACGTTACTGGTTCTTTTAACGGCTTGCCACAATCGTGGAGCTGATTATCAACAGCAACATGAGGACAAGCAAGCAAAAGAGATGTTGCAGGGCTTATGGTCCAATGGAGAGAACAGTGACCCTGCTATGTTGGTAAAGGGAGATAGCATCTTCTACCCTGACTCTGCAAGTATGCCTGTACGCTTCTGGATTTATCAAGACACCATCTACCTGCAAGGTCAAAACATTCATGGCTATAAAATTGAGAAACAGGCTGCTCACCTACTGAAATTTGCCAACCAAAATGGTGATGAAGTAAAGTTGATAAAGAGTAATGATAAAGCACTCTATTCAGCTTTTAACTATCATGTTTACGCTATGAACACCTTCTTGGAGCAATCACAAGATACCGTTATCCGTACAGATTTAGGTTATTTCCAAAGTAAAGTTCATGTACAAACGACCTCCGACAAAGTGGTTAAATCGACTTATAATGATAATGGAGTAGAAGTTGACAACATCTATCTTGATAATGTTGCGTCACTGCGATTGTACAATCATGGTACACCTGTCTTTGCACATGACTTCCGTAAGCAGGAGTTCCAGTCGCTTATCCCTAAGAGTTTCCTCTCTCGCAGCATTCTACGCAAGATGTATTTCACGCATGCTGATGCCAAAGCACTCTACTATTATGTTATTATCGGAATCCCTGATGCCGACACAACATACGTTATCGAACTGAGAGTAACTCCTGACGGAAGAATGAGTAAGAAGTTAAAGTAATATTGATTATCATCAACAACTAATCAGGCGTAATGGACATTTGGTAGGCTGAAAAACTCTCGGAATTCTTTTATTTACTACCTTTGCAGCATTTGAAAATCTATGAATAAAAAAACTGTATCTTCTGTAATAGCTCAAATGTTAAAAAGAATGGGCATCGACGTTCTGTTCAGATGTATTCCTGCAAGGATTGTGGTAGACAATTTCAAGGTGGTCTGCGTATAAATAATATTTCTCTATGGAACGACTATCTGACGGCAAATCGAACGATATCTGATCTATCCACTCTTTATAAATGTTCAGAACGAACCATACGACGTAGGTTGAGCTTAGTAGTAGATAGCTTTACTGCTACTTACCCCAAATCTGCAGTAATAATATTGGATACAACATACTTTTTCCAAGACATTTGGTGTGATGCTGTTTCAGGATGCTTCATCAGGCAAAAATACTCTATCGCAAGTTTGTCAAAAACGAAACTAACAGAGATTATCTTGATGGACTTCGGTATATTACGGAGCGTGGAACTATGATAAAAAGCAGTGGTGTGTGATGGGCATGTAGGACTTTTACAAGCTATAAGTTTCTGTCCCGTACAAATGTGTCAATTTCACCAATTTCAGATAGTTAGAAGACTCCTTACTAACAACCCACATTTGCCTGCAGGCGTTGAACTGTTGGCATTAATGAGAAGGATGTTCTCTATGAGAAAAGAAGAGTTTATAACCGCTTTTGATAAATGGTGTGATAAATGGAAAGAGTTCCTAAACGAACGAACTCTCCTAATCTCGGGCAAGACAACTTATACACACAGAAGGCTGAGAACGGCAAGACGTTCTATTAAGACACATCTGCCATGGATCTATACGTGTGAGGAGTATCCGGATATGCAAATACCTAATACAACAAACCTGTTGGAAGGATTTAACTCACAACTTAAAAGAGCACTACATAATCATAATTATTGCTGTCCGGTAAACCTTTTCCACATATAAAAGTTAAGGGCTAAAATCCGTATTTGGATTTCAGCCCTTTTTGTTACTTTTGTTTCTGCGATAAAACTTCAATAACATGGGCAAAAGTACACATTTTATCGGACAGCCGGTCTATAATCAGGTAATAAAATTACTCGATAAGCAACAAATCAAGCAAATCAGCCTTGAAACACCCCGAAGTGAAGCTTATGTGAAGCGTCTTGATGGGTGGACTCACCTTGTCATAATGCTTTTCGGTGTTCTCAAACACTTTGATTCTCTTCGGGAAGTGGAGATAGGCATGAAGGCTGAAGTAAACAAACTGCATCATCTTGGCATCGACTATGTCGTCCGTCGTAGTACGCTTGCTGATGCCAACAAGCGTCGCCCACAAGAGTTCTTTGCAAGCGTTTATGCGTACCTCTTAGAGCGTTATGGTTCTTTTTTATCGGACAGCCGCCCTAAAGGTGAACAGAAGACATGGGAAAAGCTTCTGTATATGATGGATTCAACTACGATTACCCTTTTTGACAACATACTCAAGGGTGTAGGCAGACACCCCAAGAGTGGTAAGAAGAAAGGCGGTATGAAGGTTCATACGGTGATGAAGTATCATGTTGGCGTTCCCATGGTCGTACAGCTTACCTCTGCCGCCACGCATGATCATTATCTACTTAAAGAAGTGCATCTTCCTAAGGATGCTACCCTTACCATGGACAGAGCATACGTTGATTATGCACAGTTCCAGCGACTTACAGAGGAAGGGGTATGCTATGTGACCAAGATGAAGAAGAATCTCACCTATACCGAGTTGTCCTCAGTAACCTATGTAAGCCCTGATGGGCTGGTTACACATACAGACAAGAAGATTCTCTTTGAGAAAGGAGAGATACGGCACGAAGCAAGACGTGTAGAACTGTGGAGTAATAACTCCCATAAGTCAGTTGTCCTGCTGACCAATAACTTTGAGCTTGATGTAAAGGACCTTGAGGAGATTTACAAGCGAAGATGGGCTATAGAGTCCCTTTACAAGCAGCTCAAACAGAACTTCCCACTGCATTTCTTCTATGGTGACAGTGTAAATGCCATACAGATACAGACATGGGTGGTACTCATTGCCAATCTGCTTTGTACCGTTATCTCCAGAATGATAAAAAGACACGTATCCTTCTCGCAGCTGGTAACCATGCTGAGGCTCACACTGATGTATTACACTGATTTCATCTCATTTATGGAAAATCCACAAAATGATGAACTCATCATAATAGCTGAAAAGGCAAATTCACCACCAAAAGAACTTAACTTATTTGATTAGGGGGCTTGGATTTCAAAAAAGAATGCGGAATTACCTATATAAAGACAATTCCGCAAGGATTTATATGTTATTTAAGTTTTACCGGACAGCAATAAATCATAATGGATTGAATGAAGCTAACAAGAAGAAGTTTATAGATGGATTCATAAATACAAAAAAGTAGGCTGGAATAACCAGCCTACCAAATGTCCATTACTAAAACCCGAGAGTTTTTCAGCCTACCAAATGTCCATTACGCCACTAATCAATATTCTAACAAATAAAAAACCGTACTTAATTACGAGGGTAACTAAGTACGGTTTTTGCTTATCTTATTTACCGATACAGAAATGCTTAAATATATTTCCAAGCACTTCATGTGGGGTAATCTGCCCACCTGTTATATCAGCGAGTTGATGAAGACAGATGCGTAAGTCTTCACTAACAAGGTCACCACTAAGCCCAAAGTCGAGAGCTTCTATGACACGTAAGATAGATTCGTCAGCATGCGTTAATGCCTCGTAATGACGCGCAGAAGTAATGATAACACTATTCTCGTTTATCTCTGGAATATCAGCAGCTTCATAAATTGCCTCCTCCAAAGCTGTAATATTTTGCTTTAACTTTGCTGATATAAAGACAGTTGGCAATTCATCATTTAGCAGTTTTCGCTCTGTTTCTTTACTATCGATTTTATTAAAGATAGCTATCAAATGCTTACCTTTCGCCAAACGCTGCATTTCAGCACACTCTTCTACCATTGGCTGCTCATCAAAAACCCATAAGACAATGGCAGCCTCATCCATCTTTTGATAAGCACGCTCAATGCCTAACTTTTCAATTTGGTCATCAGTGTGACGAATACCAGCTGTATCTATGAAACGGAAGGTGACACCTTTGATTTCTGTTGTATCTTCAATGACATCGCGTGTCGTACCATGAATATTCGACACAATAGCTTTCTCCTCATGAAGAAGGCAATTCAACAGAGTCGACTTACCCACATTCGTCTTACCAACAATGGCAACAGGCACACCTTTCTTCAAAGCCTTACCCGTCTCAAAGGAATCTGTGAGAAGTTTTATCTTTTGATGAATCGTCTCTGCCAAAGCTTTTAGTTCTGTACGATCAGCAAACTCAAGTTCCTCATGATCAGAGAAATCAAGTTCTAACTCCAACAAAGAAGTCATCTTCAAAAGCTGTTCGCGCAAGAGTGAAAGCTCCGAACTAAAATGGCCCTTTAACTGGCTCAATGCCACTTGATGCGTTGCACGATTAGAAGCAGCAATAAGGTCGGCAACAGCTTCTGCCTGACTAAGATCCATCTTGCCGTTCATATAAGCTCGCTGTGTGTACTCTCCCGGCTGAGCCTGACGACAACCAGCATCAATAAGTGCCTTTACAACCTGATTAAGAATATAAGCAGAACCATGACAAGATATCTCAGTACTGTCTCACCTGTATAGCTATGAGGAGCACGGAAGACACTAACCAGAACATCATCAATAGTATTTCCCTCCTTATCAAGGATTTCACCATAATGCAAGGTGTTCCCTTTCGCATCTGTTAAATGCTTTCCACGAACACCATGAAAGACTTTGTCCGTCACTTCTATCGCCTTCTCACCACTCACACGGATAACACCTATAGCTCCACCAGGCTGAGTAGCAAGACTACACACTGTATCAGATGCTGATAAAAATATACCCTTTGAATTCATTTTACTATTGTTATATATCTATATCGAGTAAGAGAGGGACATTACATGAGCCTTCCACATCCTGTAATGGATAGCAGTCAACAACCTTACTGATTAATTGTTTGCTAATGAGAAACAAGTCTATTCTATACCCTTTCTTATTCTTTCTATAGTCAGACCCGAATGGGAAATAAGTAAATCCCTCACTTTTAGTGCTGGGATATAGGTAACGATAGACATCAATCAACTGTTCTTCTTGAACAAACCTTCCAATCTCTGCACGTTCTTCTTTACTAAAACAAGCTAAAGAAGTGTTTATAACAGCCTTATCCCAAGCATCTATATCTTGCTGCACAACATTGAAATCACCACATATAACACATGGCTTATTTTGCTGTAATTGGTGAATAAGACTTTGAAAACATTTATACCAATGGTGTCTATTATCTCTTGTTGTTGCTGTTGCCCCTGCATAAGGAACATAAACACATACAACATAAATCTCTTTTAACTCTGTAACAATGACATTCCCTTTGTCGTAATATACATTAAAGTTATCATATGTAACAGCTATGAGAGAACTTGATTTTGACAGAAGAGCAGTACCTAAATGTGCAAAGTCTGTTGACTCATTCCAATACTGCCGATAGTTTTTAAAGTCAAAATTGGCATATCGCACTCTTATTTTAGTTTCTTGTAGACATACGATATCAGGAGTACAGCTTTCCAACATCTTCTGGAGATTTGGTAAAGCTGTCCTAATACCAAAAGTATTCCAAGAAATTATCCTCATAAAGGGTCCTATATTCTCTCCAACACCTTCTCTATCAAGCCATCAATAGTATTCTTATAGCTTGCATTTGCTTCTTTTGCAAGGCGGTTGGCGATAACCATACAAACCGTTACAGCCTTATGCCCCATAAGCGTTGCAAGACCAGCAAGAGCCGAAGACTCCATCTCGAAGTTAGTTACCTGCATACCATTATAAGAGAAGTTTTCTATCTTCTCATTCAATTTAGGGTCCTGCAATGGCAAACGAAGCTCACGTCCCTGTGGTCCGAAGAATCCTCCACAAGCAATCGTAACACCACGTACCATATCATCTGCAGCGATAGTGTCAAGCAGTTCCTTGTCAGCACAAGCCACATAAGGATTACCCAACTGCAAATCCCATTCAACCTGCTTCTTGAATGCCGCTTCAAATTCAAGGTCAGAAGCCTGATTACGACCTGCATAGAAGTTTAACAAGCCATCGAAACCAATACTCTTGGCAGACGCAATGTAAGTACCAACAGGAGTGTAAGGCTGCAATCCACCACAAGTACCAATTCGTACGAGTGTCAACTGGTGCAACTGCTCATTCTCTGTACGTGTCTTGAAATCAATATTAGCAAGCGCATCTAATTCGTTTAAAACGATATCAATATTGTCACAACCAATACCTGTACTCAAACCGTAATTCTCTTTCCCTTGAAAGTACCTGTGATAGCACAGAACTCACGATTAGAAACCTCACATTCTTTATTCTCAAAGTGTGAAGCAACGAGTGCTACACGTCCAGGGTCACCAACAAGAATAACTTTATCTGCAAGATTCTCTGGCTTCAAGTGCAAGTGGAAGATACTTCCATCCTCATTTATAATCAGTTCTGAAGGGGCAAAATATTTCTTCTCCATAGTCGAAAGTTGATTTGGTAATATTGTGATTGATCATGTTAAGAAAACAAAGGTAAGCATAAAAGAAGAGATAACCAAACGTTGTAAAGGAAAAAACACATCGGTAGGAAGCCTTACAAAAAGGCTAATAACATAGTTTCCGCCCCAAAAAGGAGATATATAACATCGCAATTAAGCATCAGCACCAATGGTGCGAAGCGTCAGCACCATTAGTGCTGAGCATTAACACCATTGGTGCTTACCTACAAAACAAGGCTTAACGAGCCCCAATATAGTAAAAGAAAACGATAAGATAAAGGACATTACCTTATGAAACAAGCCACTAACAACTAACATATAAGATATTTGCTTACCATACAACATTATATAGAAAATTATCTTTTAAAATTACGATGGGAATTAAATGTTTTTCTTATCTTTGCAAAAATAACAAACTAATGCACGATGAACAGAACCAACAAAGTATTACTCATTTATACAGGCGGTACCATTGGTATGGGACACAACCAACGGACAGGTGCATTGGAGCCATTAGACTTCAACCATCTTGTTGATAACGTTCCCGAGTTCAAACTAATCCCTACGGAGGTTGACACCTATCAGTTCGACCCTCCTATCGACTCTTCTGACATGTCACCAGTGAGATGGAAGCAGTTGGTGAAAGTTATTTCAGACCGATATGATGAGTATGATGGTTTTGTTGTTTTGCATGGTACAGACACGATGTCTTACACAGCCTCTGCCTTGTCATTTATGTTTGAAAACCTCACAAAGCCAATCATCCTTACTGGTTCACAACTTCCAATAGGTCAGCTACGTACAGACGGTAAGGAAAACCTCATGACAAGTCTTGAATTGGCATCTGCTCATCACTTGGATGGAACGCCAATGGTACCAGAGGTTTGTATCTACTTTAGCGGTCATCTCCTACGAGGCAACCGCTCAACGAAGCAGAATGCAGACGAGTTTAATGCGTTTGACACTTTTAATTATCCTCATCTCTGCGAGGCTGGTGTCAACTTCAACTTTAAAGAACACAGTATATTAAAGCCAGACTTTACGAAGCCAATGGTGCCACACTTCGAGTTGGATAACAATGTGATTATCTTCTCTCTCTCTTCCCTGGTATTGAGGAGCATTTGATTCATCACATGTTTGATGCACCAGAGTTGAGAAGTATTGTCATGCGTTCATACGGAAGTGGAAACGCTCCACAGCAACCCTGGCTTATGAACATACTTCGTAAGGTTTCAGAACGTGACGTTATTGTGGTTAACATCAGTCAGTGTATCAGCGGACAAGTTGAGATGAATCGTTACGATACGGGTTATCAACTCAAGGACACTGGCGTTATTAGCGGTTATGACAGTACGGTTGAAGCTGCTGTAACAAAGTTGATGTATCTGCAAGCTAAGTACAACGACACCGAAACAATTCGCAAATATATGAACCAGTCGATTGCAGGTGAAATCACTATCTATAATTGATAGACTACTGCAAACGACTTGATAGAAACAAAACAGCCCAATATTTCCCACTCTCCCTACAAATCAACATGCATTGAAAGGAAGAATAAAAGGAAATATTGGGCTGTTTTATGTTTGTTAGAACTTATTGCAACGCTCGAAGAAACCGATTTCCTCAAGTTCTTTCTTCATGCGTGCCTCTTCTTCATCTGTCATATTCTGGAATGGAACACGGTTAGGACCAAGGTCAAAACCCATCAACTTCATGATGCGCTTACCACCAACGATATTGCCACGGAAGTGACAAATGACGTTGATAACCTCTTGTGAGAAGTTTTGTTTCTCACGTGCTGTTTCAATATCACCCTTGTTCCATGCCTCGATGATACCTGTCAGCTCACGACCATTATAGTTGGTTGTGCCACCAATACCACCCTTCGCACCGCCTTGAGCCAAACTTGGGAGAATCGTTTCGTCCTGTCCATGCAGCATATCAAACTTACCATCCTTGTAAAGACGGCACTGGTTGTACTCATAAAGACTCTCAAAGGTGTACTTAATGCCTGCAAAGTTAGGGATACGACCATCGACTGCTTTCAAGAGTTCGAGCATAGATAAGAATGCACCATTGAATGCTGGGATGTGGTAGTAGTAGAAAGGAAGAGAGGGAGCTGCGGCTGCAATCGTCTCACAATACTTCACTAACTCCTCGATACGACCAATCTTTGGGAATGGAGGAGCCATCGCACCGATACCCCATGCACCAATCTTCTCTGCATGTTCTGCCAAACGTACGCTCTCACGCAAGCAACAACTACCCACGTGTACGATAACCTTGAAGCCCTCTGGTGCAGCCTGCATCCAGCGTTCTGCCAACTGCATACGCTCCTCAGTTGTGAGCATATAGCCCTCACCAGATGAACCATTGATAAACACTCCCTTCAAACCGTTCTTCTGCAACATAGCTGCATAAGCCTCAATAGGTTCAAGATTGACATCGCCATTAGCATAGAATGGCGTGAACGGTGCGTCAATTAATCCAATAATCTTTTCCATAAACATTGTTGCCCTCCACCTTTAATCCTCTAAAAGGGGGTTGTATGCGTGGGAAAGGCGATTATATATGATAATAATAAGCAATTATAAGCGATTCGTTACTCCATATTGTCGGTTGTTGGTTTCAAGCAAGAGAGCTGTAAAACTAAAGCTAATACAACAATACCACCCAAGATAGCAAAGCCATTACCAAGGTTACCACCATCAGTCCACTTGCCTAACACCTGTGTAACAGCAGCACCAGCGAAGACTCCAGTCATGTTCATAATACCATAAGCAGTACTGCGATACTTTGAAGAAATGAACTGACAGAGGATTGGCATATTGTTAGCATCAAACATACCATAGCCAATACCAAAGCATAAACCTGCTCCGACGACAGCTACAAGACTATGACCAAAACCCAATAACATAAGGGCTGGAACGGTAAGACCAAGTCCAATAGCACTGGTATAGACACGTCCTCGCAAGTTACGCTGTACCCAACGGTCAGAAACAACACCTCCCATGATAACACCGATAAACGATGATACAGCGATAGTTATCGTTGACATTGGTCCTGCACTTGACATTGGAATATCCAAACTATTAGCAAATAGCGTTGGCAACCAGTTCTTTGTTGCCCAACCTGGGAGACTTGGCACGGCAAAATAGAAGAGTATTACCCAGAAAGCCCACGTCGAGAAGACAATAGACAAGCCACGGAAAGGGTTCTTACTTGGCTTTGTCTCACCTTGTAAAACCGCTTTCTGTCCATGCTTAGGATTCTCTTTCAAGAATAAAAGTAATACAAGTGAATAAACAATACCGATAATACCAAACCAATGAAAGGCTGCATGCCATGAGAACATCGCTGCCAACGTTGCACCAAAACCTCCAACAGCCTGACCAACATAAAGTCCTGTCATGTGAATACCTATCGCTAATGAGCGTGATTTTCCCTCATGCCAATCAGCAATGAGCGACAAAGCTGCAGGAATATAAAGTGCTTCGCTAATGCCCATAAAGGCACGGAGCCAATAAAGTTGGTCGAAACTCTCAGCATAACCCATAAGATAAGTCACAGCAGACCATACAAAGATGCTACCAACAACAAGCCACTTACGATTAACTCGGTCGGCAATAATACCTGCGAATGGACTTACAATACCGTAAATCCACAAGAAAACAGCCATCAATGCACCAAAAGCCTCTGCGTGATTTAGTTCTGCAATATCGACTTTCATAGCTTCCTGCATCGTCGACAACATCTGTCGATCCATATAATTCAGTAAGGCTACAAACCAAAGGAGGGCAACAAGTACCCAAGGATAGTATTTTTCATAAAAGATTACAGCCCTCCCCGCATATCAATCATCTTACATAAGTAAGCAATGAATGTCATAGAGAATAATGGGCGATTAATAAATTACTTAAATTAGAAGCTAAATTTCACCAATAGATATTAGCGTTTCGGGTACTTTACTATCTTATTACTACGCACTCTTGGCTTCAACTCGCCACCAATCACGTACAAACCATGATCTGTCTGTGCCAAAGCTGCACCAGCACGTGCCGTTTCTGAACTCTTATAAAGTACCTTCCAACCATCTTTATTATAGTATAAAGTGTATGGATTAAAGCAATACCACTCAATAGGATGCCTTAAATAATCTGGTTGAGGATGATTGACAGCAGAGAGGAAAACATCTTTGTTTACGCCTCCCATTACTAAAAGCTGGTCTTTAGTTAGGTTTATACCTGTACCACCTCCAACAAATAGAGGCTCTCCTTGGTCGTCTTTCGGACCTTCAACCAACTCCCACTCATCAGTCGTCTCATCATATACACAACCATCCAACGACAACTTTGCTTCCTCACCATTTGCTGCAGGAGCGAAACCACCGAAAAGACAGAAACGATTATCACCCATACACCCTGCCACTGGCTGCACACGTACCATACCGGGGAAAGACTTTATGTCCTTCCAACCAGCTGAGATATTATCTAAATCAAGGCGCAAAACACGATTAGAAGCCTTACCATCCATTGCTCCTCCTGCTATATAGAGATGTTTACCGACCAAAGTACCAGCCATATTATCCACTGAGCAAGGCATAGAAGGGAGAGTCGAAACTTCAGCTTTACCATCAACAAGAGTTACACGATAAACTTTTCCATAGCTTCCGTCGTTATTCATTCCGCCTACAACAATCATACTGTTGTCACAAGTCACAGTAACACCATAAGCCAAAGGTTCAGGCAAGTGACCAACCAACTTCCAATTCAATTGATTTCCATCGTCAGTTTTGGTAGCATAAATCCCACTGTAATAAACCTTCTTACTATCAGGAGCCAACGTATTTACTGGAAAGTTACAACCACCAGCCATAACAAGTTGGTCATCAATTCTACCTGCATAACAAGCAGAAACGCCATGTTCGATTCCTACTTCATCCGTAGGAAAACCACGCATCACCATTAAGCTATCGGCATCAGAGGCGTTTGCACCCAATCCCGTCAATAAAGTTATCGTTGTCATTATTAGGTTTTTAATTCTCATCGTTTTAGGTTAAAATATCGCTTGGGTTACCCCCTTCTTACAATAATACAACTTTACAACAGTATTTACGTACGTATAATGTAAAAATTCCATACCATAATCAATTTGCTTACTAACCATAAACGACCTACATTCCCTTTACTATTTAATTGAAAAAGACCGATGATAGCTGAGGCAATATGATAGCATAAAAACAAATTCTTTTCATGAAAAGAAAGAATTATTATCATGAAAAGAAATATTTTTCATCACGACAATAAATATTTTTTTTCATGAAAAGAATTCGTACTTACCTCAAAGTTGGTACGATAGCAAGGTAAACGACATCGTGGTCCGTACAGTTTTCAAACCAATGGAAGTGTCCTTCTGGACAATAATGTAACTGTCCTACCCTCGCAACTTCTGTTGTATCGTCATAATGAACAGTCAGTTCACCACTAATAACATACATAACCTCAAAAGAACCCACATGCTGATGCTTTCCACTATTTGCACCAGGACGCAAGGTTGAGTACATGATACGTGCCTGATCATCTACAAAAGCACGCACATCTAATTTTCCTTCACCCCCTTTAAAGCCTTCAATATGCTCTTCAGTAATCTTGTCAAAATCAATAATCATAATGTATGGTTTTTAATTCTTATATAAAGATAGTGCAAATGGATGCTATGAACGATTACTCACAGATTACCGAATGCTGTCTATCAAGCACAAAGGTAACAAAAAAAGCAGAGACCCCAACAAGAGTCTCTGCTTTTTATATTGTTTTATCTTACATCTTAGAATGTGTAACGCAAACCGAGCTGACCACGCCAACGGCTATAGTAATCGCTATAGTTACGTGTTGCATAACCACCAGTGAACTGGTAACGACCATTTCTCTGATAGTTAACTGGACTATAGTAAACACCGAAACCATCGCCATAGGTATGACCCCAGTTCTTATTCAGCATGTTACCAGCATTGATGATATCGAAGCTCAACTCAAGAGAATTAATCTGACCACCCACCTTGAAGCTATACTTCTGTGCGAAGTGAACATCGAAGTGATGTTCGAAAGCGAGGTTATCAGCATAACGCTTGTAGAATTCACCACGATGATTCTTCATGTAAGAGTCATTGCCAATCCAATGCTTCATCATTGCACGCTGCATATCAGCAGTCAACTTAGGTGCAGTAAAGTTATCACCAAAGACTGTTTTCGTAAGTGCATTAGCAGAGAAGTTAGTCTCTTCAAACTGCATCTTATCAATCTGAGCATCTGTTGGGATAAAGAAGAGGTCGTTACCATTTGCGCCATCTTCGTTAACATCACCATAATAATAGATACTATATGGAGAGCCACTCTTAGCCTGATAGATAAGACCTACAGTAGTCTGCCACTGCTTCTGTGCACCATAGTTTATATGATAGTAAGCAGAAGCCTGAATACGGTGAGGAATATTGTAAGCAGAATAGCCCAACTCTGGGTCGTTAGGGTTACGATAAGTATAATTATATCTCCAGTTACTCTCTGCAACAGATGAGCTACCATTATTGACACTCATAGCCTTTGTCCAAGTATAACTTGCCATCAAGTCAAGTCCGAAGTCGAAATGCTTCTCAGCCTTCAAGCTCAAGTTCATTGTATAACCCTTTGAAGTATTGCTGAGTTTATAAATATTTGTATAAGGACTTCCTGCAGTTACCTTAGAGAAAAGTGGACGATTGTCTTCTACAGGAGCACCTGCACTACCATAGACTTCACCAAAGGTCTTACCAGTCTGCTCGTAAGCAAGATTCTCATAAAGGATATCATTCAATGTCTTTGAGTAGATTGCCTCGGCTGTCCAGTTGATACCTAACACATTAAAGTCAAAACCAAGGTTGAAACGAAGGTTCTGTGCATACTTGAAGTTACGATCGTAAACATTGATAGTCTGACTTCCTAATGCCTTTAACTTATTAGCATTTGCCTCCTGTCCATTAGGGTCAAGCAACAAATCCAAGCCTGTTGGAGAGTTAACATTGAATGATGAAATCTGAATACCAGTATTTGCATAGTTGTTACTAATCCAAACAAATGGGATACGACCAGTAAACACGCCAGCACCACCACGGAGAATAAATCTGCGATCTTTCTTGATATCCCAACGGAAACCTACACGTGGGCTAAAAAGAGGAGTACTTGCCAAACGCTGATTAGTCTTAACATTCCATCCCTTTGTCTCTGCATACTGAGCAAATGGCTCATTTGCTGTAGGGGTATCCATGATAATTGGAATATCCATACGCAAACCATAAGTCAACTGGAAGTTTGTGGTTGCATCCCACTTATCCTGTGCATAGAAACTCAACTGAGCCGCACCGAATGAAGATTCCCAACGTGGGTTACCTGTTACGTCAACATTTGCATGACCATAACGATACAAGTTAATATATGACTTCTTTGGATCAATAGTTCCATTAACATAATCATTGTAGTAGCTTACGAAAGAATCATAGTTCTTGAAGGTATAACTACCAAAGAGATCCTGAAGGAAGAGATTTGTAAACTTATACAATTCGTTGTGAGTACCGAATGTAAAGGTATGATTACCCTTATACCAAGTCAAGTTATCTTCCAATGTATAGATGTCCTGATCCAAGCGGTTAGCCATAGAAGAACGGTCAATACCTAAGTTTACTGCACCACCACCGACGTTATTGATAGTAACATTAGGATATTCACCAGAGATAGCACGATTGTCTCTTACACGTACATAGCTTGCACGAGCCTCATTAGCAACAGACGGAGAGATACGACTCTGCAACTCTGCAATGAATGAATTGGTAGTACTTTCAAATGGGAAAGCATAGCTACTACCATTAACAGCTGTTCGTGAACCAGCATTATTCAACTGAACTGCATCAACAAGACTCCAACGAAGAGAGGCTTTATTGGTCTCATTGATATTCCAGTCGAGCTTCAAACCTACCTTATTACTCTTTGTATAAATATCACTGTTAGAAAGTGCTGTTGGGAAGTTTACACCTTGACGATTAGCGATATCAGCAATCTTAACCAAGATATCATTTGCCTTTGCAGCATCAACAGCTGACTGCTCAGAGACTAAAGAATAAAGGTTTGGATAGGTTTTGTTGGTTTTTTCATAGTTTGCAAAGAAGAATAACTTATCTTTGATAATCGGACCACCCAAGGTTACACCGATATTATACTCTTGCTGTTTGTTGAACTTTGGAGCATAACCACCATCTGCGAGAGGATATTTTGATCCAACCAAGTTCTGATTGTTACCAAAGCCATAAACACTACCGTGGAAATTATTGGTACCACTCTTTGTAATAGCATTGATAGCACCACCAGTAAAACCACCTTGACGAACGTCGAAAGGAGCAACGTTCACCTGAATCTGCTCAATAGTCTCCATTGATACTGGCTGCGCACCGGCTCTACCACCGTTCGTTCCGTCACCAGAAAGACCGAACACGTCGTTGTTGGCAGCACCGTCAATCATGAAAGAGTTATAACGGTTACTGGTACCAGCAAAAGACATTGCACCACTATTTGTTGTTGTCAGCTGTGGATTAAGTCGAGCTACATCAGCAATACCGTGCGTGATACTTGGCATATCAGCAATCTGCTTAGAGTTGATACTCTGTGCAGCACCTGTCTTGGTTGCATTGACACCTGCACTACCCTTTACAACAACTTCTTGAAGTTCCTTGGTGTCGTCTTGAAGAGAACAAGAGAGATCTTCCGTCTCACCCAGACGAAGTGTTACATTATCAAAAGTCTTTGTCTTTTGACCAATGTAAGCTATGGTCACCTTGTAAGGACCACCGACGCGCATACCTTGAATAGTGTAACGGCCATCGATGTTCGTCACAGCACGGTAAACAGTTCCTGAAGGTTGGTGGGTCGCTGTAATGGTAGCACCAATAACATCTTCACCCTGAGATACAACCTTACCGCTGATTCCAGAAGTTGTAACCTGTGCCATGACAGTAGTTGTCATTGCAAGCAACAACGTAATCAAGAAAAGTAATCTTTTCTGCATAGTTTAGCTAAAAAATTTAATATAAATAATAACGTTATTTAAATGTATGCTGCAAAATTAAGCATTTTTTTTGATACAAACACGGGAGAACAATGAAAAAAAAATAATTCTATTGCACTCGATAAACTTTTTTTATCATATAACTTGATTATTAGTGTTCTATTACCTATTATTTGTCTTGTTGCATTTTCAACTAATGTCCATAAAGGACGATTCTATCCATTATTTGCTGTCGTATTGATGCTCCGCACATCATGTGCGGAGGCTTAGCACACATTGTGCGAAGGCTTAACACCATTGGTGCGGAATATGATAATTACAATTACACATATCTATTTTTAGAGGTCTTCACCATCTATTCAAACTTTATACACACAAAAACAGCTTACACTCTACGTGCAAGCTGCGACATCATAACGGCACTAAGTCCTGCGGTCTCTGTGCGTAAACGGCTGTTACCCAATGTAACACTCTCAAAACCATGCTCCAAAGCAAAACGTACTTCATCAATAGAGAAGTCGCCTTCGGACCTACTAATACGGTAATATCCTCTGCAGAAGAAGGCTGTTCTTCCTGTGAAATAGCAGTAAAGAAGTCTGTGCGTGGAATCTCTGGATAACAATGACAGATAAACTTCCGCCCACTGTTGGAACAATTTTCTATGAAACGACGAAAAGGTGTCATCGGATTTACAACAGGTTTCCAGCCCTTACGACTTTGCTTTACAGCAGAAATGACAATCTTTTCTATACGATCAACACGCAATGTCTTACGTTCAGAGAACTTACAATCTAAGAAGCTGATTTCGTCAAAGCCTACTTCAGTAGCCTTTCTGTCATCCATTCTATGCGCCCCATGTCTTTTGTTGGAGCAATCGCAAGATGAATCTTTCCACGCCAAACAGGTTCTTGTTTCAGCGTCTCTTTAATAGTATAAAGGCACTTCTTCGATGATACCAGTGCTACTTCCGCTTTGTAAAAGCAGCCTTCACCATCCATAAGGAACATTTCATCGCCTTCTTTCAACCGAAGTACACGTATTGCATGAACTGCTTCCTCAGCTGGCAACTCCGTTTCTACGGCTGCATTAGGGACATAAAAGTATCTTGCTTCTTTCATTCTTTGGTTTTATAACATCGTCTTCTTTAAAAAGGATGTTCTATATAGCAATTCGGTATTCTTGATTAGCTTTCGTAATCAAGGTTCCTTTGCCCTATTCTTCATTTCATCTCTAAGCATAGAAGCAAGTTCATAATTCTCATCTTCTATGGCTTTCTCCAAGGCATGATGCAACATCTCAAAGCTTAAAGCATTTAAAGGTAATGCCATCTTGTTCTGACTTACACTGCTATCAACACTCTGACGTTTGAAAAGATGCTCTTCCATAAAGATGTTCAACTTTGCCACATGTGCCAATAATATTGCATCAGAAGCACGTATAGGGGTAAGCGTTAAGTCATCTTTATTTACCAAAAGAGCCTTATATTGTCCATCAATAATAGAATTAAAGAGTATCTCATAGTGCTCACTTGTCATCATTGGATTCACACTACAAAGCACTTCTGGCAACAATCTTTCTGTAACAGACTTCTCGCCTGTTCGCAAACCAAGTTCATACTCCATATGTTTATCACACACAATAGCAATCTGCCTTGTGTGTGTAAGATCAGACAGAACGAGAAGTCCTAACTCTGGACCTCCTACTATCTGTGAGACACCTTCATATATAAGTTGAACTTTACTCATTAATTCTATACGATTTATCAGTATGTAATTATGCTTTCTTTGGTCGGAAGATAATAGCAAACAAGACACCTACAACAAAGGCATAGCCTGCAAAGATGAACCAACAAGACTGCCAATCACCTACAGTCAGTGTATCTGAACCCACAGTCTGTGGATGTGTATAGGCATTTACAATAGCCTGAGCTGCCAATGTTCCTACTGTTGCACCAACACCATTGGTCATCAACATAAACAAACCTTGTGCTGAAGAACGAAGAGCTGGCTCCGTACTATTATCTACAAAGAGTGAACCGGAGATATTGAAGAAGTCGAAAAGCTACACCATAGACAATCATTGAAAGTACGAACATCAAGATACCTGGGAAAGCCAGGATTACCAACTCCAAACAAACCAAAGCGCAATACCCATGCAAACATAGCTATCAACATCACATTCTTAATACCATAATGACGCATAAAGAATGGAATCAGAAGGATACAACAGGTCTCACTAACCTGTGAAAGACTAATCAAAATATTAGCATGCTGTACTCCGAAAGAGTTTACAAACTCTGGTTGAGCACCAAAACTAAAGAGGAATGGATTGGCAAAGCTATTGGTAATCTGAAGACTTACACCCAATAACATTGAGAAAATAAAGAAGATTGCCATCTTCTTCTCCTTGAATAAGGCGAAAGCACGTAAGCCAAAGGCGTCCACAAAACTCTTCTGTTCTGTGCCTTTATTAACTGCACACTTAGGTAATGTAAAGGTATAAAAGAAGAGGATGATACTTACCACACCAGAAGTAATAAACTGATTCTGATTGCTTTGGAAGCCTAAGATATCTACCAACCACATGGTAAGGATAAAACCAATCGTACCGAACACGCGGATAGGTGGGAAAGCTTTTACCGTATCCATACCCGCATCACTCAAAGCGCTATAAGCAACAGAATTTGAGAGAGCCAATGTTGGCATATAAAAGGCAACTGAAAGCGAATAAAGAGTGAAGATGGTAGAGAAGTCTGCATGGTCACCAACGCTCAAGCCATAGCCTGCTGTGGCAAACATAAACAAGCCTGCAAGCAGATGACAGAAGCCTAACAAACGCTGAGCAGGTACCCAACGGTCAGCAACAATACCCATCAAAGCAGGCATAAAGATTGACACTACACCTTGCATTGAGTAGAAATAGCCAATCTCAGGACCAATACCAATATTACCAAGATAGCGACCCATAGAGGTCAAATAAGCTCCCCACACTGCGAACTCCAAGAAGTTCATCAATGCTAAACGTACCTTCAAATTCATGCTATAAGCTATTATTTTATGAGCACAAAAGTACTGATTTTATCAGAAACTGCCAAATGTGCAATCGTTTTTTACTATCGAAAATCTTTCCCTGTCCAGTTAAGTACCTGCGACTTTAATATCTCTGTGACACGCTTGACATCCTTCTTAGAAAGCAATGGATAGTTCCAACTTACTGACAATGAGTTGTTATCTGGTGACAATCGATATTCTTTTAGGCGAGGAAGCAACAATGTCTTCAAATCAGCAAAGTCTTCATCGCTCATTGATTCGGGTTTTACAATATTTGCTTTATAGTCTACAACTACCTCTTTAGGTTGCCATTGTAGGTTGAAAAGACTCAACTTACTCTCTGCAGCAGGTGCCATCCATGTCTGAACTAAAGCCAACGTGTTATTATCCAACAGCTTGATTTCCAATCGTGTTGCCTCATTTGCCTTCAATAAAAGATAGTTATTGGTCATGCGTTCAATCCGAACAGAATCGCCGAAAGTACTCAAGACGGCTGGTTCTGCCTTCATTTCAACATAGTCAGCCAGCTCTGTACGCTGGCTCTTGCTCAAATAAGGCAGTATACTATCAGGCATTTCTATCCATACCTCACGCAGACTTTGGGCAGAAATACCCAACCAACAAGTAAGGAAACATATAATTATCAATATCTTTTTCATATCGAGAAACTCCTTCTTTTCTGTTTTTTAAATGATTATATCATCTCTTGAAAATCCCTGCAAAGATACAAAAAAGAAAGAAGAAACGAATAAAAAGGCAAATCGTTTTGTCATCTCTACCTTTTCTTTTACCTTTGCCGATAGAAATCAAAGCTAAAGAAAGAAATATGAAATGTCGTAATTGTAATAATGAGGTGAGTGAGAAGGATAAGAATTGTCCTTACTGCAATACTCCATTGAATAATAATGATACAGATAACGGACCAACCTTAGGGCGCGGTATGGTTGCTTTTATTATTCTTGGAACAATTTTCCTTGTTGCCTTCGGATTCTATTATTACGGTCAACACAAGAACGATCCAGAGTATACACAGACTGCTATTGAACCAGATTCAAACTTAGCAGACAACAATAAGGCTAAGTTCGACACAGTTGTTAAGGACACAACAGCCAACGATTCTACCCAGAAACAGGAAGAAGAACAGGCTGAGAAGGTATTCAACAGTATTCGTAGAAGTCATCGTTCAAGTCGCAAGAGCAGTAGCAACGAGGCTTCTTCAAGCAGTTCTGATAATCAGAACAGCACCTCCGAGCCTTCTTCTAATGAGCCACAACCTATTACTCCATCGGTTTCCAAACCACGTGTTGAATCTATTGAAACTGATTAATGAAGATTATTCGGACGAAATATCTACCGCCCAAGAATTATGATGCTATCAACATTCTTGGGCTTCTTTTTGTTCATCCTGGCGTTAAACTAACGAAGGAGATAATCAATCATGAGCGTATTCATACACGACAAATGTTAGAAATGCTCATCCTTCCCTTTTATTTATGGTATGTCATAGAATGGCTCATACGCCTACCAATGGCAGGTCGTGCTTACATGAACCTCTCCTTTGAACGGGAAGCTTATGGGAATATGAACAACCTTAATTATCTATCACATCGACGCCCCTATGCTTGGATGCGGTATTTAAAGGGAAATAACTGATTATTGAGACTATAACTTTATTGGGCTTATTAGCCTAATTAGGGCTAATTAGGGCTTATAAGGCTAATTAGCCCAATAAGCCAAATAGCTTCCTAATCAATCCCAACAACCTCTAACACATCCCCTTCAACCCTAAACTTCACATCCTTCCCAGCGAAAGGCATACCATAAACACGCGCTGCATCATGTTGATATTGTGGGCGTGGATCTTGCGAAAGAACCTCCTTTAGGGCAGCAAGTTCCTCTGCATCAAACAACTTAGAATACTCTTCTGCAATAACAACAGACAATAATTTCCACTCTTTTCTTATCGGTAAAACCACCTCTTGCCTCTGGGTGACTATCGACGTAAGAGATATAAGGTTTTACATCATAAATAGGTGTACCGTCCATCAAATCAGCCCCAACAACTTCAATCACTCCATCCACTATTCGTTTAATACGAACAGAAGACAGCCCAAGACCATTTTGGACGAAAGGGAGATCGGGTGGCAAACACGCCTAAACGCTCATTCCCACCCAACCGTGGAGGACGAACAGTCAGTTTGCCCTCATCAGTAGATTTATTCGCAGAAAAGCCCCAAATTAACCACAGATAATCAAAGTCTTCCAGTCCACGCAATGCCTCCTCACGTTGGTATTGAGGCTCAAACACAATCTTACCCACTAAATTGTCAGCCAGTCCACTTTGCCGAGGAATACCGAACTTTGACGTCAAGGGAGAACGGAAAAAAGCAATAGGTCTAATCTCTTTCATACTGACAAAGATAATATTTTATGCTGAATTGGTACAAGATAAATGATTTTTATTTATCTTTGCAAGCAAATAATACTATTAAACAATGGAAAATAACCAGAATCAAAACATTGACCTTCCTGAGAATGCCTTTAGGGAGTTGAAAGATGGCGAAGAGTATAAGCCAGTCATGTCTCCACAAGAGACGTATCGTGAAGTAAGCCCATGGTCTATCACTTGGGGTATTCTCATGGCAGTTCTCTTCTCTGCTGCCGCAGCTTATCTTGGTTTGAAAGTTGGACAGGTATTTGAGGCTGCAATCCCAATTGCCATTATTGCTATTGGAGTATCATCTGCCACAAAGCGTAAGAACGCATTAGGCGAGAATGTCATTATCCAGAGTATCGGAGCCTGTTCAGGTGCTGTTGTTGCGGGAGGTATCTTCGTTATGCCAGCTATCTACATGCTTGAGTTAGAAGCCGACTTCTTCAATATCTTCATTGCAGCAGCTTTAGGCGGTGTCTTGGGTATTCTCTTTTTGATTCCTTTCCGTAAATACTTTGTTAAGGACCAGCATGGTAAATATCCTTTCCCTGAAGCAACGGCTACCACACAGGTACTCGTGAGTGGCGAGAAAGGTGGAAGTCAGGCAAAACCGCTTCTCCTCGCTGGTCTTGTAGGTGGACTCTATGACTTCACTGTTGCCACTTTTGGATGGTGGAATGAGAATGTAACGAGTCGTATGATTGGCTTTGGCGAGACGATAGCAGACAAAGCTAAACTCGTTTTCAAGGTTAATACGGGTGCAGCCGTCCTCGGTCTTGGTTATATCATCGGCTTGAAATATGCCTTCATCATCTGTGTTGGTTCGCTGACTGTATGGTGGCTTATCGTACCAGGTATGGCACTCATCTTCCCAGACACCGTACTGAACCAGTGGGACCCATCAATCACTACAGCCGTAGGACAGATGGCACCAGAAGTTATCTTTAAGTCATACGCTCGTTCAATCGGTATCGGTGGCATTGCGATGTCAGGTATTATCGGTATCATCAAGTCATGGGGTATCATCAAGAGTGCGGTTGGTTTGGCTGCACGCGAGATGAAAGGTAAAGGCAGTGGACAGGAAGAAATCCTCCGTACACAGCGTGATATTTCCTTTAAGATTATTGCTTTCGGAAGTATTGCCACCCTCATCATCACCTTCCTGTTCTTCTATTTTGGTGTGATGGACTTCAACCTGCTGCATGCAGTTGTGGGTATTCTTCTCGTTGCAATCATAGCCTTCCTATTCACAACTGTTGCTGCAAATGCCATTGCGATTGTAGGAAGCAACCCTGTATCAGGTATGACATTGATGACCCTCATCCTTGCATCTGTCGTTATGGTAGCAGTTGGACTGAAGGGTAACGCTGGTATGTTGGCAGCTCTATTGATGGGTGGCGTTGTTTGTACAGCCCTTTCTATGGCAGGTTCATTCATTACCGACTTAAAGATTGGCTATTGGCTCGGCACAACTCCAAAGAAGCAGGAAACATGGAAGTTCCTCGGTACGATTATCTCTGCTGCAACTGTAGCGGGTGTGATGATTGTTTTGGATAAGACTTATGGCTTCAACTCTGGCAAGTTGGCTGCACCACAGGCAAACGCAATGGCAGCTGTTATCAAACCATTGATGAGTGGACAAGGTGCACCTTGGGTTCTCTATGGCATTGGTGCAGTTATCGCACTCATCCTCGACCGTTGCAAGGTCCCTGCTTTAGCTTTCGCTTTGGGTATGTTCATTCCTTTAGAGTTGAATATTCCTCTCTTGGTGGGTGGCGCCGTAAACTGGTATGTAACCACTCGTTCTAAAGATGAAGCTGTCAACAAGGCACGTGGCGATAAGGGAACCCTCTTAGCATCAGGCTTCATTGCTGGTGGTGCGTTGATGGGTGTCGTTTCTGCCCTACTGAAGTTTGGTGGTATCGAGTTCGATTACTCATCTTGGTGGGAGAATCATCTCTCTGAACTTCTCTCACTTGTGGCTTACGCTGCATTGATTCTCTACTTCATTCTTGCAACCAAGCTTAGCAAAAAGGAGTTAGCAGACCAAAACTAAAATTATTTTTTCGGTCATAACACATACGAAAAGAGCCATATCAATTCACGCTAACAGTGTTTGATATGGCTCTTTCTGTTGTCATCAACCTACGTTGTAAGGAGTCTACAACATTATAAGGTGGCTTCAAGAAATACATCAATTCAAACCACATTGTAATAAAAAAGTCACTACTTAAAAATCAATAGATGCTTAATTGGGTTCGAAAAGACGCCCAATTGGCTTGCTAAAGATGCCCTTTAGCAACGTTACTAACGCCCTTTTGAAGTCCAATTAAGCACCTTTTACAATTCTATTTTATAACCATTTGATTTCAAGTTAGTTACAAAAGCAACAAAAGATAGTATTTTTTAGGTGAGATTAGGGCAAATAGACAAGCATAAGTGTAAACATATTTCGCAAATCATGTGCATAAATTTCTATCCTTTCAAATCAAGAAAAGAAGGGGAAAGATGATTAGGGTTTAACAAGACATACCTTAAATGTAATATTCTGCAGCATCTACTAATCCCGAACGCATCGCATAGCGGATAGCTTCATGAACATTATTCACACCCAACTTACGAAAGATATTCTTTCTATGTGTGTTGACCGTGTGGAAAGAAGAAAAACGTTTCTCAGCAATCTCACGTGTCGTAGCACCTAAAGCAATCTCCTTAAGAATCTCAGTCTCTGTTTTTGTCAACGGGACAATCTCCTTATCAACTAACGCTGTAGGGGCCAAAATCATGTTAGTAGCGTGCTGACAAAGAAAACGTTGACCCTGCAACACATAGTCAAGACATTGTTCTATTTCAGCCATCTTAGCATCCTTCATAAGCACACTAATCCGATTGCTTGCATTAACAAGGTGACGAATAAAATCAACACTCAACTCCTCACTCCACAATATAAGATGAGCAAGCGGAAAACGCTGCCCAATATTCAGAAGGTCAGACTCACTGGAAATATCAAACAAGGTATAATCTAATATCACAACCGCTTCGGGACAATCGTTTAAAAGGAGAATCAACTCAGACTTATCCCTTGCCACGCGGCAAGATATATTATCCCTTTTAGAAAGCACATAAGCCATTCCAGCCTGTGTGATATCTTGATTATCTGCGATGATAATATTCTTCATGTTTCTTGTTTGTATTTAATATCATTCCGACAAGTGCAAAAGTAGACAAAAAAGTCGAGAAATTAAAAAAAATATTGTAAGTTTGCAAGATAATTTAAACACATGACCTAAAATGAAAAAACTGCTTTTTCTTGTAGCTGGATTGCTGATTGCAGCAGCAGCGAATGCGCAGATACAACGACCAAAGTTGGTGGTTGGTCTTGTTGTCGACCAAATGCGTTGGGATTATCTTTACTATTACAATAATGAATATGGTAATGATGGTTTGAAAAGATTGCTCAACCAAGGCTTCTCTTTTGAGAATACACATATCAACTATGCACCAACAGTGACTGCGATTGGACATAGTTCTGTCTATACTGGTTCTATTCCTGCCTTCACAGGTATTGCTGGCAACTCTTTCTATCAAGATGATAAGAGTGTTTATTGCTGCGAGGATAATACGGTAAAGAGTGTTGGCTCCGATAGCAAAGAAGGTCAGATGAGCCCTCGCCGTATGCTTACATCTACCATCGGTGACGAACTTCAAGTTGCAACAGACTTCCGTTCAAAGGTGATTGGTGTAGCATTGAAAGACCGCGCATCAATCCTTCCTGCTGGTCATGCAGCCGATGCCGCTTATTGGTGGGACACTTCAGCAGGTCGCTTCGTATCTTCTACCTTCTATATGGATAAGCTTCCACAGTGGGTTGAGGACTTTAATGCAAAGAATCACACAGATCCTAACTTTGACATCAAGGGTTCTCCACAGGGCGTTACCATGACTTTCAAGATGGCTGAGGCGGCTCTAAAGAATGAGAAACTCGGTAAAGGAAAAGAAACTGACATGCTCACTGTGAGTATCTCATCAACAGATATCATCGGACATAGATTCTCTACACGTGGAAAAGAGAATCACGAGGTTTACATGCAGTTAGATAAAGACTTGGCTTGGTTCCTTAAGGTGCTTGACAAAGAAGTGGGTGAAGGCAACTATCTGCTCTTCCTTACAGCTGACCATGGTGCTGCTCACAACTACAACTACATGCGTGAGCACCGCATTCCAGCAGGCGGATGGGATTATAAACAGACTGTAAAAGACCTCAACGCATATCTACAAGGAAAGTTTGGTATCAGTCCTGTAATGGGCGAAGACAACTATCAGTTCTACCTCAACGACTCAACTATCGAAGCAGCTGGTAAGAAGAAGCAGGAGATTATAGACGAGTCTGTAGAGTGGTTGAAGAAAGATCCACAGTTCCTCTACGTCTTTGACGAGGAGAAGATAAGCGAGACAACGATGCCAAATTGGATAAAAGAACGTATGCAGAATGGTTATTTCCGTGGCCGTTCAGGTGAGATTGGTATTGTAACACGCCCACAGTTCTTCGGTGGTAAGGATAGACCGGACTTCCGTGGAACACAGCATGGACAGCCATTCCCATACGACACGCATATTCCTTTCCTCCTCTTTGGATGGAACGTGAAACATGGTGCAAGCAATATCGAGACACATATCGTAGACATTGCACCAACCGTATGTGCCATGTTACATATCCAGATGCCAAATGGTTGTGTAGGTAAGGCAAGAAATCAATTCTAAATTTAAACGATATTCTCCACTGACATCTCTGGCATTGTCTATCATCGGGAACGCCAGAGATGTACACGTGGACATTATGTTATGCACATTGCAATTGCAGGAAATATTGGTAGCGGTAAGACAACACTCACAACAATGCTTGCCAAACGCTATGGTTGGAAGCCAAGATTTGAGTCTGTTGACTATAATCCCTACTTAGAAGATTATTATAAGGACATTAAGCGTTGGTCGTTCCCTATGGAAGTGTTCTTCCTAAAGGAGCGTTTTAAGGACTTGCTTGAGATAAGTCGGAGTGATGAGTCAGTAGTACAAGACCGCTCTATCTATGAAGGTGTCTACGTTTTTACGGAAAACAACTATACCATGGGTAATCTTGACGATCGTGACTACGAGACTTATATGGAGTTATTTGAGGACATGACAGATGCTGTTCAGTTTCCTGACCTGATGATTTATCTTCGTGCTTCAGTCAGTCACCTTGTTTCTAACATTGAGAAACGTGGACGAGAGTATGAACAGAAGATGCCTTTGGACTATCTCGAGAACCTCAATAAACGATATGAAGAGTTTATCAAAGAGAAATATAAAGGTCGTGTTCTGACGATAGATGTCGACAACCTCGATTATCAACATCAACCAAAAGACTTTGGTTTCATTACTGACAAGATTGACAGAGAACTCTTCGGCTTATTCTAAGATACTTACAAAGGAATCCCTACCCTGATTAAAAAGTAGGCTCTTAAAGTACTGAAAGGGATTTAATACGGACAAAATAACAAGAAATCATAAGCCCATAGCACTGACGTTAACCACACCTACGATAAAAGGTGGGCGTGAGGTGGGCAATTAGATACACACATATTATGCATATAGCAATCGCAGGAAATATTGGAGCAGGTAAGACTACACTCACCAAAATGCTCGCGAAACGTTACGGATGGATAGCTCACTTCGAGCCAGTCGACAACAATCCGTACTTGGAAGACTATTATAATGACATGACTCGTTGGTCGTTTAATCTGCAGATTTACTTCCTCAACAAGCGTTTCGTGATGTTGTAGAGATTTCACAATCAAAGGACACGATTATCCAAGACCGTACTATCTTCGAAGATGCACGTATCTTTGCACCGAATCTCTATGATATGGGATTGATGTCAGAGCGTGATTTCAACAACTACACCGACCTCTTCGACTTGATGCTCTCACTGGTTAAACTGCCAGACTTAATGATTTACATCCGTTGCTCTATCCCACGTCTCATCGATCACATCCAACAGCGTGGCCGCGACTACGAACAAACGATGCGTATTGACTATCTCCGTGGTCTCAACGAGCGTTATGAGGAATGGATTAAGACCTACAAAGGACATCTGATGATTGTCGATGGTGACACAACAGACTTCCAAGACAACCCACAAGACTTCAAACGTGTCACAGATATGATTGATGACCGACTCTTTGGCTTATTCCCAATGGAATAAGAGGAATAGTCTTTCTTTGGCACAATGTTTGTTCTGTAATAAGTACAAAAATATTAATCAAGCCCCGCTTAGAAGTTAAGTCTTATTTAAGGGGCAACATACAATATATTGATATGGAAAAAGTAAAAACCCTTATAATTGGTAGCGGTCCTGCAGGTTACACTGCAGCGATTTATGCTGGACGTGCTAATCTTCAGCCAGTACTCTATTCTGGTCTGCAGCCAGGTGGTCAGTTGACCACCACAACCATTGTAGAAAACTTCCCAGGTTTCCACGAAGGAATCGATGCTAACCAACTCATGTCAGAGATGCGTGAGCAGGCTAAGCTCTATGGTGCTGACCTTCGCGATGGTTCTATCGTAAAGGCAGACCTCAGCAGTCGTCCATTCCACCTCGAAGATGAGCGTGGCAATCAGATTGAAGCTGAGACAGTAATCATCGCAACAGGTGCAAGTGCAAAGTACTTGGGCTTACCTGATGAGGAGAAATACCGTGGTCAGGGTGTGAGTGCATGTGCTACTTGCGACGGTTTCTTCTATCGTAAGCGCACCGTAGCTGTTGTTGGTGGTGGTGACACTGCTTGCGAAGAGGCTATGTATCTCTCTGGTTTGGCAAATAAGGTCTATATGATTGTACGTAAACTCAGTTGCGTGCAGCAGAGATTATGCGTAAGCGTGTGACAGAGAAGGAGAATATTGAGATTCTTTACAATACCAATACACTCGGTCTCTTTGGTGAAGACGGTGTAGAGGGTGCACATTTGGTACGCTTTAAGGGTGAGGAGAACGAGGAAAAATTCGATATTAACATCGATGGTTTCTTCTTGGCTATTGGTCATACTCCTAACACCGACCTCTTCAAAGGTCAGTTAGAGATGGACGACCACGGCTTCATCATCACCAAACCAAAGTCTACAGCAACCAATATTGAGGGTGTTTATGCAGCAGGTGACGTGGCAGACCCAACCTATCGTCAGGGTGTCGTAGCAGCTGGTACAGGTGCAATGGCAGCTATTGAGGTTGACCGTTTCTTGCAGAAGCAGTAAACAAAACAAATATAAAGAAGGGTGTTTCAGAATCCAGCAAATTGGATTTTGACGCACCCTTTATTATCTCTTGCTTTTTTATTAATCACATTTATAAACACAACAAACTATGCGTAACATTTTATCCATATTGTGCACACTGATTCTTCCTACCATGGTTGAAGCCGCCTCTTGCGGCTTACTGATGGCAGGGACATCGTCATGCACAAACAAGACCAAGACAACTATGACACAAACTGATTCTATCATCGCTCCTAAGACGAAATTTACACGTCCCGACGATGCCACCTTACGAAAGATGCTTACTCCCGAACAGTATGCTGTAACACAGCAGGCTGCCACCGAACGACCTTTCACCAACGAGTATGATCATGAGTTCAGAGAGGGTATCTATGTAGATATCACAACGGGCGAACCGCTGTTCTCGTCTACTGATAAGTTCGATTCTGGTTGCGGTTGGCCTGCTTTCTCAAAGCCAATCGACAAGAAAGTCGTTACAAATCATACTGACACATCCCATGGCATGGTGCGTACGGAAGTGAGAAGCAAGACAGGTAAGGCGCACCTTGGGCACGTCTTTGATGACGGACCAGCAGCGACCGGGGGCAAAAGATATTGTATCAACAGTGCTTCGTTACGTTTCATCCCACTTGAAGAGATGAAAGCAAAAGGCTACGGAGCCTATATTAAATTAGTTAGACCAATGAAAGAAATATACGTAGCAGGTGGTTGTTTCTGGGGAACAGAGCATTATCTCAAACAGATAGAAGGCGTTACGGCTACCGAAGTGGGCTATGCCAACGGTATTATCAAGAACCCAACGTATGAAGATGTTTGCACAGATAAGACGCAGTTTGCCGAGGCTGTACACATCACCTACGACCCTAAGGTTATCAGTTTGGACTTCTTATTAGGCTATACTTTAAGTCTATCGACCCAACAAGCATAAACAAGCAAGGAAATGACCGTGGTAGTCAGTATCGTACAGGCGTTTATTACACCGATCCAGCCGACCTCCCAACGATCAAAAAAGTATTTGAAGAGGAACAAAAGCAGATTCACGGAAAGATTGCCGTTGAGGTGAAACCGCTCAAGAACTTCTACACAGCAGAAGAATATCATCAAGATTATCTTGACAAACATCCAACAGGCTATTGCCATCTGCCTGCAGCGCTCTTTGAGTATGCCCGCAAGGCTAAGATGAAAAAGTAAGAAAATGCTCTGGCAGAATTATTAAGTTCTCTGCCAGAGCATTTTTATTTATAGCTGTCTGATAAACTTAAAGGGACGATTCTCTCATGTACTATCTATCGTCTAACAACAAGTTGTCTTTTACCTAACGATATCTTACAATGGTATTAAGCCTCCGCACCACTCGTGCTAAGCCTCCGCACCATCCGTGCGGGACGTCCACACAAGTATAAAAGAGGATAAAACAAACTCTTTAGTGCCATCGCTTATTGCATAGAAAACAAATGACAAACTTGAAGGAGAAATTGTTTATTATGCTATGCGCAAGGTTATTGAATACGCACAACTCGTATTCCGAGATTAGCTGGACGAGCCATCATATAATTATAGAGCGTCTCTACAGGGTCAACAACCTTATTACCGTTCTTCCTAAGATTAGAAGCATTCATGAGATGGAGTCCATCCTTATGCCATACAGCAAAGCCAAGATGTGTTGTATCCAACTCTCGCTTATTAGTAACAATCGCAAGAATGTCACCATCTCGCACTACCTCTCGAAGTAGTTTGCTATTGTTAAGCAGACTCTTAGGGATATAGCGTAGCTTTGTTCCGTTGGTAGCATCCTCCAACTTCTTAAGTTCTGCCACGCGTTCAGGATTGTTCTTCAACATATCATAGAGTCTTGCGTTCTGACTCATATAGTTGATTTTCAACGTCTGAACAGCTGTGAAAGGAGGATTAGGCGTGTCTATCTCTCTGACAAAGCCCATTCGCTCATTATCTTCCAACCACCAATGGAAATAGTGCAGACGATTTACGTAACTCATCTTACCACCACGATAGCGGACTTGTTCTAACTGACGCACATAGTCTGAGAAACGTGTTTCGCCCTTCTTAACACAAAGTGTAAGAGCAGTAACAGCCTCAACATAAGTCGTACAGTCTAATCCATGAAGATTAATAACCAGTTTCTCATCCTCGTTGATATCTAAGGTATGGGCAACATAAGGCACCCCGATAAACTTTCGTGCAATCTTAATAATAAGCTGATCATTGGTAAGTTGCTGTCTTTGTGGTACAAACTCTTGCAACAACTGACAAACCAAAGCACTATCAGCCTTTGTATACGTGTCTATATAGGTGGGTAGTGTGTCATTCTGTTCGACTACAGATGCCTCAGGAACAGCACTTGTCATCTGTTCTGATGTCACAACTGTATCAGCAACTTGCTGTGTCTTTGCCTTCTGTTCGGGCTTTGCACCACAAGCAGAGAAGGCAAAGAGAGCAGAGAATATAAGTGAATATTTTTAGTGTCATATTAATAAGTTCTAATTCAAAAAAAACAACATATCGTTAGGCTACTAACGTTCTAACAATGTCTATTCTATTTCTCTTTCTTTCTTCCAAAGTTAAAACCTGCATAGAGATTAATACTTCCAAAGAAGTTATTGGTAGAGAAATTACTGCGACGATAATTATAGGCATGAAGGATAGTACTCATACCAACATACCATTTGCTATTGTTCCACACCACGCCAAAGCGTCCAATACCATCAACGTTAATATTACTAAACTTAAAATCATTAATAGAAAAGGAACGCTGAGTAACGTCTCCCTTACTACTTTTATAAGCTAAAGCCAACGAAAGTGAACCTGCCAAGACCCAGTTACGAGCAAAAACCCAGTTATAGGCATAGCCACCACTGATAGAAATATCAGTGTACTTAATCTCACTAAACATCAATGTACTGTCTATCGGGTTGGCAGGAACCTGATTACCAAGACGATTTGAGATTACTCTGATTACTCTATTAAGTTCTCCCCAATTGACATCAAGGCTATGCTGCGTATAGCCAATGCCCAATAGCGGACTACCTGCTGAACGACGTTGTATCGTACTTTGGCTGAAAGCTGCTGGATAAGAGAATCGACGATGATTGAAGATATAATAAAGATTGAAACCCTTAATGGTTGAAGTCAATCCACCAAAGTCAGTACCACGTATTGCATCCGTGTTAATATCCTTCCCAAGATACAACTGTCTGATTTATAATCATTGCCTGTCTTACGATAATAAATATCGAGTCCGAGCATCGAACTATATAAACTTAAATCATATTCTTGTCGAGGATTGTTGTTCTTGTTCCAGAAATCTAAATGCTTTATATCAAGTGTGTAACCCAAGAATATCCAACGCCAACCGAAATAAGGTCCTATACGTACCGTAGCCTCTGGTGCAAAGGTAATACTTTGCTCTTTCGAACTACTCAAACGATACACCTCATAGGTATTTGTATTCTGCAACATAAAAGCAAAATTATACTTTTGAGGCTCAATATAAGAAGTGTCTATCTCATTGAAATGCTGGAAAAAGCCACCGCCTTTGCCCGACTTCTGTTTGAACATGCGCGAAGTTTCACCTCTGCGCATCCATCGCACAGAGTCTGTTGCCTGCTTGCTTGAAAGGATATCACCACTATCTTTCCTAACAACTAAGCTATCAGATAGAGTCGTTGATGAAAACGCATAAGCCTTTGTTCCTCCTAAAAACAATAGGAGGAAACACAGAACCAAGTAGTCGTTGAAAGTTAGCTTCATCTGAATAATTAAACAAAAACAAATGTCCTCAAGGGCTTTTCCTATATCTTTCCGAGGATACGATCCATCACCCAGTTGGTCGGAGTGGCACTAATACTCGTACAATCACATGCTCCATAACCCTGCATATCCTCAATAACAGACTTAATAATAGGGAGTTGAACATATGGAGGATTAGCGACCTCAATATCTCTTTCACCCTCGCTGGTACAGAGGTGGATTGGTGCATAAGTATAAACAGAGAAGGATAGTCTACCTTTTGAACCATAAATCTCTATACGATCCTCACGCGCACTCTCATGGGCAGCAAAGCACCAAGCACCACTACCAGTCAAACCATTCTCAAAACGGAAGACAGCATTTACCGTATCTTCGAGGTTGTAGAGCCCCGCACGATTAGCTGTGTAGCCATGTGCCTTAATAATAACGCCAAATAAGTTTTGTAGTAGGTCGAGCTGATGAGGAGCAAGGTCATAGAAATAACCGCCACCGGAGATATGCGATTGTAGACGCCACGGTAGTTGCACATTCTTTTCGTAGTCCAAATCGCGTGGAGGAACGGCAAAACGCACTTGCACAGTAAGTATCTTACCTAATTCACCACTATCAACAATCTCTTTTACTTTCTTGAAGTAAGGAAGATAACGACGATAATAAGCGACGAAACATGGCACTCCCGTCTGTTCTGACACACGATTGATACGCACGCAATCCTCGTAAGAAGCCGCCAAAGGTTTCTCTATATAACAAGGCTTTCCAGCACGCATTGCCATGATAGCAAAGGTTGCATGGGCAGAAGGAGGTGTAGCAATATATATTGCATTTACGTCAGGATCGTCTACCAAAGCCTGTGCATCGGTATACCATTTCCGTATACCCTGACGCTCAGCATACGAACGCGCCTTTAACTCGCTACGGCTAAACACAGCGACAACATGCGAGCCCATCACTTCATTGACGCAGGTCCAGACTTCTTTTCTGTTACCTCACCGCAGCCAATAAATCCCCAGTTGATTTGTTTCATTTATACATCAGTTATCTACAAACGCATCGACAAGAGTAAAAAAGCTTGCTTCCACTTTGCCGAGTACAGCATATTTTCTGCAAAAATAACGCAAACGAGAGCAAAGGAAGCTTGCTTCCACTTTGCCAAGTGCAGCATATTTTCTGCAAAAATACGAAAAAACTATCAACTGACCATTCATAGCTATTAACTTTTTAGTAACTTTGCAGGAAAAGCTGATTATATCACATACTCTTCAAAATATGATTATCAAGAATTCAGAATTCACTATATCTTCACCTTCATTGTCAAAGTGTCCAGAAGATACAAAGGCAGAATATGCTTTTATTGGACGTTCAAACGTAGGAAAGTCAAGCCTTATCAATATGCTTTGTAACCATAAAGGTTTGGCAAAAACCTCATCAAAACCGGGTAAGACGCTACTTATCAATCACTTTATTATCAATAACGAGTGGTACTTAGTCGACCTTCCTGGCTATGGATATGCCAAAAGTTCAAAGACTGTAAGAAATAAGTTGGAGCAGATGATTGCCCAATATATCCTCCAACGCAAACAACTTGTGAACGTATTTGTACTGATTGATATCCGTCATGAACAACAGAAGATAGACCGTGAGTTTGTTGACTGGTTAGGTGAAAGCAATGTTCCTTTCTCTATTATCTTTACGAAGCAGACAAGCTATCACCTGCCAAGGCAAAGTCAAACGCCCTTCTTTGGATGAAAAAGCTACAGGATAGATGGGAAGAACTTCCTCCTTACTTCATTACGTCTGCTGAAAACAAGACTGGAAGAGAAGAAGTATTAAACTATATTGACGAAATCAATAAGACTTTATAATAGGAGTTTATGGCGCAGACACCCTATCTTGATGTCCAAAATCTAACAAAGAGCTTCGGTGCACAGGTCCTCTTTAAGGATATCTCTTTCTCTATTGCAGAAGGACAGCATGTTGGACTCGTAGCACAAAACGGTACAGGAAAGTCTACTCTACTCTCTATTCTAACTGGAAAAGAGGGTTATGACAGCGGTTCTATCATCTATCGCAATGATTTACGAGTGGGAATGTTAGAGCAAAGTCCGCATTTTGACCCAGAAGAAAGCGTCTTGGATGCTTGTTTCAACCATGAAGGAAATCCTGAAAGGCTCCTAAAGGCAAAGCAAATCCTCACCATGCTGAAGCTCTATGACTTAGACCAGCCTATGGGACAACTAAGCGGTGGACAGCAGAAACGCGTTGCTTTGGCAAATGTTCTTATATTGGAACCAGACTTCCTTATACTTGATGAGCCTACCAACCACCTTGACTTAGAGATGATTGAATGGTTAGAAGGCTATCTTTCTCGTGGTAACAAGACCATCTTTATGGTGACACACGACCGTTATTTCCTTGACAACGTGTGTAATACTATCTTAGAATTAGACAACAACACGATATACACCTATCGTGGCAATTACTCTTATTACTTAGAGAAACGTCAAGAGAGAATCGACAACACCCGCGCTGAGATTGCACGTGCAAACAACCTCTATCATACGGAGTTAGAGTGGATGCGCCGTATGCCACAGGCTCGTGGCCACAAAGCCCGCTATCGTGAGGAAGCTTTCTATGAATTAGAAGCAAAAGCTAAGCAGCGAATTGAAGAACGACAGGTACGCTTGAAGTCATCAAGTGTGTATATCGGAAGTAAATCTTTGAGTGTCAATATGTCTCAAAGAGGTTTGATGACAAGATAATACTGAACGACTTCTACTATAACTTCTCACGATTTGAGAAGATGGGTATCGTTGGTAACAATGGTACTGGCAAGTCAACCTTTGTAAAGATGTTACTTGGAGAGGTTGCACCTGATAGTGGTAAGTTTGATATTGGTGAGACAGTGCGCTTTGGTTATTTCTCACAAGAAGGCTTAAAGTTCCGTGATGATCAAAAAGTTATTGATATTATCACGGACATAGCAGACTATATCGACCTCGGAGGTGGGAAGCACATGACGGCTTCACAGTTCCTCAACTACTTCCTCTTCTCACCAGAACAACAGCACAACTATGTGTACAAGCTCTCTGGTGGTGAGAAACGCAAGCTCTATCTCTGCACAGTCCTAATGAAGAATCCGAACTTCTTAGTCCTCGACGAGCCTACCAACGATTTGGATATTCAGACTTTACAGATTCTTGAGGAGTATCTTCAAGACTTCCCAGGCTGTGTCATCGTGGTATCACACGACCGATATTTTATGGATAAGGTTGTTGATCACCTCTTAGTATTCAAGGGTGAAGGAGAGATTCAAGACTTCCCCGGTAACTACACGCAGTTCCGTGACTTCCAAAAGATGAAGTCTAAGGAAGAAGAACAGCAGAAACCAACAAAGAATAGTAGCCCAACAGCAAACGAACAGAAGAAAGATTATCGTAACAACACAAAGCGTAAGATGTCTTTCAAGGAGAAGCGAGAATACGAACAGCTTTCAGATAAGATCGCACAATTAGAAGAAGAGAAACAACAACTTGAAGAAGAACTCTGCTCTGGCAATCTCTCTGTAGACGAACTTACAGAAAAGAGCAAACGTCTACCTATCTTAAAAGAAGAGTTAGACGAGTTAGAACTTCGCTGGTTAGAGTTGGCTGAACTTGCTTAACATCCTCAACCCTACTCTACCCAATGAGGTTCTCATCATGAAGAAGCGAATAATTCACTACACAATGTGCATGAAAGAATCTTCACTTTTCAAAAGGCAATTCTTCATATCGGAAGTCCCGACAACAAAAAAGGTGTTCCCCTAATTTCTTTTAGGGTAATTCCATGAAATGAATGAACTATTCCTATTATCTTTGCTGCATAACAAATAAGATAATAACTAAAAAAGATGATTATGGAAAAGAAGAACTTTTATCGCCAGCTTCGCCTTAGTTGCGTAGTCCTTATGGCAGTCTTTGCACTCAGTGCTTCAGCACAGTCTTCACGTCAAGTACGTCCTTACTCTTTCAATAAGAAAGGTGTATTCTATGGTCGTCAACCAGTTATGGGAATAGACATACGCACCTTCGTTGATCTTGGGTATGGTTATGCAAAAGATAGATATAACGTTTATTTTTGAAGGACAGATTCTTCCATTCGTTGACCCAATGACCTTCCGTCTTAAGGTACCAGGAAGTGTTTACCAAGGTGGCTATCCAGGCGATTATTCTGATGACTATCCAGTTAATCCTCGTGATGGGTACGACCCTTATTATAATGAAGGTTACGTCGTTACTTCTAATGCAGTTCTTTACAATGGTAGAAAGACTAATGCAAGTGCAAGAAGCTTTTCAAGGACTTAGGATGGGGCTATGGGAAGGATGCCTTCGATGTCTATTATATGGGTGACAAGGTAAGTGGCGCCAGCAGCTCCAGCTTCAAAGTTCTCAAAGATGGATATGCAGAAGATGCATTTGACACCTATTATCGTGGAAAAGTAGTAAGATAATGATTCAATTATGATAGATCAGATACTTTCTTATAACAAAAGGTTTGTGGCTGAAAAAGGCTACGAACCTTTTATTACATCTGGGCAACCAGATATGAAGTTAGCTATTGTCAGTTGCATGGACACCCGTTTGACGAAGTTGCTACCCAATGCACTCGGCTTAAGAAACGGAGATGCAAAGATTATTAAGGTTGCTGGTGGAACCATTCTTACCCCCTACGACTCTGTAATGCGCTCCCTTCTTGTGGCTATCTATGAGTTGGGTTGTCAAGAGGTTATGATTATCCATCACTCTGGTTGTGGTGCTTGCAACATGAATGCCGATCATTTTCTTCACCTAATGCGCGAGCGTGGAATCACGGACGAAGCTATCAAAGAGGCTGAGCAGCAGATTAATCTAAACGAATATTTGGACGGTTTTCATGACACAGAGGCAAGCGTACGTCGTACGGTGAGCACTGTTCAGCAACACCCACTCGTACCAAAAGACATTATTGTACGTGGTTTTATCATAGACTCACGTACAGGCGAACTAACACCCGTCGACTAACAAAGCATTAAAATAGCTGAGACCCTTGTTGATAATCGCATATCACACAAGGGTCTCATCAATTACATACTTGACATTTAGATGTCACTGAGAATTCTCCCAGCTGCTTGTAGATTAAGATAACGTTTACATAGTTAGTTTTAATGTCATCTCCGACATTCCGATACAAAGATATATATTTCTGTTAGAACAACCAAAAATTATCCTATTTTTGTTATATTTTTAGTAAAAAAATATCACATCAGAACCTCTTTAATTCTTAAATTTCTACATAAAATACAATAATTATTCATTATATGTATAAATAAACTCTTTTCGTCATTTGAGTATCCTATTTAATTACATATTACACTGAAATATGTAATACTCATTATTCTCTATTATTTAAGAAGGAAATATAGTCTAAGAAGAAATACACATATTAGTTACCCATTAGCCACTTACAAACCTTCCTAATAATAAGCACAACACCTCACTGTGCTTATTTTTAAGCCACGTGATAGTAGTCCGCACATATCGTGCTGATGCTCCGCACATATGGTGCTAATGGTAAACACCATTGGTGCGAAGTACTAAATACCATGCAATCTATTGTCGATGTGGAACAAACTTATTGTTAGAAGCAAGCATGGGTAACCATCCACACATTTAAGTAAAGAACCAGAAAAAAAACTGGGACACACAAAATATTGTGCATCCCAGCATTATAAACCATCAAAGAATACTATACTTTACACCTATATATATTCTACTTCGAACCTAAGGAGAATTTAACAGGTAACGTATACTTTGTAGCAACCTTCTTATTACCATTTCTACCAGGATTCCACGCTGGCATCTTTGACACTACACGAAGGGCTTCCTTATCAAGAGAAGGACTAACAGAACGTACAATCTCTGGCTTAATAACCTCACCCTTAGCCGTTATGACAAACTGTACCATAACACGTCCTTGCTCTTTTCTACTTACTGCATCTTTCGGATAACGAAGATTCTTTGATAGCCATTGATATAAATTACCTTTAAATGTAGGCATGACTTCTGTAACTATAAATACTCGTTCAGACTCTTTCGTTGGCTTCTTTTGAAGTTCAACACTTGCCGTAAGCTTTGTTACATTACGTGCAATGGTTTCGATATTACTTACCGCCAATAGCATTGCAACCAATGGGAATATAAAGCGCATATTTAGCTTTTAAAAATCCCTTTGTTTCTTTTTTGTTCATCATCTTGATTCGTTTTTTAATAGGTAAAACATTAAAATTATTTGTTATTGTAGCTACATTCTTCCTATATGTTAACCCAAGCAGATGGTACTGATACTCTTTATTATCCTTACCATTAGCAAGTACGCTGTTATCAGCAAGATATTCAAGATTTAATCGCACTTCACGTTTGAGCAACCAAACGAAAGGATTAAACCAAAAGATAATACAAAATAGTTCTGAAAAGATTATGTCTATTGAGTGGAGTTGCTGGCAATGTGTCAATTCATGCATCATTATCTCCTCAATCTCATCGCTCTTATGCCTCTCTGGATTGATGAATATCCAATCAAAGAAGGAGAAAGGACCTTCATCATCGGTTAACAGATAAACCTCTGTATCACATATATAAGAACTTTGACTATTGTTCTTTAGCAATATAATAGAAACCAACTGGCACAAAAAACGTAGTAATAAGACACAGGCAACAACACTATAGACTATCAACACTATCAACTCCCATAGTAGGACTTCACCACCCTGCGAGGAAGTAGACACAGCTGGTAAAACGACTGTTGCATATTCATTGGCAATGGATGTCATCCCTTCTGCTGTTGCTTGGCCGCTGAAAATCCATTGGGTAACATCGCGCAACAAAACACATTTCAAATGGCTGGCCGACGCCATGAAAGAAGTATCCCCTGTGAACATCAACATAAAGCTGAAAAGTAGAATAAGGGGCTATTCGAATTTCAATAAATACGTATCATAATCGTAAAACGTTAGAAGTTGTTGTTATTAGAAAATAAAAAAATACGTTTTGTTCGCTACTCTGCCTTTTTCAATCTCGTTTATAATATCTTTCAGTTCTTCTGGCGAAGATGTTATCCTCCTTGCAAAAAACCATTTCACAGGAAGGAACTCTTAAAGTACTTGTGTAAAGCCTTTCAGCAAAAGTCTGACTTATACTTCGTCATTCTGTCTTCAGACAAAGTGATAAGTCGGTCCATGCTGCTCGGCGTTACACTTCCCTTGCGCTGAATTGTTCATGATTGAAGCCACTGTGGTATAAGGAGGTTTAGGATGTTTAACTTTGCGGTACATCTTTGATAGTGCGGATTTTTAAACTCCTTACCTGCAACATTATTTCTTCTTCTTGTTTAGTTAGTTTCTCCATAATTATATATCTAAGTTCCACATACAAAACTACAAACAATTGGCAAGAAGGTCAAACGTAATTAGTAAATAAAGTTAATTCAGATAATATTTACATTATATTCAATATGACCACGAAATATTAGTAGAGGCTCTCATATTAATAAAATGTCAACACGTGGGTTTTACCTATTAATACTAAAGTTGTTCCTTTGGAATTATCACCCTCTATTAATAAGAAAGTTATGGTTTTCAGGCTAATATCTCTTGTCTTTATGCTTGTAAAAGTGTATATTTGTACTTACATATTAAGCTTAAAACAAAATGATTAGAAAACTATATACCTTCCTTGCTGTGGCAGCCTTAATGTTGAGTAGCTGTAAAAAAGGATCACAAGATAAACCGAAAGCAGACAGTCATGACATTAAGACTATCCCGACAGAGATAACTGACAAAGGCGATCAGGCTGTTAAGAATGCAAATAAAAGGGATGCTGGCTTCATCAGTAACAGAGTAAACGAGGTTACACTGACGATTCCTTGTTTGGGAGTTGTCAACATGGACAACCTTGACCTACTGCCCCCTCCTAACGAGATAAGCAAGAAGGATTCTACCATCATTAAACAACTAAATAATGGAGAGGTATTCCTATTACAGCCAGGAACTAAAGGTATTATGCTAACGGACGCAGGCTCAAAGCTATTAGTTCGCTTCCAAATGGGCGAATTATGGGTTTGGAAGTCAGCTGTGAAATAGAAAAAGAATAATCAGCAGTAAACTTTTTATTCAATTTAGACCATCAAATAAGAAAATAATATTAGTTATTTGTTATTTTTGAAAAATTAAAATATAACTTTGCATAAGGAAGTAAAATGTAAATAGCAACATTAAAATAACTTTTTAATATTACATACATTATCTTTCAACAATAGAATACCTTTATGAGATATGTATCTAAATCAAGGTAGTTGTAGGTTTAAATTTAAATATTATATGCTTGAAAAACTCTTATATTTCTTCATTTATTATAAATAATCTTTGGGGAAATACAATATTGGTTTGCGAGACTTAGATCCCAAAGATGAATATCCTTGTTGGGATAAATGGGTGCGGGAAAACTACCCTTTTAGATGAAATATATAAACTACTATAGGACCCTACCCCAAGACCAATGCATGGTTTATTTGCTCCCCATATTTATGCTTCACCAGATAGATTAGAGGAAAGCACCTTACTTTATATGAAATCCTTAGATAATTATACTCAGTTAGATAAACGTAAGAAAGTTTCTGCACTTACACAAGCATTAGAATATGTGATTTATCAGAACAAGGAGTCATTCTCTTTCTTTAATTATAGAATCAGGATGATAGACTTTCCAGACGAAGCATACATTATCAAAGAGCGTATCCAACACTTCTTTGACATTATCGACAAACTGTTTGAAGATACTAATAAGAAGATAACTATACAAGACAGCAGACTTGTCTTTCAACAAAATAGGGATATAGTAGAGGTAAACCAACTATCATCGGGTGAAAAACAATTACTGCTAATACTCCTTAATGTATTCCTACTTAAAGAAAAGAAAGCTGTCATACTTATGGATGAACCAGAGATATCTCTGCATATCTCATGGCAATATCATCTATTAGACATCTTAACAGAATTAAACCCACAAGCACAATTCATCATTACAACCCATTCTCCGAGTATCTTTGGGGATGGATGGGGTGATAAAGTTATTTATTTTGATGATATAACAGAGAAATGCTAAATTCAAATATCTATAAGTATCAAGCTGAGTATTGGAAGAATATTCCAATTCTTGACCGGTCTTTTAAAGCTTGTGTCCACTTGGAAGATAAAGAGGATACTTTCTTTTGGGATGCAATACTACAAAAATGCAATGCAGGGAAATATTATTATATTCATTATAGCAAAAGTAGAAGAAATCATGACACGCGTGGATGTGAGCAGTGCTTAAAGTTCTTACCATTCCTTTCAAACACATTCTTTATTTGTATTGATAGTGATTATAGGTATTTACTTCAACAACCTAATATTGACGCGAAGCACTATGTATTACAAACATACACCTATTCTTGGGAAAATCACTTCTGCGAGAAAAGTTCATTGAAAGATAATTGCAAGATAGCTGGTCTTATATCAGACTTTGATTTCTCATACTTTCTGTCAGGACTATCTCACATCTTATACAAACCTTTACTTATATTACTCCACTCTAAGCAGCATAATGATAAAGAACTAACCGACAAAGAGTTTAATGGTTGCTTTCCAAAACAATGCCATAGAGAGGAATTAAAAGATAATGGAAAACAACTATTAGTAAATATCTCAGGACGTTTAACAGAGTTATTAGATAAATATAAGTCTTATATTGAGCTACTTAATCTCGATAACGAAAGACAGAGATATGAGCAGTTAGGTTTAACAGAAGATAATGCCTATCTACATATTAGAGGACATAACCTCTTTGAATTACTCGGATATATTGGTAGATTGTTATGTCGAGAGCAAAAGTTACATTTCAAAGATGATATTCTCAAAAGAGGTTTTAATACTGAGAACTATTGGGAAATAAAGTATATTCAGAATGATATTAAGTCATTAGAACCATAATATATTTAAGGTTTACCCATAAAACCATTATTTTTATTATGAAGACACCTACTTATATCCTGCAATCTATTCTACTATTAATAACTATTAGTCCAACTTTTGCAGCGCAAAACCCTGTTGATTACGTAAGTACTTTAGTGGGTTCAGCCTCAAAACCAGAACTTTCAACGGGTAACACTTACCCCGCTATTGCCCTACCATGGGGCATGAACTTCTGGACTCCACAGACAGGAAAGATGGGAGATGGCTGGACTTACACCTACGGAGCCGATAAGATTCGCGGAATCAAGCAAACACATCAACCAAGTCCATGGATTAACGACTACGGACAGTTCTCTATCATGCCCGTCGTCGGTAAGAAAGTCTTTGACGAGGAAGGACGTGCCAGCTGGTTTTCGCACAAAGCTGAGACTGCTACTCCTTATTACTATAAGGTTTATTTAGCTGACCACGACGTCACAGTAGAGGTGAGTCCTACCAGTCGTGCTGCTGCAATGCGTATCACCTATCCACAAACAGATGAAGCTTATTTCGTTGTAGATGCCTTTGACAAAGGGTTCTTCCGTAACGATTATGCCTGACAAACGTACTATCGTGGGCTATACAACCAAGAATAGCGGTGGTGTACCAGCAAACTTCAAGAACTATTTTTGTGCTGCGCTTCGACCATGATTTCTCTTTCGTTGGCAGTATCGAAGATGGGAAACTATCAGAGGGCAAAGACTTCTGCAACCAGCAATCATGCCATGGCTGTTGTCGGATTCCACACCAAACGAGGCGAACAAGTTAATGTACAGGTAGCCTCATCGTTTATTAGTGACGAACAAGCACAGCGCAATCTCAAAGAAGTGGAGGGCAAGACATTCGACGAGGTGAAGGCAGAAGGCAGAAAAGAATGGAACAATATCTTAGGACGTATCGAAGTGGAGGACGATAATATCGACCATCTTCGCACTTTCTATAGTTGCCTCTATCGCTCAGTACTTTTCCCACGTTCGTTCTATGAGTTTGACGAACAGGGTAATCCTATCCATTATAGTCCTTATAATGGCAAAGTACTATCGGGCTATCTCTTTACCGACACAGGTTTCTGGGACACCTTCCGTTCGCTCTTTCCATTGCTCAATCTTGTCTATCCATCAATAAATGAGAAGATGCAAGCAGGCTTAGTCAATGCTTATAAGGAGAGTGGATTCCTTCCAGAGTGGGCAAGTCCAGGGCATCGTGATTGTATGGTGGGTAACAACTCTGCTTCAGTCGTTGCAGATGCTTACATCAAAGGCTTGCGTGGCTACGACATAGAAACACTTTGGAAGGCTGTTGTGCATGGTGCTAATGCTGTTCACCCAACCGTTAGCTCTACTGGACGAAAAGGCTTTGACTATTATAATCGCTTAGGTTATGTACCTTATAACGTGGGAATCAACGAGAGTGTTGCCCGCACTTTGGAATATGCTTACGACGATTGGTGCATCTATCAGTTAGGATTAAAACTCGGAAAGAGTGCTAAGGAACTCAAACCTTTCAAACTCCGTGCAATGAACTATCAGAAGGTATTCGACAAGGAAACGGGTCTGATGCGTGGACGTAATGAGGATGGTAGTTTCCAATCGCCATTTAATCCTTTCAAATGGGGTGATGCTTTCACGGAAGGAAACAGCTGGCATTACACGTGGAGCGTATTCCATGACCCTGCTGGGCTGGCAAAGTTGATGGGAGGATACGATAAGTTTAATGCAATGTTAGACAGTGTATTCCAACTTCCTCCTATCTTTGACGATAGCTATTATGGCTTTACGATCCACGAAATACGTGAGATGCAAATCATGAATATGGGTAATTACGCACATGGAAACCAACCTATCCAGCACATGATTTACCTCTATGACTACAGCGGACAGCCTTGGAAGGCGCAGTATTGGGTGCGTGAGGTGATGGACCGACTCTATACTGCACAGCCTGATGGCTATTGTGGCGACGAAGATAATGGTCAGACATCAGCTTGGTATGTCTTCTCTGCTCTCGGCTTTCTATCCCTGTTTGTCCTGGCAGTACACAATATATGATTGGTACTCCCTACTTTCGTAAAGTCAAGATACAGCTTGGAGAAATGGCAAGACTGTCACAATTCGGGCTGAAAAAGAAATAACAAAGACAATCGCTTTCATTCAGCATATTACAATGAATGGACAGCCTTATCCACATTATTATCTTGAGCATGAACAGCTGTTATCAGGTCCTATAATCGACTTCACAATGGGCAATAAACCTGCGAAATAGGAAGCTATCACATCCCCTTTGCACTCAATTAACAGATTTTGTTTCTATTTGAACAAATCTGTTAATTAAGAGGCAGTATGTTAATGAGTTCTATAAAATCATTTAAAACGATATAAATACTTCCCTGCTATTATAATTTCTTTACGTATATTTGCAACATATTAATCCAAAAAAATGAATATATAACAATGAAGAAAAACTTATTTTCTAACCACGCTTTATGTGCTGGTTTAGTATTAGGTGGACTGTTTACATTTTCCAGTTCATACGCTACAAATAATGAAGTAAAGGATAATAACAACGTAGTAGCTGCTGCACCTACAAACAACTCTAAGATTGTAGGTACCTGGGAGCTTACAAATAAGGATAGCTATGCCATTGTGCGCAATCCAAGAACACATAAGGAATATAAGGTAGGTTTCACGATTGACAGATATGATGACTATAAGTTCCTCCCTGTTGACTTCGCTACAGGTGAGCCTGTTAATCTTCGTACGCTTGTTGGTCACGATGATAACGACCTCGATGATGAGTTGCACCGTTTCGATTTCTACCATGATGGAACCATGAGCGTTATAGAAAGAGAAGACAACGGCAGATGGAAGCGTGATGACGATATCGGTGTTTATGGTTTCCGCCGTGATGGTTTCTTTATGAAGATAGACGGTAAGATGCGCAAGAACCTCCAAATTAGATTCTTGAACAACAATGAGTTTGAGCTAACTCAGACCAAATTCAATGACAGCGACTTGAGAAGAGTAGTCGTTAAGAAGGTTATGAGATATGTTCGTGTTACAAGAAAGTAAGACATAACAAACTCAAACTTATAATATACCCCCCAATTAATAGTAGCTTGAACTTATATAAAGCTCTGTTAATTGGGGTTTTTTTTTGTTCTTCAAGATAAGGAGTGATAAAGTAAACCCCTATTACATAATAAATCACACGAAGAAATAAAGCAAACGAAGTTAAAAGTAACACCCCAAAACACCCCCTGTAGACAACATATTTTAGCCTAAAAGGCAAAGAAATATATTGACAAAAAGATTAAAGAAAAGGTAGGAAAATGGATTAAAAGTGACTTATTCCATCACCTTTGCAAGTTATTTGCTATCAAGTAGTTGCAAATTAAGATTTCAAAAGGTGCTTAATAAGGCTTCAAAAGGGCGTTAGTAAGAGGCTTAAAGAGCATCTTTTAGAAGCCTAAAGGGCGTTAATTGCAAGCCATTTTATGGTCTTTACAAAATCAGTTTATGAAAAATTAGGACAAAGAGGGGTACTCGGAAACTTGAAATGGTTAGGTTTTCTTTTGCATTTAGAATCTTAACAAATATCACACAGAGAAAAGCAGATAACTGAGAATTGTCAAAACAAAGCGATAGAAGTTACCGAAGCAACGTCGATGCTTGAAACAACGGAGGTTGTTTGCGAGTTTTTATGTACAAAGCATGAATTCCTTTAAGGTATCAAGAATCTGTACGCATCATCTCTGTCTCTCTTTAAGCCATCACCAACTCCATGATTTTGAGTTTAAATCCTTCCGCTCTATTTCTCCGTGTGACTTATTACGTAATAGCTTCACTTTACTACTCCAACTTCTGAAAGAACCAAAAATATAGCTCAAAAAGCCCCGAAATACAGTTTTTTTGTGTAAGTTTGTACAGCATTTTAAAACTGAGTTAAAAATAACATAACACAAACAACAAAATATGAAACGTAAGACATGGGTTAAAAACCATAAGTGGATTGGCATCATCATAACATTCTTCTTAGTAATGTTCTGCCTTTCAGGTATTGTCCTCAATCATCGTCAACTCTTTCTGATATTAATGTAAGCCGTGGAATATTGCCTGGTCAGTATAAATTCAACCAATGGAACAACGGATTACTACGTGGAACATTACGCTACAAAGATAATAAAAACAAAGATAAAGTGTTCATATATGGCGCAGCGGGTGTCATTCAAACTGATACAACTGCTTCTCACTTCACCGAATATAACCAAGGTCTACCTGCTGGTGCTGACTATCGACAGATGCGAGGAATGGCTAAAACCCCACAAAATGACCTGTTTGCGGTTAGCGTCATGGACTTATATAAACTGGGGAAGAACGCATCTTGGCAAAAAGTAGACTTACCTAAGCAAGAAGATGACGAACTATTGACAGACATCACCACCCATGGTGACACGCTCATCGTTCTTTCTCGTTCTCACCTCTACTATGCTACAGCCCCTTATAAGAAGTTTACTTGTCTCACACTACAAGCTGGTGAGGGGAATGAGGGGGAAGGTATCACTGTTCCGTCAAATATGGTTATTGCATAGTGGTGCACTGTTTGGAACCGTAGGAAAGCTCATTGTAGACGGAATTGGAGTCGTCTTAATTATCCTTTGTGTGACGGGTATATGGTATTGGATTCGTCGTAAAACAGTATCAATGGTCGTTTGGCATACAAAGATTGGGCATTACACATTCGCCTTAACGCTATTTATCGCAATAACGGGATGGGCATTACGTCCTCCACTGATGATTCTCCTCGCCACAAACAATACGAAACCATTGCCTGGCACGACTTTAGACAATGATAATCCTTGGAATGATAAACTAAGAATGATTCGATATGATGAGCAAGCTCACGATTGGCTCATCTCGACTTCGGAAGGTTTCTACTCTCTTAAGAATCTCTCTTCCAAGCCAACACCTATCACCACAGCACCCCCAGTGAGTGTTATGGGTCAAAATGTTTGGCAACATGCAGACAACAAATCATGGATAGTAGGCTCCTTCGATGGTCTGTTCTACTGGGATCGTAAGAATAACGTCGTACTTTACTACAATGATGCTATGGTCTCTACTCCCCGCATACCGGGCACTGCACCAGACGAACAGACAATCTCTGGCTATAGTTCTGATTTCACAAACAAGGAATGTATAGCAACCTATTTCCAAGGTTCATCCTTCGCAAAACAGCCAGAAGAATTGAAAGATAAACCCATGTCGCTTTGGAGTCTTGCTTTAGAGGTACACACGGGTAGAATCTATGCCAGTGCATTAGGTTCCTTCCTCTTCATTTTCGTCATCGGCATCCTCATCATCTTCACCCTTGTGTCTGGTAAAAAGGCGTAGGGATGGAATTTATCCGTAGTAACTTGGAGTGTACTGGAGAGTTTTAGTATTTGCCATATTCATGTATTGCAAATAGTCTTCAGCACTCTTATGAATTAATTTACAAATTACATCATTTTAAATAATGCTGTAACGTACATGTAATTTCCCTATACAACGCTTTTAGACTCTACCACAAACATGGTATTTTTTTCAGGTAAATTAGGGCGTAAAAGGTATGATAAATAGGTATTTTGAAAGCATTATTTGAAATAAATACAATATAATTCTTTGTGGTTTGAAGATTAATATATATCTTTGCCGACAAATCCAAATAATAGGGATAAAAATAGATTAAAGAAATAGGATAAAACTAAACTTAATCTATAAATTGCGGGATAATTCCACAAGCACAAAGTATAAAATCAAGACATAAAGTCAATAAAAAACAGATTATGAATAAAGTAAAATTATTATTAGATTTCGTTCTTAATACCGCAGCATCGCTGAAGGGTACAGGTATTCATTTGATACGTATAGCCATCTTTATCATCTTCGTATGGATTGGTGGTTTGAAGTTCTGGAACTATGAGGCAGAGGGTATTGTACCTTCGTTGCTAACAGTCCGTTTATGAGCTTCTTCTATACAAAGCAAGCACCTGAATATAAGGATTATAAACTCAAAGAGGGTGAGTTTGATAAGGTTAAGCATGACTGGCATGAGGCAAACAACACTTATACATTCTCACACGGCTTGGGTATTGCAATCATGTCATTTGGTATCTTGACATTATTGGGTATTTGGTTCCCAAAGGTTGGTTTTGTAGGCTCTGGACTGGTCATTATTATGACATTCGGAACGCTATCCTTCCTTGTCACGACACCTGAAGTTTGGGTTCCAGACTTAGGTAGTGGTGAACATGGATTCCCGCTACTAACTGGTGCAGGTCGACTTGTCATCAAGGACGTATGTATTTTAGCAGGTGCCGTTGTTGTATTAGCAGACTGTGCACAGCGAATCTTGAAAAATAATAAGAGATAAACGATTATAAAAAAGGGGATGTTACAGTACATTCCCTTTTCTTTTATATAAATACAAAGAAGAACACAGCCTTTAATCATCTGAAAGATACACATTCATTATAGTGCTTTAATCCAAATCAATCGTTGATATTCCAAGGCTATTCAGCCTCAACACCATCGGTGTTTACCCTTAGCACATTATGTGCGGACCGTTAACACGATATGTGCGGAGCATCAATACGTTGGTTGGAGATGATAAGAGAAGGAGGCATTATGCTCATTATAAGACACGAAAAGGCGTTAATAAAAGGCTCTTCCGAAAGCTTGAGTGATTATTAAGCAAGCAAACGCTATGATAAAACACACTGAGAAACACATCGGAAGCATAACTTATCCATAAAGTAAATAAGATATCCTGTTACAATCTCAGAGTATTTCGTTATCTTTGCAGACAAAGTAGAATCTAATGACTACAAGATATAACATAGGGATAAAGAAGCATTTTCTTAGTAGCTGCCTTTGCTTGATATTATTATTTATCATTACAAGCTGCAAGGAAACAACTACTTCACGGTCGTTATCAGAGCAGGAATTTCACTATGATGACCGCTTGTCAACACTGGCTATAGATAAAAAAGGATACTGGATTGGCGGTGAGACGGGTGTTATATGGCATGTTGACGGACAAAACAGAAAGCGTTTTTACACTGGACTTGACCGCATTTATGACATTGAACGCGACCCCAACCAGGCTAATCAGATATGGATAGCATCACGTAATGCCGGTTTACAGTTATGGAACATAGCTGCCGACACGCTTATCCACAAGGCGACCTTTGAGATTCCAAGCAAAGGTAACCGATACTCTCCATATAATATTGATATAGCAGACGGTACACTCTTTGTTGCCACTTCTCAAGGACTTTTCTCTATGCCGCTTAATCAACAGCAGCAAGGATTAAAGCCCCTTTACCCTATTCATAAAGAAAAGGCAGGTCAGTACTATGAACCTTTCTTAGTAAATAATCTCTGTCATGTTGGAAATAAGTGGCTTTTTGCAGCAACACAAGCTGGTGTTATAAGCATAAACCTCCAAACAAAGAAGACAGAACTGCGTCATAAAGGGGAGAATATACGTAGTGTTGCTATTTATGATGGCAAACTTTATATCTTATCTGATAATCAGCTGACGATTGAAAGCTTCAATGGAGCTGATAGTAAGACCTTTTCGCTTCCTCAATCGGTTCTATCCTTTTATAAAGCAAGTTCAACTTACTATTTTATTACTTCATCCAGCATTCTGTTATCAGACAACTTAAAGCGTTTTGTTACCATTCCATTACGTAACAACATTCCAGACAATCCGCATCAGATATCCATTGCAGACGATGGCAATGGCTTTTCTGTGCTACTGACAAAGAATGCAGTATGGCGTATTCCACACCATCTCGGCTTCTTTAACGCTAATCCTCCGGTCCTTGCTGCATGTCTTTCCGACAAATCCCTTATCTATGTTAATAATCAACATGAGCTATTCTGCCAGAAAGCAGGTGAACAGATAGCAAAGAAGATATACGACTTTGAAAATGATGAGTTGCCAAAGGAGATGTATGCCAATGGTGAGGACATTTATTACTATAATGCTAATAATCAGCTATTCAGACTGAATCTTGGTAATCATTACCTGATTAATCAGCTCTTTAAACGTCCACAACTACTGGCGCAAACCAAGACACGCATCACATCTATGGCATTTCTGCCGAGACAAAGCAAGATACTACTTGGCGTGCAAGACTATCTATTATCCATTGATACCCAAAACGGTAAGACAGATACGATAAAGGCAATGGATAACAGATATATAACAGCTTTTCATCAAGTAAAAAACGGTGAAGGGATATATATTGCCACACTCAATCATGGTGTATTCTTTGGAAAACATGAACAGATAAAACAAGTCACGATTCAAACATCGCAAGTGTTGACGCTGCCCTTGGCGTTGAGGAGTATTCACTTCCAAACTCTATCGAGAAGAAGACTCCTATCGGTTCAAAACTTGTTTTAGAGAAGTGGGTCGACGCTGCTGGTAAAGCTTATATAGCCGTAAACCTTGTTTATCAGAGTACAGACCAACTTAAGCAGATGTCCCTACTCGACCTGCAGCATGCTCCACAAGTATTCTCCTTAAAGTTGAAGGGTCTCAATCAGAATACTGACGGTCTTTATACTTTCGAAGATGTCAATGCACGTTTCCTTCAGGCTATTCGTGCATATGATGATATTAAGTAAGTGGACGAGTTGACAAGTGGACAAGTAGACGAGTTGCTTGTGAGAAAGATAGAAAAAAGGAAATGAGAATTTAACAAGCAACTTTCCTACTCTTTAACTCGTCTATCAATCAGCTTATATCCCATCTTCTACAGCGGTATTGTTGCTCCGCACGCCTTGTGCTGTTGGTTAGCACCACTCGTGCGAAGCCTTAGCACCACATGTACGGAGCCTCAACACCTATCCTATTAAGGACAGAATAATGAAGAAGTGAACAAGTTTACTGTATAAAAAGACAAAATAACAAAGTAAACAAGTAGATAGGTAACCCAGTTGCTTGTGTAAAAGATAAAAAAAGACATAATAACAAAGGACGTGAACAAGTTACTTATTAAATTATCATGTTACCTTTGTTACTATGTCTATTACCATGATACACCATCTTTTATTACAAGCAACTGGTAAACTTGTCTACTCCGTTCACTTGTCTTCTCGCCTACCATATCTATACATCGTATACCCATCTGTTCCTTTCCCATCCCCGACATATCTAAAAGAAGAGGGAGAGGCACCCTTGACAATAGACTCTGCAGCATACTCATAACCATAGCTGTCAGCATCAACACCTATTACATGCAAAGGATAATAAACATTCTTCTTATCCTTAGCATAATTCTCCATCCCATTGGTAGTTTCTTTATTCACATAGAAGGTCGTTATATCAACATCTTCCATAGGCTTAACATACTTGATAAGGACGGCAGAATCACCTAAGGCCGCATAGATTTTGTCATTATGCCGCCAATAAAAACCTATACGTTCGTTTTCTTTCAGTTGCTTCCAATGCCCCCTTTCCTTATAATCATCATAAGGTTTGCAAGCCACAAGAAGCAATAGAATGATAAAGACATACCCTATTTTCATTCCTTTATAAACCTTTTGCCTCTTACAATTCATCTTTTATTACAAGCAACTGGTAAACTTGTCTACTTGTTCACTTGTTTACTAACCAAGATACTCATCGTCACGAACGAGTATTTTTTCAATCTTACCAACATACATCGTATGAAGGTCGCCATTAGGATAAGCCTGTTCAAAAACCTCCTTATCAACAAAACCACTTTCCTTTAGGTCTGCAGCATACTCTTTCTTACAAACAAGCACTAACTTAGCCTCCTTAAAATAAACACTATTATCAGCAAAAACCTTTGTCAATCCAGCCTTCTCTATCTTATTCTCATCACGTCCTGAAACAGAACCAAGATAAGCCATTTGCTTCTTAAAAGAGGCATCCATCACGCAAAGCGTAAAGTAATCTTCCTTGTCTACAAAGGTCTTTGTATAGCGACTGGCACGTATATAGGCAACAACTGTTGGGTCGTTATGGCCCCACATACAGCCAATATGTCCCCAACTGATTGTCATCGTGTTACATCCATCCTGCTCATTACCAGCAGATAACAACATCCATTCTTTTCCTAAAAGGTTGAACGGATTGAACTTTAAATCTTTGTAACTTACTTCCTTTCATCCTAAATCATCTTTATATATACACATTATACATTTATCAAATACAAAAGTAACACTTTTATCCGTTCCAACAAAGCACACAAGTGAAAAGATGACAAAGGAACGAGTTACATGTAAAGAAGACAAAGTAACATAAGAACACATTTAATGCATACAAGTTAACAAGTGAATAAATTACTTGTAAAGACGACAAAGTAACATAAGAACACTTTTTATTGCATACAAATTAAGAAGTGGATAAGTTACTTGTTATGTTATTATTCCTCCTCGTTCCCCTGTTACTATGTCTTTTTCTGAGCAAACCGTTCTCTTATCAAACTACTATGTTACCCTGTCTTTCTCACAAGCAACTTGTTCACTCGTCTACTTCAACACCCGTCTACTTCAACAATATCTGTAGTTTTTCCAACATAATATTTGTCAGTTTTTCACAAAATTCGTACCTTTGCAGCGATATTCTATCAATCATTCGCTTTAATTCGGGTGATTTGTTATGATTAGTGGAAATATATTTAATATAAATTGATAAAAAGGTAGACAACAGTGGATTCAGTATATAACAAATTAATAGCATTAGGTATTCGCCCATCTATACAGCGTGTAGCAATCATGAAGTATCTCGCTACTCACCACACCCACCCTACAGTGGAGGAGGTTTTCCTTGCATTGAAGAAGCAACTTCCAACGGTGAGCCGTACAACTGTTTATAACACATTGAGAATGTTGTCAGAGCACGGAGCTGCATCAATGATTACCATTGATGACCACCGCGTATGCTACGATGGAGTTACCGAGCCACATGCACACTTCTTCTGCAAGCGTTGTGAGAAGGTTTATGACTTTGAGGCTATGGAAATGCCACGCTATACTGGCGAAATTGGTAAGGGCTTTAGAATTGATGACACACAGCTTTACTATAAGGGTATCTGCCCTCACTGTCTCGAAGCAATGAACGAGAAAGAAGAAATAAACTAAATCCCCCCCCTTATACTAAAAAGGTACGCATGAATGTGTGACCATTTTAGTAAAAACCATGAACAACACAGACGAGCAGAGCCTGATTCTTCATAATATAAGAATAACAAGAGGGTGTGTCATAAATGCAAATACCATTTATGATAATCTTACAGTTTGAAACAACTTCATATATAAGAAAAGACCATTTCTGTACTCGATTTTTGAGTAAAGAAATGGTTTTCATCTTTAGCTTTAAGAAAAAAAAATACTTATAGTTTGAAAAAGTTGTCAAGTTATTAATTTGCATTTTGACACACCCTCTTATTTATTTCTATGAGCCGTCATTACGTCAGCAAACGCACTTAGCTTGTTTAGAAAAGTACTTACAAAACCTTCCACTCTAAAGCATAGCCTTTTAACTCAGTAATTGTCAATTCTCCCCGCAGTCACAACTACCTCTAAATCAAACGAGTTCAAAAAATATCTTTCTAAGAGACGCTTAGTTAGACATCAAGAGGGCGTTAGTTAGACTTCAAAAGGGCATCTTTTAGAAAGCATAAAGAGCGTTAATTCAACTCTATTAAGCATCAATAGAAAATCTAAGATATGATTATTTATTTACACTAAAACATCTTTTAACAGTAAAAAGACAACTAAAATTAGCCTATCTACTCTCCTATCTGGTTTAACCAAAGAAAAATTAGTCCTCGATAATAGATAGAACTATAAGTTAAGTAGTAAGAATAAAAAGGACAATATCAAAATAAACTTTGATATCATCCCTCTACCTTATTTAGTGGCTAATAGCAACAGCACACCAAAGAAATTATCTTATCAGACACCTCTTTCATGCTGTCGTTTCACTTAAACATTAGTCATCCCACGCATTAGACTGGAAGTCACTCCCAGAGTGGAATTTCTGGCTTAGCACCTACCTCGTCATCCTGGAGGATTACCATCGATAGGCTGTAAACAGATTTTCTACCATCACTATCACCATTACGTATTGTCAATCTTTGAGAAAGGAGATCAGCATGATCTCATCTGCCAATACAGCACTTTCTACTAGTAGTAGGCTTTTATATATTCTTTTTTCATGACCTTAATTACTTAACGAATACCTTTTTGTTATTTACAATATAAACACCAGCTGGCAAAGTGTTCAATTGAGAATCATTCTCAGCCACTTTCTGTCCTTGGAGGTTGTATACAGGAGTCTTAACAGCGTTGCCATCTGCAGCAACTCCAATACCTTCAATACCAGTCACGGTTCTTGTCACATCCTCATCATCAACAAAAATAGAGAGACCCTTAGCAGGAGCAGCACTATTAATTTTTATCCAGCTTCTGAAGCCCTTAACATTGAGAGACTTGTTTGTGTAATACCACTTTCCGTCTTTTGCACCAATCACATAAGACTGAGCTGGAATAAATGCTGTTTTACTAACAAATGAACCGCAGAACTGAACAGTTCCATTCACTGTAGAAGAAGCCTTTGCTGCCTCCTCGTAAGTTTCTGCAGGAGTCAAGTTTACAGGCACAACGTTATTGATAGTATAATAAGGTGCCTGAACAGTCAATGCGCCATGTGACTGTAAAGTCTTAGTATACGAACCTGATGTTACGTTAGCCGCACGAGTTGTCTTCATGATGTAAAGCGTATTCGCCTTCAAAACAACATCATTGTCATTAGCGAGGTCAACTGTCTTAAATCTAAGACGCAACTTCAACGTATTATCCTGACCAACAAAAGTAGACAACTTAGCCTGATCACCAAAAGCAGTCTTGAACTGAGCTGCTGTAAGATTTACAGGAAGAGTGATAGATGCCCACTGGCCTGGTGTTAACGTACGCTTGAGAATCAGAGTATAAGCATTTGTTGTCTGTAAGCCCTGCTTATTCAGATACTCAATAGAAGCCTGACTCTCGTCCAAAATCATATCGTTATCACCACAATACTTCAACTGGAAGTTGTCGAAAACAGTCCAGTCAAGTGGGTTATCAGAACCTTCAACTTTAATACCAACATTTAACTTATCACCATCAGCTGGCACATAAACAAGGATAGAATTATTATACTTACCCTCTTCAAAATACTTAGCTGCCTTTACGTATGGACTTTCTGTTCCAGCAATAGCATCAGCTTTTTTATAGATCTTTGTCAAGGCAGTTTGGTCATATGTAAATTCTTTACCAAAAGTATTTAACATAGCAGAAACGTTTGAACGACCATCTGTTGTGTTATCAACATTAGCAAACAGACTTGCTTTCATACCGCTTCCTGTACCAGGGCTAAAGAAACCATCACATGAAACCTTATACCAACCCTTCTTAAGAGTAGTTACTTCCTGACTGACAGTACCATTTGCATTCGTATTATTACCAAGATTTCTTATAGAAGCATTCCAGTAGCTACCATAAACTCTTGTATACATGTCTGGATAACCATTATATTGACCCACACCGACATAATAGGTATTTGGAGCCTTCACATAAAAAGCATAAATGTCCTTAGATTCGTTATCTTTTTCTTCTGCTGACAAGAAACCTGTTACCGTCCATTTAGTAATACCACTATGACTTCTAACAAAATCAGGATCAGACATCAAGAAGGTTGCATCAGCTGGAGCCTCAGCAGAAGCGAACTTAGCTTTAAAAGCTTTTTTCAAATCTTCGAGTGTTACAAGTTTCCACTCGCCATTTGTATCACTAACACTTGTTGGATAATCATACAAAACACGATTAGAGCTTGAAGCACCAGACTTTACAACAAGATAACGCTTACCCTTTACAATTTCAGGCTGTACATATACAATTCCAGGCTTATTCTTTACATACCCAGATGGAACAGTACTATTATCACAGCACAGTGTATAAGTCTTATTTGTTTCACTATAACTATTTGCCCTTTTGATAATCCATTTTACATTTGCATTATCCGTCTTACGATCACAGAATACACGGTCCCAACTTGACTGCTTGTCATCAGTATTTTCATCAGAAGCAACATAAGGGAAACCCAAATAGTTTCCATCTGTAGTTGTCAACGCACCCTGAATAGTATAGGTATCAGTTCCTACACTGTTCAATTTCAACTCCAAACCAACATTGTAGGCATTAATAGCGGTACCCCAAACATCACCTACGTTCAAATACTTACCAGTACCAACATTGTACAAATAAACTTTGTTCATGTCCGCATTTGAATTAGCAATGACCGTTGAGATATCATTACCAACCCAGTGGTAATTAGCATCCTGACCTTGTGCCTTTACATTTATAGAAATGGAAGACAACAAAACTGTCAGAACAAGCATTAAAAACACTCCTGATTTTCTACTCATAATATAAGTTTCGTTTATAATAAGTTAATATTTAATTATATATTGTTATTTGTTCTTTTAGTTCGTGTCAAAGAGAAACTTGTATCTTTCTATCAAATAGTCCAATAACAAACAGGTGATTAAAGAAAACAATCTCTTATATAATACCTTTATATCCAGTATATTTGTCTATCAAAACAGAAGACATATGCTTCTTTTGAAATATAATTACACCCTTAACTCTCCTTGTTGCGTGCAAAGATAACAATTAATATCATAATATTGAAACTTTTTTTCCAATATTTTTTTGTTAAAAACCTATCAAGAACTATAACAAAAAGCTATAATTGCCCATAAAACATATATGCAAACAGCACGCATACTTATCTACTATATTATAATAATGTACTACACCTTAATATAAAATTAGAGTTTGTTGACCTTATAAGAAATTATCCTTACGATATGAGATATAATGCCATAAGAAACATACCAACTAATAATACTTTGCATGAAAGAAAGTGCATTGTCTTTCATATAATAAAAAGTTTGGTAGTTTCAGTTGTTATTTGTATCTTTGCAGGTATTTAGAAAATAAGCAAAACAATTAGATAGTATGGCAAAGAAATTCGCCGAGCACAAGGGACTTGACCTTGTTAGCACAAATCAGGAAGTATTGAAAGAGTGGGAGAAGAAAGATATCTTCCACAAGAGTATTGATGAGCGTGAGGGCGACCCACAGTTCATCTTCTTCGAGGGACCTCCATCAGCTAATGGTCACCCCGGTATTCACCACGTATTGGCACGTGCAATTAAGGATACTTTCAACCGCTACAAGACTATGCAAGGTTTCCAAGTGCATCGCAAGGCGGGTTGGGATACCCATGGATTGCCTGTAGAGTTAGGCGTAGAAAAAGAGTTGGGTATCACAAAGAAAGATATCGACAACCACGCATCTGACAAATATATCTCAACAGAGGAATACAACCGTAAGTGTCGTGAGAATGTAATGAAGTTTACTGCTGAATGGAAGCAGTTAACAGAGGAGATGGGCTATTTCGTTGATATGGAGCATCCATACATTACTTACGATAACAAATATATTGAGACACTGTGGTGGCTTCTCAAGCAACTCTATAACAAGGGTTTGCTGTATAAGGGCTATACCATTCAGCCTTATTCACCAGGTGCAGGTACAGGCTTGTCAAGTCATGAGTTGAACCAGCCAGGTTGCTATCGTGATGTAAAGGATACTACCGTCACAGCACAGTTTGCTATCCCTACAGAGGATTGGAAAGCATTGGCAGAAAAGGCTAATTTACCTAAGGAGACATGGGGTAAGCCTTGCTTTGTTGCATGGACAACCACACCTTGGACATTGCCTTCAAACGTTGCACTTTGTGTTGGTCCGAAGATTGAATACGTTATTGTTGAGACCTATAACCCATACGATGCAGAGAAGTTGACACTCGTTATGGCTGCAAGTCGTGTAGCTGCCTACCTGAAGTCAGAAGGTGAGATTACCGATGGTGGCGAATTACCAGCCTATGATCGTGGAGACAAGTATGTTCCTTATCGTATCGTAGGTCGTGTGATGGGTACAGAACTTGAAGGCTTACACTATCAGCAGTTGATGCCTTGGGTAAAGCCTGTTGAGCAGACAGGTGACTTTGCACCAAAGTTTGTGAACGACTATGCTGCAGTTCACCCAGAGAAGGTGTTTGCAAGCGAAGATGGTCGTGATAAGTTTGTGGAGATGGAGAGTGAGGCTTTCCGTATCATCCTTGGTGATTACGTCACAACAGATGATGGTACAGGTATTGTACACATTGCTCCTACCTTCGGTGCGGACGATGCTAAGGTGGCAAAGGATGCAAACATCCCTGCACTTTATCTGATTTCAAAGAAGGGACAGACTCGTCCAATGGTTGACTTGCAGGGTAAATACTTTACTATCGACGAGTTAGACCAAAACTTCGTTAAGGCTTGTGTTGATGAAAAAGCATATGGTCACCACGCTGGCGACTATGTAAAGAACTCATACGACCCACGTTTCAACCCTGATGGCGTATGGGATAAGAAGGCTTCAGAGAAGGAAGAAGACCTGAACATCATTATCTGTATGGAGATGAAGCAGGAAGGTACAGCTTTCAACATTCAGAAGCACGTACATAACTATCCTCACTGCTGGCGTACAGACAAGCCTATCCTCTACTATCCACTTGACAGCTGGTTCATCAAGGACACTGCTAAGAAGGAGCGTATGGTAGAGTTAAACAAGACTATCCGTTGGCAACCAGAATCAACTGGTACTGGTCGATTCGGCAACTGGCTTGAGAACTTGAATGACTGGAACCTCAGCCGTTCACGTTTCTGGGGAACTCCATTGCCTATCTGGCGTGATGAAAACCGTGGCGAGAAGTGTATTGGTTCTGTTGAGGAGCTTTACAACGAGATTGAGAAGTCTGTTGCTGCAGGTATCATGGAGAAGAATCCACTGAAAGAGGCGGGCTTTGTTGTTGGTGATTTCAGCCAAGAAAACTATGATAAGATTGATCTTCACCGTCCATACGTTGACGATATCGTCCTCGTAAATGATGAAGGAAAGCCAATGCATCGCGAATCAGACCTCATTGACGTTTGGTTCGATAGCGGTTCAATGCCATATGCACAGCTTCACTATCCATTTGAGGGTGAGATTAATGCAGAAGGCTTGAAGGCTACGGGTAAGACTGAGGCTGAATATCGTGATCAGTTGGTACACTCATGCTATGAGGGTATAGCTGTTCCACCAGCATTCTTCCCAGCAGACTTTATTAACGAGGGTGTTGACCAGACTCGTGGTTGGTTCTTCACACTCCATGCAATAGCAACAATGGTGTTTGACTCCGTTGCCTTTAAGAACGTGATTTCAACAGGTCTTGTGCTCGATGCAAAGGGTAACAAGATGAGTAAGCACGTGGGTAACGTTACCAACCCATTTGAGATGATGAATAAGTATGGTGCTGACCCTGTACGTTTCTATATGATGACGAACAGCGAACCATGGGATAACTTGAAGTTCGACCCAGAAGGTGTTGACGAGTGTCGCCGTAAGTTCTTCGGTACCTTATATAATACGTATAGTTTCTTGCTCTTTATGCTAATGTTGACGGCTATGATGCCACAACATGTGAGGCAGTGAAGGCTGATGCACCAGAGATTGACCGTTGGATTATCTCTAAACTTAACTCACTCATCAAGGGTGTGACTGCTGAGTTAGAGGATTTCGACCCAACACGTGCAGGTCGTCTTATCGACTCATTTGTGAACAACGACCTTAGTAACTGGTACGTTCGCTTGAACCGTAAACGTTTCTGGGGTAAAGAAATGAGTGCTGACAAGAAGAGTGCATACGACACATTGTACACTTGTTTGATGACTGTTGCACGCCTGTTAGCTCCATTTGCTCCATTCTATGCTGACCAACTCTATTCAGACTTGGGTGGTAACTCGGAAAGCATCCACTTGGATCGCTGGCCAGTAGCAGACGAATCTGTTATTGATGCTGACCTTGAGGCACGTATGGATATGGCACAGCGCATTACCTCAATGGTTCTTGCACTGCGTCGTAAGGTGAACATTAAGGTACGCCAACCATTGGCACAGATCATGGTTCCAGCTATTGATGCAACTCAGAAGAAACACATCGAAGCTGTAGCAGACCTTATCAAGCACGAGGTGAACGTTAAAGACCTTACTTTCGTTGAGGGTCAGGGCATCCTTGTTAAGAAAGTGAAGTGTAACTTCCGTGTCATGGGTAAGAAGTTTGGTAAGCTGATGAAGCAAGTAGCAGCCCATATGGATGCTCTTTCACAGGAAGAGATTGCTGCATTGGAAGCTGCAGGCGAATTCAACTTCGAGTTAGAAGGTCAGCCAATCAAGGTAGAGGCTGCAGATGTTGAAATCATCTCAGAAGATATCCCAGGCTGGTTGGTAAGCAACGAGGGTAACTTGACTGTTGCACTTGAAGTTGAACTGACAGAAGAACTCCGTCGTGAGGGTATGGCACGTGAGTTAATCAATCGTATCCAGAACCTCCGTAAGGAGACTGGTCTTGAGATTACCGACCGCATCTCTGTCATTATTGAGCCACAAGTAGAGGCAGCAGCAGCTGTAGAGTCATTCGGCGAACTGATTAAAGCACAGGTTCTCGCTAATGACATTACACTTGCAGAGAACAATGGAGCAAATGTTGAGTTTGATGAATTCAACCTCCATATAGAAATCAAAAAGAGCTAAATGAAATAGTCGGGGTGTACGAGTCGTACATCTATAAGCTAAGAACAATAGTGGACGTGTCTCGTACACGTCCCTATTATCAGGCTTTCGACAACCTCAAAATATTAAAGATTACTTTCACAACCTAATTCAATTCTTACTTTATGGAAACTAAGAAGCGTTATACCGATGAGGAACTCGAGGAGTTCCGCACGATAGTAAATGACAAGTTGGCGATAGCCAAGTCTGACTACGACGAGACGATGAAGATTCTGATGAACAAGAATACAAACGACGTTAATGACACATCACCAACCTATAAAGCGTTGGAAGAAGGCAGTTCAAACCAAACTAAGGAAGAACTGGTACAGATGGCACAACGTCAGCAGAAGTTTATCCAAGCCCTCCAGGCTGCACTTGTCAGAATCAATAATAAGACTTACGGCATTGACCGTATCACTGGAGAGCTTATTCCAAAGGAAAGACTGCGCATAGTACCACATGCAACACTGAGCGTAGCATCCAAGATGGCAAATAAAAATCACTAATGAGTAAACAGAAAAAACAAAGCTTGATAGCCACCTTGCTAATTATTCTATTGATTGTGATAGACCAAATTATCAAGGTTGTTGTCAAGCTTAATATGAATTTAGGCGAATCTATCCATATCTTCGATTGGTTCCAGATACAATTTATCGAGAACAATGGTATGGCATGGGGTATGGAATTAGGAAGCAAACTCTTCCTTAGCATCTTCCGTATCGTTGCCATTGGCTTCCTTATTTGGTACATTTCTAATCGTATCAAACACGGAGCAAGAATGGCTTATATCGTTGTCTTGTCTATGATAACTGCAGGTGCTGCGGGTAATATCTTCGATTCCCTCTTCTATGGTCAGCTCTTTACTGCCTCTACACCCTATTACATAGAAGGAGCCACACCAGCTACCCTCGTTTCATGGGGAGAAGGCTATGCGCCTGTACTGATGGGTAAGGTGGTAGATATGTTCTATTTCCCACTCTTCCACGGCACATTCCCAGACTGGTTCCCACTCTGGGGTGGTGAGTCATTCACCTTCTTCTCACCAATATTCAACTTTGCAGACTCCTGCATCTCTGTGGGTGTCATTACGATTATCCTTGCTTTTCGAAAGGATTTCAACGGTTGGGTACCAGCTAAGGACAAGAAGGTTGCTGATAAAGAAACATTACTGATAATCAGTAGATAGATAATGAGAAGTAAATATCTGGTTCGTTCCTTCGCCACTCTTTGTTGGTTACTGCTTGCATTCTTCGTTGTAAGCTGTAAACCTTCTATCCCTTCTGAGTATATCCAACCTTCAGAGATGGAGGATATGCTCTACGATTACCACCTCTCCATGGCAATAGCCAATCGTGAAGGCTATACAGATGTCAGGCAACAAGCCTTTAAACTCGCTGTGATGAAGAAGTATGACGTATCAGAAGAGAAGTTCGATAAGTCTCTTCAATACTACATGCGACATACCGAGAAGCTACATGACATCTATGTTGAACTCAGCAAACGACTGGAAAACGAGGCGCGTGCGCAAGGTGCATCAGAGAGTGAGTTGTCTCAGTATGGTGATATTACTTCAAAGGGAGATACTACCGATATCTGGCGTGGTAACCGTACATTAATACTTTCTCCATATCCTCCAGTAGACCGTGAGTCCTTTGAAATCAAAGCAGACACAGCCTTCCACAAGGGCGACCGACTCCTCCTGAGTTTCGATTCACAGTTTATCATTCAAGATGGTATGCGTGATGCAATTATCATGATGGCTGTTACTTATTCAAATGATAGTATCGTCACACAATACCAGCATATTACGTCAGACTCCCACAATACGATGACAATTGATGCTGGGGATTCTTTGCGCATCAAGAACATTCGTGGCTACTTCCTAATGTTGAAGGGACAACAACCTACAACTACTTTCAAGATGCTTATCCTCAATAATATCCATCTTGTTCGTATGCATGTTCGAAAACAGGAGACAACGCAACCAACTGATTCTTTGAAAGAGTCCGACCCAATCAGAACGATTGGTGGTGAACCTGTCAGTCCTCCAACAGACCCTAATCAGCCTGCAGGACCACCGACAAGAACACCTGCTGACGCAATGAAGGAACGAGGAATACCTACCAAGCCCGATAAGTTATGACCGACAGGAAAAAGCTGATAAGACGTATCGGTGCCAACATCATTGAAACAGCGATGGGCGTTATAGAACAAGGAATTGTCGTTATTGAAGACGGCATTGTTCTCAAGTCCTATCCATTCACAGAGGAAGAACCGATGACGGAATGGACAACAGGTACTATCACCATACGCCTCGACAATGATGGTAAGCCCAGAGCCTACAAAGACAAGCAATTACTGAAATGATTCTGTAGTCTTCCCACGAGGAAGACAGCAGACACACCTATAAAAAGAAAGAATCTGATAGCCAATGAGCTTGTTATTAAATATTTTATTATCCATACTCCCTTTCGGTTCACCAGTTCACGTTCCAGTGCAATTGGCGGGCAACTTTGGAGAGCCTCGACCTAACCACTTCCACGGAGGTATTGATATCAAAACCGAACGTGAGGTAAATCTTGGCGTCTATTCTATTGCTGATGGCTATATTTCAAGTGCTATCGTTGAGAAATATGGCTATGGTCGTGCTATCTTGGTCACTCACCCAAATGGATATACCAGTTGTTATGTTCATCTCAATCGCTTCACTCCACAGATTGAAGCTGCCGTTCGTAAATGGCAATACCAGCATCAACAGTTTGCTTGCGACGTTAAATTCCGACCAGGAGAGTTCCCTGTAAAGAAAGGACAGTTTATCGCTCTTAGCGGTAATACAGGTTCATCACAAGGTCCACACATCCACTTAGAGATGCATAAGACTACAAATGGAAACCTTTACGACCCACTCAATTTCTTAAAGGGTATCGTTAAAGACAAGACTGCTCCTGCTGTTTATTCATTTAAATCTTATCCTCAACCGGGAGAAGGAGTATTCCAACACAGTTCAGACTCCCGTATCTTCACATTTGACAAAGGACATTTCCAAGCATGGGGAAAGGTGGGCTTTGGTGTAAGAGCCAGTGATCACATGGACTCTGTATATAATAATTTTGGAGTAAGATACACACAGTTGTATTGTGATGGTAAATTGGTTTTTTCCTCTGATGTGAACAATATTCCTACAAGTTGTCACAGAATGGTTAATTCGTGGGGTGATTACGACCACTTCCTTTCTACAAGATTTGGTTTATGAAGTCTTACATCGAACCCGGTAACACACTCCCTATCTTACATGCAGGAGCTAACAGGGGTATTATCAACTTCAATCAGCAACGCGACTACCACCTTCGTTACGTCATAAAAGATGTCTTTGGCAATCAAACAATAAAGGATTTCACTGTGAGGGGTGAGCCAGAAGCTATTCCAATAGTTCATCTTCCAGATGGTGTAAGTCCACTCTATTATGCCAAAAACAATAACTTTGAGGCTGAGGGAGTACGACTGAACATCCAGAAAGGCTTACTTGCTAAGAACGGTTGGCTACAATTACGACACGGCAACACAAGCAGCACGCTGTCTATGGCTTATAGTTTCTCTAAAGCAGCCTATCCACTCTTCAACTACGCACAGATAAGTATTAAGCCAACTGGCATGATACATAATCCAAAGAAGTTATATGTTGCGATGCGTAACAGCTTGAACGCTGACACCCCAGCATCCTATTGCGGCGGAACTTATGCAAATGGTTGGGTTACAGGACGAATGCGCGAGTTGGCAAATGCCTACTTCCTTGCTTACGATGAGACCCCACCAACGATCACACAGCAGAATCTCAACCCACGCAACCTCTCCTTTAAGATAACTGATACAGGTAGCGGTTTACAAGGTTACAAGGCTTACCTCGATGGGCAGTTTATTCTGCTACAGTTCGGAAAGAACAAAGAATTATTCTTCTGTAACCTCGCAGACACCCCTGTTCGCCCTACTGGGAAGGAACGAATGTTGAAGATTATCGCAACCGACAACCGTGACAATAAGAAAGAATATCTGACTAAAATAAAGTATTAACAATTAAATTGTAGAGTATGAAGAAATCATTTGCAACACTATTCTTCCTTACAATGATTACGTATGCTAATGCGTGTACAAACCTCATTGCTACAAAGGGAGCAACAACAGACGGTTCTGTCTTTGTTACTTACACAGCTGATGATTACGGCATGTTTACTAACCTATGTCATTACCCAGCAGGCACACACGCAAAAGGTGACCGCCGTGAGATTATTGACTATGACACTCACGAGAGCCATGGTTTTATTCCAGAGGCTCCTGTAACATACAATGTCATTGGAAACATCAATGAGTATCAGGTAAGTATTGGTGAAACAACCTACGGCGGCCGTGAAGAAATGGTTGACAAGAGCGGTATTATCGATTATGGTTCATTGATGTATCTTGGTTTGCAACGTAGTAAGACTGCACGCGAGGCTATCAAGGTAATGACCTCACTCGTTGAGACTTATGGTTATAACTCTGGTGGTGAGACATTCACTATCGCTGACCCTAACGAGGTATGGTTGCTCGAGATGCAGGGTTGTGGTGGCGACAAGAAGCAGAAGGTTGTGTGGGTTGCTGTCCGCATCCCTGATGGCATGGTTTCTGCTCACGCTAACCAGAGCCGCATCGGTCAGTTCTCAACTTACAACACAGAGGTCATCACTTCTAAGAACTGCATCAGCTTTGCACGTTCAAAAGGCTGGTTCACTGGCAAAGATAAGGACTTCAACTGGAAGATGACCTATGCAGCACCAGACTTCGGTGGCCGTCGTTGGTGCGATGCTCGTGTATGGAGCTATCTGAATCATTTCAAAGATATGTCACGTTGGTTGCCATGGGCGTTGGGTAAAGATCCTAACGCAGAGGACATGCCACTTTGGATTGCACCTGACAAGAAGGTCGACTTACCTCAGATGGAGGCTTGTATGCGCGACCACTATGAGGGCACTCCTCTGTCACTCGATAAGGATATAGCACAGGGTATCTGGGATTCTCCTTACCGCCCTACCCCATTAAAGTTTGAGGTAGATGGCAAGCAGTACTTCAACGAACGCCCTATCTCAACCCAGCAGACAGGTTTCTCTTACATTGCACAGCTCCGTTCATGGTTGCCACGTGAGATTGGTGGTATCCTGTGGTTCGGTAACGATGATGGTAACATGGTTGCTTATGTACCAATCTATTGCAGCAATACAGAGCGTGCAGAGTGTTTCAATACACCAGGCGCTGATGCGGTAACCTTCTCTGATAAGAATGCTTTCTGGGTATGCAACTGGGTTAGCAACATGGTTTACCCTCGCTACTCTCAGCTCTTCCCTGCATTGAAAGAGGTGCGCGACTCACTTGACAACGCTTTCCTCGCAGCACAAAAGGGTGTGGAGGCGAAGGCAGAAGCACTCTATGCCACCGACAAGGCTGCTGCAGTGAAATATCTCAACGATTACTCTATTCAGAAGAGTAACGAAATGATTACACGTTGGCGTCAGTTGGCTATCCATCTGATTGTGAAGTTCAATGACATGGCTGTTAAGCCTGAGAAAGATGGCAAGTTCCTCCGCACTTCAACAGGTCTTGGCGAGCGTGTAAAGCGTACGGGTTACAGCGACTACTTTAAGCGTGAACTGGTAAAACAGACTGGCGACAAGTTTGCTGTGCCTAACAAGTAGAACGTCTAA